>Ga0209201_1001507_pt1 | contig 26402 bp, 28 predicted proteins | sample AD_UKC055_MetaG_FD_184411 | JGI IMG/M metagenome (GOLD analysis project Ga0209201, IMG submission 184411) | Active sludge microbial communities of municipal wastewater-treating anaerobic digesters from USA - AD_UKC055_MetaG (SPAdes) (version 2) | ecosystem: Engineered > Bioreactor > Anaerobic >...
TTTGCTTTTTTTGTTTTTTGGAAACAAGCAAGAGAAAATGACTTTTCTTTTAATAAAAGAAGGGTTGTATTTTCTTTAATATCTTTTCTTTTACTGTTTGTTTTATTTCTAACACCCAAGTTTATTAATAATTCTGTGACATTGTCTAGCCCTATATCAATGAGCGATTCTTCTTTAGTTTCTTTTTCCTCTGTATTAAGTAATGCAAAAAGTTTTGTTTTTGGATCTGGACCAGGAACTTTTTTTTATGAATATGCAAAAATATTAATTCCTTTTCCCGTTGATCAAGGAGCTTCTGGTTTTTTAACTATTTTATCTGACGCAGGGTTTTTAAGTTTTATTGTCTTTTCTTTTGTTTTTATTCTTTTTGCTTTCAAAGGAATCAAAAGATTTTTAAAAAGCGATTCAGAAACAGAAGATATTGTTTTTATAACTACCTTTGTTCTGTTTTGTGCTTTAATTATTTTTAGAATAGAAATTATTCTTTTTGCTTTATTGTTTCTTTTCCTTGGGATTTATGAAAATTTTGATAGTAAAGATAAAATCATTTCATTCAAAGCTTTATCAATAATATTTGCAATCTTTTTAATAATGGCAATCTATCATTTTGTTTTTCTAAATTCAGAAAGATTGTTTAATGAAGCATCAAAAGAATTTAATAGTGATATAAATAAAGCAATTGAAAAAACAGAAAAAGCAGCTAGGTATACTGAAAAGTCAGATTACTATATCGGACTATCTCAATTTTATTTATTAAAAGCTGTTGATATCTTTGAAAATAATTGGAGTCTTTCCGAGGATATTAAAGAACAAAAACAAGAAAATGAAAAAATGATGAAAGCTTTTATCTCTCAAGCAGAAGTAGCTGCTGAAAAAGCAACAAGCATAGATGAGTACAATTATCTTGTTTGGCAGAACTTAGCTCTAATTTATGAAAATACAAGTTTTCTAGTTAACGATAATACTGATAAAGCTCTTAATGCTTTGGATAAAACCATTGAATTATCTCCCAAGAACTACTTAGCTTATTACGTAAAAGGCAGGATCTATGAAGAAAGTAAAAGAAGTGACGAGGCTTTAGAGGCTTATAAAAAAGCTTTCTCAATCAATCCCAATTATGAAAATGTAAGAGAAAAGGTGGAGAGCGTTGACTAATTTATATTTTTATTATATATTCTTTGTGGTTCATTTATGACTAAAATAGCCGTTGTTCTTGATTTCGAAGGCCTTGTCGCCAAATCTTTTGAATCGCAGAAAGAAAAAGTTCCTGTTATTGGAACAGTAAAAATAATCAGAGCTTTATATGATAAGGCTGATATATTTATATCTTCTCGATCATCTCTTTGTTACAATATCAACGAATTCTTAGAAGAAAATAATCTTGATTTATTGCCTTCTCTTATTTATGGATTCGAAGATGGTCCCATAGAAGAACATCTTGATAGAATCTATAATTATGGAGAATATGATAAAATTATTTATCTCTCCAACAACATGCCCGAAAACTTTGATTTCGAAAGAAGAGAAAACGTTATTAGGATTGCAGTCAATGCTCCGCACGATTCAGATATTTTCCCTGATGATGTAAGTGTCTTCACAGAACTCTTAGTAAAGGACTTGTTAGAGCATTTTATTTGAGGGATTGGCCCTCTTTTTTATTATATGATATATTAAATATATATGAAATTTAAAGAAAACATATCATTAAAAGAGTATTCTACTTTTAGAATTGGAGGAATCTCCAAGTATTTTACTATAATTGAAAAAAGAGACGATTTAATAAAATTAATCAATGAAATTGATATTCCTTTTCGTATTTTAGGAGCAGGAAGCAATACTTTAATTGATGAAGAATATTTTGATGGTTTAACAATTATTTTTAGAGCAAGCAAGCCGGAGATATTAGTAGAAGACAAAGGGTGTTCTGGATTGATTTATGCTGAGGGCTCAGTTCTTCTTTCTTTTTTAGTTGCCAAACTAAAAGATTTTGTTGGTCTTGAGTGGGGGATTGCAATTCCTGGAACTCTTGGAGGAGCAATTAATGGCAATGCAGGAGCTTTTAATGAGTCTATTGCTGATTCAATAATATCAGTAGAGGTTCTAGAAGTTGGGAAAGGAATAAAAGAGATTGATAAAAAAGATTGTCAATTTGGATATAGGACAAGTATTTTTAAAAAGAATCCAAATTTAATTATTCTTTCCGCTAAGCTAGATTTAGCAAAAGGAAATCCTTCTTCGAAAATTAAAAGCAATTTCGAAAAAAGAAAAAACCACCCTAAAGGATTTTCTCTTGGTTCTGTATTTAAAAATTATTATGGAGAAATAGATTTTAAAAAATATCCAAACATTAAAGAAGTTTACGAAAGAATTGGATACATTCCTGCAGGAATGTTAATTGATGCATGTGGATTAAAAGGTTTTAGAATTGGTGATGCAGAAATTTCTAATGAGCATGCAAATTTTATTGTTAATTTACAAAATGCAAAAGCAGAAAACATTTTGAAGTTAATAAATTTAATAAAAAAAGAAGTAAAAAATAAATTTTTGATCGACCTTGAGGAAGAAATTCAAATTTTTTCTCATCAATCTATTGACAAATAATTTTTTTTAAGCGAAAATGAATTAAGAAAACATTTTTTCTTAGAAAAATTTTAATAATGAATGAAAAAGGTCGAGTTATCAAAAATAATCTCGCACAAAAAAAATGGCTACAAAAAAGAAAGCAGCAAAAAAGAAAGTTGCAAAGAAACCAGCAAAGAAGAAAGCTGCTAAAAAGAAGAAAAAATAGTTCACTAAAACAACCCTTTCCAAAGGGTTGTTTTTATGATAATATATAAATATGCAAATAAGGATAAAAGAAACAAATTTAAAACTAAATACAGGGCTTTATTCTTTTCTAGAAAAGAAAGTAAGCTCTCTTAAAAAGCTTTTGCCCAATACGCCTGATTTAATTGTTGATATTGAGGTTGGACTAACAACAAAACACCATCAAAAAGGTGATATTTACAAGTCAGAGATACAAGTTCAATTAGGAAGCAAGCTATTTAGATCAGCTTCAGAAAAAGATAATATCAGAAGTGCAATTATTAAATCAGTAGAAGACCTAGAAAAACAATTAAGCAAAAGAAAAGATATCTTTATTGCCAAAAGAAAGATTAAATAAAATATCATGTCAATTGTTAGTGCTTTTTTCGGAGACGCTAATCAAAGATATATTAAAAGTTTGCAGCCTACTCTTCAAAAAATTAATTCTCTAGAAGAAGAGATATCTAAATTAAGTTCCGAAGAATTAAAATTAAAAACTAATGAGCTAAAAGAGAAAGTTAAAAATGGTGAAGATGTTTTACCACAGGCTTTTGCATTAGTAAGAGAAGCAGCTAAGAGAAATTTAAATCAAAGGCATTTCGACGTTCAATTAATCGGTGGAATAGTTTTGCATCAAGGAAAAATTACTGAAATGAAAACTGGAGAAGGAAAAACATTAACAGCAACTCTCCCGGTTTATTTAAACGCTCTTGCTGGAAAAGGATGCCATGTTGTAACTGTTAATGATTATCTTTCAAGAAGAGATGCTGTTTGGATGGGTCAAATATATAATGCACTTGGTTTAAGTGTTTCAGTAATTAATCATGAACAGTCTTTTATTTACGATCCTCAATTTAAAGAAGACGATGAAACTAGAGATAAATTAGGAGGATTTAAGGTTGTTGAGAATTATTTAAGACCTTGCACAAGAAAAGAAGCATACTTAGCAGATATTACTTATGGAACCAACAATGAATTTGGATTCGATTATTTAAGAGATAATATGGCATATTCTTCTTCTGAAATGGTTCAGAGGGGATATTATTATGCAATAGTTGATGAAGTTGATTCAATTTTAATTGACGAAGCGAGAACACCTTTAATTATTTCTTCTCCTGATACAGAAAGTTCTAATTGGTATCAAGAGTTTGCTAGAATTATTCCTAGATTAAACAAGGAAACTGATTATGAGATAGATGAAAAAATGAGGGCAGTTACTTTAACTGAGGAAGGTATTAATAGAATAGAAAAGATTCTTAATTCAGATAATATATATAATGAAAAAGGAATTAAATATCTTCATCATTTAGAGCAAGCCCTTAAAGCAGAGATATTGTTCCATCTAGACAAAGATTATGTTGTTAGAAATGGAGAAATAGTAATTGTTGATACTTTTACTGGAAGATTAATGCCTGGAAGACGCTGGTCAGGAGGACTTCATCAAGCAATTGAGGCAAAAGAAGGAGTTAAGGTTAACCCAGAGTCAATTACCATGGCTTCTATTACATTCCAGAACTATTTTAGAATGTATAATAAGTTGGCTGGTATGACAGGAACAGCAGAAACATCAGCTGAAGAATTTGATAAAGTATATAAGCTGGACGTTGTTGTTATTCCAACCAATAAGACGAACATCAGAAAGGACGTGCCTGATAAAATCTACAAAACAGAAAGTTCAAAATTTAAGGCAGTGGCAGAAGAAATAAAGAAAAGACATGAACTAGGCCAGCCAGTATTAATTGGTACTACTTCTATTCAAAAGAATGAATATTTAAGTGCTTTGCTTTCTAGAGAAGGTGTTCCTCACGAGATATTAAATGCTAAGAATCATGAAAAAGAAGGAGAAATCATTGCTCAAGCCGGTGCTTTGAATGCAGTAACAGTAGCCACCAATATGGCTGGAAGAGGAGTAGATATTTCTTTGGGGGGCAATCCTAGCAGTGAAGAGCAAAAGAAAAAGATTATTGAACTAGGAGGACTATATGTGATTGGTACAGAAAGACATGAAGCAAGAAGAATTGACAATCAATTAAGAGGAAGAGCAGGAAGACAAGGAGACCCTGGAACAACTCAGTTCTTTGTTTCCTTAGAAGATGATGTAATTAGAATATTTGGAGGAGATAGAATTAAAGCTTTAATGGAAAGATTTAATTTACCTGATGATGCATTAATTGAAAATCCAATTATATCAAAAAGCATTGAATCAGCTCAGTCAAAAATAGAGGGAGCTAATTTTGATTCAAGAAAATATGTATTAGAGTATGATGATGTGTTAAATAAGCACAGGGATGTAATATACAAGAAAAGAAAAGAATTACTTGAAAAGGGAGAGAAAAAGGAACTAAAAGAAGATATATTATTATTAGTTGATAAAGCAGGATTTACAAACGAAGAGTATGAAAAAAAGGAAAAAGAATTAGGGGAGGATAATATGCGCAAATTAGAAATGATTGCCTCTCTAAGATCTTTAGACATGTTATGGGTTGAACATTTAGAAAACATGGAAAGCTTAAGAGAATCAGTTAGATTAAGAGCTTATGGCCAAAGAGATCCTTTAATTGAATACAAAAAAGAAAGTCATTCCATGTTTAAGGATTTATTAGATAATTATGAAAAATTAGTAATTAATACTATAATGAGAGCAGGAATAAATATTGCTCCACAGCAAGAAAAAAGACAAACTGTTGTCGAAGGAGTTAAGGAAATCGGAAGAAACGATCCTTGTCCTTGTGGGAGCGGGAAGAAGTATAAGAAGTGTTGTGGGAGGGATAAGTAACGTGTATGAATAAAGTAAATAACAATTTAATAGATAATAACTCCTCTTCTTTTTGAGGTGTTTTAATTTTAAAAATATGAAAGGAATTATTTACATAATGACGACAGCCGTTTCTGGTTTGATAAAAATAGGTCAAACTGGTAATGCTAATTTTCAAGAAAGAATGCGCTTTCTTGAGGCAAATGGTTACTATAATGTTTCCGGTCTTAGAAGATTTTTTGCTATTGAACTTGAAGATTATAACGACAAAGAAAATCTTTTAAAGGAGATTTTTAACAAACATCGAGTTGGAGACAGTGAGTTGTTTGCTCTTGATTATGATATAGTACGACAACTTTTGTTATCATTCGAGGGCAAAGTGATTTATCCCAAAGATGTAAACAAAGAAAAGGAGTTTGACAAGGTTTCGAAAGCTAGAGAGCAAGGAGTGAGGTTTAGTTTTTATAAAAAAGGGATTAAGAACGGAGAAGAAATCGTTTTTATAGCTGATAAGGAAATCGTTGCGAAAGTTGTTGGCGAACGTGAAGTGGAATATGGCGAACAAATTTGGAAGCTCGCACCATTAACATACAAAATATATGAACAAAAAGGGGAATTAAATAAGAGTGGCGCATATCAAGGAGCTGCCTATTGGAAATATAAAGGTAAACGATTAAGAGACTTGGCGGATATAAACTAAATAAAATTATGGGAACAAAAAAATCATTATATAAAGCACACAAGATTAAGGACGATGAGTTTTTTACTCTTTTTGAGGATGTTGCCAACGAGGTTCCGCATTACAAGGAACAACTAAAAGGGAAAAGAATTATATGTCCTTGCGATTGGGATGAAAGTTATAACGAAGAAATTGTTTTTAAAGAAGAGGGCCTTGTTGGCCCATCTAATTTATTAGATAAAGGCGGAACAATTAAAAAAATAGATATAAAAGCGTCTAAGAAAAAAATCGAGAAACCGCTCGCCTTAATTAAATGTAATTTTGTCAAATTTTTGGTAGCTCACGCTGATACTTACGGCATAAAATCAATTTCTGTGAGCGGTTATAAACCCGCCAATGGCAAGGGCGTTAAATTCCAAGATGTTGATTATTCAAAATATGATTTAGTTATTACGAACCCGCCGTTTAGTCAATTTCGAGATTTTATTGATACAATGTTTAAAAATAATATGGAATTTTTGGTCGTAGGACCAATTACCGCTATAACATATAAGGAAGTTTTCAATCATATAAAAGACAATGAAATGTGGCTTGGTTATGCTAAACAATTATCCGGATTTAGATTAGCAGACAGTACACTTCTTCTTTCGAAAAATTCCGAAGGATCGGTGCCTCGTGCTTGTAAGTGGTATACGAATTTAGATGTTGCTTATAGACACGACAAGATGATTTTGACAGAAAATTATAGTCCCGAAAAATATCCAAAATATTATAACTATAAGGGCGTGGATGTAGAAAAAACAAACAAAATACCTTCTGATTTTGGCGGTGTTATGGGTGTTCCGGTTACTTTTTTAACAAAGTATAACCCAGATCAGTTTGAGATTATAGGAAAAGGCGTTCAGGTCGAAAAAACGGTAAGATTCAAGGGCGATAAGGCTACGCTTTGGATTGAAAAAGACGGAAAGCCCTTCAAAGCGCCTTTCGAAAGAATTTTAATAAAAAATAAAGCAGTAATTAAAAATGAAAAATAATATGACTATAAAAATTTTATACGAACAACTTAGGGACGGAAAAATTATTAGCGATATAGAACTCCAAAGAGAGATTGTTTATAATACCGAAAAACAAATGCTGGTTATAGATAGTATAGTTAATGGTATTCCGTTGCCCGCTTTTTATTTTTGGAAAAATAACGAAGGTATTTTGGAAGTATTGGACGGCAAACAAAGAATAGAGGCCATTAAAAAATTTATTGAAAACGACATCCAATATCAAGATAAATTATGGAAACAGACGAACAAAAAAATTCAAGACATAATAAACAACACCGAACTTTCGATTATCGTTTGCGAAGGCAAGGAAAAATTAAAAAGAGAGATATTTAGAAGAATTAACACTTTGGGCGTGCCACTTTCTCCTTACGAAGTTTTAAACGGTCTTTTTCATGGCGAGTATTTGAGAGGTTTAACTGTTTATGTTGGGCAAGATAGGGACGTATTGAAAGTTTTAAACGCGAATAGCCGAGGGAAAAATCAATATAGAATTTTGCAACTACTTATGGAATTGAAAAATCTGCCGGGCGATCGACAAAGTATAAATGACTATGTAAATTCAAATCAGAAAAAGTCTTTTGCTGAAGACCAAAGAGAAATTAGTAAATATATTAAATTCGTTCGGGAGATTTTTGACGATTATGGACAGTTAGATATTTATTTTGATTTGGCGAGAAAATATTTCAAAGACTCGGTTATATGGAAACAAAACAAAGACGAAATCAACTCTCGCATCAAAAAATATTTAAAGAGCGATGACGCCAAATTAACGGACAAAGCAAAAGAGATAGAGGATATTATTCAAGCTATCGTGAATAATATCAGTGTTGATGACAAAAGATTATTCTCGAGCGATGACAAGAAAGAATTTTTAAGAAAAAAGAAACCGAACAAAGAGAATAAATATCAGTGTGCTGATTGTAAGAAGTATTTTTATACTGAAGAATTATCAATGGATCATATAGACCCGTGGAGTAAGGGTGGCAGAACCGAACTTTCAAATGCTGAGCTACGATGTCGTCCTTGCAATATTAAAAAGGGAAACAGAATTTAGGCGACACGCCAGCTTTGCTAGCATGAATTCAGCGACGACAAAAAATTAATAAAAAATTTAGTTTATTTATATTAAAAACTTGCAATAAAATATAATTTATGTTATATTAATCTTGTAAGACAGTTCCTTGAATTATAAACAACTGTAGTCCGTGCAGCTAATTCGGACCGTTTATACTTCCTCATAGGTAGGCAACTTGGGAAATCTGCGAGAAGCCATATGGTATAAACGACTAACCTTAAAAGCGGTTGGGAGATTTCATTGAGCATGGTCGTTGCTTGATTAAATCTCTTAGCCGCTTTTTGTTGTTTAGTCCACAATAAACGGCTAAGAGTATTATTAACTTAAATTAATAATTCTATGAAGAAAAAAGAAAAAAGATTTGCTGGTAAAACCACTGAAGAAATGAGAGAAATGATGAAAGCAGTAAGAAAAGGAAAATCATATAAAGAATGTGAGGCAGAGGTTGATGAAATGATTGGCGAATCCCTTAAGAGTTTAAATAGTATATCCGACGAAGATAATGAACCAGAGAAGGAAATAGAAATGGAAGTATACTTAATTCCAAACCATGGAAAGAAAAAGCCAAAAAAGAAATAATAAAGATAATATTAAAAATATGAACTTAATACAAAAAGCAATTTTAACAACAATCAAGGCCCACGAAGGCCAAGTCAGAAAAGGGGACGGCAAGACTCCTTATGTTCTTCATCCTTTAGAAGCAGGAATAATAATATCTAATTATACTTCCAATGAATCCTTAATAGTTACTGCCATGCTTCACGATGTTATAGAAGATGGTAATATCACTTATGAAGATATAGAAAAAGATTTTTCAAAGGAAATAGCTGATTCAGTAAAGCTTTTAACAGAAGACAAGTCAATAAAAGAATGGGAAAAAAGAAAAGCAGAAAATTTAGCTAGATTGTCTTCTAATATGACAATATACATTGTCAAAGCTGTTGATGCGCTTGTTAATATGAAGGATCTATTCTATGCAGTACAAACCCATGGAGAAAGTGTCTGGGAAAGGTTTAATGCCCCTAAAGACCTTAAAATGCAATACTTTGAAAGGATTCTTCAAGAAACGAAAGCAAGCCTACCAATAGACCTCTTGGAAAAGTATGTTTCTTCTCTTAAAGATCTGCAGTATTCTCACTTATTACCAAAAGACAGTAAGCTTGGATTTATTTAATTCTTGTCAAAATCATAATTTTTGGCGAGGGGACTAGATTAACGTTATTAATATTTGAAACCGGACTACCCGCCCCCTCACGATTGTTAAATTAATTTATTTTTATTGTTTTAATATTAATATATAAATATTTAGATCTAAATATTAGATCTATTGACAATTATTTTAATCCGTGCTATCTTTCAATTATAATAATTAGAATAACAAAATTAAAAACATGGATCCATATAAAATAAACGCTATTCAACTAATTCAAAATAATTCAACAGATAGACAAATTTTTATTGGTGCCATTAAGGTTAAAGAATTATTAGATCCTGACCATAAAGATAGAGATTCAAGATTCAAAATTCATCGTTGGAAAAGTAACGATAAATCAGAAGAAAAAGGATATCAAAGAGACCCAGAAGACGGAAAGATAAAGAGCATTAAAAATTATTTGCAAGGTGAAGTAGATGAACCTATATTCCCAACGACAATATTGGTTAACTCTAGAAAACCATTATCTTTCAGTTCTAGCAAAAAAGACGTTGGTGAATTAATAATTGACCAGCCATTATATATTATTGATGGACAACATAGGGTAGAAGCATTTAAAGATATTATGGAAAAAAATGAATTAGCCCAAAAATATGGCTTTATACAATTACCAATTACTATTCTTTCTGGTTTTAAGTATAAAGAAGAGGTAGAGCAATTTTTTGTCATAAATAGCAGACACAAACAAATAAAAACAGATCTTGCACAAAGAATTTATGTTGAAATAAGCAAAGGAGACATTGAAACGGGACTAATAAAAGAATCTGACAAATGGCAAATGCCAGTTATAACAGTCATAGACGAATTGAATAAAGACCCCCTTTCTCCTTGGTATAAACTAATATCATTGCCAGATGACGATAAAGATATTAAAAAAGAAAGAACAATAGCTCAAAACTCTTTTGCTAAATCCTTGAAACCATTTTTTGGACCGAATAAAATGTGGGATTATAATTCAACTAAGGCTAAAAATGGCAAACAAATAGTAGAAGATTGCAAAAAATTAATTAATGATTATTGGGAGATGATAGAAGAAGTTTATCCGGCCTCTTTTGAAAATAAAAAAAAGTCGATTTTATTTAAGACAATAGGTGTTTTTTCTTTACACATTGTTCTAGCTGAATATATAAGTGATCACCCAGATTTAAACAATAAAGAAATAATATCAAAAATTAAAAAATTATTAATTGTTGCCAGAGATGACAACAAATTAACTACTCAATTCTGGAAAGTTGGAAATAAAATAGACAGAGAAAGAGGATTAAATGCCGGAGCTTATTCTAGTGGTTCTGGTCACAACAGAATAGCAATATCTATATTAAATCAGAAAGATATCAGAAACTTTTAAGTCTTCAAGATAGGTCTTTTGTTTAACCACATGATAAATTATATCATTATATGGAAAAAATAAATCTTACAAAACAAGAAAAAATATTATTAACGATTTCTGAAATAACCGAGTCGACGAATAAAAAATTAAAGTTTGAAGATATAGCTGTCGGATTGTTTAAAAAATTTCCAAAAGATTTTCACCTTAAAGGATATAACAACTATCCAGATTCTGGAGATAGCGTGAAAAGAGCCTTGTACACTCTTAGAGACAGAGGAATTTTATCTGTAAATAATATGATATTTTCTTTGACAGAAAAAGGTGTAGATGTTGGGAAAAATTTATTTGCTCATACTAAAAATGAAAAAATTACGGAAACTGATAATTTAGATAGATACATTTTAAATGAGATAAACAGAATAAAAAAGTTAGAATCGTTCAATCTTTTTTTAGAAAATAAACTAGATCAAATATCAATGACTGACCTGTTTGATTATTTGGGCGTTAGTGTGAGAACAAAAAGAATGGACTTTAAAGCAAGACTTAATTTTATAAATGAAGTAGTCAAAAATTTAGGGAAAAAAAATAATTTATATAAATTCCATAATTTTATAACTAAAAAATACAGGGACGATATTAATTATAAATTAAATAAAAAATGAGCGATTTAAAAATTATTGAAGAAAAAAATGAATATGATGATCATATCTTAGATATATTTGGCAATACTTTTAGGTTTGAACATCCAAAAGGATTATCAGAGTGGATTAAAAATTCTGTAGACGCCTACAGAAGAAATGGAGTTAATGAAAAAGATCAAATTATTATTTTAAACTTTAACGATTATGACAAAAAAAACATACGATTTGAGTGTGTTGATTTTGTTGGAATGACAGAAGAAGATATTAATAAATTTAAACGCTGGGGAGATCCTTTTGCAGCATCGAGAAAGAAAAAATTATTAACTTATGGAGGGCACGGAAATGGTGGAAAATTTTACATGAGACAAATGTTTGAAGAATCTTTTTTTGTAACTTATAGAGATGGAATACTTAATAAATATGGATTTAATAAAAAAAAGAGATACGGATATCTTGAAAACGGAAAAAATATAAAAATCAATCCGAAAGAAGCACTACAGGTTGCTAATATAGATTTTGGAATTATTCCAGAGGACATATTAAAATTAATATTAAATGGAAAAAGGGGATTCACTGTTGTTAATGGGTTCAGTCCAAAAGAAATCAATAGCAATATTAATATTGATAAACTATTAAAAAAAATAAAAAATCATCCTCAATCTAGATCAATAATAAACAGGATTACAGTTTGTGTTTTTCATAATAATCAATTAATAAATGAAAAACTAATTCCAGACACGATAAAACCATTAAATGGTTTTGGAGATGAAATAAAAATACTAATTCCGGAAAAAATTAAAATTAGAGATGAATTCGTAAAAACTTTTGATAATAATTTTTCTCAGGGATATATAATATTGAGAACATCTGAAAAAGCATTTATTCATAATACTGAATTGGAAGAATTAAATAGAATAGATTTTATTAGTAGTAAGGTGGGAGTAGTTGCCTCATATCAACTAGCAGAACTAGGAGTAAAAACATTTCCCCAGGCTAGCTTTATATACGGTGAATGCTTTCTTCCATTACTAGAGAATGAAAACGAATACATGATAAGTAATGATAGGACTAAATTAAATGACAGCCCCTTGACTAAGGCTATTCTGAGCTTGATTTCTAATCAAACGGATAATTTGGCACAAGAAATATTAAAAAAGGAACAAAAAGATAGAAAGGAACTAAAAACAGAAATATCATCAAGGCTTAATAATTATTTAAATAAATGGAAAGATAATAATGACATAATGAGAAAAATTTTTTCTGAAGTTTTTAATGATAAAGGAAAAGGAAAATTACCAGGAAAAAGTACATCAACTATGAGAAAAAATTTAGAATTTATTAATGGATTAAGTTTTAGTTATTCGTATGTTCGTCTTCCCATTGAAGAAAAATATAAATTAACATTGAAAGCCAATATAAAAGATATACCGTTGGGAGCAATAATAAATATAATTTCTGATAATGAACACATCGATATATTTGAAAAAGAAATTATTATCAAAAACGAATTTATTAAAAAAACAGGATATGGAGAAGAATTAGCCGTAATAAATATAGATGTTATTGGAAAAAAATTACAAGAAAAAGGACTACTTATTGCTCAGGCAGGAAAATATAAAACAGAAATTGGTTTTGAAATAATAGAACAATCGAACGAGGGTGGTGGCAATAAAGCTAATACAAAAATATTATTATCAGGAATAGATGAAGACCCCCTTAAAATGGCTCCTAATAATAAATTATTTTTAAGCCCGAGAGAGCCATTGATATATCAAAGACCAAGAGATTTTGACGAAGGAATATATTGGATAAACACACAAAGTTATTTAGCATCTTCGATACTTGAATGTTTAGGAGAAAATTCTTTGGTTTGGAGAAATTATTTAATACAAAGATATGTAGAAATATTTTTAAAAGAGGCGATATATAAATTACAAACAACTAGCCCTGATTCATTTAACGCAGAAAGAATTGATAATGAAATATTTGGTAAATATAGCACAAGCTTATATGAAAGAATAATGAAAGATCTGCAAGAATTTTTGTTAAAAGAATATTATGATCCAACAAATAAATAAAAAAAATGAAAATAGAAGAGAAGAAGATATATATAATAAATGGAAAGATGGTTATCGGCTAGAAGAGATAGGCAAAGAATACAATATAACCAGAGAAAGAGTGAGGCAAATAAAAAATAAATTTTTAAACAAAAAATTGCAGAAAATTTTAAATGATGGATTTAAAATGGATTCTTCGGAATTTTTTGCTTATGAGAACAAAAAACACCTTCAAAATTCTAAAATAATTCATCCACCCAAAATTTATAAAAAAACCCCAAAAAGATGGAGCCCTTATTATGACAAATGCGTTGTTTGCGGAACCAACCTTATTAATCATCATAGTCATGGATATTGTAGAAAATGTTATAAAAAATCAGATATTTTTAGAGAAATACAAAATAAATCTAGATGTAAAAAGGGTCTTGTTACAATTGACGATAGACTTAAAATTTTAGAAAAATATGAATACAAGTGTTGTGATTGTGGGATGACTCAAAAAGATCACATAAATAAATATGGAAAAGATTTGTATGTGGTTAGCACAAAAAAAAATAATAACGATTTAGAAAATCTTATACTCAGATGCATAAAATGTCATTTTAAAAAATTAGAAAAAATCAAAAAACGCATAGCAAAAACAACAAAATAGGGGAGTAGAAGACTAAGAAGCACATCAAAATTTAAGAGGGGAAATTAGCTTTCTTTAAAAAAACCGTTAAGAGATATTTAAAAAAACAGAGGAAGAAAAAGATAAATTATTAATTAAATTGGTTCGAACTTCTTCTACGAGCCCCTGCATTTAAAGCTTGACAAGTTTTTAATATCAACTATTGCGTTGGTTTTTGTTTTTATGATAAGATAATTTAATATATATAATAGCTAGAAATAAAAAAAATGAATAAATTTGAAATTAAAAATTTAAAATTATAAAATCATGATATTGTTGTTACCCTTATTTTCACAGGATTAATTATATTTACAAGTTGGATGATTAAATAAAATTAAAAAACATGAATCAACTTTTTTTTGTTCTAATTATTATAGCTTTTATTTGTTTTTTTAAGTATATAGAATATGCAACTAAAAACAAAAGAACAGCTTTGGTATATAAAAAAAGAGATTATTTAATGACTAAAGCCGAACTAGAATTCTTTCGTGTCTTAGAGTCGATAATAAAAAATCAATACTATATTATTCCTCAACTTTCAATCTCTAAAATAGCAGCCGTAACTAAGGGAAAAAATTATCATACATATTTAAATAAAATTGATAGGAAAACCGTTGATTTTGTTTTGTTTGACAAAGAATATTTTTCACCAATCATGGTAATTGAGCTTGATGATAGCTCTCACAACAGTGAAAATCGTAGAATGAGAGATGATTTTGTTGATAATGTAATGGAAAAGATTGGTTTAAAGATAATTCACATAAAAACAGCCTATACATATAATGAAGAAGAGTTAGCTAATCTTATTTTTAGAATAAAAAATAACAATACCGAAGAATAATTTTAATCAGGTTTTTTATTCTCCTCCTCGTAGTTTATCTCTTTTGCCTGCTTCTTAATGTTTTGTATGATCTCATGAAGATGAGCAGGTGTGAACTTGATTGCTCCTGCGCATTCATGACCCCCACCACTAATATTTCCATGAGGAATATCTTTCTTTAATCTTTCAATGATTTTGTCTACTGGTAATACTGGTTTGTTAGCTCTGACAATAATCATGTCTGATAAGTATCCTAAAGTAATAACAGGAAGGCTTTCTCTGTCTATTACAACTGTATCATGAATCATGCCAACTACTTTTCCTGGAGCTGGGTATGTAAACTTCATTGTATACTTTTCAAGATCAATGGTTGATAATATGATTCCATCAATATCTTGAGTTCTAAGATAGGGAAGAGTGCTTTCTAATTGAGTTCTAACTCCTTTCCTAACTTCTTCGTTAATTATTCTAACTAATTCGGGATTAGTATAGAGCTCTTCAAAGAGTCCTTTCCCTGAATTGAACTTTAATTGATAGGCAATAAAATCAATAGCTGTCCCTATTTCTTCTAATTCTTTTTTAGTCTTTTTGCTGTTTTTAATATAGTCATCAGCTTCTTTGATATTAGATCTATCTGTTATTCCAGCAACAGCAGGCAAAGATGGATTAGAATAATCCTCACATATCCATGTTCCTAGTTCGTAAGCAAGCATTCCAGCGCAAGTCTGACTGTCTAGTCCTTCAATATATGGATTAAGGTGAAGTGACAAGTATGGATCAACTGATGTTTTCTTGTTCTCTATTATAACGGGATTGTGATGGTCAACAACTATTATTTCAAAGCCCATGGATTTCATTGTTTTCAATCCAAAGATGTCTTCTGGAGTTGAGCCATTGTCTAGAATAATAATCAAGGGCTTTTTCTGTCCATGCCCCTCTATTAATTTTTTAATTAGAACAACATCTCTGAATACATCTGTAATATCATAGAAAGGAGCACGGCTTGGAGACCTGAGGATATTGTAATCTGGATTAGCCCCTATTTGTTCCATCAAGAGCTTGCATGAATACTCTATTGCTAGTCCTGCGTTTATTCCATCAGAATCAGAGTGATGTCTTATCATTATTGGCTGATTCTCAAGTATAGCTCTTCTGATTCTTTTAGAGATGTTATAGAAACATGGTCTTAGTTTTTCTAATCTTTCTGATTCTATGGTAAAAGAAGTATTCTTTGGCTCGCTGTTCTTATTAATTATTGAATCAAAGTCTGTCTTTGCTTCTCTAATGTTTTCAATCTCTATTTGTATCTTTCCAGCTCTTTCATTAACATAGCCTGATATTTCAATAATATCATTTACATTAAAGTCAGAGTCCTTGATTACTGCATCAACCATGCCATAGCCATTGCTTACGGTAAATATTACTGGGCCAGGTTGGGTTTTTCTCAATATCTTAACAACTCCCGTGAACTTATCTCCATTTTTAAGAGTGACTATGTTTTTAATGGTCTTTTGTTCAACAACATCATTATTTTTGTTTTTCATATACTTTAAGCCTATCATAGCGTGAGTCTTTTTTCAATTTTATTATAAGCAAAGAGAGGACGCTTTTGTCCTCTCTAAATGGTTTGTCTCAGTATTTCAGGAAAATTACTCCTCCTCCTGAATTTTAATTAGCACATGGCAAAGTGAATGCTGTCTTAGTGGTGCCACTGGCTTTTTGCTCAGACTGAGAGCATACCATTATTTCGTTCCTACTACGATACGAATGTAGGGATGGTGTGGAAGGCGGTCCAGAACCTGTTTTGTAGTCTTCAATTGTAGATGTTGCGGGAGGTAGAAGACCATCTTCCTTCTTTCCCTTTGTGTCTTTTGGATCGACTAATAGTAATCCATTCAATGGATTAACTGCAGTTGTTTGCGTGTATCCGCAAGCTCCAAAGGGAAGCAGTAGTGCAAGAGCTACGATTATTAATGTTGCAATTTTGATTGCGAACTTTTTCATCGTTTATCTCCCGAATCGATACTGCCCCAAAAAGATTCAAGGGGCTAATTATCGTTTATCATTTTTAGTTTAAAATGTAAAGATGTTGCATGAAATAGAAAAAGCTTGACAGTGATGTTAGAATGATATAACATTGTATTAATAACAATAAATTTATAAACATGAAAAAAAGATACTTATTTAATATTGTTTTTGGATTAATGCTTTTTCTAGGAAGCATTATTTTAAGGTCTTCTAATTTAATTAATGAATATGGTTTTACTGTCATGATGACTGCTGGTGCATCAATGTTTATGGTAAGCATCATTAGGCATAAAAGATATGGAAGTGGACCTGAAAAAGATGAAAGAACTATTAAAATAGCTTATACTGCTCTCGCAGCTTCTTTTCAGGCTCTTTTAATGATTATTGCTGGCTTGTGGTGGGTTGATTATTTTGATCCAATACAACTATCAATCAGTAATTTATTGGCAACTCTAATCTTTATCATGGTTTTCTTAAATATTGTTTTTAGGGTTTATTACAGCAAAAAAGATAATTTAATGCTATGAAAACAAGGATAAAGGAATTAAGAACAAAAAAAGGATTAACTCAGGAAGATTTAGCTAAATTAGTTAATGTTAGAAGAGAAACAATCGTGTTTTTAGAACAAGGTAAGTATGTACCTTCTTTAAAACTAGCTTATGACATTTCTAAGGTTTTCAAACAGAGGATAGAGGATATTTTTGACTTCTAGCTTGCCTAAAAACAGGTTTTAGTGTATTATTCGCCTATGGAAGAAAAAGGAGTTATCAGTTTTATTATTGAATGGACAAAGCTTTTTTTGTTAGCTTTGGCTATTGTTATACCAATTAGAGTATTGCTATTCCAGCCTTTTGTAGTGAGCGGAGCTTCAATGGACCCTAATTTTCACAACGCAGATTATTTAATTATTGATGAATTGTCCTATAGATTAAGAGAACCAGAAAGGCAAGAGGTTATAGTTTTTAAATATCCTAATAATCCTTCGCTTAAATATATTAAAAGAGTAATTGGTTTACCGGGAGAAAAAGTAGAGATTGTTAATGGACAGGTTTTTGTTACTAGTGGGAATAAAACTTTTCAATTAGAAGAACCCTATTTATCAGAAGAAACAAAACAAACATGGACAAACAACAATAATTTCTCAGTCGAATTAGGGCAAAACGAATATTTTGTTATGGGGGATAATAGAAACTTTTCTTCTGACTCAAGAATTTGGGGGCCAGTTCCCAAGAAAAATATAGTGGGAAGGGTTTTTATTAAACTATCTTCTTTTGATTTACTTTCTAACATACTAAACAATTTTAATATTAATTATGGCCAAACTTAAATACCAAACTCCAACAGGAATGCATGATGTGTTGCCTCAAGATCAGATATATTTTCAAAAAATATCCAAAACAATAGAAAAGTTTTTTGATTTTTATGGTTTTGAGAGAATAGACACCCCTATTTTAGAAAGCGCAGAATTATTTAATAGGAGCGTTGGGATCAATACTGATATTGTTGAGAAAGAAATGTATATTTTAAAAACAAGAGAAGGAAAAGATCCTTTAGCTTTGCGTCCAGAAGGAACAGCTCCAATAATGCGTGCTTATTTAGAACATGGATTTAATACTTATCCTCAGCCAGTTAAATTATGGTATCATGGACCATTTTTTAGACACGAAAGGCCTCAGGCAGGAAGATATAGGCAATTCTGGCAATTTGGATGCGAAGTATTGGGAGACAAAGAATCTATTGTTGATGCTCAAACAATTATTATTGCATATAATATATTAAATGATTTAGGAATTAATAATTGTTTGGTAAGAATCAATTCTATTGGAGATGAGAATTGTAGGGGAGAATATAGAAAAGCATTAATTAAGTTTTTGAAATCTAAGAAAAACTCTTTTTGTAGAGACTGCACGAGAAGAGCAAAAACAAATCCTTTAAGAGTTCTTGATTGTAAAAATGAAAAATGTAGAGAGGTTTTAAATGAAGCTCCTCAAATTGTCGATTATTTATGCGAAGACTGTAAGAATCATTTAAAAGGAGTATTAGAGTATCTAGAAGAATTAAAAATACCCTTTACCTTAGATCCATTTTTGGTAAGAGGGCTAGATTATTACACTAGAACAGTTTTTGAGATAGAAGCGCCGATAAATGAAGAAGAAGGAGAGGGGGTCTTGGCAGGAGGAGGAAGATATGATATCTTGTCAAAGGTTTTAGGAAAAGCTAATATTCCTGCTTGTGGATTTGCTGCTGGAATCGAAAGGATTGTAACAGTAATGAGAGCAAGAAAAGTAGAAGGAGTGTATTCTTCTCCTTCCAAAGTTTTCATTTCTCAAATCGGCCCATTAGCTAAGAAAAAAGGATTAGCTATTTTTGAAGAATTAAGAAAAGCAGGAATTAAAGCAACAGAGTCTTTTAGTAGAGATTCTCTTAAAGCTCAATTGAGTAAAGCCAATAAATTAAACATTCATACTGTTATAATCATTGGTCAAAAAGAAGCGTTAAAAGATATGGTTATAATCAGAGATATGGAAACAGGAAAACAATCAGAAGTTGGCATTAAAGATATGGTTAAAGAAATTAAAACAAGATTAAGATAATAAATATGAAGATTCAAAAACAACAAAAAGAAACTTCTCAATCTTTAGTTTATCGTTTTACTAAGGCTGTTCAAAAGAGCGGTGTTTTAACTGAAGCCAGAAAAAGAAGGTTTCAGGAAAGAATAAAAAGCGGAAATTTGAAAAAAAGAGCTGCTTTGGTAAAGCTAACAAAAACTAAAAAGTTTGAGAAATTAAAAAAATTAGGAAAAATCTAATAACATGTTAGATGAAATTAAAAAGGATTTAGTTTCCTTTCAAAAAGATAAAAACGAAACAGGAGTTTCTGTTTTAAGAATGCTTGTTTCTTCTATTGTTAACAAAGGAAAAGATAAGAGATTAAAAATTGCTAATGAAAATCAAGGGATGAGCGATAAGGAATTAGATGAGAAAAGCATTTTATCTAATGAAGAAGTAGTGGAGGTTATTGCTTCTGAAGTAAAAAAAAGAAGAGATAGTATTCAATCTTTTGAATCTGGAGGAAGGCTTGATTTGGTAGAACAAGAAACAAGAGAGTTAGAAATTCTTAAAAAATACTTGCCAAAAGAATTAACAGAACAAGAAATTAAAAATATAGTTGAAGCTGCAAAAGTAAAAACAGGAGCAGCAACGCTTAAAGACATAGGACTCATAATGAAAGAAGTTGTTCCTCAAACAAAAGGAAAAGCAGACGGAAATTTAGTAGCTAAAATAGTAAAAGAATCATTAATATAAAGACAGGGTAGAACCCTGTTTTTATGTGTACTTGATTTATTTTCTCAATCTAGTAAAATAGATATAATGATTGATATAGTAAACCTAGACAAGGATTTTAAAGTTGATAAGAAGTTATTAGAATCTATTGTTAGAAAAGTTCTTAAAGGAGAGAAAGTTAAAAAAAACATTGAAGTTGCTTTTGTTAAAGAAAAAGAGATTAAAGCTTTGAATAAAAAATACAGAAGAAAAGATAAAGCAACAGATGTTTTGTCTTTTGGTACTGTTGATGATGTGCTGCCACAAATAGTGATTTGTATAGAAATTGTTAAGAAAAACGCAAAAGAAGACAATATTCCCTTTAAACAAGAATTATCAAAAGTTTTGATTCATGGTATACTTCATTTAATGGGTATGAATCATGTTAAAACTAAAGAAGCAGAAGAAATGCTTCAGAAACAAAATAAGTATTTAAGCAAATAATTATGGCAAGAATACAAACTGTTGCAGGAATAGATATCGGAACAAATGTGATTAAAGTTCTTGTAGCAAAAAAAGATACAGAAACAGGAAAAATTACGGAAGTAATGTCCTTGAAGACAATTGAATCAGCAGGAGTTCAGAAAGGAAGAGTAAAGAGTCCTCAGGAAACAGCAAAAAAACTAGCAGAGCTCTTTAATCAAATTCAAGAAGAAAGAATTCCAAGGCCAAGAGAAATCTATGTTAGTCTTAATGGAAATAAATTAGAACTAACTAGTAGCAGAGGTCTTGTTTCTGTAGGGAGAGCAGATGGAAAAGTTTCTCAAGAAGATATAGAGAGAGCTTATCAGGGGGCTAATGCAACTAATCTTCAATCAACAAATAAAGAAGTTTTAAAAACCTTCATTAAAGAATGGATTTTAGATGGAGAAAGAGAAATCAAAGATCCATTAAAATTAAAAGGTACTAGGTTAGAATTGGAAGCGTTTCTTTTATCAGGATTTGTAGCTGATACAGAGAACGTTACAGAAGCAGTAGCTGAAAGTGGTATTGATTCGGAAATAAACATTATTCCAGCAATTTTAGCTGATATTAATTCTGTTTTAACTTCTGCTCAAAAAGAATTAGGCGTTGCTTTGGTTTCTGTTGGAGCAGGAACGTCTAGTGTTGCTGTTTTTGAGGACGGAAGACTTCTTAATTTAGCTGTTTTTCCAGTGGGAGCATCTAATATTACTAATGATATTGCTATTGGTTTTAAAACGGAAATTGAAATAGCAGAGAAAATAAAAAGAGATTATGGGTCATGCAGCAAAACCGGAACGAGGAAAATAGAAATGGATTTAGATTCTTTTTCAGGAGAAAAAATACGATTAGAAAATTCTAAGAAAATAAAAAGTAAAAACAGTCTTTGTTTTTCTGAAAAAGAATTGAATAAAATAATTGAAGCTAGGGTTTGCGAAATATTTGATCTAATAGATAAGGAAATTAAGAAGGTTTCTAAGCAGGGATTATTGCCTGGAGGAATTGTTTTAGTTGGAGGAGGAGCAAAACTTCCAGGAATGGTTGATTTGGCTAAGAAAGAATTTAATCTTCCTTGTAGAGTTGGCTATCCTAAAAATATTCCAGGAATAGACAAGGACTGTTCTCTTTCTACTGTTTGCGGATTAATAGCTGATAGTGATGGAGAAGCTGAAGAAAGTGATAATTCTATTAGAGAGGGCTTATGGAAAAAAATTAAAGATTTCTTAAAAAATCTTAATCCTTAAAATGAATACGAAAATAAAAGTTATTGGTATTGGAGGAGCAGGATGCAACACTGTTTCTAGGCTGTTTGATTCAAACATAAAGAATGTTGAATTAATTAGCATGAATACAGATGCACAAGACTTGGCTAAAAAGAAATCTCATTTAAAGATAAGGATTGGAGATAAGATAACAAGAGGACTAGGAGCAGGAATGAAGCCAGAAATAGGAAGATTGTCCGCTAAAGAAAGTATTAAAGAAATAGAAGATGTTTTAAAAACATCAGACATTGTTTTTTTAACTGCTGGTTTGGGTGGAGGCACTGGTTCTGGAGCAATGCCAGTTGTTTCAGAAGCAGCTAAGAATCTCAATATTTTAACAATAGGGATTACCACCCTTCCTTTTGCTTTTGAGGGGAAAAAAAGAAAAAAAATTGCTTTGAATAGCTTAGAAGAAATAGAAAAGAATATAAATACTCTTGTTGTTATACCTAATGATAAACTAATTAAGTTAATTCCTCCAAAATCTTCAGTAGAATTTGCTTTTGAGAAGTGTGATGAACTCTTAAAAGAAGCTGTAGAAAGTATTTCTCATGTGATTTCTAGCCCAGGCATACTTAATCTCGATTTTGCTGACATAAAAGAGATTTTGAAGAGCGGAGGATCTGCTTTTTTTGGAATAGGAAAGGCAAAAGGTAATGACAGAGTATTGAAAGCATTAGATGATGCCTTATTTTCTCCTCTAACTGACTTTCCATTAGAGAAATCAACTAGTATTTTGTTCAATATTGCTTCTGGAAGCAACAATTTTTACTTATCTGAGGTAAAAAAAATAGCAGAAGCATTGAAAAAGAGAACTTCTTCGTCTGCAAAAGTGTTTTTTGGTGCTTCATTCGATAAAAACCTGTCTAAAGATGAAATTAGGCTAACAATTATTGCGACTAGCCCAGAAAAAAGTCAATAATACAATCTTTGAAACATTTGTCAAAGTTGACAATAATTTTGTCGGGGTTTAGAATTGTTGTATGGAAAATAAAATTCTCAAAATCAAAAAAAGAAATGGCGACATTGTAGATTTTAGTCAAGAAAAAATCACAAACGCGGTCTTCAAAGCCATTACTGCAACCAAACAAGGTAATGGAAAGAAAACAAAAAAGATTTCCGACAAGATTGTTCAAATTTTGAACCGAAGATTTAAGAAAGAAGAGATTCCCAATGTTGAACAAATCCAAGACATTGTTGAAGAAGTGCTAATTTTAGAGGGAGAGGCAGTTGCAGCTAAAGCTTTTATACTTTACAGAGAACAAAGAAGAAGAATTAGAGAACAAGAAGTCATTAGTGAGGAAGCTGTAGATAGGGTAGATGATTATTTAGACAAACTTGACTGGGAGGTTCAAGAAAACTCCAATATGACTTTCTCTTTGCAAGGATTAAACCACTATGGAGTATCATATATTGTTAAAAAATATTGGTTGAATAAAATTTATCCTAAAGAGGTTAGAGAAGCAAACGAATCAGGAGATGTTCACTTACACAATTTAGACACTCTTGCTTGTTATTGTGTTGGTTGGGACTTATATGATTTAATTTCTCGAGGTTTTGGAGGAGTAAATGGAAAAATAGAATCATTTCCTCCTAAACATTTTAGATCTGCTTTGGGTCAAGTGGTTAATTTTATGTATACTCTTCAAGGAGAGGCAGCTGGTGCAGTTTCTTTTTCTAATTTCGACACCCTTCTTGCTCCATTCATTCGTTATGATAATTTAAGTTATGCTCAAGTTGAACAAGCAATTCAAGAATTTCTATACAACATGGCAGTTCCAACAAGAGTAGGGTTTCAGTGTCCTTTTACAAATGTAACATTAGATTTAAAACCATCACCTGTTTTTGCTAACCAACCAGTAATTATCGGAGGAATGCCTCAAAAAGAAACTTACGGAGAATTTGAAGAAGAAATGAAAATGTTAGTTAAAGCATTTTATACAGCAATGATTAAAGGAGATAAAAGTGGAAGACCTTTTTCATTTCCAATACCAACAATTAATATTACTCCTGATTTTCCTTGGGAAGATCCTGCTTTGGACGGTCTTTTTGAAGCATCAGCTAAATATGGTATAAATTATTTTGCTAATTATTTGAATTCAGACATGAAACCAGAAGATGTTCGCTCTATGTGTTGCCGTTTAAGACTTGATTTAAGTGAATTAGCTAATAGAGGAGGAGGCGGATTATTTGGATCAGGATCTTTAACCGGTAGTATTGGAGTAGTAACAGTTAATTTACCAAGAATCGGATATTTGTCTAAAACAAAAAAAGAGTTTTTAGAAAGATTAGGAAATGTAATGGACGTTGCTAAAGAAAGTCTTGAGATTAAGAGAAAAACTATTGAAGAATATACTGGAAAAGGATTATATCCTTATTCTAGACACTATCTAGCAGGCGTTAAAAAAGCAAAAGGCCAGTATTTCGCTAATCATTTCTCTACTATTGGAATTTCAGGAATGAACGAAGCTTTACTTAATTTTATTGGCGAAGATATTGGATCAAAAAAAGGAAGACAATTTGCCTTAGAAGTAATGGATTTTATGAGAGCAAGATTAGTAGAATATCAAAAAGAAACAGGTAATATTTATAACTTAGAAGCCACACCAGCAGAATCAACTTCTTATAGGTTGGCTCAAAAAGACAGAAAACTTTATCCAGAAATTATTACTTCTGGAACAAAGAAAATTCCTTATTATACTAATTCAACTCAATTGCCAGTCAATTATACGGATGACATTTTTGAAGAATTAAAACTTCAAGATGATTTACAGTGCAAATATACTGGTGGAACAGTCGAGCATATATTTATTGGAGAAGAAATATCAGATATTGAAACAGTAAAATCATTAATTAAAAAGGCATTTGAAAATAACCGTTTACCATATATTACCATTACTCCTACTTTTTCAATCTGTCCTAGTCATGGATATATTGCTGGCAAACATTTCACTTGTCCTAAATGTATAATTGAACAGCCTTGCGAAGTTTATTCTAGGGTGGTTGGGTATTTAAGGCCAGTTCAACAGTGGAATGAAGGCAAACAACAGGAATTTAAAGACAGAAAAGAATTTAAAATCAAATCATCAGTTTCTTCTAAAAAAAAGTAATATAAAAAATATGATCCAAAAATTTTTTTGTTATGATTGCGGCAAAGAAATAGAAGCTAATGACGAAGGAGAGCTTTTGAATGGTCATTTTTTGAAGTATGATTTAGGAAACGGAAAATTCAAAGAAGTTTTTAAATGTTCTGAGTGCTACAATCAAAACAAAAGCTTAAATAATTTTCAAGAAACAGAAGTTTATTCTAGGGTGGTTGGGTATTTAAGGCCAGTTTCCCAGTGGAATGAAGGAAAACAACAAGAGTTTAATGATAGAAAAGAATTCAAAGTTGATTAATGAAAATTGGCGGCCTTCAAAAAACTACTTTAGTTGATTATCCTGGCAAAATAGCTTGCACGATATTCTTATCAGGGTGTAATTTTAGATGCCCTTTTTGTTATTCAAAAGAATTAGTTTTGCCTGAAGAAATAGAACAACATCCAGAAATTAGAGAAAAAGAATTGTTTGATTTTTTGAAGCAAAGAAAGGGGATGATAGATGCTTGTGTTCTTTGCGGGGGAGAACCAACAATAAATCCTGATATAGGTAGGTTTATTAAAAAAATCAAAGATTTAGGATATTCAATTAAAATAGATACCAATGGATATTACCCAGACAAACTTAAAGAATTAATTGATGCAAAATTAATTGATTATATTGCCATGGATGTTAAAGCTTGTTTTAGAGATTATTCTAAAGCAACAGGAGTTAATATTGATATCGATAAAATCAAACAAAGCATAGAGCTAATTAAAAATTCAGGAATTGATTACGAATTTAGAACAACTATTGTTCCTAATATTCATACAAAAGAAACAATTATTGAAATGGCAAATGACATTGGCAAAGCTAAAAAATATTTCCTTCAAACTTTTCGTAAAGACAAAGAAACAATCAGTCGAAGCTTTAACAACGCAAAACCTTTTCCCGAAGAAGAATTAAGAGAAATAATAAAAGAAATTTCTCCTTTATTTGAAAACGTTAAAATAAGATAATATGATTCCTTTATATGATGAGAATAAAAAGAAAGGAATTCCTTTTATAACAATTCTTTTAATTATTCTCAATTCTTACATTTATTTTCTTTCTTTATCAACCACTTTTTATTTAGACAATTATGCCTTT
>Ga0209201_1001514_pt1 | contig 26294 bp, 19 predicted proteins | sample AD_UKC055_MetaG_FD_184411 | JGI IMG/M metagenome (GOLD analysis project Ga0209201, IMG submission 184411) | Active sludge microbial communities of municipal wastewater-treating anaerobic digesters from USA - AD_UKC055_MetaG (SPAdes) (version 2) | ecosystem: Engineered > Bioreactor > Anaerobic >...
GCAAGGGGCGCCTTCCCTGGCGGAAGTATTGGGGCAACTATTCGGCTCCCGCGGGGCGGCCCAGTCGGCTTAATTTTTCAAGGTACAAAAAGTGTCAACCAATTTCAGCCCCTAATTGAACCATCCCCGCATTTCAATGTCTATCTCGATCAGGGGAATTATTACATTGAGGATCCAGGCAGCAGGAATCAAACAAGGCTGAATGGCATTATCATTCCGCAAAATCAACGCCAATTTCTGCAGCCAGACGCGATTATCGAAGTAGGGGCTACGCGCTTGCAGTTTAAACGTTTGGGCGGAAATACTCGTCAACTGCAACAACCCGGCGTTTCAGCTGCCTATCCTCAAACTCCTTCGGCGTCAACGCCGGGGTGGGGGGGACCTACACAACCTGTGCCCGGGGCAAATCTCCCCTTGAATCAGCCACATCCGGATATACCGCCGGTGCAACCGGCATCAGGAGGCTATCCCCCTGCTGCACCCCAGAATTATCCACCGACGCAACTGTCGCCAGGCACGGCTTCGTGGGGACAATTGACACAGCCACCGCAACAGCCTCCTTCACAATCAGTTGACCCCAATCAAAAGAAATCCTAGCTGAGATACTGGAGGTGGAGATATCATTATGACTGGCGCCTTAGATCAGATTCAGCCAGGTGAGCGGGTTGGCATGTTCGAGATTGTGCGCCCGCTCAAGAAAAACCCGGGGGGAATGTCACGCATTTTTGAGGCGCGGGTAGTGAGCAAGCATCGCGATCGCGCCACGCCAAGCCGTGTGGCGCTTAAGATTGCTCTGGAAGAATACCAGGATGCCCTGAAGGCAGAAGCCGATTACCTGGGGCGTTTTGATCATCCTCATGTGGTAAAAATCGTGCCCCATCAGAAATCCTCGGATAGTCCTCCAGTTTATGTGTTACAGAACAAGTTTGACTTCGGTTGGTCGTGGTACTATGCAATGGAGTATATTGCGGGGGGGTCGTTGCTGCAGTACCTGAGCCGACCCACGGATATAACGCACCTCTTACGCCAGCCGCCTACTGGCATCTATCCACGGCGCTTGATACAAGTCTTGGGAATTGCCGAGCAGCTCTTGGACGCCCTGCAACATATTCACAGTCATCATGTCGTGAATCTGGATATTAAACCTGGCAATATTCTGATTCGTCGCCAACCGTTCCGTTTCTGGCGCTCTTCAGTACCGCAGGTGGTGTTAGTGGATTTTGGCATTTCACGAGACCTGCGTTACCCCCGCGTTGGAGTTTCAGGCATGGCAACAGTGGAGTATATGTCTCCGGAGCAAGCAAGATTGAACAGCGCTAATCAGCAGCCGGTAGATGTTCGCTCTGATATCTTTTCGCTGGGCGTGACGCTTTATGAGCTCCTGACTGGTCAGCTGCCTTTTAAGACCCTGGGAGAAACTCTTGATTTTGGTTTCTCTCCTCCGCCGCCACGGAGTATTCGCCCCTCCATTCCACCGGAGCTGGAAGCGCTTATCATGCGGGCGTTGGCCAAAGACCCGCGGTACCGGTTTTCGAGCGCTGCGGAGATGCGGGAAGCTGTGGTCCAAGTGCGAAAGCCTATGGATTGGGCCATGGCTCTCCGTCGGGCTTTCTCCGTAGCCGCTCTGGCTTCTGGCATTTACCTGGGTTTTGTCGCTCCATCACATATTTCCACATCATCGTGGAAAACGCCTGCGCCGGCAGTCCCTACGACAATCCCCACCATTTCACGTACGCCGACGCAGACCCCATCACCGACATTTACGCTAACCTCGACAGCCGTGTCACCAATCTCAACGCGTCCTACCAGTACCCCCCGTCCGACGTCTACACCCACGCCGAGGCCGCCTACGGCCACACTTCCTCCATCTCCAATGTTAACGCCCCGACCCTGATACTGGAAATTGGTGATGATTTTGATACTGATACAGTCATGGATTTTCTTTGAGGAGGCTTTCATTTTATGAGTTATCAAAGTCTTTCAGCATCCGACCACAAGTCGGCGGGAAATGGAGCGCCGGTTTCACCATTGGCGACGTCGCTGCGCCTGGAACTATGGGGGGAGACGAACAAGGGCCGGGTCCGTGAGGGCAATGAAGATGCTATCTATCCGGCAAACTCGGGCACCAATCCGGTGAACTTTGTGCCCGGTCCTGAGAAATTAGCCCAACACGGGCAGTTGTTCATTGTGGCGGATGGCGTAGGAGGCGGCGCCGCCGGGCGTGAAGCCAGTCATTGGGCGATTCGCGTGGCTGTGGAACGCTACTACGACGCGCCAGGAGTTGACCTGCTCGCGGATTTGCAATCGGCGGTCGTGACGGCGAACGCCTCGCTGTTTCAGTATTTGCAGAGCCTCAATACTGCCCAGGCTGGAACCACGATGGTCGCCGCCGCAATTCTTGGAAACCGGCTCTACTACGTGAATGCGGGCGATAGCCGCGCCTATCTGATCCGCGGCGGAGCCTCCTACCGTCTGACGCGCGATCACACGCTGGTGCAACGGAAAATTGATGCCGGCCAGCTTACGCCTGAGGCGGCGGAGCTCGATCCCGATCGCAATGTCATCACCCGCTCCTTGGGCGCGGCGCCGCAGCTTGAAGTGGACGCTTTCCCCCCGCTGGACCTCCAGTCCGGCGATGTGATTTTGCTCTGCTCCGATGGCTTGACCGATATGGTGGCTGATCCGGAGTTGGTCCGCCTTGTTGGCGGCGATGACCCTCGCAAGGCTGCCCACAAACTGGTGTCAGCGGCAAATCGGGCGGGTGGAGTGGATAATGTTTCCGTGGTATTAGCCCGCGTGGGCGGCAAATCCCGCGCCGGGAACGGCAAGGGGGCTTCGTCCAAAGGGTTGGATTTACAGGGTTTGCGGGCAGATTGGTCTAAAATGAGCCGGGGGCAACGTCGGTTCCTGAGCCTCATGGCTGCCCTGGTCATTTTGACTGTGCTGGTAGTGTGTGGCATCATCGGTTGGAACCTGGTGGAACCCAAAAACGGTGGTAGCGGCGCGACTGTGATCGCCACGCCTACGGTCGGTCTGCCAACCTCGGAAGCGCCGTCGGGTGGGGTCGCAACACTCGAGGGAGCGCCCACGGAAATATCCGCGGAAGGGACTTCCGCTCCCGCAGACGGACGCCCAACCAGTACCCCGCGCCCCACGGCAACGCCGACGCCAACGCGGACGCCCCGGGGATGGCGCCCCATTGTTACAGAACCGACGCCAGAACCGACAACAGAAGCAGCGCCAGCACCGACAACGGAAGCACCGACAGCACCGACAACGGAAGCACCGACAGCACCGGCAACGGAGCCGCCGCCAACCGAGTCGCCGACAGTACCGACACCGAAAACGCCGACAGCACCGCCAACGAACCCGATAGTGGCACCACCAACAACACCACTATGAGGATGAGGAATCTGAGCCGATATGACAACCGTAACGCTACAACGCCGTTATCAGCTTCTGCACCCCTTGGGGCAGGGGGGAAATGGGCGCCGTGCATCTGGCGCGCGCCCTCACGTTTCAGCAGCGGGCGGTTTATCACGATGCTTTGGAGATGTGGGGCGTAAAACATTCAAGTCCTATCCCGTCAGTTTGGTTGATGGGGGGTCTTCTTTAGAGTTGACATGTTTCTACGGCACACCACCGCAAATGAAAATAACGTGGGCACGTGGGCACGGGTTCTATTTTCCGAGAAGAGGTGTGGTATGTTCAAAACAGTAGTTTTGCGTTATGGTCGAGTGGGATTGGCTCTCATTCTAGGCGCTCTGAGCCTGGGAGGGGTGTTTGCGCTCTTGCAAGGTGAAGCCCTGCCTGCAACTGCACAACATGCGCCAGCAGCGATCTTCAGCTCAGAGCTCAGCCCAACATTCGAGGCTGCGGGCATTGTGATTTCGCCAACCTCCACCGGCGAGCTTTTCTTCAATAACCGCCAGCCTGGCGTCCTGACCCTCACGTTCACCTTGACCGGCACGCCGCCGCTCACGCTCACCGCGGAACCTGCCTTCGGGACAGGATATGTGCTCACCTCACCGGTCGCGCCCTGGGAGGCGGTGCTGAGCTATACCGTGGGGGTGACCGCTGTCTCGCAGCCGCCGGTGACCTATTCCTTGACCCAGAGCGCCGCGGTTTCGGCAACAACGACGGTTATCACCTACACCCGTGATATCACCGGTCCGCAGATGACGGCCATGGTTGTGCCGGCTGATCCGGGGGTCTATGCGGATGGCGCGGCGGTGTATTATACCCCTACAACGCCAGGTGATGTCTTCTTCAGCTTGCGGGGAAAGGCTGCTGACGCCTTAGCCGGCCCTGGAACTGTCTCGGCAACGCCAGCCTTAGGGACGCCTGCCCCAGTCAATGTTGGAAGGTGGCGTGACTGGTATTTCACCTATCGCATACCGTCGGGCATCACTGAGACCGGGCGCATCACTGTTACCGCGACTGACGCCGTACAAAACGCCGCTCATCTGGTTTTCGACTATATACATGACCCCCATCCTCCCACGGGAACGGTGCAGATCGCCAACGGCGCCGCCTACATCAGCACTACCCTGGTTCCCCTGCAGCTCACGGCGGATGATGGTGCGGGTTGCGGTGTGGCGAAGATGTGCCTCAGCAATACACCAGATTGCAGTGCCTGGCAGCCCTTTACCTCCACCGTGACGGATTGGGAATTAGCTGCTGGCGATGGCGCAAGGACCGTTTATGTGCGGTATAAGGATCACCTTGGGAACACCTCGGCGCTCATCCAGGCTTCCCCAATTTGGAAAGATAGGACGCCACCAACCGTCACGGTAACCGCGCCGGTTCGCGTCGCAGTTCCTTATATTGAGGTATCATGGGCTGCTGTAGATGAGGGCGGATCGGGCCTGGTGTCTCCTTCTCCTTATACAGTGGATTATCGCAGGGATGATGGTGACTGGATAAGATGGCTGACTCCCACTCTGCTAACTCACACCACCTTTTCCAGCTCTACGGTGAGGCTCAATCACACCTACACCTTTTGCGTGACTGCCAAAGACCTTGCAGGCAATATCGGCACGGGAACCGCCGTCACGCGCGCCGAAAAGTACCACGTCTACCTGCCATTGACTCTCAAATCCTGGATGTGGTGGTATACTTACGATATCTATGAACCCAATGACACCCCCACAGAAGCATGGGGGCCGCTGCAATCGGGAACGACCTATGAAGCTCCCATCTGGGATGCCACGGATCGCGACGATTACTATTTCTTCACCCCATCAGCCGGTGGGAATGTCGTTATTATCTTGAGCGATATCTCCAACAGCGTGGATTATGATCTGTACATTTATTATCGCGATGGGGCCGCCTATCAATTGGAAAAATATTCAAACCTGACTGGATCTTCAAGAGAGCAGGTCCAATTCACCGGCATCCCGGGTCGCAAATACTTTGTCAGAGTTTATCCCTATTCGGGGTTTAGCTCCACACAGCCGTACTCGCTCGTTGCCACCTATCCCTAAGCCGTGCGGTTGCACCTGGCTATCTTTGAGGAGGGATCACTATGAATCTGAAATTACAGACCTCGGCAGGGGTAGAATATCCTCTTACGACGCCATCGGTCACCGTTGGGCGCGAAAATTGCGATATCCTGTTGCTGCAGGATACCCTCGTATCGCGCAATCACGCGCGATTCCAGGTGCAGGGCGAAGTGGTCACGGTGACCGACCTGGGCAGCACCAACGGCACCTATATCAATCAAGTGCGGTTGCAACCCCATATCCCCCAGGCCATCCGTGTCGGTGATACCGTTCACATTGGGAATACTACCTTCACCTTGCGCAGTGATGGGGGCGCCGGTCCCACCCGCGCGATTGGCGATATGCCAGCCTGGCAGGCGCCGCCCGCCAGGGTGCCAGCTTCCTCGGCCTCAGATGCCATGCAGGCGCGCCCTGCCTGGATACCCCCCACGCCTGCGGCGGGCAGCGCGCCGTACCCATCCCCGGCGCCGGCGTACAGTTATCCCACCAAGAGCAAATCCACAGGCATGCTATTGGAAATCGGCATTGGGCTGTTCGCACTCATGGGATTCGGTTGGATTTATGCCGGGCAAACTTCAACCGGAGTTGTCCTGGTGATTGTCAATATCCTGTTGAATCTGGGTTATTGGTTTGTGGCAACGCTCACTGCCGGATTTAGCCTGCTCTGTACGGTTCCCCTGCAAATCGCCGCCGTAGTTATTTCTGCCTCGAAGTTGAACTCGTATATGAGCAAGAACCCTGATAAATTTCATTAGGGTTGACGATGGCAATGGCCTGTGGCGCATCATCGGCGATAGTTGGACGGAGGTCGGGTCTGGTGATAGTCATTGGGGAAAACTAGCCGGGGTCTTGCCCATAGACCTGGGCTTTTTGTAAGCGTTTTCTGGAGGCGTCATGGCAGGTGAATTGACTCTTAACGTTCAAACGAACAAAGCGACTTTCCCGACAACCGAAGGGCAGCAAGTCGCCTATGTCCTGATAGAAGTGCGAGCAACTGAAGCCATTGCTCACATGAAAATGCCGCTCAATTTCGGCCTGGTCCTGGATCACAGCGGCTCGATGGAAGGCACCAAGTTGCAGAATATGAAAGCTGCAGCGACCTTGGCGATTCAGCAGATGGGGCCACAGGACCTGGTCTCGGTGGTCATCTTCGATGACAGGGTCAAAGTATTGGTGCCTCGCCAACCGGCTTCGAATCCCAGCGCACTCTCGGCGCTCATTGAGAAAATGACGGCAGCCGGTGGCACCAAGATATCTTTGGGCTTGCGCGCCGGATTGGATGAACTGGGCAAAGGTCTGGAGGGTCAACGGGTCAACCGCATGTTGCTCTTGACTGATGGGGAAACCTTTGGCGATGAATCGAAGTGCATTGCACTAGCTGAGGAAGCCGGGCGGCAGCAGATTGCCATTACCGCTCTGGGTCTGGGCAATGATTGGAACGCGGAACTCCTGGATCAAATCGCACGCGCTAGCGGCGGCAGTTCCGATTTTATCCCTGAGGGGAAGCCGGACGTCATCCTGCAAACCTTTGAACAGCAAGTATTGGCAGCCCAAGCCACCGTGGTGCACAACGCACAGCTCGTCCTGCGCCTGGCAGCGCAGGTCCTGCCGCGTGCGGTTTGGCGTGCAGCGCCGCTGATTCAAAAGTTGGACCATCGCGTGCTCTCTGATCGCGATGTGCAGGTGGCTCTGGGCGACCTTAACCGTGACGAGGGTCAGAGTGTAGTAGTTGAATTGCTTCTGCCTCCCCGGCAGCCGGGCACGTATCGCGTTGCTCAGGCCGAAATCATCTACGATGTGCCGGCTTTGCATTTATCTGGTGAGCGCGAGCGCAGTGATGTATTGCTCAGCTTCACCTCCGATTTGGCGCAATCGCAGCAGTCAAATCCTTATGTTTTGAATATCGTGGAAAGGGTCACTGCCCATAAATTGCAGACCAAAGCTCTGGAAGAGGCAGCGGTCGGCAACATCGTGGCGGCTACGCAGAAGTTGCGTGCTGCAGCCACGCGCTTGCTCGAGCTCGGTGAGGATGAACTGGCGCATACGGCTGAAACCGAGGCGCAGCGCCTGGAACGCGGCGAAGGCATGTCTGCTGCCGGCGCCAAGAAACTGCGCTATGAAACCCGGAAACTCACGCAAAAATTGGATGATCTCTAAAAATCCTATTCTAGAGGAGGTGTCTGATGCCTATCTGTCCAACTTGCTATTCCAATCAACCTGATGGTGTCGCTTTCTGTGATGAGTGTGGCGCTTCATTGGCTTCAGTCATTACGCCCATTCCCGCAACCCCGGTGCCTGCCTATGGAGGACAGACTGTGCTCGCCGGGACGTGCCCAACCTGTGGTACCCAAATTCCACCCGGCACGGTATTCTGTCCCACCTGTGGCGCGACTCTGAATGGGCATGGCGCGCCGGCTATGGCTTCAAATTCCGTTGCCTATACCCCTTCTGCTGGCGTAGTTTGCCCCAGCTGTGGCGCGCAACTGGAATCTGGTAGTGCCTTTTGTGATATGTGCGGGACGGCAATCGGCCCAGTAGCTTCATCCCCGCCTTCCTATTATGCGCCCGCGCCAATGCCGCCTTCCGCTTTTGGCTCTGGTGCGGCTCCAAATCCAGGTATCGGTGGGGCGCAACCATACTCCTACGAGCAGCAGGGTCCCTTACCCAATTATGCGCCTCCCCAAGGGCCCGTGGGCGCGATAGGCGCTGGTTACGGTGCGGTCCATGGACGATTGGTGATTGAGGGCACCCATGCGACGTTGCCGCTCCCGAGCGGAAAATCCGAAGTTTTCGTGGGGCGTGAAGACCCGATAAGCGGTTATTTCCCCGATATAGACCTCACCAACCACGGCGGTGATGAGGGTGGGGTCTCGCGCAAGCATGCGCGCATCTTCGTCCAGGGCAATCAGATGATGCTCGAAGACCTTAACAGCACCAACTTCACCTTCATCAACCAACAGAAACTTGCTCCGCATCAACCGCAACCCTTGAATGATGGCGACGGGCTACGCTTTGGCCGGGTCAAGGCGACCTATTACGCTTGAGGCTGCAAGTTGAACAGCTGGAAACAATCGCATTTTGCCACTCGCGAGAGAAGAATGGGCAGCAGAGCCGACAGCAAAACCCACCCTGCCGCCGTCATGATTCAGGCGCCTTGGTTCACTGGCGATGAGCACATTTTAAATCACGGTGCAACTATCCATCCTTTATACCTAGGTTACTGGTATTGCGCTTTATTTAGGAACTATACTGGTGGGCAAAGTGACCGGGCTTGTGATTTTGATATCGCCGGTATCACTTTGATTGCACCTCCTCCCGGGGCGACACGCACATTCCCAGTAACGTTTATGTGGGAAAGCCGTGGGTTGACAGGAGACCAGTACCAGGTCTACCTTGGAAATTACGACGGGGGATATCACTACTCACCTTTAACGGCGGGAACCTCGTACACGCTTGATGCCTTACCTCCAGGGTTTAGTTATGGATCTATAAATTATTGGTCAATTGATGTCGAAAATAATTCCGGCTGGGGAGGGAGCTACTACATGAGGTCGCTCACTTTTAGCAGTGCCATGAATAGTTCTTCCATTCCTTCAACTGAGCCAGAATTCGTAAATGAGCCTTTCTGGTTACGCGAGAAAACTCTTGAATCTCACGAGGAGGTACCCGATAATCCATGGGAGCGTCGCACGCAACCTTGAAGCAATAGCAGTTTCTACGTCGTCTGGTAATATACGGAGCTTCTATGTTGCTTTGTGAGTATTGTGGTACCAATAATCGCGAAGGTACGCATTACTGCAAGCAGTGTGGCAAACCCTTGCCCCAGAATGCCACGGCCGAGGGACTGACGCATTGTCCGAAGTGTTCAGTCCCTCTGCGTCCTGGCGCCCGGTTCTGCCGCATGTGTGGCACGGCATTGACGCCTTCCTCCTCTGCGGTACGGCTTTGCCCGCGCTGTGGCCAGCCGTTAAACCCTAAATCGCGCTTCTGTAAATCCTGTGGCTATGCTGTTGCTCCGGCTTCCACCTCGCAGAACGGAAACTGCGCGAAATGTGGGCAGCCACTGCGCCCAGATGCACCATTTTGCCTCAATTGTGGTGCTCCCGTATCCCCCCTGGTTGCTCCAACAAAACTGAACTCCCTGCCTTCGGTTATTGGCCGCACTGCCAGCGGTCGGCTGTTGGGCGCCTCCACATTGGTTGACCGTTATGTGATTCTTGAGCAGATTGCCAAAGGAGGGATGGGGGCGATCTACAAGGCGATGGACAAACGCCTGGGTGATAAAATCGTTGCCATCAAGGAGATGAATGAGGCCGTAATTGCATCTGCGGAGCGGGAGCAGGTCATTGAGGCGTTTAGACGCGAAGCCGAATTGCTTGCCACGTTACAACATCCAAACCTGGTCCGCGTGACAGATACTTTCCAGGTCGAAGCTGTCCATTATATGGTGATGGAATACATTCCAGGAAAAACGCTTCAGAAGCTGCTGGATGAAAGCCAGGAACCTTACAAAGAGGAGCAGGTGCTTGACTGGGCAAAGCAGCTGTGTAGTGTTCTGTTTTACCTGCATTCGCAGGACCCGCCCATCATCTACCGTGATATGAAGCCAGCGAATATCATGATTGTCGAAGGCACGAATCAGGTGAAGCTCATTGACTTTGGTATCGCCCGATTCTATAAGCCCGGAAAACGCAAGGATACCATTCAATTTGGGACCGATGGTTATGCGCCGCCGGAACAATACGGGAAAACGCAGACGGATATTCGCTCCGATGTCTATGCTTTGGGTGCTGTTTTGCACCAACTATTGACTTTGCGCGACCCACAGACGGTCTTGTTCCAGTTCCCGCCAGTAAAGGATTTGAATCCCAAAGTGAGCGGACGGGTGAATGCTGCCATCGTTCGGGCAGTACAGCTGAACAAAGATAATCGCCCTTCCAATATCGCTGAGTTCTGGGCAGATTTGTCGGGTGGCCAGGCTACCGAGTTGCTATCTTCTGGCAAACAAGATGTGACCTCTAGTGAGCCGTTTGCGGGCCCCGGTACCTCGGACTCGCTGTTAGACATGGGACATATCACGGTAGGGATGGATGTGCCCCATGGCAGCTTGCGAATTCCCCTTGTCGAAGGTGAGACCGCGAAACTTATCTCAGAGACTGCATGGTTACGACTTGAGAAATCCATGGTGGATTCTGCTCAGCAGGATGTTCGCGTGACTCTCGTCACGGCCAGTGTCAAACTCCCCCGTCTGCGCCTGCAGGGAGGGACGATTCAGAAATGGACTGATTGGCATACCCGTTTTTTGGTGCCTGCGCCACAGAGATTGCTGGCCCGTGTGCGCGTTGAGCGTGACAGCGGCGTGATAGACCATATCCCGATCCTCGTGCATGCCGATCCTCCTGCATGGCAGGTTACGGGGGGCTGGGCATTGACCATTGGGCTCATGTTGGCGGAAGCTGCATTGGCTTTGGGAAGTCTTGCGGCAATCCTGGTTGCCTTATTCAATTATTGAGGAAGCTTTAAGTGTCATTGCCAATTGGTAGCCTTGTCGAAGGGCGGTATCGAGTGCTTTCCCTCTTGGGCCACGGTGGGATGGGAGCGGTTTACCGTGCTTGGGATACACGTCTGGACGTTCAGGTGGCGCTCAAGGAGATGGTGGTTCAGTCAGATTTGGGCCCTTCCACAGCTGAACATCTACGCGAGCAATTCCACCGCGAAGCAAAAATCCTTGCATCGCTCAGTCACCCTAACCTGGTGCGGGTCACCGATTCCTTCGAATGGCAGGGAAACGCCTATCTGGTCATGAACCTTGTGCAGGGCACCGCTTTAGACCAGGCGCTTGCCTCTCATGGTGCCTTTTCGGAATCAGAAGTTATCCCTTGGGGGATCCAGATTCTTAACGCACTGGGCTATTGCCACGCTCAGGGTGTCATTCACCGCGATATCAAGCCCCAGAACTTGCTCATTCAGCCCGATGGTCAGGTGGTGTTGGTTGACTTCGGGTTGGCTAAACTTTGGAATCAGCATGACCCGCGCACACAGACGGCGCTTCGCGGTATGGGTACCCCAGAATATGCGCCCCCCGAGCAATACGATGGCTCAGCAAGTCATACGGACGCCCGCAGTGATCTGTATAGCCTGGCGGCGACACTCTACCATGCGTTGACGGGACAGGCTCCACCAACGGCTACCATGCGCATCGTTAATCCCCGGGCTCTGGTTCCGCTACGGCAACTCAATCCGGCAGTAAGCCCTCACGTTGAGGCCGCTCTCATGCGCGCCTTGGAGCTTCAGCCCGAGAACCGTTTCCCGGATGCTTCGGCCATGCTGGCTGCGCTATATGCCAGCATGCCTCGCGCCGCTTCTGTGCCTCCAACGCAGCGCATGTCAGACTATTCGGCGCCCCCCGTAAAGCCTTTCTCGCCAGCACTTCTCTTGGGTGGGGGATTGTTGCTGTTCATCATGGTGGTGGCGGCTATCTTTGGAATCCGTGGGATGTTATCTGCCCGCCAGCCCCTTGGGGCCTCCACTGCGCCCCCGCTCGTCACCCCGTCACTTCCTACGGCTACGCCATTGCTCGAATTGAAGGCGCCTGCGGCCACAACTGCCAGGGAGAGCGGTACTCCTGATGCGCCTGCCGCATCCTTGCCCTCCGTGACGCCCTCGCCTGCAGCGACATTCGCTAGTCGCGCACCTGAGGGAACCTTGCGCTTGTACTTTGACTCTAACCGCTCTGGAGATTGGAGCATTTATAGTATTGCCTTGAATGGTACGCAGGAAACGCCAGTTATTCGTTCCCCAGGCAGGGGAAGTGGCGATACCGCCTGTAACCCGCAGACCGGACAAATTGCCTATGACACTGATCGGGATGGTAATTGGGAGATTTACACAGCCGATTGGAAGGGGGCTAATCAGATAAACCGTACCTCTCACCCTGCGGACGAGGAGGAGCCAGCCTGGTCCATGGATGGACGCTATCTGGCTTTCAGATCTGACCGCACCGGGAATTGGGACATCTGGATTCTGGACTTGCTGACTCAGGAATTGACTGACGTGACCAGTCACCCTGCTGATGATCGTCACCCGACCTGGTCTCCAGATGGGGAATGGCTTGCCTTCATTTCGGACCGTAGTGGCAATTGGGACATTTACAAAGTGCGAATCAGCGGCGCTGAGCTGACCCCGGTGGTCTCAACCCCCGCGGAAGAGCGCTTTCCCAGCTGGTCTTCTGACGGGGGAAGTATCGCCTACCATGCTCGCCCCACTGTAAGCGCCGATTTCGATATCTATGTTTGGGATATAGCGGACGCAAGTTCACGACGTCTGACTTTTGCCCCAGGTGATGATTGGGCTGCAGCATGGTCGCCCGATGGAACACAAATCGCATTCGTCTCTGAACAGGACGGCAACAACGAGATTTATGTGATGGATCGCGATGGTCGCAACCTCAGGCGATTGACAGTTGATTCTCGTAGCGATACCTGGCCCTGTTGGATGATAGTGCCATGATAGGCTATCCTGTTGGTCTTGTGAGATTGAGGTGTCTATGCCCCAAATAAGCTGCCCTAATTGTGGGATTTTGAATTCAGAATCTGCGCAACGTTGTATTAAGTGCGGCGCAAATCTGACCCCACAACGCATCCCTTTCAGCAGCGATACACCTGCGCCGCCGAAGTCCCTTTGGCAGAAGATCGCGGATTGGCTGGCAAAGCCTGTCGAAATTGACCCTAAAAGGATTTTGAAATCCCGCCCCCCCGGTGAGCGTCCAGACACGCGCGTTATCCCCATAGCCATTGCTGATGGGCAGCAACCTCCAACATCCCAGCGAGTTCCCTTTCAGCCAGGTTCAAATGGGAGCGCCTCCTCCCCTCGAACGACGGTGGCGCCTTCGCAATTGGCTCCTACGTTCTCCTCGTCCTCTGCGGTGATGCCGCCGTTAGCGGCTTCGGTAAAGGAGCAGCTACAGCCATTCGCTACCGGATCGTTTCTCAATTACAGCGATGGTCGTGTGCAATATAGTTATTTGATCACATCAGTAGCACGTCTGACACACTCGACCTATTATCATGCGCTTGATATGGTCTGTCGCCGCTGTCAGCGGGTGGCAGCTTATGCCAATGTCGCGCCGTCGGCAGACTTTCTATGCCCTCACTGCCAGGCGCCACTTCAGCCTGTGTTGATTCACGAGCATGCCGTGGCCGAACGGCCTGCGATTTCGCCACGTATTCCTGAATTGTTGAACTTAAGCCAGGAATGTCCGGGCGTTCTCAAACATCATGCAATCATCGCTTACGATCGAATTGTCTATGCAGTCACGGATCATCCAGGGAAGTGGGGTGTGGTCGTTCGTGGGCGGCAGCAGCGCTCATTAGACCAGTCGCTGGCAGCGGTGATTCAGCTGGGGCGTCTTATCGAAGTCTTGCATTCGCGTGGCTTCACGTTCTCCGGAAAGGCCGCTGTTTTGCGCGAGTCGCTGGTTAATGTGGGCGGCGCGACTGAATTGTTCCTGGCAGATCTGGGGATTTGCGAGTTGTTGACGACAGATCTCACTCAGGCTCATCGCCAGCGGAGCGCGGACATCGTATTCCTCACAGAATTGCTCGTCTATCTGTTGACGGGCAAGGAGATCTCCTCAAGTCCATCGCCTGTACTGCCCGAACCACTCCTTCCTGTCCTTCAACATGCACTACGCAGCGAATACGCGGCTGTGGGCGACCTGTTGCGGGATTTTGGCTCCTTCCCTGTTACCCCATTGCCTGATCGTCCTCTCAAACCCATGCATGGGCAGCGCTCCGATGTCGGACGTCGTCACACCATCAACGAAGATACCGTGGTTACCTTCACGTTTGATAAGGAGCAGGACCGCAAGACCGTGCCTATTGGCTTTTATTTAATTGCCGATGGTATGGGAGGGCATGATGCAGGTAACGTGGCGAGTCGCACGGTATATGAGGTGGTCACCAGCACCATCCTTAACATGCAAGTGCTGCCCGATATCCATAAAGCAACTCGAAAACTTGGAGCGGACGTGTCTGGGGACCTCCTCAAACATGCCATTCAAGAGGCGAACGCCAAACTACAGCGCCAGGCTCAAGCCAGAGGTAATGACATGGGTTCGACAGTCACCGCAGCTCTGTTGATAGGGCACCTGGCTACGGTTGCGAATGTGGGCGATAGCCGGACCTACCTTCTCCGGAAGGGACGACTGGAGCAAATTACGCAGGATCATTCGCTGGTGGCGCGCCTGGTGGATGCCCAGGTGATCAAACCCGAGCAAGCTCGCTACCACCCGCAACGCAACCAGATTTACCGCTCCTTGGGGCAGAAGGGGGATTTGGTGGTGGATACCTTCACCGTGCCCTTGGAGCGCGGCGACCGCTTGATTCTCTGTTGCGATGGGCTCTGGAGCATGGTGGAAGAGCGCGATATCCAACAATTGGTTGAACAGGCACGCACTCCACAGGATGCATGCGATGCCCTGGTGGCGGCAGCCAACCGGGCGGGCGGCGAAGACAACATCTCAGCCATCGTGGTGGAGCTGGTATAACTCAGGAGTTGAGGCACACGATCATGAAAATCAAACCGGTGCATATCCTTCTCGGGGTAGGCATCTTATTTGTCATCGGTCTTCTGGCAATTGCTGGCGGATGGCTGGCGCGTCAGTGGTTAGCTGCTCCGGCGCCTGTATCGCCCACGGCACTCGTCACAACGCCGGCAGTGGGTTTGGAGGCGCAGACGGCCACGCTTGCGTTCACTTCCACGCCCTCTCCCACCCCATCAGGCGCAGAACTTCTCGATCCTCAGACAACCTCAACGCCTCGCCCTACCTCAACGCCCCTCCCAAGCCCCACGCTAACCCCTGTTCCGGAATATGAGACAGTCCGCCTCGGAGAAGGCGTGCTTGCAGTTTGTCGCCGGCACTGTCCGGGAATATCCGAAGCCCAAACGCAAGAGTGTAAGGGGGAGGTCATCAGATTGAACAAGTTACGGGGAAGCAACCCTCAGCTTTTTTGGGGGCAGGAACTACGCATGCCCCCCTGTCCGTGAGGGAAATAAGCGCGTGCTGAATTCTGGTCGGGGCTTACCAATTTGGAGTCAACTCGTGTTTGCAGAGATAGCGTATTGGATCTCGGAAAGTGAGGCGCCATGATTCAATCAAGGACTTTGCAGGACCGTTATCGCGTGCTCCACCAACTGGGCGGCGGGGGGATGGGTATCGTCTATCTGGCTGAGGACACGCGGCTGGCGGGACGCCGTTGTGCCATCAAAGAGCTCTCCCCTGCCAGTTTGCCCGCCGCTGAGCGCGACTGGTCTATTCAAGCCTTCCAGCAAGAAGCTGGCATGCTCGCGAATCTCCATCACCCGGGCTTGACCGCCGTGACAGATTTTTTTGCTGAGGGCAGCAATTGGTACCTGGTGATGGATTTCGTGGAGGGCGAGACCCTGGAGGCGCGGCTTGCGCGTTCGCCGGGGGGGCGATTGCCGTTGAACGAGGCGCTGGGAATCGCGCACCAGCTCTGCGAAGTATTGGATTACCTGCACCGCCAGAATCCTCCGGTTGTATTCCGCGACCTCAAACCGGGAAATATCATGCTCAACACGCAGGGGCAGGTCAAGCTCATTGACTTTGGTATTGCGCGGCACTTCAAACCGGGGAAAAGCGGAGATACGGTCAACATGGGGACACCGGGCTACGCTGCCCCAGAGCAATATGGGGGCATCGGTCAGAGCGGTCCTCAGGCCGATGTCTATAGCCTGGGGGTGGTGCTATTGCAGATGACGTCCGGCTACAATCCCGTGATGGCGCGAACGCCTTTTCCTCTACCGGCGCCAGGTAGCATCATGCAGGGCTTGCCCCCCCATGTGGAGCAGGCCATCATTTGCGCCACGCAACTGCAACCACAATACCGTTTCCCAACTGTGAAGGACTTCCAACGTGCCTTACAGGGCGGCGGTACACCCAACCCGAATCATACGACCACGATGCCTCCAGTAGGAGGATACCCTTACCCACCTCAACCCCTGGGGGGTGTCTCTGGACCTGCCAGAAATGTCAATACGACTTTGATTATCGGACTTGCCTTTTTAGCATTGCTGTTTTTGGGTGCGGGTCTCGTCGGCTTTAATTATCTGAGATCATTGAATGACCAGACAGTTCCTGCAACCCAACCTCCCGTGGTTTCAGTCGTCACAGAAGAAGTGACCCTGCCTCCAAAAACGCAGCCGACCGCTCTGGCAACCTTGCCTCCCACCGAACCTCCGACCTCCAGACCGACATCCACATCCCCTCCATCGCCCCCGCCCACACCCGAACTGTCGCCCCTTCAATGGGGCAGTATTGGCTATTCCGTGCAGGGGCGGGAGCTCTCTATGGCGACGATAGGTTATTCTGGTAGAACCGCAGTGGTCGTTGTGGGCAGCATTCAGGGTGATCAAACCAGCACGCGGGATGTCGTCAATGCGCTCATCAATCGCATCCATAACGAAAAGGGCGCCATTCCAGCCGGAACCATGTTCTACTTCATCCCCACGATTAACCCGGATGGGAATGCTACCAATTCACGTTATAATGCCAACGGCGTTGACCTGAACCGGAATTGGGATACCAGTGACTGGCGTTCGGATGCACCTGTGCCGGGTTATACCGAGGGGAAAGCTGGCGCGGGTGGATCTTCTCCCTTCTCGGAGCCGGAAACCAAAGCGCTGCGCGACCTGCTGCAACAATTGCAGCCGGCAGATCTGAAAGTCATTGAGCTTCACTCTTCGGTCAGCTCTCCCAACGAGATCTACTCCGCGGGGCGAAACTCGGATGGTATTGCGAGAATCTTTGCTGATACGTTGGGCTATTCGATTGAGGATTCTTGGGGCGCCTATACACCTACAGGGGAGCTGTTGACCTGGTGTGGGGAGCAAGGCATTGTTGCCATTGATGTCGTCATCCCACAGAAAGGCATCTCGTCCGTAGACCGCGCCTTTCAAGCGCTGATTGCAGCCGCAGAATATTGATGAGCCTGTGAAAACTACTATTGAGGTGGACGGGTGCATACGAAACACCGCATATTGACCTACGTCATTTATGGGGTGGGAGCGACCACAGTCTTGGGGCTGATTGGTTGGGGAATAGGCTGGGCTTTAGGCTCAGCTGCCGGAAAGTCAGGCGCTGCCGGGCAGACAAGCCCGGAGATTGAGGTCGTTTTGCCAACAGCGACCGTCACCGTCACTATGGCAACGTCTACGCCTGTTGTGGTGGCAACCGCCACGCCAGAACCAACGCCCACGCACACCCCTACGCCTACGCCCACGCCGCCGCCTCTGCCTTTTGAGGAAGCCTTTATCTACGGGACCTCCGTCGAAGACCGGCCGCTACAAGGGTACCGTCTGGGAACGGGTGCATCAGCCCGGTTCATCGTTGGTGCGATTCACGGCGGATATGAGTGGAATACTGTTGAGGTAGTGAGCAAGACGCTGGAATATTATCGAGAGCATCGTGAGGAGCTGCCTTCGAATGTGGCCCTCTATCTCATCCCGCTTGCCAACCCTGATGGCTACGCAGCTGGGAGAGATGCGATTGTCGGGCGCACGAATGCGCACAGCGTAGATTTGAACCGCAACTGGGACTATACCTGGCAGCCCACCGCCACGCACGGCATCCGACCGGTGAGTGCGGGCACTGCGCCTTTCTCCGAACCGGAGACTGCGGCCTTGCGTGATTTGCTGCTGGAAAAACGTCCGGATGCGGTGATTTTCTATCACAGCGCCATGGGCGTCGTCTTCTCGGGTGCGGATAGGGAAAACTCATTTACCTATGAGCTCGCCGAAGCCATTGCTGCGGCCACGGGTTACCGGCACCAGACCGAGGGCATTCCCGGACAAATCACCACTGGAGACGCCATAGATTGGCTCTCGAGCGTGGGCATCGCTGGTGCCGAGATCGAACTGACCACCCACGCCAGTATTGACGAGGCGGAGTGGCAGCGCAACCTGAATGGGATCAAAGCATTCCTCGATTGGCAGGCGCCGCAGGCAGGTGTTGCGGACGAGGGAGCGACCGTTGAGACGCCATCCGGTGGGGTGCCGATCAATGGGCAACCCACACCTGAGCCGCTAGCAGGGTATAAGTGGTACACTATTCCAGAAAAGATCACTCTATCATACATAGTGTATGAGATATGCCAGAACAGTAATATTACCCTGGATGAATTGGTAGAGCTCAATCAAATTGCTGATCCCGATTTAGTCGGTGCAGGTGACACGATCCTTATTCCTGAGGATTGCCAATGAACTATCCGTGCGCTTCACCCTGGCTGTATACGTCTGTCCCTTGCGGATGCGGAGTGGGTGCATGATTGGAATCCGGTGGGGGTGTATTTCATTGTCACACCGCCTGATTTGAGCAACCATGATGGCCAGCCATTCTTCGATACATTGCTTGATAGAGGGTTAAGTATCAGTTCAATCAAGGAGGTGTCATTGTGAATTGTCCTCATTGTGGTAATCCATTACGTCCTGGCGCTGTCTTCTGTCCCCGTTGTGGCAACTCCACGCAGACTGCCGCCCCGCAATCGCCCGCTGTGCCCCAACCACCCGCTGCCCCTTTAACTACTCCTGTCAGCGGCATGCAGCAGCTGCCGAGTATGCCCCAGAATAATCCGCCGTATTCCCCTGGCCCGGCGCCCGTCTATTCCTCGCCGCCGGTTCAGCCCCCCTACATGCCGCAGCCCTATGGCGTTGCTCCTCAGGCTATCGGTCAGCTGGGGGCAGCTGGACAATCTTCCAGCTTATGGGGTCCCTTTGCCGGTTACGGCATGCGACGTGAGCATATCGCCTGGCTGTTGCAGGGGCTGGGTCAGCGCGCCGAGGATTTGCGCAACAAGGTAACGCAGCAATTCGCGCAACGGCAGATTCCTGACGCACGGGTTGATTTGCTGACCCTCACCGGCAAAGGCATTGCCGTGGAGCAACGTCCGTTCTATCGCATCCAACGAGGGTTGGCAACGGTCTGGCTTTATGTAGCGCGCTTTGGGGAGGACCTGTATATCTCTCAGGTTTCCTACATCAAGGGTCAGATTAGCCTTGCCCGTGTTATTCTGCTGTTCGCTATGATTGGCTTCGTCATCCTTTCGGGAATCAGCAGCGCCGCGGTTTCAAGTAACCTGTCGGGGGCAATGAATAGTGTACCGGCGTTCCTCGGAGGATCTTCGGAAGACCTAAACGTAGCGCTTTTGGCATCGCTTGTATGTTGCTTCGGTCCTCTGGGGGCGATATCGCAGATCGGCCTCATCTTTGGGCTGATTTTCAGCGTCTACAAATACCTCACCGAGAAAGATTTCCTCGCCCTGCTGCGCGCCAAGCCCAATGAATTCCAGGAGGATGACATCATTTCATTGGAGAAAGCGGTCAATGAGACGGTACGGCAGAGTGCAGACATCATCGGCATTGACCTCAAGCTGTTAGAACCGGGCAAGGCATATCAGTCTACCCGTAGACTGATATAAGAAATACAGGTAGAAAGTGCAGGCACTCACATGAATTCCTGCCCGCATTGTGGGCAAGCTGTACGTGTTGGCGCACGCTTCTGTGGCAGCTGCGGCCAGGCACTTCCGGCTGTGGTCACCGCGCCGGTGGCTGCGCCACCCCTCATGCAAGCTATAACGTCGCCGCACATCCAGCTAGAACGCTCACTGACACCGGGTGCTTCGGTGACGGTGCTCAGTCCGCTGGCGCCTGAGCAGGCTATGTTTGGCTACCGGGTGGCGCGCTTGCCCGATTGGCTTTCCGCCCCCGAGACGTTGGGCCAGACTGATGCAGAAAAACTGGCTTGGGTGCTGCGCACGTGGCAACAAGCGCTTTCCAGCTTGTGGAAGTGGAAAACCTGTGCCTTTGCCCTGCGCTTTCTATCGCAACCACAACAAGGCGCGATCGAGATGACTGTGCTGGCGCGGGCGCGCCCGTCGCGCGATGCCGCTTCTGTCGCCCAGGCATTTGCCGCAGACATCCAGGCGCAGTTTGCAGCATTGCGTCTGGGTTTGCAGCCGCTGAATGCCGCCGAGCTCAGTCAGGCGCGCGCGTTGCCTGGTCAGGTCTTCGTGGAAGTACGCCAACATGAGAAGGTAGTACGCCTCAACCTGGGCGATGCCTATGTGGTTCACCCTTTGCGCCGGCCCGCTGGAGATTTCAGGCTGGTCTTCGAGACTCTGCTGCGCACCAACACGCCGACACTGCTCAGCCTGCTCCTCGAACCGGTAGGATTAGCGACTGTAGAGCGGCAGGAATTCGCGCAAGCTGCAGCTGCAGCCAGGACCTTCTCGGATTTCCAGTACAGCGGTCAGTATTACCAGGGACGGTGGCAGGATCCACAAGCCGCGTTGGTGGGCGCCGCCTATGCAGAGCTTGTACGGCGCCTGGATCAACCCTTCCTCTGCGCGGCGCACATTGCCGCGGCAGATGCTCCCGCAGCCTGGACGGTGGCCCGCGCCCTCTCCGATGCCCTCGCGGCCGAGGCACCGCCGGCGCAATCGTCGCAAAACACCGAACAACTCCCGGTGCAGTGTGACATTGTATCAGCCCGAGACCCGCAACAGCTTGCCGCGCTTCAGCTAGCGCTAAATCAGTTGACATTCACGCTCTGGGATACCGTCATTGCCACGCCGGGAAAGGAGCGCCTGCGCTATCTCACTGATGCAGCGGGCGCGGCATCAGTGGTGCGTTTCCCCGTGCCGGGGCGCTCGGGGATGGCGGGTGTACAAGTGCGACAGGTCGCGCCGGGCTACGGGCAGGGAGCGCAACGTGCCCAGGTCGCGGCAGATGAGATTGCCGTAGGAACATTCCTGACTGGTGGAGTGGGAACGATCCAGTGTTCGGCGTTGACCCGCCATGGTTTGATCGTGGGTTTTACCGGCAGCGGCAAGACTAACACCTGTCTCTATTTGATCGAGCAGCTCTGGCAACAGCATCACATCCCTGTGCTGATCATCGAACCGGCAAAAAACGAGTACCGGGGATTGCTCACCCGACGCGGCTTCGAGACCACGCGGGTTTTCACACTGGGGGATGAAGCCGTCTCGCCTTTTCGCTTGAACCCCTTTGAACTTTTGCCGGGCGTGCGGCTGGAAGCGCATCTCTCGACGCTCAAGACTTGCTTCAATGCTGCCCTGCCGCAGTTTGGTGTTCTGCCTACGCTAGTGGAGGAGGCCCTCATTCGCATCTATCGGGACAAGGGGTGGGGCCTCACGGATAGGGCCGAACCCCAAGAGAAACGTCTCTTCCCTACCCTGCGCGACATGTACACGATGATCATTCGCGTGACCGAGGAGCGTGGTTATGCGGGCGAGGTGCGCGACAATATTCGCGCTGCCGCCGCTGGACGCATCGGCAGCCTGCTCGCGGGAAGTAAGGGCGCAATGTTCAGTTGCCAGCACTCTATTCCGATGGAGATTTTGCTCGGCGGGCCCGTTGTCTTGGAGCTGGACATGCTCAACGACAACGAAAAGGCGCTGGCGATGATGTTTCTGCTCATGCAGCTGCGCGAGCATTGCAAGCTCAACCGCCCAGATAATCAGTTGGCGCACATCACCTTGATTGAGGAGGCCCATCGGGTGTTGGAGGAGGTGCCCTCGGTCGCCGGGAGCGAAGTGGCTGCGGATACCCGCGCCGAAGCGGTGCACTTTTTCGGCGGGATGCTGGCGGAAATTCGCGCCTACGGTGAAGGCATTCTCATCGCGGAACAATCGCCAAGCAAACTGGCAGCGGATGCAGTGCGCAACACCAACCTCAAAATCGTGCACATGCTTCTCGATAGCCGCGATCGCGAAGCCATGGCGGGGGCGATGATCATGGACGAGGGGCAACAGACCTTTCTGGGCAAGTTGCCGGTGGGCCAGGCGGCTGTTTTCATGACCGGGTACGAGAAAGCCACGTTTGTACAAATCCCTCCCATTAAGGGTGAGGGCTTCTCAGAACGTCTGCCCGAGACCGAGGTCATTCAACGGATGGAAGCTTTCCGTCAAAAACACAGCGCGGCCTATTTACCCTTCGACGGTTGTCGCTTCTGCGGGAAACCTTGCGCGTATCGCAAGCGTATCGAGCCGTTGACGCTGGATAAGGCGCTCCATGCGGCTTTCAGTGAAGCTTTACTCACCTTCGACAAGCGTACCGCGCCCGGCGACCTGGCGCACAACTGGGACGACGTGGCTCGCGCCTGCACCGCTGTCGCCAATCAGGCGGGTTACGCTGGCGAGGCCGATGCCGCCTACTGCTACCTGGCGCACGAGATTGATTTCCCCTTCACCCCAAACATGCGCAAGCAGTTCGTCGCTGCTTTTCAGCGCGTTGGAGGCAAATAAATGGAAAGCATCAAGCCTGTGGTGGATACCGCAGTTCAAGCCGCCAGGGCCGGCGTCGAGGCGGTGCAGAAAGCCTGGTCGTTGATGGAGGCAGCTACGGAGAAAAAAACCCCCTCGGAGCTGCTCAGCCAATCCGCGGTGCGCCGCATTCAGGGGCAGGATGAAGGCGGGTGAAACGTGGATGAACCCCGCGAATGCTGAAAACCGTAATGCCGGGGAAAGGACTTTTGGGATCATTGAGCCTTGTTGGGCAGTGTGCGATACAGGAGGGGGGTATGGCCTTCAATTACATCTACATCATCAATACTGGAGTGCTTCTGTGAGCTGGGGTGACTACATTTTAGGAGGAACTATGGGGCCATTCGAAACGGAGTATGGCGACAAGACGCCGTTCGCTGAGACAACCGACACCAGTCAGCATGTGGAAGATGCGGAGCTACTGTCCCCTGAACGCCGGGCAGCGTTGGAAAAAAGGATACAGGGGATGAGTGATAATATTTTCCTCAAGTCGGATGCCAGAGAAGGGAAGGTTCTTGGCGATCCAGAAGGGGATGCCAAATATCTGCATCCCCAGACCCGCGATACCTGCGCCACCGTTGCGCAAGAGGGTATCATTGAGAAACGCACCGGCGTAGACCACGGTGAGGAGGCTCTGGCTCAGGAAGCCTACGAGAAGGGCTGGACGGATGAAGCGGGTGGAACGTATCCCAAGGACGTGGGCAATTTGCTGGAGGCGCACGGCATTCCCACCCAACGCTGGACGGACGGGTCCGCCAGCGCTGAGACGCTCAAGGAGCAATTGTCTCAGGGCAAAGACCTCATCGCCGGAGTGGATATGGGCGCTCTGTATCAGGATGAAGCCTATGCTGGCGTCGGTCATGCCGTATGGGTGACCGGGGTCGAAATCGCTCCTGCGGGACAGATTTCTAGTGTGACGATCAACGACAGCAATCATCCAGAGAGCCCACAGAGCTACGATTATGCTACATTCAAGACTGCCTGGGATGGCAGCAATCGGCTGTTGGTCGCTGCTGGTTAAAGCTCAGCTTCATTACGGAGGAGAACACCATGCCGAATCAACTAAAGGCTTTTTGTGATCAGCTTCGTCATCTGCCCGCACTGCAATCCCTGATTGTGCTGGAAGATGTCCTTTCTTACCCCATTCCCTATCGCAGCGGCGAATGCCTGACTTTGCGTTTCTTCTTCTTTTCCAGGGGCCAAGAGAAAGACGCTGCCGGGACCGTGGCGCTCTATCGCCCCCATGTGCGGGTCAGCGCGAGCTATCCGGAAGGCAAACTGCTCGAATTCATGGATTTGGGCTTCGAAAGTGGCGCAGCCATTCCGCGCTGCGGGGAGATCGTGGGGCGCTACCCGCATCCGGCGATGGCGGTTCTGAGTTATGCAGAGGCGCAGGCGCAAAAAACCGCGTATTTCTATGCCCTGCAACAGCTGTTGCCCCTCTATGCGGAGTCGGCGGCGCCCTCACCTGAGACATTGTCGTTGGTCAAGTCTTATGTCGAGAGTTTCGAACGCGTCAGCGAACCGGCATTTCGTTCCTATTACGAAACCCTCAGCCCGCAATTCTTTGCCTGGATCAAGCGCACCCTGGCGCTGTAGAAGGCTGGCGCGTTTGCCTTTTGTGCGTCCATGCAGAATCGCTGAAACAGAATCGAGGTACACCTGTGCCTTTGACACACACGTTGTGGTCGGTCTCCGACCGAGCCAGACACACACGCTGCGGCCGGTCTCCGACCGAGCCGCCGCGGGCAAATCTGGATGGCCGGGCGGGCGCGGTGAGGAGACCAGCCCGAGCCAGACACACACGCTGCGGCCGGTCTCCGACCGAGCCGCCGCGGGCAAATCTGGATGGCCGGGCGAGCGCGGTCAGGAGACCGGCCCGAGCCAGACACACACGCTGCGGCCGGTCTCCGACCGAGCCGCCGGCGGGACTTTGGCTTGTGGCGCGGGCGCGGTCAGGAGACCGCCCCGAGCCAGACACACACGCTGCGGCCGGTCTCCGACCGAGCCAGACACACGCGCTGTGGCCGGTCTCCGACCGAGCCGCCGCGGGCTACCAGAATGGCCAGGCGGGCGCGGTCAGGAGACCGGCCCGAGCCAGACACACGCTGCGGCCGGTCTCCGACCGAGCCGCCGCGGGCTACCAACTTGAATGGTCAGGCGGGCGCGGTCAGGAGACCGGCCCGAGCCAGACACACACGCTGCGGCCGGTCTCCGACCGAGCCGCCGCGGGCTACCAACTTGAATGGCCGGGCGGGCGCGGTCAAAGACCGGCCCGAGCCGCCAGGCGGGCGCGGTCAAAGACCGGCCCGAGCCAGACACACGCTGCGGCCGGTCTCCGACCGAGCCGCCGGCGGCAAATCTGAATGGTCGGTCGGGCGCGGTCAGGAGACCGGCCCGAGCCAGACACACACACGCTGCGGCCGGTCTCCGACCGAGCCGCCGCGGGCAAATCTGGATGGCCGGGCGGGCGCGGTGAGGAGACCAGCCCGAGCCAGACACACACGCTGCGGCCGGTCTCCGACCGAGCCGCCGCGGGCTACCAGAATGGTCAGGCGGCCCGAGCCAGACACACACGCTGCGGCCGGTCTCCGACCGAGCCGCCGCGGGCTACCAGAATGGTCAGGCGGCCCGAGCCAGACACACACGCTGCGGCCGGTCTCCGACCGAGCCGCCGCGGGCAAATCTGGATGGCCGGGCGGGCGCGGTGAGGAGACCAGCCCGAGCCAGACACACACGCTGCGGCCGGTCTCCGACCGAGCCGCCGCTGGCAAATCTGGATGGCCGGGCGGGCGCGGTCAAAGACCGGCCCGAGCCGCCAGGCGGGCGCGGTCAGGAGACCGCCCCGAGCCAGACACACACACACGCTGCGGCCGGTCTCCGACCGAGCCACCGCGGGCAAATCTGGATGGCCGGGCGGGCGCGGTCAAAGACCGCCCCGAGCCAGACACACACACACGCTGCGGCCGGTCTCTGACCGAGCCGCCGCGGGCAAATCTGGATGGCCGGGCGGGCGCGGTCAAAGACCGCCCCGAGCCAGACACACACACACGCTGCGGCCGGTCTCCGACCGAGCCGCCGCGGGCTACCAGAATGGCCGGGCGGGCGCGGTCAGGAGACCGGCCCGAGCCAGACACGCGCTGCGGCCGGTCTCCGACCGAGCCGCCGCGGGCTACCAGAATGGCCGGGCGGGCGCGGTCAAAGACCGGCCCGAGCCGCCAGGCGGGCGCGGTCAGGAGACCGGCCCGAGCCAGACACGCGCTGCGGCCGGTCTCCGACCGAGCCGCCGCGGGCAAATCGCCAGGCGGGCGCGGTCAGGAGACCGGCCCGAGCCAGACACACGCTGCGGCCGGTCTCCGACCGAGCCGCCGGCGGGACTTTGGCTTGTGGCGCGGGCGCGGTCAGGAGACCGCCCCGAGCCAGACACACA
>Ga0209201_1001515_pt1 | contig 26245 bp, 17 predicted proteins | sample AD_UKC055_MetaG_FD_184411 | JGI IMG/M metagenome (GOLD analysis project Ga0209201, IMG submission 184411) | Active sludge microbial communities of municipal wastewater-treating anaerobic digesters from USA - AD_UKC055_MetaG (SPAdes) (version 2) | ecosystem: Engineered > Bioreactor > Anaerobic >...
CTGGTAGAATACAATTTCGATACTTCGCCTTGCCTGCAAGTACCCGGCGACTGGAACACTCAGGACGATCGCCTGTTTTTTTACGAAGGCAGCGTTTGGTATAAACGAGATTTCCACTTTGAGCCCCGGGAGGGAGAAAGGCAATTTATCTATTTCGGTGCCGTCAATTATTTTTGCAATATATATCTGAACGGTAGGGAAATAGCCACTCACGAAGGAGGCTTTACCCCTTTCAGCGTCGAGGTGACAGACAAGCTCAGAGAAGGACATAATTTTCTGATTCTAAGAGTAAACAACGATCGTCATCCCGAAAACGTGCCCACCGTCAATTTCGATTGGTGGAATTACGGAGGCATCACCCGAGACGTGCTTTTGGTAAGTTTGCCCAAACTGTTTGTGGACGATTATTCGTTGAGGCTGAAAAAAGGAAGCTACAGGGAGCTGGAAGGCTATGTTTCTTTGAGCGATCCTCAAGCAGGAGTGGAACTGAGCCTCGAAATTCCCGAACTGAAAATCAAACAAACCATTCAAACCGGAGAGCAGGGCAGGGCAGACTTCAACATCAAGGCCAAACCCGAATTGTGGACGCCCCAAAATCCTAAACTCTACCGGATTATCTTGCGTCAGGGCAACGAAGTTATCGAAGACAACATCGGATTCAGACATATCACTACCGAAGGCAAGAAAATATTGCTCAACGGCCAACAGGTCTTTTTGAGCGGTATCTCCATACACGAGGAAGCCCCCTATCGTCAGGGCAGGGTTTATTCCAAAGAAGAATCGGTTTTGCTCCTATCGTGGGCCAAAGAAATGGGCTGTAATTTTGTGCGTCTGGCCCATTATCCGCACAATGAACATATGGTGAGGGCTGCCGAAGAAATGGGTCTGATGGTATGGTCGGAAATTCCTGTTTATTGGACCATAGCTTGGGACAACCCGGATACCTACCAAAATGCCTCCAATCAGCTCCGGGATATGATGGAGCGCGATAAAAACCGCTGCGCCGTGGTGGTTTGGTCGGTGGCCAACGAAACTCCTCACAGCGAATCCCGGGATAAATTCCTGATAGGCTTGGCTAATCAGGTACGCGAAAAGGACGACAGCCGCTTGTTGAGCATGGCTATGGAAGTCACCGGCCAGGGCAACAACATCAGCCGGGTACGCGATAATATGAGCGATTACGTAGATATCATAAGTGTAAATACTTATCTCGGGTGGTATGGCGGCTCCTTGGATGCCATTTTAAGCCGCACCTGGGAAATACCTTACGATAAACCGGTGTTTTTCAGTGAATACGGTGCGGGCGCCTTGCAAGGTCTGCACGGTGAAGAAAACGTTCGCTGGACCGAAGAGTACCAGGAGCGTTTGTATAAAAATACCATTGAGATGTTTGATAAAGTAGAGGGATTTTCCGGTATGTCCCCTTGGATATTGATGGATTTCCGCTCTACGCGGCGCCAGTTGAGAGGCGTCCAGGATTTTTTCAATCGTAAGGGAGTGATCTCTGAACGAGGAATCAGGAAGAAGGCTTTTTACGTGTTGCAAAACTACTATAAAAGCAAGGATTATTAAGGGTTAGGACTGATGCCGGTCTTCTGTGTTGAACGCCGGCAGACTATCAAGGAAGGCTGCTCCATCGGGCAGCCTTCTTTATGATCATTGAGCTGTTAAATAATTTCTTTTCGTGTTATACATCAGCAAGTAAGCCCTTTTGTTGGCATCGGTCAAAAACGAACGGGCAATCAATGTTTCCACAAAAACCTGTTTTTCTAAAAACGGATTTAATAGTTTCCCGACCCGGCTTTCTGTAACTCCAATTCTCAGGGCAAATTCTGTGAAATCGCTTTTGGAAGGATGTCCTCTTTTCTTATATTGCTCGCTTTTATATTCGTCTGCAAACAGCCCTCCATCCAATGCAAAATCCGTGTCATCGGTATGTAATCTTGTGTTTATTAGATCGTAAGCAGGACTTAATAGATAATCCCCGCTGGATGATTCGAGCAAGGAAAAGTTCTTTAAGTGGGCATCACCATTTGAAAACAGATAATTGAAAACAACCAGAGAAAAATATTTTTCTATTTCTATTCGCCACGCCGGTACAAAAGTCCTGATCAATTGTCCCAGTTCTTCGTAGCTGTAATCGTATTTGAAATTTACACCTGAATTGTCTTTTGTTTTTCCTGCCAGCGTCGCAAAGTCTTCTTTGCCCCATTTAAATCCGTCTTCTTTTACATCAAATCGCTTGGTGATATAAGCGGGTGAACCATCCTTAAAAAAAATCAGAGCGTTTTCTGCCGTATTCAAGCCATACACTTGTTTGGCTATTTGCATTGTCAGGTGTTCATTGGCGGGAACCTGGTCAACCTTTTTTAAATCTTGTGGCACCGGTTTGAGTATATATTTCCCCTGTTCTCCTTCCTTTGTTAATCGTAATACATTTTTATCCAAGAGAAAACTCAGTTTTTCCTGCACACCCGATATGGATATGCGTTTGCGATTTTCTATGAATTGTGCCGCCACTTTTTCGCTTTGCTGGGGCTGTTCGTAGGGCAAAACATGACTCACCTTTTTACCGCCGAATAAATGACGTAAACAGCTTGGACTATAGGTAGAAAAACCCTCGGCCAACGTTCCCGGGCAATAGTTTAATTCATCTAAGTTCATCTCGCTTCCATTGATTTTACGGTTATTGCCCCAACTGTGTCGTATTGCGCTGTTGCTGCCAATAGACCGAAATGATCTTCTTCGTCTATTCTCAATAGCTTACTTTGTAATTTCCGGTTTACACCTTCGCTCAACATATTGAAAAAAAATGGAAACAAGCAGTCGCTGCAGTATTCTTGTTGTGTTTTTGGTAGCGTTAAACTGATTCCCGGTTTGCTTGAATCATTGAAATAGTTGTCGTCATACCTAAAAACATAACGTTGACGATGTTCTTCTGTTAGGATTCCTGCCAAAATCCCGTTGCGGTAAATTTCCATTGTTCTCATTTACTCAAGGTCTTTTTTTTACTTCAAGGCTGAGTTTCATTCCCAATACTTCCGATAATCTATTAATTATATCTAACGAAGGATTTCCTTGCCCTCGTTCTAATTTGTATAAGGTATTTATGCTCACTTTGGCCAATTCGGCCAAGTGGGGTTGAGTTATGTTCAACTCCTTACGTCTGTTTTTTATGGTTTCGCCGAGCGTCTTAACTAACATTATAATGTGATTTTATGGTCAAAAGTAGGACTCCTTTCTCAAATATACAAGCAAAATCACATTATATTGGTAAAAATACTTGTTCGTTTGGGGTCAAAAGCTGATAAGTAAATCCTATTCCATCGTTCCCCCTACGATATCCAACAATTCGCTGGTGATGGCTTGCTGGCGGAGCTTGTTGTATTGCAATTTGATTTCTTCGAGTAATTCATCGGCATTGTCGGTGGCGGTTTGCATGGCCAGCATACGGGCTGTGTGCTCGGAGACACTTGAATCCAGCAATGCTAAATACAGGCGCATGTTTATGATGTAGGGGACCAGATAGTGCAATAAACTTTCCCTGTCGGGCTCGATGATAAAGTCGTCTTCATAAATACGCTCTCTGACGACGGGTCTTTCTATTACATCCCTTTCTTTCAAATCCAGAGGAAGCAGTGTGCGTGCCTCCAAAACCTGCGAGCTCTTGCTTTTGGCGTGGTGGTAGATGAGTTCAATTTTATCAACTTTACCGCTTAGATACAATTGTTTCAGTTGATTGGCTAAATCGAGCACGACTTTCGCATTGGGTTTGTCGAGGATGAAGTCCAAATTTTCAAAACCGGAGGGGATGTTGTATCCCATTTTTACGCTGGCCTGGGCTATCTTTTTCCCAATGGGGATAACCAAAATGTTTTCACGTCCTAAAGAGGCATAATTCCGAATTTCCACGTTCAGTCTTTTGGCAATATTGCTGTTGAAGCTGCCGCAAAGACTGGAGTTGGATGAAAACACAACCAGGGCAATGCGTTTCAATTCACGTGCTTCGGAAAAATCTGTCTGATAGTCCTTACCATCATCCAAAATCACCTTTAAGATATCGTGTAAATGATGATAAAATGAATGAATGCCGCCTATCATTCTTTCTGTTTTGTTGAGCTTCGCCATGGAGACCATCTTCATTGCAGAAGTGATCTTCCGTGTGGATTGCACGGAATGAATGCGGTTTTTTATTTCTTTCAGTGAGGACATTATACAGAAAGACTCAGGATTACGTCTGCTGCCACTTGTTCGATGACAGCAATAATTTCATCGTTAAAAATACCCTTTCGAATGGGATTTAACACATTCTCTCTGTGGAGAGATTCCAGCCTGGCTAAAAATTCTTTTTTAAAGGCATCTATTTTTTCCAAAGCAAGATCTTTCAGCAGGCCCTTGGTACCGCAGTACAAAACGGCGATTTGCTTTTCAACTTCGAGAGGGGAGTGAACGGGCTGTACCAACAAGCGTTCGTTCTTTCGACCTTTGTCTATGGTCATGGCAGTGACCGCATCCAAATCGCTGCCGAACTTGGAGAAAGCTTCCAATTCCCTGTATTGAGCCTGATCAATTTTCAGGGTGCCGGCAATTCGTTTCATGGTCTTAATTTGGGCATTGCCGCCAACACGCGATACAGAAATTCCCACGTCAATAGCGGGCCGGTTGCCGCTGATAAAAGCATCTACGTCCAGGAAAATCTGACCGTCCGTAATAGAAATTACGTTGGTGGGGATATAAGCCGCAATGTCACCGGCTTGTGTCTCGATGATGGGGAGGGCAGTCAGTGAGCCGCCGCCTTTAATCTTACCTTTCAGACTTTCGGGCACATCGTTCATTTGTTCGGCTACTTCCTGCTGATTGATGATTTTGGCAGCCCGTTCCAGGAGGCGCGAGTGCAGGTAGAAAATATCTCCCGGATAGGCTTCTCTTCCGGATGGGCGCCTCAATATCAGTGAAATTTCGCGGTATGCAACGGCTTGTTTCGACAGGTCGTCGTAAACCACCAGGGCATGTCTGCCGGTATCACGGAAAAATTCACCTATAGCTGCACCTGCAAAGGGAGCATAATATTGCATGGCTGCGGGGTCGGAAGCGTTGGCGGCCACCACGACAGTATATTCCAATGCTTTGTGCCTGCGCAGGGTTTCTACAATGGAAGCTACGGTTGAGCCTTTTTGTCCGATGGCCACATAGATGCAATATACGGGGTCGCCTTCTTCGAAGTTGCGGCGTTGATTGATGATGGTATCTATAGCAATACTGGTTTTACCGGTTTGCCGGTCACCGATGATGAGTTCCCGCTGCCCGCGTCCGATGGGGATCATGGCATCGATGGCAGTAAGTCCGGTCTGCAAAGGTTGATTTACAGGTTGCCTGTAGATTACGCCCGGTGCTTTGCGCTCAAAAGGCATTTCATACAGTTCGCCCCCTATCTTTCCCTTTCCGTCGAGGGCTTCACCCAAAGGATTGATAACCCTGCCCAACATGTCGTTGCCCACCATGATGGAAGCAACTCGTTTGGTACGCACGGCGGTATCTCCCTCTTTAATCTCGGAAGACGATCCTAAAAGTACGGCACCTACATTATCGTCTTCCAGATTCATGACGATGGCATGTACGCCGTTTTCAAACTGAAGCAGTTCACTTGCTTCAGCGTTATGTAAACCGTATAAGCGTATCACACCATCGCCGACCTGCAATACCGTCCCTATTTCATCAAACTTAGGATCGGCATCCATACCGGCTAATTGCTTGCGCAATACCTGCGAGACTTCGCTTACATTTATTTTGTTGACCATATTATTTTTCGTTTCCGTTCAACATGTCTTTTCTCAGTTGTTTCAATTGTCCCGATAAAGTGGCATCCCATCGCAAATGATTCACTTCGATTTGGAAACCTCCTAGAATTTCAGGACGGATTTGTTTCTCCAGTTCAACCGTTCCGCCTACCTGAGCTTCGATCAATTTAATGAGGCGTTGTTCCGTTTCCGCATCTATCGGGGTTGCTGTAATCAGTTTGGTATGGTTGATTTTGTTGTCCTTGCGGTAAAAATCTATGTACTTCAACATTATCTGCCGGAGTAAGTCTTCCCGTTTGTTTTCCAACAACAAGTCCATAAAACGCTTTAGGGTGTCGCTCAGTTCTTTTCCGGTCAGTTTCAGCATCAACTCCTGCTTGTCCTCATCGGGTAATTTCGGGTTTCGTAGAGCCAGATTAACTTCCTTTGTCTTGTTTAAAACCAGCACAATCACTTTGGCTTCTTCGTATACCAGCTCTGCGTTAGAGTTTTCCCCAGCAAACTCCAACAAAGCTTTTGCATATCTTGCCGGTATCAATCCGATGCTCATAAGTGGTTGAAAAAAGGTTTACGATTTATAGACGTTCATGTCATCAATCAACTGATTGATGACAGCTTCCTGCTCTGCCTTTTGATCTAAATTTTTGCGCAAGATCTTTTCGGCTATATCGAAGGAGAGGTTGACTACTTCTTTTCTGATGTCGCGGATGGCATCGTTTTTTTCTGCTTCTATCTGTTTGCGGGCAAGGCCAATCATTACGTCGGCTTCTTTTTGGGCCTTATCCATCGCATCGCGTATGATGGTTTCACGGGATTTGACGGCTTCAGCCAAAATTTTAGCCTGTTCTTTTTTTGCCTGTTCGAGTATCTTTTCTCCGTCTGCCTTTACATTTTTGAGATCTTCCTGGGCTTGCTTTGCTGCTGCCAGCGACTCATCGATGTACCTGCGCCTGTCTTCCACCCCTTTGATGATAGGGGGAAAAGCAAATTTAGTCAGAATAAATACGACTATTCCAAATGCGATTAACATCCAGAAGACCAATCCCAAATCGGGTGTAAGTAACGACATGGCGAACGATTATAAAATGAATCCGGCAACAACGATGGCGAAAAGCGCTACACCTTCGATCAACGCGGCAACAATGATCATACTGATCCGGATATCACCCCCCGCTTCGGGCTGACGAGCAATGCCTTCCATAGCGGAGGCTCCGATTTTACTGATACCGAATCCGGCTCCTAAAACAGTTAAGGCAACAGCAAGAGCTTTTCCTAAAATAGCGATGTCGGTGGCAACTTGTAATAAAATGCTTAGTAACATAATTGTTTGTTTTAAAATTTATCTGTTAATAATTCGTTGAATTTAGTATTTAAGTTGATTTGAGAGACTTTTCGGTTTTTGGTGATTTAACCCTTGCTCCACTGATGAATACAGCTGTGAAAGTGGTAAACACATAAGCTTGGATATACGCCACCAAAATCTCTATGAAATAGATGAATATGGTTAATACCACTGAAAAACCCGTCATGGATGAACTGAGTGCAGCTCCCATACCTGCCGTTATAAATATCAAACTTACCAAACCCAATACGATAGCATGTCCTGCCATGATATTGGCAAAAAGACGAATCATCAATGCGAAGGGTTTGGTAATCAAGCCAACCAGCTCAATGATAATCATCAAAGGCAAAGGGAATTTCAGCCAAACCGGTACATCGGGCCAAAAAATGCTTTTGTAATATTCTTTGGTTCCCGTCAGGTTTACAATCAGAAAAGTGCACAAAGCCAAGGTAAACGTAACGGATATGTTTCCGGTAACGTTTGCCCCTCCCGGGAAAATAGGTACTAATCCCAAAATATTATTGAAGAAAATAAAGAAAAACAGGGTCAGCAGATAATACCTGTATTCCTTGTAATCTTCTCCTAAAACCGGTTTGATCACATCGTCGTAAACAGATAATATAAAAACTTCCATGGCTCCTACCAGGCCTTTTTTAGGTTTGATAGGTTCATTTTTGTAGGTACGGGCAATGAACAGCATGAGGAGAATTAGCAGAAAGGAACCTATGAGTAAAGAAAGGGCATTCTTGGTCAGTGATAGATCAATCGGTCGGATTTCGTTGCCGCTTGCGTCAGTCTCCACTATTTTCCCTTTGTATTTCCCGCTTTTGCTGATATAAAAACCCTTGTAATAACCCTTGTTTTGATGAAACTTAGCCGAAGAAAACAGTTGTACTCCCGAATTTTTACTGAACAATATAACGGGTAGGGGGATGCTGATGTCTTTATCTTTATAAGTGGCTATATGCCACTCGTAATCGTCTTTTAAATGTTCAAGTATCAACTCTTTAACATCCAATGGTGCTGCTTCAGCTTCCGGGCTTTCAGCCTGCGGAACGACCCCGGCCGACAAGGAAGTGCTCATTGCCAGAAACATCCATACGGATAAAAAATATTTAAGAGCTTTACTGAACATTGTTTTTAATTTTTTTCTCTACTTGTATAAAACTCCACGTTTCAAAAGCAAGATATGTTAAATAGAACACAACAAAAGTCAGGGCGAAGCCTTTTACATCTTCGGGTTTAACTAAAAGCCAATACAATAGGAAAAAAGCAGCTCCCAAGAAAATTTTGATAACGCGCACCAACATGTATTTGTTGGCTCTCTTTCTGCCGTTGTTTTTATATGTGATGCCGTTTTTAGTAATCGTCAGAATGGACATTACTCCGACAAATAAGAAAAATATGGGTATAGAAACGTAACAAGTTGTGATGTCGTGTTTAAAGAGAACAACCACCAAAAAACACAAGATGCCGCCGACACCGGCCAGGGTGACAGTCAGACAGAGCATGAGTTTTTTTCTGAGTTGTTTCATCGCACGAGTTGGGAAGAAGTTAAACAAATGGTGACTACACCGAGATTTGCCTTAATAAATCCACCGGAAATTTTCAATGTGTTTTCAACTTGATTGCTCCTGTATTTAACAGTACCCCTCGTCAGGCTCGATACTATGGGGGCATGATTTTTCAGAATGGTAAACGGCCCCATAGTTCCCGGAACTGTCACAGATTCGACATTTCCGGAAAACAACTTCTGCTCTACTGTTATAATTTCAAGATACATAAAACTCCTGCTGAAATTCTTGAGATATTATTGTTGATTCGTTTGTTTTAACAAATTTTTGCCTTTTTCAATAGCTTCGTCTATGGTTCCGACATTTAAAAATGCCATCTCCGGATATTCGTCCAACTCGCCGTCCAGGATCATTTTAAAACCTCGTATGGTTTCTTCGATGGGTACCATCACTCCGGGCACACCCGTAAATTGTTCAGCCATAAAGAAGGGTTGCGACAGAAATCGTTGTACTTTCCGGGCACGTCTGACCGTGATCTTATCCTCTTCCGACAATTCTTCCATACCCAAAATGGAGATAATATCTTGTAACTCCTTGTTTCTTTGAAGTATTTGTTTGACACGTTGAGCTGTTTGGTAGTGGTCTTCTCCCAAAATCTCAGGACTTAAAATGCGGGACGATGATTCCAGGGGATCAACCGAAGGGAAAATACCCAATTCGAATATTTTACGACTTAGGACGGTGGTTGCATCCAGGTGTGAGAACGTGGTTGCCGGCGCCGGGTCCGTCAAGTCGTCGGCAGGTACATAAATGGCCTGTACCGAAGTGATAGAACCGTATTTGGTGGAAGTAATGCGTTCCTGCATGGCTCCCATTTCCGTGGAAAGGGTAGGCTGATAACCTACTGCAGAAGGCATGCGTCCCAACAGGGCCGAAACTTCTGAACCTGCTTGTGTGAAGCGGAAAATATTATCGATAAAGAAAAGGATATCGTTTCCACCTCTCTTGTTTGTGTCTGTTCCGTCGCGGAACGATTCGGCAACAGTCAAGCCCGACAGGGCTGCTGAGGCTCTGGCTCCGGGTGGTTCGTTCATCTGTCCGAACAATAGGGTGGCTTGGGATTTCTTCAGTTCCTCGTAATCCACTTTCGATAAATCCCAGTCGCCCTCTTCCATACTTTTTTTGAATTCTTCGCCATAGCGGATGACACCGGATTCGATCATCTCCCTGAGCAAATCATTGCCTTCCCTGGTGCGTTCTCCTACGCCGGCAAAAACCGAATAACCGCTGTGTGCTTTGGCTACGTTATTAATTAGCTCCTGAATCAGTACCGTTTTTCCGACTCCGGCTCCGCCGAAAAGTCCAATTTTTCCCCCCTTGGCGTAAGGACCCAGCAAGTCGATGACTTTAATGCCGGTGAAGAAAACTTCCGTTATTATGGATAAATCTTTAAACTTAGGGGCCGGCCTGTGGATGGAATAGGCACCTTCACGATTCAAATCCTGCATGCCGTCTATAGGATCTCCGGTGACGTTCATCAGTCTGCCTTTGACCTGTTCGCCCACGGGTACGGTGATGGTCCCGCCATGCGTGCGTACCGTCATGCCTCTTCGTAAACCGTCGGTTGAATCCATGGCGACTGCCCGCACGGTGTTTTCGCCTATATGTTGTTGAACTTCGGCGTATAAAGTCTGACCGTTTTTGCGCTTTATCAGCAAAGCATCGTGAATAGCCGGCAGTTCCTCTTGTTTACTTGCATCCAGGTCGAAATAAACGTCCACTACCGGACCAATAATTTGCGAAATAGTTCCTATTGATTTAATCATACTCAAACTGTGTCCTAATATAAGAGGGGGCAATAGTTCGCAAAATTACAAAAAAACAGAAGCTTTGAAATTATTTAGAACTAATTTTATTATAAAGTTGGGTTGCAGGGTCAGCGACCGATGTAGATCTTGGGCTCCGATTTTGTCAAAGTTTTTAAGCTTAATTTTAAAATTGTGTTTAATCCGTCTTCTTTTTGTAGAATATCTTCCAATATTTTACTAACTTGCGGCTCTCTAAAGTGCACAACAATACTAAATACTAATGCTTATGAAACGTTTTTACCCGGCCATCATTACATTTTTAATACTGGCATTGCCTATACAGGCCCGCAAGTCGTGGGAAGTGAGAGAAAAAGGGATAAGTGCGGCTTCCGTGGAGAAAATCCTGGCAGACACCGAAAATTGGAAACAAACCATCAAAGATGGAGTGGAAGACACACGTGCTACCAACCTGAACGCTTTTACGGGAGAAGTCAAAGCGCAAGGCGAGATCTTGCCCGAATTCAGCGAACTCTATTTTGCCAATGTTCAGGCCAATACTTTTGAAGTTCGTTGGCAGGAAGGCAATGCTTATTTCAGGATGAACAAGGATGTTCAGACTTTCACCATAAAAAAATTGGTGGCAGGTCAGACCATCACCATCATTACCAAATCCGCCAACAGTAGCGACCCTCGCGGCATTGAGTGTAAATCGGGCCACTGTACGCGTACGGCGGGTGCCGAAAAAATGACGGGCGCAGAAGGCGACAACATCAATGTCTTTCAGGTGAATGCAGATATCACCGACTCTGTGGACGTTGCTTTTGGTCCCAATGTGGGCGGTCTGCTTATCTATAGCGTCATTGTGGACGAAGGCGACGAAGAATTTGATTTCAGCGAATCCAAAGTGGCTTATTTGTACGATGCATCAACTCAGGACATCGACAGCGATCCCTTCTTTAATTACACCAAAATAGCGGAAGTGGCTTCCGAATCCATCGACATTAAAGATTTTAGCTCAGTCGACACCGACACGCTGTCTGCCTTGGAAAACTACGATTTAGTGGTGCTTTCTTACGGACTGAAGGCCGATCATCCTTTTGTGGCTATGTTAAAGAAACAAGTGAATCGTGTCCCCATACTTAACCTGAATGCTTCACTCAACGATGCCTGGGGATGGGCTTCGCTGGAGAATCCGAGCAATGCGGCCGAAGAGGGCGGTATTGGCACAATTAAAATACCTGAGGGTGCTGAAGCACATGCCATATATGCCGATATTGACGTCAGCAGCGCAGAAATTGCTCTGTTCTTCGAGAGCGATCCCGCTTTGCTTAAATGTAATCTGATACAGGCTTACCAGGCCGTCGAGGGCGGATTATTCGCCAACGATTCCGTGCTGGCGGTAGTAGAAGGGCCGGCGGGAACTTTTAATGCCATTCACGAACATGCTTCTGCCAATACCTATATGTTGATTCCTTTTGGCCCGGATGCAGTGGTGGTAGAGGGCGAAAGCAATTTGTCGGACGATGCTATATCGTTGATTAATAATGCAGTGAATTATCTGATTGAAAGCAAAGCTACGGTGGTGGCCGTAATGACGCCTTCCATTTCGAGCGACTATCGAGACGAGCTAACCATAGTCAGCATTAAGTGTGCCACTCCCGATGCCACGGTTTACTACACCACCGACGGCAGCGAACCAACCGAAAACAGCCCGATTTACACCGCTCCATTCCAGGTGACGGAAGATTCTACTTTAGTCAAAGCTTTTGCGGTGAAACAAGGTTACGATGATAGTAAAACCGCCGCTGCGACGATTTTGGTCAAGAAAGTGGCCAAGACACCTGTCATCGTCTTGGAAGCACAAGAGGGTAAAACCGTGGTAAGCATCACCTGTGCTACCGAAGACGCTACCGTTTACTATAATTACACCGGCAGTAAAAGTATAGCAGCGAGTGCTGTATATACAGCTCCGATAGAAGTGCGTTATCCCTTGACCATAACCGCTTTTGCATCGGGCGCTAGCTATATCGACTCCGACATTACTTCCAAGGAAATCGGCGTGTCGGGTATTACCAAAGACAATATCCGTTTGGACACCCTGGCCCACTTCGATGCCAACAGTACCGACTGGTATTGGGAAACCGAAGGCGGCTCGTCCAAAGTAGCCTATTATGTGGGTAAAAATGCGAAATCCGCTTATGCATCTATCGACACCATTGTGGAGGGAAACGATACCACCTACAACTATCATTTTGTAGATGACGTCTTTATCTATGCGCAAAACGATAGTTTGAACGCCAAAGACAATGGTTGGTTCATGAGAACGAAAGGTCAGGTGCTTCAGTGGGAAAACACTAACCCCCTGATGGAGGTGGGTTATGCCGGTGCTACCGGTTATTACGCCGATGCCGTTGAAGACATGATTACCACTCCCACCAGGTACCATATCACCTTTGGTCCTAAGAAATCGGGCGAACCCTTCACCGCTTCCATCGAAACTTCTCAAAAGCATCAGGGTCCGTTTGATATCATCACCTTTGCCGGCAACAACAACAGCGACGGTGCCAGCATGACCTTGGTTCTGGAGACTTCTTTGGACGGCAGCGACTGGACCACCGTTGATACCTTGAAGCATTCTTATTACAGACGTTTCTGGAAACGCAACGTATCGCATTACGAAGGTTCCGATCAAGTATTTGTTCGTGTTACACAAGTGTCCGGAAGCACCAAAGCGGTTGTTTACGACATTCTGTTGATGAACAATGGCGAAGTGTCTCAGGGTTACGTGGCATTGCCCGTTCAACGGCAGGCCGCCGAAGTGATTGCCACCGAATATTATAACTTGAATGGTATACGCATGGCAGGCCCCGCTTATCAGGGTATCACCATTGTCAAGAAGATATATTCCGATGGTCATATCAAAGTGGAAAAAATCTTTATTAAATAATTAAACAATCAACCATTAATTAAACCTATTGAAAATGAAAAAAATCCTTGTGTTTTTGATGGCAGCTACGCTATGCTTCGGCACTTCGTACGCAGCCAAAAAGAGAGTAGCTTTCATTTACCAGGAAGGCTACAACAGTGGTAAGGCCGTTGATTACGGTTTGAAAGAAGGAGGCTATACTCCCGACCAGGACCCAATTCACAATGCCCTTGCGGCCGAGTTCGATCTGACTTTGTACAACAGTCCCTCGACCGTCGAAGTCGATTACGATGAGCTGGCCACCTACGACTGCGTGGTGTTCTCGGAAGCCATGCCGGGAAACTCTACCCTGACGAACGGCTTGGTGAAACTGGTCGGCAGAGTGCCCGTCGTTTCGATGAAAACTTACAACTACACCAACGGACGCTGGTCGTGGGCGGCACCGAGTAATCCGGGCACCAGGTGTAATACCATCAACATTAATGAAGGTTTTGATTCTCACGCCATTTTTGCCGGCCTGACCAGAGAGTCGGACGGCAGCATTGCTCTGTACGATCCCGCCAAGCCGGCTTCAAGCAACCGTTTGCAAGGTTTTGCCACTTCGGGCATCATTGCGGGTTCTCCCATCGATGCGGAAAGAGATAAATTGCTGGCTGTTACTACTTCCGACAATTACAACAACGTGCATGAAATAACCCTATTGGGCAAGCCTTATGTTTTGGTAGGTCTGTCCAGCGACAACATCTGGGCCATCAACGACAACGGTGTCAGAATAATCATAAATGCAGTGAAGTATGTTATGGGTGAAGGCGATATCGTAATGGAAGAACACGAGATCGCTTACATCTACGATGAATCGGCAACGGGCTATTGCGGTATAGACAATGATCCCGTTTACAACGGTACTAAAATAGCCGAGATCAACACCACTGCCATCAATATCAAAGATTTCACCGCAGCCGACACCGACACCTTGGCTGCCTTGGAAAACTTTGACGCTGTGGTTTTGTGTGGCGCTTTGAACCCCGAGCATGCCTTTGTTGAGATGCTGGGCACCGAAGTGAATCGCGTTCCCATGCTTAACTTCAATGCTTTCTTGTCTCAGGCCTGGGGCTTTGGCACGGGCGTGAATCCCACTGCTAATGCTTCTGAACAAGGCGGTATTGCCCAGATCAATGTTGACTCTGCCTACCTTGACGATGCTCTCTTTACCGATATGATTATCGAGGAAGGTGGTGCCGTGGTTTTATACCATAATTACGATGCATCGTTGATCAAGACCAATTTGGTACAAGGCTTCACCGCCACCGACGAGCAATTGTTCAGCAAAGGCGAAGTGTTGGCAACGGTGGTAAGCGGAGAAGATACTTACAATGCCCTTTATCGTTTGGGTAATAAGAATACGTACATTTTGTTGCCCATGTCTTTCGAATCGATTTTTATAGAAGGCGAAAGCAACTTGTCGGACGATGCCGTTCAATTGATCAATAATGCGATAGATGCTATTATCAGCAGCAAGGGCTCTGTGACTTCCTGTATTATACCTAGTTGCACTTTCGAATACAGCAATCTTTCCACTCAGGTTACCTTGAGCAGTGTTACCGAAGATGCCGTCATTTATTATACCTTGGACGGTACCGAACCCACTGCCGAAAGTTTGCGTTATAAAGAACCTTTCACCGTGACGGTAGATTCTACTGTTATCAAGGCCATTGCCACGAAGCAAGGTTTCAACAACAGCGGTGTTTATTCGGGTATTATCCTGGTGAAAGCGGTGGCTGAGGCTCCTGTCATTACCCTGGAAGCACAAGAGGGCAAAACAGTAGTAAGCATTACCTGTCCCACCGAAGACGCCACCATTTATTACAATTACACCGGCAGTAATATTATAGCAGCGAGCGCCGCATACACTGCGCCGATAGAAGTGCGCTATCCCTTGACCATAACCGCTTTTGCAGGTGGTGGTAGCTATATTAGTTCCGGCATTGTTTCCAAGGAAATCGGTGTGACAGGTATTACCAAAGACAATATCCGTTTAGACACTCTGGCTTACTTCGATGCCAACAATACCGACTGGTTCTGGGAAACCTCGGGTGGCTCGTCCAAAGTAGCCTATTATGTAGGTAAAAATTCGAGATCTTCTTATGCCTCCATCGACACCATTGTAGAAGGTAACGATACCACCTACAACTACCACTTTATCGATGATATCTTTATCTATGCTCAGAACGACAGTTTGAATGCCAAAGACAATGGTTGGTTCATGAGAACGAAAGGTCAGGTCATTCAGTGGGAAAATACTTCGCCTCTGATGGAGGTAGGTTATGCCGGTGCCACCGGTTATTATGCCGACGCAGTCGAAGACCTGATTACTACTCCCACCAGGAACCATATCACCTTTGGTCCTAAGGTTTCGGGTGAGCCTTTCACTGCTTCTATCGAAACTTCTCAGAAGCATCAGGGTCCGTTTGATATCATCACCTTTGCCGGCAACAACAACAGCGACGGTGCTAATCTGGTACTGGTTCTGGAGACTTCTCTGGACGGCGTGGAATGGACCACCATCGATACCTTGGGTATTTCTTATTACAGACGTTTCTGGAAGCGCAATGTATCGCATTACGAAGGTTCCGATGAGGTATTTGTTCGCATTACACAAGTGGCCGGCGGTACCAAAGCAGTCGTTTACGACATTCTGTTGATGAACAACGGCGAAGTGTCCCAGGGTTATGTGGCATTGCCCGTTCACCGGCAAGCCGCCGAAGTGGTTGCCACCGAATATTACAACTTGAACGGTATACGCATGGCAGGCCCCGCTTATCAGGGTATCACCATTGTCAAGAAGATATATTCCGATGGCTACATCAAAGTGGAAAAAATCTTTATTAAATAAAGTTTGATCTCCAAAAGGGTAGGGCCGTCAACCAGACGACGGCTCTTCCCTTTTTCTCTTCTTTTTTATCTTATCGACTTATTCTTAATCGATCATGAAACGATTAGCTTCTTTTTTCGTTTTTACCATTTGGGCAATGACGGTGACGGCTGCCGATGCGCTCCCGGCCTTTCCCGGGGCCGAGGGATTTGGAAAATACGCCGTGGGCGGACGTTACGGATCAGTCTATCGTGTGACCAACCTAAACGACAGCGGCACGGGTTCTTTACGCGATGCGGTCAGCACGGCTAATCGTATCATTATTTTCGACGTTTCGGGTGTGATTAAGCTCAACAGTCGGTTGGTTTTCAAAAACAACCTCTATGTAGCCGGACAAACTGCTCCGGGTGAGGGTATTACCGTTTACGGCAATGGCGTTTCGTTTTCGGGAGCGAGCAATACCATTGTCCGTTATTTGCGATTCCGTATGGGCTCCGGCGGCGATGCCGGCAAAGACGCAGCGGGCGTGGCTAACGGAACAAACATGATATTCGACCACTTGTCGGTGTCGTGGGGATTGGACGAAACTTTCTCCATTTCTTCCGACGGCAAGGGCGCTCTGGGTGATATTACCATCCAAAACAGCATCATGAGTCAGGGATTGATGACTCACTCGGCCGGAGGATTGATGCAGGCCGATCACATTACTTTGTATCGAAACTTATACGTGGACAACAGTACACGAAACAATAAAATCAAGGGTACTAACCAATATGTCAACAATATTGTTTACAATTGGAAGAATGGTTGCTATATTATGGGAGGCGACTCTCAGGGTACCAGTTATTGCAATGCAACCAACAACTTATTTATCAATGGCCCGGCGGTAGGAGGCAACGCTTTTACGGGCGGCAACAGCAATTTCAATATCTACGCCGACGACAATTGGCAAGACAAAAACCGCGACGGCATCTTAAACCCCTACAGCATTCCTCAGTCGGAATATTCCGGGCCACCCACTTTTCAGTCCCAACCTTACGATTACCCCGCTTTGCATGCTTATCCGGGCAATGCATTGATAGACAGTCTGCTCCCGACGGTGGGTGCTTCGTTGCCTTATCGCGATCCGGTGGATTTTTATGTGATAAACGAAACCATGTCGTTTGGTAAAGAAGGAGCTTTGATTTCCAAAGAAGCGGAACTGCCCATAGGTATTCCCACCTCCTGGCCGCATCAGTCTTTTGCCAAACCGGTCGACACAGACGGCGACGGCATGCCCGATGCATGGGAAACAGCCAACGGTACCGACCCCACCGTCAACGATGCCATGACCATTGCAGCCAATGGCTATGCCAACATTGAAAACTATATCAACAGCATTACTATAGACGACCGCGCCTTCTTCTTGCGCCGTCCCTTTGTATTGTCCTTGCAAGAATCTTCTCAGAATCAATTGGTCATCAATTGGTTCGACTACACCGAAGGCGAAGACGGCTTTATCGTCGAGCAACTGATCGACGGCAATTACACCGAAGTGGCACGCATTTTGGCCGCCGACTATAAACTCAGGGGTACCGACGGAAGTGCTCCGGGCAGTGCCGCCGGAGAGAGAACGGGTTCGGTCGCTTGCACCGTCAAGAACCTGATGCCTGCCACAGCTTATTCTTTCCGCGTCAAATCATTCAAAACAGAGGGTAACCATTTCTCGGAATATTCGTCGGTTTTGGAAGCCAAAACCCAACCCGAATACGTACCTATGGTGGAATGGGATAGCTACGAACCCGATTTGATTTGGAATATCGCCTCGGGCGCATGGAATTTTACCGATTTGAATTGGGGTGAAAATGTCTATACCGACAGCACCGCTGTTTTGCTGACTCCTTCCGAGAGCGCTACTATTACCATAGACTCGGTGGTTTCGCCCAAAACCGTCGTGGTAGGGCAAGACCACGACCTGACCTTGGCGGGGGCAGCTATTGCGGGCGAAGGGACTTCGGTCAATAAGTTCGGAAAAGGCAAGCTCGACATGGGTTCGGCGGCTCACACTTATACGGGTGCGACGGCCCTTCACAGCGGCGTGTTGCGTTTCGCTACGCTCAAAAACGGTGGTGAGAACAGTAGTATAGGAGCCTCACAGGAATTTGCACAGAACTGGATTTGGGATGGAGGTTGCTGGGAATACACCGGTGGTAACACATCGACCAACCGTTCGGCCAAAGTCTATCAAAACACTACCTTTAATATCAGCAGTGGCGCCACAGTGACGATGACCGGAACCTTGGAAGGTACGGGCGGTGTCACCGTCAAAGGCGGACAAATCAGCGTGGGCAGCACCTCGTTCTTTGGTTACGAAGGTCCTACTCGTTTGGAAGAAGGCGGCAGTATTTATCTGAGCACCACCGAGATCAGTAAAGCCGGCCTTGGAAAATCCTCTCAACTGGTCTTGGCGGGTGGAAAACTCAGCACCAAAGGCGAGAGCAACAACTACGAAACCTATTCCTTCCCCATTCACGCCGAATCGGGCACCTATTCTTATTTTGCACCCAATCGCAACTGTTCCATTAACAATGTCGTGACGGGCGACGGTACCATCGAATACCAGATTCCATATGTTCGCGAATACATCTGTAAAAGCTGGGACGGCTTTACGGGTAAACTCATCGCCAGGGGTATGAGTTCCAGCTCGGATGGTTCGCAACTGATGCTGTACAACGGCATTGGTATTCCCAACGCAGTGGTCGAATTACGTGGCAATACCCGCGTGATTTGCTGGAAAGCGGCAGCCACTTACTATTTGGGCGGATTGTCGGGTGCATCGGGTACTTATTTGTCGGGAGCGAGCAAGAACACCAGAAACACTACCATGACCTGGATTGTGGGCGGTGCCAATACCGACGAAACTTTCTGGGGCGTCATCGACAACCGCTGCAGTGCTGCTAATTATGATTGTACCACTCACATTCAAAAAGTGGGAACTGGCGACTGGCGACTGGCAGGTACGAGTATCTATTCGGGCAGCACCACGGTCAACGGAGGTCGTTTGGTGGTAAATGGTTCACTGACAGGCAACGGAGCCATCGCGGTGAACAATGGTGGTACGCTTTGCGGCAAGGGTTCGGTCAAAGGCAGAGTCACTGTGAACAATGGCGGCAAAGTCGCTGTGGGAGACACGCTTTTTAATAAGTCGGATGTCTTTACACTGAATGGTGGTTTGAACTTACTCAACGGAGGTATAATCCAGGTGCCCTTGTATCGTAAACAGATATTGAATAACGCTGCCAGAATTAAATTTGCCGCTAACAGTACATTAAACGGTACGCTCGAATTGGACATGACCGATGTGACGATAGACATTCCCAACAATAGTTCGTTTACTATCTTTACGATGGGAACAGGTGTGACTTTGAGCGGAAGTATCTCTGCCGTTGAACCTGCCGAACCTTCGGAAACGCAGGAATGGGATTTGTCCGAATTGTTTACCACGGGTAAGATTTATGTTCGCGAGAAGGGTTACACGGCCTTGCCTCAGGTAAGCGTGGTTCCCGTAAGCGAACAATATTTCAGTCTGGAAGGCCTGCCCCTTGGCATGGAGCCTCCCTACACGGGGTCGCCTGCTCTGTTTATTGTCAAAAAGAAATATCAGGACGGCAGTGTCCGCATCGAAAAAGTTATGGTATATTAAAGCAACAACATAAACTATTTAAACAATGAGAAAAAGAATCTTCTTTTTTAGTTTGACGGGGATCTGTCTACTGCTGACAGTGTTGACTTCTTGCCAGGAGGAACTGGCCAACCGTCCGCATTATGCTCCCCCCGACTGGTTAAAGGGAAGCGCCTACGAGGTGCTTCAAGACGAGGGCAACTACACGATGTTTTTGCGCGGTGTAGATTTGGCGGGTTACGCTCCCATTGTAAAAGGCAAGAGCATCCTGACGGTGATGGCCCCCAACGATTCTGCCTTCACGGCCTATCTGCAAAAAGCAGGTTATGCCGGCATCGACCAAATGCATGCAGAGAACCCGGAACAGCTTTCTAAGTTGATAGGATTTCATTTGCTTTATTATGCATTCAACTGGGATAATTTAGTTAATTTCCGTCCGATAGAAGGCGACGAAGCCTCCGCCGAAGCCTTGTTGGTGAATGCGGGCTGCTATTACAAGTTTCGCACCAAAAGCGCCGACCCCATTTCTATGGAATGGGACGGAAAAGACTCTGTACGCGTATATCATTTTGAACGGTTTATTCCTGTTTTCAACACACAGTTGTTTGCTACCAGAGGCATCGACCCCAAATACAACTATGAGTACTTTTTCCCCAATACCGAGTGGACGGGCAGCCATCACACCGGAAAGATCGATGGTTTCAATGTGTCGAACGCGTCAGTGATAGACGACGATCATGTTATTACCGATAACGGTTATCTTTATCATATCAGTCAGGTGTTGGATCCGCTCGAAACCATTTACACCGAGTTGAAGAACAACGCCGATTATTCCATCTTTTTCGAGTTGTTCAATTCTTACGGTGAGTATCAGGAAGAACCCGAACTGACTACCGATTTTGGCAATGGACAAACCTTGTATCTGCACACTCATCCCGGTTTAGTGAACATTGCCTGCGAGTGGCCGGTGACCGATTATACTGCCATGGACAGGTTGTCGAGTGTGGGATATAATTTGTTTGCGCCCTCCAACGATGCTGTTCAGAACTTTTTCACTACTTATTGGACGCCCGGTTGCGGTTACAGTAATCTGAACGAATTAGACCCGCTTATCTTGCAATATTTTATAAGCCAGACCTTTGGAAGTGACGACGTGGTAGCCTTTCCCGAAGAAATCAAGAAAGGTTTGATCAAGACCGTTTACGGTACGCCCGTCAACATCGATCCCGACCAGGTAACCTGGAGGCAAATGTGCTGCAACGGTGCTCTGTACGGAATGGACCGGATGACGCCTCCCGCCATTTTCTCTTCGGTGATAGGCAGTGCTTTTCGTGATAAACGATTCTTACCTTATTTATATGCTTTAGACGGCTCGGATTTGGTGTTGGCATTGGCTTCTCAAAACACCGAATTTGTGGCTTTGATTCCCGATACGGCTCAGTTCCGCGGTGCCGCCATACGTTTCGAAACGATAGCGGGCGGTCGTCATGAATTGCAAGTGATTGGCGACGACGGCAATTATGCCGCCATGAGCGTTGGAACCATGCGCGATATGGTTAATATGAACGTGTCATCTTCGGTAAACCAACTATCGACTACCGGTTTTCAGGTGGTAGAAACCAATACGGCATTCAACTATTGGTATCTGTACGATGGCAAAATTACCACCAGTGCTTTGTTTAATAAACAGTTGAATCCCACCTACGTCGACGAAATTTACTTCGATTTTGCTCCCCTCGAAATGAACCCAGCTCAGCCCAACGGGGGCAAATGGGACAACGGAAGCGTTTACACCTACACTGCTCCGAGTATTTTTATGCCGGGCGAGGACGAAGGCCTGAACCGCACCCTTGCGGTTTGCAACGACAACACTTATCCTTATTATTTGTTCTCACAATTGCTCAGCAAGGCTGGATTGGTCGAGGAACAACAATTAAAAATAGTGATGGATGATGCTCGTTTCATAGCCTTTGTGCCTACCAACGAAGCCATCAAAGCACGTATCACCGAGATCCCCGGTTGCGACAAGTGCAGCGTTTCCGACGATATGGTACTGATCGGTAACCCCAACAAAGCGCTGCTGGCTAATTATCTTCGCAGTTATTTTATTATCAGCGATTTGACTCCTTTCAGCGTTTATCCTTATCCGGGCAGCGGCATGAAAGGCAGTTTCGATACATCGGGAGCTTACAAACTCAATATCACCGATACGGGTACGACGCTCACCGTTAGTCTGACCGACAAAGATGGCATAAAAGGAGCGGAAGTGTCTTTGCACAATACCGAAAAATTCCATTCCTTGCCTTTCTCGTACAGCGACGGTGCTTTCCATTTAATCAACGACATCTTGTTATAAATTGGCCATTATGAAACAAATAAAGATATTTTTGATAGTGTTGGTCGCTGTATTGGTTTGGCCGCAGTTACAAGCTCAAAATACGGTGGTGACGGGTACGGTCACCGAATTGTACGACGGCAAAGTAGAGCCTGTCTATAATGCGAATGTCGTGGTGGTCAGTTCCAATAACCGTTATATAACAGGTGCCATTACCAATATCGACGGACAATACAGTATCGTTGTTCCTGCTTACGAAAAGGAACCGCGCATTCGATTCTCCTACATCGGCCTGAAAACCCAAACGATCGACTATACGGGACAAAAGGTTTTGAATGTACGTATGGAACCCGACAGCAAAAGTCTGGACGAAGTACAAGTGACGGGCAGGAGAGTAGACAGAGACGAATTGGGTATTTCGTTCACGGAGCAGACTTCTTCGACGCAAAAAATTGAAATGTCGGATATTGTGCAGAGTACGCCTGTTTCCGATATTACCGAAGCTCTACAAGGCCAGTTGGCGGGTGTGGATATTGTGGTGGGCGGCGACCCGGGCGCGCGCAGTGCCATTCGTATTCGTGGCGTCAATTCATTGAACGCTTCGTCGGAGCCGCTCATTGTGGTCAACGGTATTCCTTATCACGTCGATATCGCCGACGATTTCAATTTTGCCACGGCCAACGAAGAAGACTTTGGCGCCTTGCTCAACATTGCACCCTACGACATCGAATCGATCGAGGTATTGAAAGATGCTTCTGCTACAGCTATTTATGGTACTAAGGGTGCCAATGGTGTCTTGTTGATTACCACCAAAAGAGGTTCAAAAGGCAAGACCACTTTTGGTTTCAACAGCAAGTTTACCACCAAGTTTGAACCCGATCCTATTCCTTTGCTCGATGGTAATCAGTATGTGGCTTTGATGCAGGATGCCATTTGGAATGCCGCCAATGCCAAGGGTTTGACATCGGCCAGAAACGAATTGGAACAATTGTTCAATACCTACGATATCAATTATGTCAGGGACTGGCAGTATTTTGATGAGTACAATGTGAATACCAAATGGTTGGACTATGTGCGTCAGAATGCTTACACCACCGACAATAACTTTTCGCTGTCGGGAGGTGGCGACAAGGCTACTTACCGTTATTCCCTGGGTTATCTGAACGAAACGGGGACCACGGTGGGAACCGCATTGAATCGTTTCAACACCTCGTTCAATATTCGTTACGATTTTAGCGAGCGTCTTATGGTAAACACCGAGTTTACGTATACACAGACCAACAGGGATGCTAATGCACTTTCGACGCTTCGTTCCGAGGCACAACGCAAAATGCCCAACAAAAGTCCCTACTACATTGACGATTTCACGGGCGAAGCCTTGCCGAGCTATTTCAGTCGTCAGAACGAAGATTTCCAGGGCGCCTTCAACGGCAGTTATCATTATAACCCCGTGGCAATGGCAGAGATGGGTTTCAATAGAACCATGCAGCGCGAAGAAAAAATGACTTTGAACGTGCAATATGTTTTCCCCTTCAGTCTGATGTACAAAGGTTATGTGTCGATGAATATGCGTACTTCCAAGAACCGCAAATTCATTCCGCAAGAAGCTACGGGCGTACTCTGGACCAGCAACTATGCCAACCAGAGTACCGATGCTTTCTCAGATAGAATGACCTTGCAAACAGAGCACAAATTATTGTACAACAAGACTTTTAGAGATGTTCATGCGGTGGTGGCTACCGTTTTGGCCAATATGTCGCAAAACGACAGTTACAGTTACACTAGTGCTACCAGTGGCAATGCATCGCCCAATTTGAGCGACCCGGTAGCGGGAAGTGTGGTAAGCAGTATCGGCTCGGGTTTTTCGCAAGTACGCAGTGTGCGTGCAGTGGCTCAAGGGGTCTATACCTACGATCGCCGGTATGTTTTCAGGACTACCGTCAACCGCGAAGGTAACTCTGCCATGGGTAAGAGCGAACGCTTTGGTACTTTCCCTGCATTCGGTGTGGCATGGAATATCCACGAAGAGCCTTTTATACGCGACAGGGACAATCCCTGGCTCACCGAGGGTAAATTGCGTGTCGGTTTAGGTTGGAGTGGTAATGCTCCTTCGGGCGCATCGATGTACCTGGGTGCATATCAGTCTTTAGGGGAATATATGAGTATGCCGGCCATTTATCCTGTCCGCATCCAGCTCGATAAACTCAAATGGGAAACCTCGCGCGAGTGGAACTATGGTTTCGACCTGGAATTCTTTAGAAAATTGGGCTTTACGTTCGACCATTACAATAAATACACCAGCGATTTGTTGCTTGGAAACGTCAGCATTCCTTCGTCCACCAGTTACACCAGCATTAGGTACTTTAATAGCGGTGAACTGAGCAACAAGGGCTACGAATTCCGTATAACTTACAATGCCATCAACACGGCCGACTGGAAATTGAGCTTCAACTTTAATATCAGTCACAACGAGAACAAGGTAGAGAAATTACCTGCTAATATGAAGGAAGAAAACTACACATTTGGCAACGGTAATTATGCCGTGCGTGTGATAGAGGGCGACCCCATCGGTTCGTTCTATGGCTACCGTTATTTAGGTGTGTACGACAATAAAGAAGAAACTTATGCACTCGACGAAGAAGGCCGAGTGATGCACGACTACAAAGGTAGGCCCATTGTAATGAAGAATGGCTCCACCACCGTATTTCCCGGCGATGCACGCTATCAGGATATCAATTACGATGGTGTAATCAACGAATACGATATCGTATATTTGGGCAATTCCAACCCCAAATTCTATGGTGGTTTCGGCTTTAACCTGAGGTATAAATCCTGGTCGCTGACAACTTTCTTCTACGATCGTGTCGGACAAAAAATCATCAATCAAGCTTGTATGGACCTGGAAAGCATGTACGGCACCAACAACCAGAGTACGGCCGTGTTGAGTCGCTGGCGCAGTCCGGGCGATGCCGCTTCGACCAATATACCGCGTGCATTGTATGGTATGGGTTACAATTACTTAGGCAGCGACCGTTTTGTAGAAGATGCCTCGTTTATTCGTCTTAAGACTTTGTCTTTGACATACAATGTGCCGCGCAATTTTCTGAGAAAGTACAACATCAACACCTTGAGTTTCTTCTGTACGGGTTACGACTTGTTAACTTGGACCAACTATACGGGACAAGACCCCGAAGTCAGCATTCCTTCTTCGGCGACGAGTTTGATCAGAGATAACGCCTCCACGCCTGTGACCAAGCGTTTGGCATTTGGTTTTAATTTGAATTTTTAAGGAGGGTACACACAATGAAAACAATGAATAGATTTCTTTTGACGACGATGACCTTGTTGGCCCTGACACTCAGTTCTTGCAACGAGTGGCTGAATATTCTGCCCAACAACGAACAAGTCACCGATAATTACTGGAAAACCCGTCAGGACGTAGAAGCGGTGGTAGCCTCCGGTTATTACTATATGCGTCAGGCAGTACCCACCATGCTGGTATGGGGCGAGGTGCGCGGAGGTGCTCTGTATTCGAGCAACAGCCAACACAGCTATCTGCAAAACTTCAACCTGACACCTTCGTCGGGCATTTGCGATTACGCTTCCCTGTATAAGGTGATAGGTATGGCCAACAGTGTGTTGAAATACGCGCCCTCGGTAACAACCGAAGACGAAACCTATTACGAAAGTGTGATGAAATCGCATTTGTGCGAAGCATACTTCCAACGTGCCTATTGCTATTTGGTTTTGGTTAAGAACTTTCGCGAGGTGCCCTTGGTGGTCGAGGCTTTTGTCAACGACGATGCCGATTACATGACACCCAAATCGAGCGAAACCGAGATCATTGCGCAAATCAAGGACGATATCGAAAAGGCGCTTGCAACGGGTGCAGCCAAGGATATATACGAAGACACCGACGGTTACACCTGGCAAACCAAAGGCCGTGCCACTAAATGGGCCTTGTATGCCCTGATGGCCGATGCCTGCTT
>Ga0209201_1001517_pt1 | contig 26224 bp, 16 predicted proteins | sample AD_UKC055_MetaG_FD_184411 | JGI IMG/M metagenome (GOLD analysis project Ga0209201, IMG submission 184411) | Active sludge microbial communities of municipal wastewater-treating anaerobic digesters from USA - AD_UKC055_MetaG (SPAdes) (version 2) | ecosystem: Engineered > Bioreactor > Anaerobic >...
GGCTTTCCGAACCTCTTCATAGTGGTCCAGAGTGGCCTCTTGGATCATTTCGAGCGCCCTGGGATCACCGATTTCCCCCAGGGCCTTGATCGCGGCGGCACGAAGAGCGGATTCCCGGGGGCCGCGGCGACCCGCCATCAGCAGAAGATCCTCCACCGCTTCCCTTGCTCCGAGTCTCCCCAGCATCATGGCAGCCATCATGTAATAAGGGGTCTCTTTCCGTTCCCAAATCTGTTCCATGGAATGACGATTTCCCATACGGACGATTTCCAGCAGGGGATCAACCGCTGTGAATCCATACTCCAGAATCTTTTCCATGCGGGGAAAGACCTCGCGGGATGGCGGCGGCTGGCCTTCCTGGGACCGTGCCAGGTACCAGGCGAACATCTTGTCGATTGCATCCAACGCCTCTTTTTCCTCGGTAGAGAATTTTTTCGCGTCGATCTCATTGAGCAGCGGGTGCTTGCAGTCCCCGTGAGATTCTTTCCAACTTTTCTTTTCATCCGTGAGTGTGCATGAGATGGCCAGGATTGTTATCAGCGCAAGACGCCATCCGAACGGAATTGCATCAGGAAGACTTTTCATCGGTTTGGTATCCTATCTATTCCCCCTCGGTTCCCGTATTTGGGATTGTACCGGCCCTGCTCTCGGAATCTATCGCGCATGTCACGCCTATTCCCGAAGCGGAGATAGCTTTCAAAAATATCCCCCGTTCCCGAGACACGCAGGTCCTTTTGTTCCTGCAGCAGAGTGTTCAGTTTACCTTGGTGTTCCCGGCGCCGGACTCGCGCGTGTACTTCTTCCCTGGGATTCTCGAATTTTCCCGACGCCAAGAGGATATTCGGGCGCTCTCTGTCTTTCTCTGCCTGTACGGAGATTGAGAAAGGACGTCGAGCAAAGGCGGTCATCAGTCCCGCTCCTGCGCAGACTGTGCCTTTCAGGAACCGGCGTCTTTTTATTATGCCCATCGGAATCTCTCCTTCGGCTGATGGGACCAATTTTAGGCTGCACTTGTACAATGTCAATAACGATGGAGAAACGCGGCGCTTGACAGATCTGCGGATAAAAGTTACAAGAAGAGGTCCTGGTGGCGAATTGGCCATGTTACAACCCTCACCCCAACATTTTCTTCCGGTGGGAGAGGGACGCATCCGGGTGGGTGTCGGACTCGCCCGTACTTTTGACACAGCAGAGTGTGCGCCGCCATGAATTCCAAGGAACGTGTACATCGTGCGCTGCGACGGGAACCGGTGGACCGGGTTCCTGTGTTTATGTGGTTTCATCCGGAGACCGCGAAACGGTTCGCGGCTCGGCTCGATATTCCGGTCAGTCGCCTGCCGGAGGCCATGGGGGATGATATCCGGCAGACTTGGGTGAATAACAACTACGCCATGGAGGGCATTGTTCATCAATACAACGGTGAGTCGCATGTCGATGAATGGGGAGTTCGGTGGGTAAAGGACGGTCCGTTTAACCAAGCCGTTGAATTTCCCCTGGCGAACCTGAGCGCGGATGAGGTTCGGGCGTATCGCTTCCCGGTGGATCGCCTGGAGTACCTCCTGTCGCTAATGAACCCCATTCTTGCGCAGCGCGAGGACTATTTCATCGGCTGCGATGTTTCGCCGTGCGTGTTTGAGATGTACTGGCGTCTGCGCGGCATGGAGCAGACGCTGTTGGATATTGCGCTGGAACCGGAACTCACACGGGACATGTTCAACCGATGCGCCGAGTTTGCACGGCTTCTCTCTAAAGAGGCCTGCAAGCGGTTCCCGCTGGACTGGCTGTGGACGGGCGACGACGTGGCCGGGCAGGAGGGCCTCCTGTTCAGCCGTAACCGGTGGCGCGACCTTGTTATGCCGGGCCTCGCGCGGATATTCGCCGTCGGCAAGGAACACCACTTGTGGGTCGCCTGCCATTGCTGCGGCGCGCTCTACCCGATTATCGCCGACCTGATCGAGATCGGCCTGGATGTTCTCAATCCCATCCAGTGTAACTGTAGAGGAATGAACCCGTTCGACTTGAAGCGTGAATTCGGCGACCGCCTCGCATTTATGGGCGGCGTGGATACACAACAACTCCTGCCGTTCGGAACAGCGAAAGAAGTTCGGATGGAAACCGAGCGGTTGATGGATGGAATGACTACAGACGGTGGCGGCTACATTTTAGCCGCATCCCACACCATCCCTCCGGAAACGCCGGATGAGAATATCTTTGCGCTCTACCAGGCTGCGGGAATCGGTCGGGAGGAGATCCTGGACCGCGCGGCAGAGATACGGAAGTCCTGTGGCGCCGATTAGCAACGTGTCTCAGCCGTCATTCCGGTGAAAGCCGGAATCCTCGCAGCGCGGCAGGGCGTATATGTAGATCGCAGGGCGCCCCTGCGATCTACATGTACGATCTTGGCCGCCCCTCCTCTCTACCCATTCTCTACCTCATTGCTTGATTCCCGCCGGGACCGGGCAACTGTCTACAAACGCGAGCGCCTTTTCGATATAGATTTCCCCCGTCATCTCCCCGAGACTTGTGCGCGAAATGTACTCATAACGTTTAAAACTGTTAAAATCGACCTTTGTCAATATGTAGCCAAATGCGTCATTCGTCAAGCCAAAAAGGAAGTTGCACTCCCCGTGCATCTTTCGTTTCAAATAGTAGCCGATATTCGGCAGGGCTTCCCCCGGAATGGTCAGTATTTGCGCATGGCCCAGGTTGATCACATTCACCTGGGTAGACACCGTTGCATCCTGACCCAGTTCGTACCCCAGAGGAGAATTGCGTACAATTGCGCGCATCATGGGCGAGTCGATCGGAAAGACAATCTGTGTTGCGGCACAAAAGAGATCCGGGTCTTTTTGTACAGGAGCATCGGCGATAATCCGAAGGCTCTCATCCGCGAGCAAGTTCCCGATACGGACACATTCCTCCCACGTCTGCACATCCTTCCCGTTTGCTCCTCGGCAGTCTGCCGTCACCATCCCGCCCTGAGCGCTGTTCATAAATATCCCAATTCCACCGCCCCTTTCGGCGATTCGATCATATAACGGCCCGACCAGGTCCGGACTGAGAATCTTGCGGTCCGGTCCCAGGACTTCGGGATGGATTGCATAGTTCACCAACGTGGCGACAGGCGTTCCGTCCTCCCGAAGACACTGGAGAACATTACAACGCCGGTCGTATAATTGCTCCGCATAGTAGTTGTATGCAATTTTGCCCCTGGCCTCGCCTGTCGCGATTTTAATAGAAACCGGCTGCATCCGGCTTAAGGCGTCTTCGATGGCCCCTGCGGTCTCTTTGCATACCCGCTCCAGGTAGTTCACATCTGCGCCACAATTGCCTTTTTCATCTGCGAATCCATAGCAATCCGGAGCGCTGTGCGTGTGCGTTGCGCCGATCAAGATATTCTCCGGCGGTATGTCCTTTACCATCGCGCGTACCCGATTTCCCAAAACAGCCGGGAAACCGAGGAAATCGGTGGCGACAATCGCGACGGTTGTATGGTCGTTTTTCAGGACCAATGCCCGCACCGTTAATTCGCCTATCTTTGTTTCAACAGGCTCGGACGGGCCGACACCGCCGGAAATCGGTAATAACGGGTCTGGGGTAACAATACGAAATGCGATACCGGCCTGGAAATCTGCGAAGGCGGATAGACACGAGAATAGAACGACAATCACAGCGGAGACAATGATGTATTTCTTCATTTTTTTGAACACCTCGATATTCGCGTAGAGGCAATTCGTGAATTGTGCCAACACATTCGTGAATTGTCCCTACATATATGTCTTCCGGTTTCTGCCACCGGCAAGATGCCTGTGCCACCCTCTTTTTCCTCCCCTCTCTCCTACTCTCTCCCCCTCTCCATACTTGGAGAGGGGGCCGGGGGGTGAGGATTTGGGGGCAGGATTTCCCCAAGGGCCGGGATCAAGGACCTCTGTAATCATTACGTCAAAAACCGCGATGCCGTGTCAATCGCTTTCTGCGCCGTCAGTAACGGATCGGCGTCCTGGATTTCCTTGTTGAATAACTCGACGGAAAAATAGCCGTTGTATTTTTTTCCCCTTAATCCACGAAGAATGTCTGTTATGGGGATGACCCCCTCCCCGGGAAAGACGCGATCCTTATCGGCAAGAATCTCGCGGGGACCGCCGGGGGCATCGTGGAAATGGACATGTTCCAGTTCGCCCTCACGAAGGAGATCCAAATCCTCCATTTTGCTCTGTCCGATCCAGAAATGGAAAAAGTCGAACAGGGGACGCACATTGGGATGGTCTGCGCCCCGCGTTAAAGACAGCGCGGTCGGTAAAGTTCCCATAAACCGCTGCATTCGGATAAACTCGATAACAATAATTACACCGAATTCCCGGCCGATTTCGCCCAGCTGCCGCACGTTCTCGACGCCGCGCTTGTAATCATCCAGCGTGTATTGTTCCTGCGTAAAGGAATGGACAACAAAGCGTTCAATGCCGAGCGCGCCGACCAGTTCCAGATTCGCTTTTAGTTGCTCGACCCGCTGATCGTGATCCTCGCGAGGCTCGATCAGTTCCCCCATGCAGCAGGAGCAGGGAGCATGAAGTCCCAGATCCGAAAGGAGCTGCTTTGCCGTGGAGACCGACTCTTTCTCCACATAAGGACGGATTTTGTGAATCCAGGGTTCGACATGGCGAATTCCCGCCTTGGAGTATGCCTTCATGCACACATCGAAATCGTGCGACATGGAGGAAGATTCGTTCAAGCAGAGCCTCTCGGCATACGCGGGGGATTGTGAATCCGCCAGGGAGTCTGTCATAGCAAGTCCTGCCATGCCGGTGTATTTCAAAAAATTACGTCTGTCCATTGTGTCCTGTTCCTTTAATTGAAATCAGAATTATAGAAGTAATTGAATCAATCGCCAGGTGTGGGTTACAAAAAAACAAACGATAATTCCAATGGCGACGGGCAGGAGAGCCGACACGGCGGCCCATTTCCCGCTGCCGGTTTCCTTATAGATTGTATAGATAGCTGTCGAGCAGGGATTGTGAAGAAGGCAGAACAGCAGAAGATTGATCGCTGTAAGCATGGTCCATCCGCCCTGGCGCAGAATATCCGCGATGGCCTCGTGGGATTGCATCTCAAACAACACTCCCGAGCCTTCCCCGACACCGTGAATTCCCCCGACCAGAACGGTCAACATGAGAATAGTCGGAATGACAATCTCATTAGCCGGAATGGCGATGATGTACGCGAGAAGGATCACGCCGTTCAGGCCGATGAGAAAACCGAACGGATCGAGGAATCGAATAAGATGCTCACCAAGGGAAATCCCGCCGATTGTTACATTAGCAGTCAGCCAGATTACCGCGCCGGCCGGGAAAGCAAACACGATCGCGCGCCAGAGAACGTAAACGGTCCGGTCGATCAGCGACGTGTATAGCGTCTCAAGAATCTTCGGAGGACGATATGGGGGCAGTTCAAGGCTATAAATGGAAGCCTGGCCGCGTAGAACCGTATTCGACAGAACCCAGGAAGTGAGAAATGTGAATCCTATCCCGATCAAAACAATCACCATGACCACGGCTGAAGAGACAACGGAAGCAATAACAGGGGATGCGAAAGCACTGCCGAAGAAAATTGTAGCGATCAGGAACAATGTGGGCCAGCGACCGTTACAGACGGCGAAATTGTTGGTAATGATTGCGAGGAGTCGTTCGCGGGGGCTGTCGATAATGCGGCACGCGACCGCTCCGGCGGCGTTACATCCGTATCCCATGCTCATGGTCAGCGCCTGCTTTCCGTGCGCGCCGACCTTCTTGAACAGATTATCCAGATTAAATGCGACACGGGGAAGGTAACCGAAATCCTCACACAGCGTGAATAACGGAAAGAAGATCGCCATCGGGGGCAGCATCACACTCACTACCCACGCCGTCGCCAGGTAACAACCGTCGATCAACACTCCCGACAACCACCAGGGCAAGGCGAGCACAGAGGCAAGTGTATTTAGTAGAGGATGAATTGTGTCAATCAGAACATAAGAAAGCATGGAGGAGGGGACATTCGCGCCAGAAATGGTGATCCAGAAGACAAGCGCCAGAAGAAGAAACATGATGGGGAATCCGGTGAGGCGGCTTGTAACAAGACGATCAAGGAGTCGATCCCAATCCCGGCCGGGTTTCTTTTCGGAGACATGGACAGCCCGGCCGGCGATCCGGGCGGCTTCTTCGTAAATGGACTCCATGAGCGAATCGTGAAAGTTGTCTCCGAGTGTCCAGCGCAATCGGGTTGCTGTTGTAAGGATATCGTCACAATGGCCTGTTCGCTCAGAAGGCAGTCTTTCTGCCGTCCGTACCAGTTCGCCGGTTCGCACGGCGTCGATCATGCGTGTGTCGTGTTCCAACAGGCGAAGGGCTACCCATCTGGCATTGGCCAGATCCGGGTAAGCAATCTGTAATTTCTCTACTAATGTATTTAATGCCTGTTTCAGGGCCGGGGATTCGTTCTGAATACGGTGAGGTGTGCAACAGCGTCGGCCGGACGCCACCTCGGTAATTCGTTGTTGGAGAAGATCGAGTCCTTCTTTTCGCCGCGCGGCCGCGCCGACCACCGGTATCCCCAAGTCATGTTCGAGTCTGGCGACATCTACCGTCATACCATTGCGACGTGCCTCATCCATCAGATTAACGCAGAGCACGGCGCGGTCCGTGATTTCGAGTACCTGCAAAACCAGGTTCAGGTTGCGTTCAAGGCGGGTGGCGTCGACGACAATTGCGGTGACATCGGGGCGTCCAAACAAAATAAAATCACGCGCGATTTCCTCATCGGTACTCGCGGAGAGGAGAGAATAGGTTCCGGGCAGATCGACGATCTTATATTTCTTGCCATTGTATTGAAATACGCCTTCGGCCCGGCCCACTGTTTTGCCCGGCCAGTTTCCGGTATGCTGCCGCAAACCGGTAAGGCTGTTGAATACGGTACTCTTTCCGGTGTTCGGGTTACCGGCCAGAGCGACAACATAATCACAGTCCGTTGTGTCCATTTCCAGTCGGCGGATGTCGGGAGCGCTGCACAGCCCGCAGGAGGCATCCGTTGCGGCGGGGTTCGGCAGGGTAGTCATAATGCCGTCTCCCGGACTGTTTCGACGGCGATCTGTTCGGCTAATTCCTCACGGAGTGCGATAAGAGTCCCGCGAACACGGTATGCGATCGGAGTTCCGAGCGGGTTCTCCAGTTCGGCCCGGAGGACGGTTCCGGGGACGATCCCCAGATCCATGAGGCGACGACGTTCCAGCCCCCGGCACTTGGGGGACAGGGAGAGGACACGGGCCGCCTCGCCGATGCGGAGCGAGGCGAGCGTGGCCTGCGAACGCTCCGGCTTGTCTTCTTTGGGCAGTTGCCGCACGGTAATGAGCGCGGCGACCTCCGGGGATAGGACATGCTCGTCTTCCTGGGAAACAAAGCGAAGCCGTTTATCTGTCTTTTCAAGAATGCGCATCTGCATTCCGGGGTAGATCCCTTCAGCGACCAGCTGGGAATACAGTTCCGGCGGTTCATCCTCGATATGTGTTACAGCGACAGCATCGCCGACGGAAAATGTGACAATGGCAGAACCGACGGGAGGCGAAATCTCGCCGTTCTCGGTGGGAATGGGGTCGCCGTGAGGATCATACAGGGGATTGCCGAGGCGATACGCCAGGTCCGCAATCTCCTCGGGCGTGGCGGTATGTTCGCGGGCATGGGCCATGGTGTGCCATTCAGAGTTGGGGAAACCGGTCTGGTCCGCGAGAAATCGTTCCCAGAGACGGTGCGCGCGGACAATGCGGGAGGCGTAAGCGTTTCCCTCGGCGGTCAGGCGGGGAAGGCCCTTCTCAAGGGTAAGAAGACCGCGCAATTCCATGCGTTTCAGTAAGTCCTCTACAGCGCCGTGTGATAGAGGAAGATCCTCGGTAAGGCTGTCAATCGTTGCGGTTTGAGAGGCGCATTCTTTGTTATAGAGGTGTTTTAGCGCGTCCTCGATGTGGATACGCTCGGATTCTCTCTGCAACCGGGAGAGACGGCTCAGGAGGCCGCTTTTCGGCCAGAGAATCCAGGCCAGAACAGCGAGGAACCCGATACCGATCAGCAAGAGCGCGCCAGGATGCATGAATCCTGCCTTTCCGAGAGTATGCGGAAAAACAATTTGCGCACAGCTTATGAGATTTGATGAGGAGGATTCAAGGGGAAATCGCCTGTTCCCCCCTATATGTGGCACGGGCGTTCCGCCTGTGATTTGTAGGGGCGCACGGCCGTGCGCCCCTACGCCCTGTCATTTCCGATTCCGCAATCCACAATCGGATTACTCAATCTCAAACAACTCTTCCGCCTTCATTTTGAAAATCCGGAGGCCGCCTTCTTCCACGTCAACCCCTTCATCCGTCCATTTCTTCAGCAATTCTTTGGTGGAGGACTTGAGGGTGTAAGTGACTTTGTTATCCGTACCGTTTTGCGAAATGGTCACTTTGAACTCATCGGCCTGGACATGCCGAATGTTCTTCTTGCCCATGGTTGCGCCGGTTGCTGCCTGAAGGCCATCGATGATGCAAGATCCGGGTGGCTCCGCCGGGCATTCCACCACCACGGTCAAACCGAAATACTTCGGGATTTTATGCACAGTCACCGCATGTTCGCCCATGCGTGCCCCCATTGCCACATTCGGTCCCAGATGTCCATGGAATCTTTCCAGTTCCTCTACGGTGACGGGGTGAAACTCCACTTTGGAGTGCATCTCCGTGTGGGAATGCGTTTCCGTTTTTGATGCGGGAATGGTCATGGTGAGTAATCCTAACGCTGTGATCGGAATGAATAACGCCCAGGTTTTCATTTTTGCCTCCGAACGATTGGTTTCATTTGTGTTCCACAGGCTGGAAACCTGTGCCATCCACTTTATGGACGCTGAATGACGGCTTTCGCCGGAATGACGGCTTTCGCCGGAATGACGGCTTTCGCCCGGATGACCGTAGGGGCAGCCTGTGCAACCTTCCGGAGATCGCCTCTTCCCCCCTCTCCATGCCTGGAGACAGGGCCGGGGGGTGAGGAAATAATCCTACCTCACAATCCGCAATCCCCCTCCGCCGACAAGACGTTTGACCTCATCCGGGGTGCACCAGTTCACATCCCCCGGCACGGAATGTTTAAGAGCGGAAAACGCAACACCCCAATCGATGCCTTTCTGAACATCCCCATCTTGCAGATACCCATACAGGAATCCTGCCGAGCAGGAATCTCCGCCACCCACACGATCCACAATCTCCACCTCGTAAGTCCTGGTCTTGTAAACCTTGCCGTCATGCAGGGCGATAGCCGTCCACTTGTTTCGCCAGACGCTCAGGTCTTCGCGAAGGGTAATCAGGACCAATTCAAAACCGAATCGATCGTGGAGTTTCCGGGCCACTTCCTCGTAATCTTTTCCCTCGATCTTGAACACCCGCATGGTGTCCTCCTCGGTGGTGATGAGGATATCGGTATACTTCATAGCCATGGTCATGCACTCCTGCGCTTCCGCCTCGGTCCATAACTTCGCGCGATAGTTCAGGTCGATGCTGACCTTGACCTTGTTCTGTTTGGCCTTTTCGAGGGATTCCAGGAACGCCTCACGGGCGGTGGGGGAGAGCGCTGCCGTGATGCCGCTTGTGTGGAACAATTTGGCGCCCGAAAGCGCGGCGTCCCAATTCACTTCGCCCTTTTTGATCCGCGAAATAGCCGAATCTTTGCGGTCATATATGACATTGGACGGTCGCGGGCTGGCTCCGAACTCCAGGAAATACAATCCGGCGCGGTCTTCTTTCGTCCATACGACATGGGAGCAATCCACACCATGCTCGCGCGTTTTGTTGACGATCATCCGTCCCAGGGGATTCGTCGGTACCCGGGTGACAAACGCCGACGACATTCCCAAGCGGGCGACCCCAATAGCCACATTGAACTCCGCGCCCCCGACTCTAACATCCAGGGTTGCAGTCTGTTCCAGCCGGTTGAAATCCGGCGGCGACAAACGAACCATTGCCTCACCAAACGTAACTACATCAGCCATGAAACCTCGCTCCTTTCTATCTATTTCAAAGGACTATCCAGCATTCCATACCTGAACAATGTGACTTCTTCTCCCTCTCCCGCCGGAAAGGGTCGGGGTGAGGGTGTCTCCGGGCGCCACCGGCATCTTGCCGGTGGACAAGTCTCCCTCTCTCATCCCCATCGGTCCTATTCATCCTGCCCGGTTCTCCTACGACCGCGCCTTCCTGACCTCTTCAATAAACCGCCGCGCATTCTCTGTAATGGTGGCCCAGTCCCGGTCGGCGATGGCCTTTTTGGGAACCAGATTGCCGCCGACTGCGATGCAGCACGCGCCGCAGCGGATAAACTCGCCCGCGTTCGACAGGTCTACTCCGCCGGTCGGCGAAAGGCGAATGTGCGGCAGCGGCCCCTTGATATCCTTGAGATATTTCGGCCCGACCGCCGTCGCCGGAAAGACTTTCACGATATCCGAGCCGCACTCCCAGGCGGTCAGAATCTCCGTTGGAGTGAATGCGCCGGAGATCATCACCTTGCCGTATCGTTTCGCCATTTCGATAGTCGCCGGATTGAGAGTCGGTGTGACAATATACTCCGCACCTGCCAGGATCACCGCGCGCGCCGTTTCGGGGTCCAGCACAGTCCCAGCGCCCATAATGACTTTGCTCCCCATTTCCGCGGCCACCGCCTTGATGACATCCATCGCGCCGGGAGTGGTCATGGTGACTTCGAGCGCCACCAGCCCTCCCTGAACCAGCGCGTCGGCCACCTCCGTCAGTTCCTCGCTTCGGTCCGCTCGGATCACGGCGATCACACCGGACTCAATAATGGTATCCAACACCTGTTGCTTTCGATCCATGAATTTCTCCCTTCGTCGGGTCAAAATGCCTGGACTGATCTTCCCGCTCTCCTGCTATGTTGTGAAGGATACGGCATATAGAGGATGGCGGTTTTTGCGAGGAAAGGGTACAGTGGAAACTGGTCATACCGGAGAGGCAGGCCCCATGTCCAAACCGAATATCCTTGGCGCGTGGAGAATTGTTCAGGGTTCCGGGTCTATCCAGGAAGACCCGACGACCGGAGAGTACCGCATTCGGGCCGGTGGTTCTCTTGTTGTTCGCAGTTTCGATCATCCACCCTTTGAGGCGGAGCGGTATGCGGTTGCGGAGGTAGCGATTCAGGCCGACACGGATGGAGTACTCCATCTTGCCTGGGAGCGCTCCGGCGGCAAGATCGACGGTTCCCTGTCACAGGCGATTCGCGGCGGTCATCGCCATGTCGCACGATTTCCGGTTTACGTGGACCCCGGATGGACCCATGAAATCCTTGCCGTTCGTCTGCGGTTGCCGGAGGGATTATCGAAGGGTGTCCTGGGACCGTTCTATCTTTATGCGTTCTCCGATTTAGATCCAAAAGAGCTTCAAAAATTCGCGACGCTTTCCGCGAGGGTCTCTCTCGTGGAGAACAAAGGATTGAAAGTCTCTGTCCAATATACTGGTGTTTACCTTGCGCCGGTGGAGTCGGAGAAATGGATTCAGGTGAGTCTGTTGGATGATACGGGCCATGAGAATATCTCTGTGGCCAGGGCGACCCACGGTAATTATGATGCTCGGTATATCCATACGGAGTTCTTCTTTCCTGAAATGGACCGTGTCTGGGATGCGAATGTGTATCTGCTCGACAACGGCACCGGTTACAGTCTTGTCTGCCGTGCCCGCCCCGAACCGAAATAAGGGCGTTGGTTCCCGCAAAAAAACAAATCATGGTAGATTTCGCGCTGAGCTTCATCAAAGAAGGGAGTCCCATTCATGACATTACGGATTGGAATTATTGCTTTAGGCAAAATCAGTGAACGAACGCATCTGCCTCTGTATAAAGAGGTGAGGGGAGTGCAAGTTGTGGCCGCATGTGACCCCGACGAAGAACGCGCCCTGCTCATGCAGGATCAATTCAAAATCCCGCGCATTTACAAGTCCTATCAGGAGATGTTTGCCCACGAGGAACTGGATGCGGTTTCGGTCAACAGCCCGCACCGGTTTCACGCGGAACAGGCCGTCGCCGCCGCAAAGCACGGGCTTCATGTTCTTGTCGAAAAACCCATGGCGCTTTCTGTGAAAGATATTCGCGCCATGATCGCCGCCTCCAGGAAGGCGGGAAAAGTTCTGATGGTCGAACAGTTCATGCGTTTTCATCCGGCGGTGTATAAGGCCCGCGAAGTGATCCAGTCCGGGAAACTCGGCAAAGTCCTCACGATTCGCGGGCATTTCGGTCATGCCGGGCCGGAATACTGGTCGCCGGAGGGCAAGTGGTTCCTGCAGAAAAAAGAAGCGCAGGGTGGAACGATGCTGGATATCGGTGTGCATGAGATTGACCTGATGCGCTATATCTCCGGCAAGCAGGTGGCTCAGGTTGCCGCTTTCCTGGGGACTCTGAAGAAGAAAATCGATGTGGAGGACAACGCGGTTGCGATCCTGCGGTTCGATGACGGAACCCTTGGGACGCTGGAATCCTCCTGGACAAATGATCCGGGCAACTGCCGCACGGAGTTCTATTGCGAGAAAGGGAACCTGGAGATGAATCTTTCCGGGAAAGATCCCCTGGTGATTTATCGTCCCAACAAAACACCTCAGCCGGTCTCTCTGGCAAAAAAACATCCCGAAAAAAGCCCGATGGCCTATTTTGTGAAATGTATCCGAGAGGGTCTGGTTCCACATTGCGATGGTGTAGAGGGTGGCAAAAGTTGCGCCGTGGTCCTCATGGCCGCCATCTCCGACAAGGAGAAAAGAATCGTCAAAGTCCCGGAAATCGGGTGATTCGATTGTGGATTGCGGATTGCGGATTGCGGATTGCAGGATAACAGGGAGGGGCGCAACCGTCATTCCGGCGAAAGCCGGAATCCAGCGTCCACACGCATAACGCTCGTGATAGCCTTTCTACTTCGAATAGCAGGACGGTTCCATTCCGTCCGCTATGTCCACTCTCCGACTCCTCCAAAAAATAAAAATCAAAAATTTCGAAAAAAAGCTAAAGGTTTTGCTAAGGTTTGCCGATAAAGGAACCGACAAGGCAGTAAACCCTTTATGAGGTGTCTGTCGAGGACATCTCCGGGGTTGGCGTTTTCCGTCTGTGGGCATACGGCGAGGCGATACGTCAATCGGCCCACAGGGAGCTCTCGGCCCTCTGCGATGGATATCGCGGAGAGGATTCAGAGGAGGATAGTAGCAAGGCCTGGGTGACGCTCATCGGGGCGTTCCTCCGGCAGGTAAGAATGCGGGTGCCTCGGAAGTATTCTTACCTGTCTGACAAAAGGCGAAAATACATCGAGTCATTGCTGGCATCCCGGCCAAGAGCATGGGTCCGGTGAACGTGACCACCCTCCCGCGCTCTCATGTGAGTAATGGCTTGATCGACCGCCGCAGCCACTGTAGCCGGATTTCGATCCTGCAGGCGGCTACGCCTTTTCAGTCTCAACGGACCCACCCCTTCGCAGGCTGACGGATTCAACCTGTACTCGCTCAAGGCCAACCGATTGATTCACAACAGAAGGAACCGAGCCGGGGGCCGGTGTAATCCGGCCTTCCCGGAAGGCATCAACAGATCGGCCCGCCGGTATTCTCAACACGTATCCCGATCGTCCCGGCGCCCGAACGGTTGATCCGCCTTCCGCCGGGTACCGGCTGACAACCGGCCTCCACCTCGGTTACAGAAACAGTGGAAGGGCGAGGTCCCAAAGCTGTCTCAGAACGTGATCACTGACCTGGAGCCCTCTCCCCCAAAGATTGGGGGAGACACAGAGGGGGTTGAGTCAGTCGGACATTAAGGAGCAACATAGACGCGAAAACAGGAGGAATTGCGCGGACAGAGGAGAACAGGACCGATGATCGCGTGGCCCGGTTAAAATAATTAAGCCATAACCAGCATCCCGGCCAAGAGAGTGGGTTATGGCTTAATCGACCGCCGCAGCACACCGCAGCCCTATTTGGGTCTGCAGGCGGCTACGCTTTATCGTCTTGCCAGGAAAGGTCGTATTCGGTTGTCTCTCCGAAGTTCCGATCTTTCGTATCATCTGTTATCGGCAGTTCCTCCCAAACATTAAGCGATTCTACACATTTTTTTCAATTTTTTGCGGGCACGGATGATTTTCCCGCAGGAGATTCACGGAGGAAACTGTCATGGTCATCTCCAGCCTGACCCGAAATATCCCTGCTTTGGATGTTATTCTGCGGATGCACCGCACGGAAAGCAACCTCAGCGCCAACATCACCCGTCTGTCTTCCGGCCTTCGAATCAATACTCCCGCCGATAGTCCGGGCGACTTTGTCACCCTGAGTCGCCTGGGCAGTCGTATTCGGGGGATCGACCAGGCAAGCCTTAATTCCCAAACTGCGTCCAACATGGCGGCCACCGCGTCAAACGGGATCAGCGAAATGATCTCTCGCCTCCAGTCGATCCGGACGAAAGCGGTCGCTGCAGCATCCACCGGAACCTCCGATCGTATTACGCGAGCCGGATACCAGGCCGAGATCAACCAGCTGATCGACGACATGGACCGCATCGCCTCCGGGACCTCGTTTAACGGAAAGAATCTGCTTGACGGAAGCTATGCCAGTAGCACCGAGTTCGTCGAACCGAACCGGTTCAACGGGTCTATTTCCTTTGGGGCAACTTCCTCTACCCTTCGGTCCGGAACCAGCATCCTCAACATCGTGCAATTGGATCCCGGATCCGAACGATTTGTGATCGGCGACACTGGCGGGATCAGTCTGGGAATTCAAAACCGAACCGACATCGCCGTCTCCATCGGCCAACTCATCGACATGGGAACGGGGCTGACCGCCAATGTGACGGACGACTTGGACACGCTCAATTTCGGAAAAGTCTCCCTCATCAACAATGGGACGATTCAATTCACCGGTAACCTTGCGGATGGGGTGACTGCATTTGCAGGCCAGGTTTCTATCGGCGGCGGCCAGGATATCAATGACCTGGTTACGGCCATCCAGGCCGCGATTGACGCAGCGGAAACCGGTATCGGCGTCAACGGTGCGGGCACGGGACCTTACGAAACCGTGGTCTCCTACGACAACACCACCGGACGGCTGGAGTTCACCAACGGGCAGGGAAATACCATTTCCCAGTTCTCAATCGCATTTACGGTCAAGGACAACACCGGAACCACGCAGACCACCACGGGAAGCACACGCACCGCCAATATCTACAACCCGCAAGGGGGAATCGGAACGGTCTCCGGCGCTCAAATCGGGAACTCTCTGTCTTCCATCACCGGCTCCACCTTCGACCCCGGCACATTTGAAATCACGGTCAGCGACCGGATTGCCGCGCAACAGCGCACCATTTCGACGACTTATGCCTTTACGGATTTTGGGGGCGCTCCCGTCGGTGCAGGTACGAACATTAACAATACCGCGTTGTTCAACGGTTCGATCACGCTCTCTCTCAACAACGGCGACACGATTGACTTTACCGGAACCAATCCCGATGGAACGACGTTCACGGGTACGATCACCATCGCGGCAGGGGACCCGGCTGTCGGAAACGGCATTGCACGGAGATACAGCGACCTGATCGCCGAGTTGAACTACCGCGATCAGCGCGGAACATTCTACGGGTGGAACCAGGCCACCGCGACGCTTTCCGCCGGGAAAATCCAACTGATCGATGATGTTGCCGCCACCTCCAGCACAGCCATGCAGATGGTGGTTAATACGGCGGGCGGGGATGCAGTGGATGACGGTGTTGTAGTGTATTCCGGCAACGCGGAACGGGCGACGATTTCCATTGCAGGCGGCGCAAGTCAGACGGTGGAAAGCGGGCAGGTGGTAACCCTGGAAGGCGCGGACTTGAATGCCTCCGGACAGGATTCCCAAGTTACGTTTCGTGTCGGACGGAATCTCTTCGATGGCAGCGATGACCTGGAGATTACCGCCCAGGAATACATTGCCAGGTTAAACAATGGACCGGCGGTCACATTCCGCAACGGCGACCAGGGGGTATTCATTTCCGATGGGAACAATCCCACCGGCGATATCGCCGGAGCACAACAGGTCCAACTTAACTTCGACACGGTTTTGGGGATTACTTCCAATGCCTCTTCCGGTGGCGAGAACTTCGTCCTTACAACCGTAGCCGACCGGCTGAATTACCATATCGGCCCCGATGCCTGGGAGGACCGCATGTTCTCCTATTTCAATGTGCAGTCCTCCAACCTGGGGATCTCCGAAACCCGAAATCTCGGCAATATCAGTGTGACGACTCTCACGGGCGCAAATGATGCCATCGAGGTCATAGACGCTGCGCTGGACCAGCTGAACGTTGTTGCGGGTGTTGTCGGCAGCCTGGAAACCCGTATGCAGGACACCTCCAGTCAACTCGATCTCTACTCTCTCAATCTGGACACCGCCTTTTCGACAATCGCCGATGCGGACATGGCGAAAGAGACAACCAAACTTGCAATGAACTCACTCCTGATGACTTCGCAGACGGCGGCGTTGCTCCAATCGACAATGTTGCCGACCGAAATTATCCCGCTTCTGCTTGGAATCGACTTGAAGTCATAAAAACCAACCGATCGCAGGATCGGAAAAGGAGGTTGAAAATTCGCGAAATGACGTAGTTGTAAGTCCTGGAAATTCCGAGTACAATAGCCGTCGGGGTCGGAGGAAAGGACTCCTTCGGCTGGGGTCGAGGGTGTTACCCGTGCTATCCGATAAAGGTGTCATTCGGCAAGGGCGACGCGTGCGTCGCCCCTACCGGACGATACCAGGCATCGCTCCCGGAACAGGGGGCATGGTCGGAAGTGGAATAATCAACACAAACACAGCATCACGGAGGAAGATGGTCATGGATTCCCAACGGATTGGCAGACAATTATTCAATTATTCTCAATACCAGGCGCTTTACTCGAACAAATTACAGAAGGTTCTCGAATCGCTCTCGTCGGGGTTGCGGATCAACCGGGCGGGGGATGATGCGGCGGGGCTGTCCATCGCCAAGCGGCTTCAGGCACAGTTCAGTTCCCTCAATCAGGCCATGTCGGATGCCCAGTCCAGTCTGAATGTCGCGGCTGTCGCGGACCAGGCGTTGGGCGAGACCTCGGATCGCTTGGGGCAAATGCGTGAACTTGCGATCCAGGCGGCAAACACCGGCGTATATGACAAGCAATCTCGGCAGGCGCTCCAGGCAGAACTCAGCCAGTATGTGGATGAAATCAACCGCATCGCCGGTGCAACGCAGTTCGGAACCAACAGGCTTCTGAACGGTGATCTTTCGGCACAGGCCGGTCTCCGTGCGGGTCAACCGAACATCGGAGCAACGGTGGATACCGGGCCGTTTGCATCCACGCTGTCCACGGAAACGAATTACCTCACGATCACCCAGACCCGTCAGGGATCGGCCCAGATCCGCGCGGGAGAAGCCTACGGCCGCACACAAACAATCAACCTGGGGGTGCAGAATGCGACGGATATCGCGGTCACCACGGGGACCATGTTCAATTCCGCCGCTGCTGCTCCCTCAGCGGCGGGCGACAATCTGACCGATACCACGTTCAATTCGGTCACCCTGCAGGCAGGTGGCACAATCACATTCCAGGGCCAATTGGCCGACGGAACCACGGGCTTCTCCGGAACGCTCAGCATCGGGGCCGGAACGACGATCCATGATCTGGTCAACACGGTCCAGGCTGCCATCGACCAGGCCGAAACCGGGCAGGGAATCAATACCGCAAGCGGAACGGGCGCTCGCGAAACCAATGTCCGATTCAATGCCACGACAGGCCGGATAGAATTTGTCAACAGCGCCGGGAATGCAGTCTCGGAGTTTGATATCAACTTCACGGTCGAAAATGCCGCCGGAGTTCAGCAGACCCGGGTTGGTGTGACCCGGCAGGCCCAGATGAACGGTGTCGCGACCGGCGCGCAAGTCGGCAATAATGTGACCGCCATTACCGGCAACACATTCGACACCGGCCGGCTGAATATCACCGTGACCGATGTCCAGGCTGCGACCAACCGGCGAGTGGAAAGCAATATCGCGTTTCGCGACCAGGGTGGCGCGGCGCTTGCCGCCGGGGGACAACTGGTGGGAGCAGTCTATAACGGTGTTACCCTCGCGGCGGGAGACACTATTCAACTCCAGGGAACCAATTCTGACGGCACGACGTTTACCAACACGATCACAATTACCGCCGCCGGAGTGGATACCGGGGCAGGGAACGGGACAGCCTCGACATTCCAGGACCTGGTTGACGAAATGAATGTCCGCGACAATGCCATGGCAGCGGGCGGAGCGGGCAACCAAAGCGGATTCACCTCCGCGCGGGCGACACTCACCGGCAACGGGACCATCCAGGTCGTGGACGATCTCGCCGGGACTTCTCAAACCAACTTCACGCTCACCGTCAACGACCGTACCCCCGTCGGTGGTCAGACAGCCGGAACGATGGTGGATCGCGCGCGCGTTGTTGCCGCCGGAAACGCCGAGTCGGCCACGGTGCGCATAAACGGCGGACCGGCGCAGCGAGTCGAGGCCGGGCAGATGGCAACGCTCTATGGACAGAGAGACGCGACTGGAAATAGATCGCAGCTCACCATGCGGATCGGAACCGGCCTTACCGCCGGAACGGATGTGATGGATGTCCGCGCCGATGAATATGTGGGCCGGCTGAACAACGGCACGGCGGTCACATTCCAGGCCGGCGACCAGAATGTCACGTTCACCAGCGGCGCGGCCACAGGTGTCGCCGAGACGCTCACCATGGATTTCGGGGCTGTTCTGGATATCCCCGGTGTCGGAGCGGCGAACGCCCAGACTGTGATTATTTCCGCCACGAATCGAAATGCCAATTTTCAGGTTGGAGCGTATGCGGACCGGAACATGCCGCTCTTTTTGGGCGATGTTCGGGCGAACCGGTTGGGCCTCGGTGCAGGACAGACCCTTGAGGATATCGATATTACCACCCTCTCCGGCGCGGAGCAGGCCATCGGGATCATTGATGCCGCGCTGGAGGATGTCAATACCAGTCGAAGCCGGATCGGGGCGTTTTCGAACCGAATGGAGAGTTCGACGCGGGATATGGGGGTCGCAATCGAGAACCTCACAGCGGCCTATTCCCGCATGGCCGATACGGATATGGCCCGCAGTTCAACCCGTCTCGCGACAGAGAATCTCCTGATGCGGTACAACCTCGCTGTGCTGACACAGACCAATCAGTTGCAAAACCAGATGTTCACCGGGCTGTTGCCGTAGTTGGTTTATGTCCCCCCTCAATCCCCCGTGAACGGGGAAAAGTATTCTCGTCTCCCTCCCCCGTTTACGGGGGAGGGTTGGGGGTCAGGGTTCCCAGGGTGTCGCCGGCATCCTGCCGATGATTCGCCCGTAACAGGGGCATCTCGCCCATGACAACAAAATTGGACAGCCATCCATCCTTGTATTCCCCCAATCCCGCAATTCTCTTGCCTCTTTTTCTTTAATTTTCAATTCTTATCACTCCACACTCTAAATAGTAGACAAAACAATGCTGTTTACTCCACCGCGTAATGGACCGACGGTGCATGAAAGAACTTGCGGACGACATCAGGTTGTTTCTGGATACTCCACAGGTAGTCACGCACATTGGCTACCATGTCCTCTCGGCTGGAAGCGCGCCGGCGGCCCACCGCGTTCTGTTTCACATCGGGATTAAGGAACTCGTCGGGATTCAGGTCGGGCCTGTACGAGGGAAAGATGCTCACACGAATCCGGTTCGAAGGTCCTTTGGCTCTCTTGACTCAGGGAACACGCATCCGGTTTTGTCATAATCGGGCAGTCTACCCTGGTCAATTCGATAGACAAGCCACTTGCCTGCTATTGATTATTCGGATTAGTAATTTTCTTTCCCCATCAGGTATCGGTCCACATCCGCCGCCGCTTCCCTTCCCTGCATAATGGCGCGAACCACCAGCGATGCGCCGAGGACACAATCCCCGGCGGCAAAGATACCCGGGACGGATGTCCGGTGCCCCTCCTGTACGGCAAGATTTCCTGCGTTGTCAGCGCTTATTTTCAGCCCTTCGACTAATGGCCCGTGCTCGGTGTGCAGAAATCCCAGCGAGAGTAGAACGAGATCGGCATTCAGTTCAAAATCCGAGCCGGGGATTTCACGGAATGCCGGTTTTCCGGATTGGCCCGTATCGGTCCATTCCAGTTTGACACAATGCAGTTTTTTGACTTGGCCCCCTTCTCCCAGAAATTCTCTAGTCAGGATGCTCCACAGTCGTGTACATCCTTCCTCGTGTGAGGTAGAGGTTTTTAACACTTTCGGCCAAACGGGCCAAGGATTGTCTGCCGGACGTACATCCGCCGGTTTCGGCAGGATCTCAATCTGACAGATGTCGATTGCGCCCTGACGTCGACTGGTTCCGACGCAATCGGAGCCGGTATCGCCACCGCCGATGACGACTACTTTTTTTCCGGAAGCGAGGATTTCCTGTTCTTTCGGTATACGATCCCCGGCATTGCGCTTGTTCTGCTGAACCAGGAAATCCATGGCGAAATGAATGCCTCCCAGATCCCGTCCGGGGATGTTCAGGTCCCGTGGTCTCGAAGCGCCCGCTGTTATCAGGATGGCATCAAAGGTGCGCTGTAGGTAGCGGGGCGAAAGATCCGTCCCGGCGTCGACGCCGGTTTCAAAACGGACCCCTTCTTCCCGCATCTGATTCAGGCGTCGGTCGAGTATCCACTTTTCCAGTTTGAAATCAGGGATTCCGTATCGAAGGATACCGCCGATCCGGTCGGCCTTTTCAAAGACAACAACCTCGTGGCCGTTCCGGCCCAATTGCTGCGCGGCGGCCAGGCCGGCGGGGCCGGAGCCGACAATGGCTACTTTCTTTCCAGTCCTTTCCTCCGCCGGCTGTGGTTGAATCCAGCCCTCTCGCCATCCGCGCTCGACGATTTCCAGTTCGATCAGCCGGATGGCAACCGGCGGCTGGTGGATCGACAGGGTACAGGCGGCCTCGCATGGGGCCGGGCAAATCCGCCCGGTAATTTCCGGAAAATTATTCGTTGAGTGCAGGATATCCAGCGCCCGACGCCATTGTCTTCTGTACACTAACTCGTTGAAATCCGGCATACGGTTCTTTACCGGGCAGCCGTAAACGTGGCAGAATGGAATCCCGCAATCCATGCAACGCGCAGCCTGTCTTTCCACGCGGTCCCACGGCAGAAACTCTTCGATTTCGCGGAAATCCCGTACGCGGACCTCGACCGGCCGTTTGGGCGCGTCTTCACGGGTATACTCAAGAAATCCTGTAGGTTTAGGCACGGTACACCTCTTCGGTAGCCGAAACGGTCTCATCATCCAAATGCTGTTGCAAACGCATCCGTTCCAGGACTTTCCGGTACTCAATCGGCATTACTTTTACAAATAGCGGGAGTTGCGACTCCCAATTGTCCAGGATCATTTTGCCTCGGATGCTGCCCGTATACCGGACATGTTGCTCGATCATGGTTCGCAATTGCTGTTTGTCCTCAACGGTCCACACACTTTCCAGATCGACCATATCGAGATTACACCGCGTGTCGAACAGTTGCGTTTCATCGTAGACATAGGCGATTCCCCCGCTCATTCCGGCCGCGAAATTGGACCCGGTCGGACCGAGAATGACCACCACGCCGCCGGTCATATACTCGCATCCGTGGTCACCGACGCCCTCTACAACGGCCGATGCGCCACTATTCCGAATCGCAAAACGTTCTCCGACAATGCCGTAAACATACAACTCACCTCCCGTTGCACCGTACAGGAAGACATTGCCGCCGATCACATTCTCGTGCGGCAAATAGGTCACATTGGCGGGCGGAACCAGTACAATCCGACCGCCGGACATGCTCTTACCCAGGTAGTCATTCGCGTCCCCCACGATGCAGGCGGTGATCCCCGGGGCAAGAGCCATACCGAAACTCTGACCGGCAGATCCTTCGAACCGGATTTGAATGGTGTTGTCCGGTAACCCTTTTGCGCCGTATCTCCTCGCAATCTCACCGCTGAGCATTCCGCAAACCGTGCGGTGAACATTTCGGATGGGCATTTCCAGTTGCACCGGTTCACCGTTTTCCAGAGCGGGCGTGCAGAGTCGAATCAATTGACAATCGAGCGCTTTGTTCAATTCGTGTTCCTGCCTGCGAATGCAGCGCAACGGCCCTCCATTTGTGTTTCTCGGTGGCGCAAGGATCGCGCTGAAGTCCAAGCCTCGCGCTTTCCAATGGTCGATAGCCGGTTCGACTTCCAGGAGGTCCACGCGCCCGATCATTCCATCGAGCGTCCGAAATCCGAGTTGAGCCATGTACTCGCGCAGTTCCTGCGCCAGGAACCGGAAGTAACGTTCGACATATTCGGGTGTTCCGCCGAATCGCCGTCGCAATTCGGGGTCCTGTGTCGCGACACCGACAGGACAGGTATTCAGATGACACTTGCGCATCATGACGCATCCCAACGTTACCAGAACGACCGTGCCGAACCCGAATTCCTCCGCGCCCATGAGAGCCGCAATCGCCACATCACGGCCGGTGCGGAGTTGACCGTCCACCTGCACACGAATTCGGTCACGCAGGCGGTTGTTTACGAGAGTTTGCTGTGTTTCCGCAAGTCCGAGTTCCCAGGGCAGACCGGCGTGCTTGATCGAAGTGAGCGGAGACGCGCCCGTTCCGCCATCATAACCGGAAATGAGTACCATATCGGCCTTCGCCTTGGCCACAGCCGCCGCCACTGTGCCGACACCCGCCTCGGAAACCAACTTAACCGAAATTCGGGCATTGGGATTGACCGCTTTCAAATCGAAAATCAGCTGCGAAAGATCCTCAATAGAGTAAATATCATGATGCGGGGGCGGCGAAATGAGGGTCACCCCCGGAATGGTGTGACGTACGCGGGCGATGTCCTCATTTACTTTATGGCCCGGCAGTTGGCCGCCTTCACCGGGTTTCGCGCCCTGGGCTATCTTAATCTGTAATTCTTTACTTTGAACAATGTACTCGGTGGTAACACCGAAGCGAGCCGATGCGACCTGTTTGATATTGGACCGCTTGCTGTCGCCGTTCGGTAACGGGTAATACCGCGCAGGGTCTTCGCCCCCTTCGCCGGAGTTGCTGTTGGCGCCCAGGCGGTTCATGGCGATGGCGATGGTTTCGTGCGCCTCCCTGCTGATGGATCCGAACGACATCGCGGCGGATACGAATCGCGGAAAGATCGCCTCGACAGGTTCTACTTCCTCAACAGGAATCGGCTCCGTTTTCTTGAACCGAAACAGGCTGCGGAGAGTGGCACACCCGTGGGACTGCTCATTTACCAACCGCGAGAACTCCCTGTAAGCCTTTTCGCAATTCGCCCGTACAGCATACTGGAGATGATAGACAACCTCCGGCGACATGAGGTGTTTCTCGCCGCCGTTGCGAATGTGGTAGTCGCCGCCCGGATCGAGAAGCGGCGCCGGTTTTCCGCGGAGAGGGAATCCCCTTCGATGCCGAGCGCGGGTTTCCGCAGCAATTTCATTCAGGCTGATTCCGCCGATTCGGGAGGCCGTGCCGCAGAAGTAGCGATCGACAACGCTTCGATTCAGACCGACGGCTTCAAACATCTGCGCGCCCAGGTAACTGCGTACGGTAGAGATTCCCAGGCGGCTGAAGGTTTTCAGTAGACCCTTCTTTATCGCGGTAATGTATGCGTCCACAGCCTGATCGGCTTTGATTTCCTCTTCCAGCAACCCCAAGTCCGCCATTTCGCGGATGCTCGACAAAGCGACATACGGGCAGATCGCGTTCGTGCCATATCCGAGAAGCAGTGCGAAGTGCATGATTTCGCGTGCCTCGCCCGTTTCGACAACCAGGCTGGCGGAGGTGCGCAACCCTTTACGGATGAGATGGTGATGCAATCCCGCTGCCGCCAGCAGGGCCGGAATCGGCGCGTGTTCACGATCCGAGCGGCGGTCCGTAAGGATCAGGATCGTTGCATCGTTCCGGATATGTCGTTCCGCACGGCGAAAGATCGTATCGAGCGCCTCGGCCAGGGCCTCACCGTTGCCGTCCGCAGGGAACAGGGTGTCGATCTCCGCCGGGATGATATCCGGATGCGTGGTCTGGCGAAGGCGCATCATGTCCTGCGGCGTCAAAAGGGGATGAGGCAATTTGAGACGCGCGCAATGTTCCGGTGTTTCGCCGAGTAGATTTTTCTCCCGTCCCACAAAACCGGTCAACGACATGACTAATTCTTCCCGAAGAGGGTCGATGGGCGGATTCGTCACTTGCGCAAAAAGTTGTTTGAAATAGGAAAACAGCAATTGTGGGCGATTGGACAGAACCGCCGGTGCCGCGTCGTTCCCCATGGACCCGACCGCCTCCTGCCCGCGCGAGGCCATCGGCGAAAGAACCCTTTTCAGCTCTTCATCCGTATAGCCGAATGCGTGTTGTTTCCGACGAAGAATATCGGGGTCCTCTTTCGGGATTTGAGGGGGAACAAACAGCCCGCGCAATCCGATGACATGATCTTTCAGCCAGTGGCGATATGGGCGATGGCGAGAGATCTTCGCTTTGACTTCGTTATCCGGGACGATTCGGTGTTGGGCAAGATCGACCAGGAACATCCTGCCCGGTTGTAGCCGTCCACACCGAAGAATCCGGTCCCCGGCGATCTCCAGCACGCCGGTCTCCGATGCCATGACAACCATGCCGTCACGGGTAACGGTATACCGAGCCGGACGAAGACCGTTGCGGTCCAATGTTCCACCGATGTAACGCCCGTCGGTAAAGATCAACGCCGCCGGGCCATCCCATGGTTCCATAATGGCCGCGTGGTATTCGTAAAAGGCCCGCTTATCCTCGCTGATATGGAATTTCGACCCCCACGCTTCCGGAATCATCATCATCACGGCGTGCGGAAGCGAACGTCCGGCCGCTACGAGCAGTTCCAGGACATTATCAAAGATCGCCGAATCGCTTCCTCCCTCCACAATAACCGGCTTGATTTTTTCCAGGTCCGGCCCGAACAGATCCGATTCCAGCGTTGCCTCGCGCGCTTTCATGGCATTGATGTTTCCGCGAAGCGTATTGATTTCGCCGTTATGTCCCAGGAACCGGAACGGCTGGGCGAGATTCCATGAAGGAAACGTATTTGTACTGTATCGCTGGTGAACAACGGAAAACGAGCAAGCAAGACGGGGGTCACTGAGATCGGGATAAAAAGAGGCTAATTGAGTTCCTGTCAGCAGGCCTTTGTAATTGACGGTTCGGCTGGAGAAGCTGGGGACATAAAACTGGCTGGTGTCCTGGTCCAGCCATCCGGCAACTTCTTTTTCGACAACCCTTCGGATGACATAGAGTTTGCGTTCGAACTGTTCCGGCGCAACTGCTCCGCGCCCGACAAACAGCTGCCGAATCTCCGGCTGGGTGGATCGGGCGAATTCACCGAGGCCCGCCGATACGGTCGGGACCGTGCGCCATCCGAGGACCTCGCATCCTTCCTGCTGCACAGCGCTTTCAAATACCTTCATGGCGCGTTCTGCCGGAACAGTATCGGTCGGCAGGAACACCATGGCCACCGCGTAATCGTTCAATGCGGGGAGAATCAATCTCTGGTCCTCGCAGACCTGCCGAAAAAACAGGTCGGGCATCTGCAGAAGAAGCCCCGCGCCATCGCCGGTGGTCTTATCTCCGCCGATGGCCCCACGATGTTCCAGGTTGATCAGAACCCGAAGTACGTCTTGCACAACCGAATGCCGTGGCTGCCCATCCAGCTGCGCGACAAAGCCGACACCGCAGCTGTCGTGCCCATTCGCCGGGTCATAAAGGCCGTACGGGGTCAGAGTCCCATCGGCTCTGCGCTCAATGTTGAATCCGTTCATAAGTCTCCGGAAACTCCATGAAAAGCATCCCTGACATTGTATGGAACGACCTGGGTTCCTTGAATGCAGGCGCGGGATACAATCAGCGAGAATCAATCGGCACAAAAAGGCAAGATATCGCCGGGGGAAGTTGAGCGCAACAGAGGTCGCCAACGAACAACATGCGTTATTGAAATCATGGGACAGACCTCCGTGTCTGTCATTACCTGTAGATCGACAGACAGGTAGAGATGCCTGTCCCACAGGGAAAATCCTCACCCCCCCCCATGCCCCTCTCCAAGTGCGAAAAAAGGGCAATTCTGGGGCAGATACCCCCGC
>Ga0209201_1001518_pt1 | contig 26213 bp, 20 predicted proteins | sample AD_UKC055_MetaG_FD_184411 | JGI IMG/M metagenome (GOLD analysis project Ga0209201, IMG submission 184411) | Active sludge microbial communities of municipal wastewater-treating anaerobic digesters from USA - AD_UKC055_MetaG (SPAdes) (version 2) | ecosystem: Engineered > Bioreactor > Anaerobic >...
GCCTGCACGAAATCCAAGCCATGAAAAATCAAACGCGTGACGCGCTTTTGCTGAGGCTTGGGGCCGCAAAACAACAAGCGGGCAAAGCTTGGTCCTTGGTGGACATCGTCACGCCCCGGCCCGGACAGTACCCCACGCCTGAAACCTTCACGTTCCGCCTGAACCGGGACAAACTGCGCCATGCCCGCCGGGGTGAAGGCACCTACCTGCTGCGCACCAACCTGACGGCACAACAGCCCGAAGAGCTGTGGAAACACTACATGGTGCTGACCGAGGTCGAACAGGCGTTCAAAGAACTCAAAAACGATTTGAATTTGCGGCCAATCTTCCACCAGAAAGACGAGCGTATCGAAGCGCACATCTTCGTGAGCTTTCTGGCCTACTGCCTGCAAGTCACACTCAAACAAAGAGCCAAATCAAAGGCACCGGGTCTGACCCCCCGGGCGATTATCGAAAAATTCAAGGCCATCCAAATGATCGATGTGCATCTGCCCACCACCGACCATCGCGAACTGGTTCTTCCCCGCTATACCCAGCCGGAAAAAGATATCCAGCTACTGCTCAGCCAGCTTGACCTTGTGTTGCCCCAACAGCCCCCGCCTCGGCTTGAATATCTACAACAAAAATGTGGGGCAGACCTTTGACCTAAATCCAAGGATATTCGGGGTTTTTACCTTCGAATAGCGAAAGACGGGCTATGTCGCTGACGGCCACGAACGGATCGTGGTAGAGGAAGAAGCCGAGGATACAGCATCAGCCTATGGCGATGCTGCCAATCGTCGGACCACCCGGCGAGAAAACGGGCCAGGGGGCAATCCCCGATTGCGCTTAAAGCCGCTTTCCATCACCCACCCCGACGGGACGGAAGACGCGTGGCAGTATCGCATCGGCACCTATGCCGTTTCCAATGCCTCCGTCGGCGCGTTTACCGAACAGGCGGGCGGCGCGTTCGTGGAGGTGACCGAGACCCTGAAGGCCAACTTGGAAGAGCCTTACGTGAGCACGAAGACCGTAGCGATATGGGATGCCATGGGCCGTGAAGTCCAAACCGAAACCTGGGTCTGCACGGGCAGCAACCAATGGGAACGGATGGACTGGCAGACGATCAGCCGGGACGAGTTCGGGCGCGAACGGATCCGCCGATTCGCCAACGGATTGACGACAGTAACCACCTGGGGCTGCTGCGGCAAGGAGTCGGAGACACGGCCCGACGGACAATCATGGATCTATGTTCACGACATGCTGGGCCGGACCATCTTTACCGCCAAGGAGGATGGGCCGACGGAGGCCGCCGTCTATGACGCGGCAGGGAATGTCTTGAGCAAGACCCTGTCGGGCGGCGGAATCTCGCTCTCCACCTCCAATCGCTACGACCTGGCGGGGCGGCTGGTGGAATCGTGGGATGAGGCGGGGCTTGCCACAACAACGGAATATGGCGAGCGGACCGAGACCGTCACCCCCCCCGGCGGGGCCACCGAGACCACCGCCCGCCTGCGCGATGGCAAGATCAAGTCCATCACGGGCACGGGCGTGATGCCGCAACACTACGTGTACGGCATCGGGACCGACGGCGGGCAGTGGACGAAGACCTATACTGGCATGACAAACTCGCCGATGTGGCAACTGGTTGCGCGGGACCGCGAGGGCCGAACAGCCCGCGCCGAAAAGCCCGGCTTCGGCGGAGCAGTCATCACCAACTCCTACGAGTACGACGACGAAGGCTGGCTGATCCGCGAAAGCCAAACCGGTTCCTTGGACAATCTGTATGCCTACGACGAACGCGGTGACCTCTTCCGCTCCCGGAGGGACGTGAACACCAACGGCGTTCTCGATCTCGCATCCATGGACCGCATCCAAGAGCAGTGGAGCGAATATGTCCTGTCAGGCGGCAACTGGTTCCTGCAACGAACGGCCATCAGCTATCCCTTCGACGGCTCCGCCACACCCTTCACCAACTCCATCACCCGCACCCAGGTCGGCGGCAGCGGCTGCGCCTGCGAAGCAGGACTGGAGGAAACCGTGGATGCCCTGGGCAACGTCACCACCACCCAGACCGCCGTTGACCCGCTTTCCAAGACGGTGACCAAGACCTTTACCCGTCCGGGCATCGCCAATCCCGAAACCACGGTGTCCAGCAACGGCCTGCCCCAGACGCGAACCCTGCCGACCGGCGCGGAATACCGCAATCTCTACGACGGCCTCGAACGGCAGACGGGCATGGTGGACCCGCGCACCGGTACCAACCGCACGGTCTACCTTTCCAACGGTTGGGTAGATTATATCGAGGATGCTGCCGGGTATCGGACCACCTTCAGCTATGATGTCATCACCGGCCGCCGGATCGCCGTCACCGACGCCCTCACGAACACGGTCTATACCGCCTACGATGTACAGGGCCGCGTGACCAACACATGGGGTGCCACCTACCCCGTCGCCTACGAGTATGATACCTATGGGCGGATGACAGCCATGAAGACCTGGCGCGACACCAACGCCGCCCCCGACACCACCCGTTGGAACTACGACGAAGCCACCGGCCTCCTGACCAACAAGGTCTATGCCGATGACGTCGGACCTTCCTATGAGTATGATTCCGCCGGCCGCCTCACCAAGCGCATTTGGGCGCGCGGCGTCGAGACGGACTACGCCTACGACTTCTCCGGCCAGTTGACCAATATTGCCTACTCCGACAGCACCCCCGACGTGGCCTTCACTTACGACCGCCTCGGCAGGCAGCTAACGGCTACGGATGCCCTCGGCACCCGAACGAACGTCTACAATGCTCTGACCCTGCTGGAAGAACGGCTCCCCGATGGGACCGTGCTGGCGCGCGCCCATGACGCCTTTGGCCGCCCATCCGGAATCGCGCTGGATGCGGACTATGCCATTGGTTACGGCTACGACGAATTCGGCCGCTTTGCCGCCGTCGCGGTGTCCAACGGCGTTCAGTTCAACTACTCCTACGTCCCGGACTCCGATCTGCTGGCGGGCTGGAGCGTGGCGGATGGCGCCGCCACCGCCTACGCCTATGAACCGAACCGCAATCTGCGGACGGACGTGGTCAACACCTTCGACGGCAGCCCGGTTTCGGCCTTCGCCTATGCCTACGACGCCGCCGACCGCCGGACGCAGCGGGTGGATTCGGGATTGACGACCAACCTGTTCGGGTACAACATGAGGTCCGAACTGGCAGATGCGATCATGGGCACCAACTCCTACGCCTACGCATACGACCCCATCGGCAACCGCCAGTGGGCCAGTGCCAACGAGGTGACGAACCTGTACCAGGCCAACGAACTGAACCAGTACACCAACATCAATGAGGGAGCCGTCGAGCCCGTTTACGATGCCGATGGAAACTTGATCCAACTCGGTCCGTGGGTCTATAGCTGGGACGGTGAAAACCGATTAGTTTCTGTGGCCTCTAATGGGGTGCCGGTGATGCAAAACCAATACGATTACATGAGCCGCCGCATCATGAAAGCCACCGCCACGCAGACCAACACCTTCCGCTACGACGGCTGGAACATGGTTCAAGAGTCTACAGTCTCTGGTCTCCAGTCTCATGTCTCCCATTTCGTCTGGGGTCTCGACCTGTCGGGGACGTTGCAAGGAGCCGGAGGCGTCGGCGGCCTGCTGATGCAGAGCAGAGCGGACGCCGAGTCGCCTTGGTTCCATTTCTGCGATGCCAATGGGAATGTGACCGATCTGGTGGATGCCGACGGCAATGTGGTCGCCCACTACGAGTACGACCCCTACGGCAACACCATCGCCCAATCCGGCACCCAGGCGGATGCCAATCCGTTTAGATTCAGCACAAAATATTGGGATGGAGAAACCGGATTGTACTATTACGGCTACAGATTCTATTGCCCGAACTTGGGCAGGTGGATCAGTAGGGATCCGCTAGGAATGATTAAACTAAACCTCTATACGGCATTCTGGAACAATTCGGCTAAGTACATCGATGCAGATGGCAGAGACGAAAGCTATTGGCCTCCCGGACAGAATGATCCTCCGTGGCCGTTGCCGCCGCCGCCGCCGTCGCCGCCACCCAGGCCTCCTACTACTACGGACTGTGTGTGCCCGGATGGATCGAAAAGAGGACAAAGGCAGAAAGACAATTGGAACCCCGCCGATGATCCATCGATCGATGGGTGTACCGTGCCTGACTGGGTTGTGCGTGACAGGGGTTGGTATAACAAGGATGAGCCGATTAAGGGCTGCTCATTCAAGAGTGCATGCGACAACCATGACATCTGCTATCGAACGTGTAACAGCGGGAAGGATAAGTGCGATCTTGCGCTATTCAACGATGCGGTCGAGGCGTGTATCCGGTGCGCTGCTGATCAGATGTCGTCCGACCCGAACATATTCCAGAAGTGCACAGATATTGCCCAAGAATATCGCATTGGCGTGGGCTTTGGGGGAGCCGATGGGTATTCAAGCGGGCAAGAGAAAGCGTGTGAAGAATGTTGTTGCAAATAAAAGTGCAACTGAGAAGCGCGTTATTTTATGCGTGTGTATTTGTCACCGCCGCAACCACAATGCGTACTTCAGGCCAAACAAATATGAATGTTGTGGCAGTGGTACTCGGCGAGGAAATTCACTTGTCTGTTCTCGATCCGCCAGCCACGTTGTTGGCCGAGAAAAAGAAACACTTGGATATGTCAGCATATCAAGGATGGCTATTGGACCAACGAGCCAGCGCCTTGCTTCGTTATGCAGAGTCTATACTGTTCGCGAGGTATGCGGAGACTGCGGAGGTGTCGCTATCGGAAAGAGATATCCAAGAGTATCTCGTCATGCAACAGCGGGCTTCTGGCGAGTTGCGGGGCATCATCACCCAGAAGATTGCAGCTGTCAAACTAGAACTTGCTATCAATAATCTTTCAGAGGAGCGCCGCAGAGAACTATCAAACAGGTTGAGTATATTGGCGTCGCATCCATTGGCTGGTTCCTCGACACAAGAATCGGCCAATCATGAGACCAAGCAAGTTGAGAAAGCGTGTCTCTTTCTCCATGTGCGTAACATCAACCGTGAGCTATATCGACAATACGGAGGACGTGTTCTGCTTTCATCGCTTGGCTACGCAACGCCCATCGATGCCCGAAGGGATTATCTCTTGGAGTGTGAGCAGCGTGGGGATCTGAAGATTTTCGACAACAATATACGACAAAAGATCAGGGAACTCATTTGCAAAATAGAGACGGGGGACATAGTGGAGGGAATCGCAGCTGAAAGGGCAATGTCAGAAAAGGGGTTGCCCCAGAAAGGGGTCGCCCCAGAAAGGGGTCGCCCATTAGAGGTTCCGGTTCCTCTTGAGGCGGATGTACCACAAACACAAAAAGTCCCGCAGACGGAAAATGTATTCAAAGAGTGACAGGTTGACCGCGATGATTGAAGCCCTGATAAAAGCCATGGTTCGCTTGCTACGACATATTGGCCTCGTGGACCAGTCCGGCAACAACACCTTCTGGACTTACGACGACGAAGGCCGGCTGATCCGCGAAAGCCAAACCGGTTCCTTGGACAATCTGTATACCTACGACGAACGCGGCGACCTCTTCCGCACCGGGACAGACGTGAACACCAACGGCGTTCTCGATCTGGCGTCCATGGACCGCATCCAGGAGCAGTGGCGCGAATACGTCCAGTCGGGCGGCAACTGGTTCCTGCAACGAACTACCATCAGCTACCCCTTCGACGGCTCCGCCGCGCCCTTCACCAACTCCATCACCCGCACCCAGGTCGGCGGCAGCGGCTGTGCCTGCGAAGCAGGATTGGAGGAAACCGTGGATGCCCGGGGCAACGTCTCCACCCGCCAGACCTCCGTGGACCCGCTTTCCAAGACGGTGACCAAGACCCTTACCCGCCCCGGCATCGCCAATCCCGAAACCACGGTGACCAGCAACAGTCTGCTCCAGACCCTGACATTGCCAACCGGCGCGGAATACCGCTATCTCTACGACGGCCTCGAACGGCAGGCGGGCCTGGTGGACCCGCGCACCGGGACCAACCGCACGGTTTACCTTTCCAACGGCCGGGTGGACTTCACAGAAGATGCCGCCGGATACCGCACCGCGTACGCCTACGACGCCGCCACGGGCCGCCGGACCGGCGTCACAGATGCCCTTACGAACACGGTACACACGGCCTACGACCTGCAGGGGCGCGCGACCAACGTCTGGGGCGCGACCTACCCCGTCGCCTACGAATACGACGCCTATGGCCGCTTGTCGGCCATGAAGACTTGGCGGGACACCAACGAGGCTCCCGACGCCACCCGCTGGAACTACGACGAAGCCACCGGCCTCCTGACCAACAAGCTCTACGCCGACGGCCACGGCTCCGCCTACCAATACGATGCGGCCGGACGTCTCACCCAGCGCACCTGGGCGCGCGGCGTCGAGACGGCATACGCCTACGACGCCCTCGGACAGTTGACGAACATCAACTATTCCGACGCCACCCCCGATGTCGCCTTTACCTATGACCGCCTCGGGCGGCAGAAAACCGTGACGGACGGCACGGGAACTCGGACGAATGTCTATGATGCCCTTGCACTGTTGGAAGAACAAATGCCCGACGGAGCGGTGCTTTCGCGTTCTTATGATTCTCTCGGACGGCCCGCCAGCATCGCTCTTGGTGAAGGTTATGCCATTGGTTACGGCTATGATGAATTCGGGCGCTTCGTCTCCGTCGCGGTCTCCAACGGCGTCCAGTTCGACTATTCCTACGTCCCGAACTCGACCCTTCTTGCTGGCTGGAGTGTCTTGAACGGCGCGGCCGCGGCCTACGCCTACGAGCCGAACCGCGACCTTAAGACGGCCGTAATCAACACCTTTGACGGCAGCTTAGTTTCGACTTTCGCCTATGACCACGATGCCGCCGGCCGGCGCACCGTTCGTATTGATGGAGCCGCGACGCCCCCGGCGCGTACAAATACCTTCGGCTATAATGCCCGCTCCGAGTTGACCAGCGCCGTCATGCCTGCCCCGCTTCCGGCGGGGGGCACCAACTCCTACGCCTACGCCTACGACCCCATCGGCAACCGCCGGGAGGCCAGCGCCAACGAGGTGACGAACCTGTACCAGGCCAACGAGCTGAACCAATACACCAACATCAATGCGGGGGCCGCCGAACCCGTTTACGACCCCGATGGCAATATGACCCAACTCGGGCCGTGGGCCTATGACTGGGATGGCGAAAACCGGTTGATTTCTGTTTCCTCCAACGGGGTTCCGGTGATGCAAAACCAATACGATCACATGAGCCGCCGCATCATGAAAGCCACCGCCACGCAGACCAACACCTTCCTGTACGACGGCTGGAACATGATTCAAGAGTCTACAGTCTCTGATCTCCAGTCTCATGTCTCCCATTTCGTCTGGGGTCTCGACCTCTCGGGATCGCTGCAAGGCGCGGGCGGCGTCGGCGGCCTGCTGGCAAGAGTACGCAGGGAAAACATCCCCCGCCCGCTCTATTACGCCTGCGACGCCAACGGCAACATCACCGACGTGCTGGACAAAAACGGCGCCCTCGCCGCCCACTATGAGTACGACCCCTACGGCAACGCCATTGCAAAGTCCGGTAATTACGCTGCTCTCAACCCCTTCCGCTTCAGCACGAAGTACTATGACGACGAAACCGAACTCTATTACTATGGGTACCGGTACTATGGGCCAAGCATGGGGAGGTGGCTTAACAGAGATCCATTGGACGAAGCGCTTGAAGCATCCTTATCAGAAGCCTCCGATGATAACGCCTATTACTTTGCTGAGAATGATCCCATCACCGAAGTTGACGCTCTGGGTCTTTATACCTTCGAGGAGTTGCCGAGTGTCTATGTGCCTGTAGCCGACCTTCTTGGTGCTATCGGAGGCGTCGGGATTACGGCGCACCAACTTTCGATCGAAAAACCGCTCAAGATCAAGCATGCCAATTGCTGCTGTTCCGTTGAACAACCGGAAAGCTACAAGCAAACTGTCCAGATTTCCCTCCCGTCATTGCGTTCACGTAGCGCAGGTGGAGCATGGGTCGTTGGGTCAACCCGCAGTGGCGTCAAACGGCATGAGAAGAAGCACGTAAAGATATGGAAGCACTACGGCAGGATCTGGCAGCAGTTTGAGAACTGGCAGACAAAGCAATCGGCATCAGGCAATAGTGAGGCCGAATGCCAAGCGAAACTCATCGCTCACCTTCAAGCGTGTGGTTCCAAAGCCAGCTATTTCTTCAATACAAAGACCGATGCCGCACACTCGGCACTCGACGCAGCAGAGGGGTGGCGTATCGTGCAGGGCTGGGTACCCGCTTGGTGGTATCCTGACGGTCACTGGCCTTGGTACCGGCTAGACTGGATATTCGAGGTAACCGGCAATTGGCGCGTTCGGCTCGACCCGGTCAAACTCGACTGCCAGGACATGAAATGCTCGAAGTGAAATGCCCTATGACCTTGCTTAGGAACTTCTTGTCTTGGTCGTGTGCCGCTATTCTTTTTCTGGCAATGGGGTGCATCATAAGCCGAGATGGAAAGAATGCTTTCATCGAAGAAGCTCGCCATATTCTGCTAGGCAAGGAAACAAGTGCAAAGTACGCTCAACTCGTTCAACCATCATATGCGTTGTCTAATGCCTCAACAAATCCCGTTACTCCCGAAGTTTGGGCACTTACCATCGTAGGTTTGCAGGGCAATGCCACCGACGTGCCGTTGGTAGAACCGTACTTGAAACACAGTGACCCGCAGACAAGACAGACAGCCGCAAACTGCATGTCTCTTCTTCAATCGAGACGACAACCAACCCCGCGGACATCTCCCTATCGCGCCTACTGGAGCGGCGCACCGCTGAACAAAGAGGCCGATCCTATAATATATAACAATTTCTAGATAATGCGAGAGACGGTCTGTAAAGGGGTCACCCGTTAGAGGTTTCGATTCCTCCTGAGGCGAATGTACCACAAACACAAAAAGTCCCGCAGACGGAAAATGTATTCAAAGAATGACAGGTTGACCGCGATGATTGGATCCCTGATAAAAGCCATGCTTCGCTTGCTACAACATATTGGCCTCGTGGACCAGGCCGGCAATAACACATATTGGAGTTATGATGTTGAAAACCGGCAGACCCGCAAGACGTATGCCGACAGCACCCACTGGGATTACACCTATGACGCGGAGGGACGGTTAACAAGTCGCACCGACGCCAAAGATCAAACGACGGTTTACCAGTACGATGCCGTCGGCAACCTGACCAACATCAACTACCCCAACGACGCCGATGTGTCCTTCGCCTACGACGCTCTGAATCGGAAAATCCAGATGACCGATGGCATCGGCACCACCACCTATGCCTACAGTTCCTGCTGCGGGTTGCTGGAATCGGAGGATGGCCCGTTTGCCAACGACACATTGTACTTCGACTATACAGACGCCAAGCAGTTGGCTTCGGTCACTTCCGCGTTCCAGAACGTGGCCTACACCTATGACAATCTTCAACGCCTGAAAACCGTCGTTGGCCCGGAAGGCACCAACACCTATTCCTACGAAGGTGCCGGAACCGTTTGGCGCAACTTGCAGCTCGGCAATGGCACCGCAGTTACCCGACAGTTCGACGACCTGCTCCGCCTGACCAACATGGTGAACGATTCCGCTTCGGGCATCCTCTCGTCCTTCGCCATCACCGTCGACAATGCCGACCAGCGCACCAGGGCCATTCGCGAAGACGGCACGCGGTACGACTATTCCTATGACGCGATTGGCCAGTTGGTCGGCGCGCACGCCACATTACCAGACCAGACACCGTGGGAAGCGTATCAATATGGGTATCGGTACGATGCCGCCGGCAATCCCGTGGAGCAGGACAAAAACGGGCTGGTTTACAGCAATTCATTCAACCACCTCAACCAGAATGTCGCCACCGTTCCCGGAGGCTCGCTGGCTGTGTTGGGGCGGGTCAACTATGCGGGCGGCACCGTGGCGGTCAATTCCGTGCAGGCGCAGCTTTCGCCTGTTTTGATCTTCGCGGCGACGGGAATCCCGTTTACTCTGGGGACCAACGCGCTGGATACCGTTTTTACAGATCCATTCGGACGATCCACCAATCGCCAGACTTCCGTGGTCGTGTCCCAGAAGGCCTATGGATACGACGCCAATGGGAACTTAACAAACGATGGTCGCATGGCCTACTTTTGGAACGATGAAAACCGGCTCGTCGCCGTGCACAGCGCGAAAACGGGGGCGCTGATTCAGGAGAATCGCTACGATGGGCTGGGACGGCGGCGAGAGAGGGTAAAATTTGATTCAGGTGTGGGCGTTACCAACCGCTACTTGTATCAGGACTGGCTGGTGCTGGCAGTGACCGATGGCGCGGGGGATGTGCTGGAAACCTACACCCACGGTGCCGACCTCTCCGGGCAAGTCGGCGGCGACGCCGGTGGCATTGGAGGCATCCTCTCTGCCGCCATCGGCCTCACTAACGCCTTCTACCACTACGACTTCAACGGAAACATCGTGAACGTGAGCAGCAGCAACCAAACGAAACTGGCGAAGTACACCTATGGCCCCTTCGGCGTGGTGGTGCAGAAGGAGGGAAAATTCGATTCCCGATATCAGTTCAGTACGAAGGAAATGGATGGGGCAACAGGGATGAATTATTACGGCTACAGATTCTATGCGCCAAGTATGGGGAGATGGATCAGCAGGGATCCGATTGAAGCGCTCTTGGAGATTTACATATTTGTAAGAAATAATGCTGTATTATTAATAGATTATGAGGGTCGCCAAGCACGGTCTTCGTCATCTCTGCCAGTTGTATGGGGTTGTAGTGGATCCGTAACCCGCATATGCACTGCAAAATGTCCAAGTGCCAATTGGACATGCTCAAATCCAAGTGGTTTCGCGTATGGTTTTGGCAGCAGTGAGGCAGAAGCAAGGGCAGACACATTAGCGAAAGCTAATGATAGACTAGCTTCCTGCGAAGATGGATGCACCGATGGAGGGAATATGCCGAGCGGTTGGTTAACCTGCTTTCCATTTAATCCGGAGGAGTAATGAAGACCGTGATAAAGTGTATATTATGCGTAGCGGCATTTGTGATGCCATGTGTGGCTTTGTCGGGTAATGCCCCGGCACAGTATAGCGCCCGCGTCATGATGATGGTAATGACAAAGACCGATTACGACGCGTGGTGTTTAAGGATGGGCGCGGATACTAAAGAATATTTTACAAAGTTAATAGGCGACAAAGATACAAACATGCATGCTGCCGGGTGGAGAAGCGAATGGAATATGCCATTTGAGGGCGATGATAAAAGCATAACATATGATGATTGTGATAAAAATGGCTATGGAGTGAAGATTGATATTTGTATTGTTGACAAGAGGCGTTCATCTGTTGACTTGACTTTAAAATATGTGCAGAGAAACAATGTGAATGGATTGCTGCTTGCAGGGGACGAGGGCAAACATAACATGCCAATAAGTTACAATGAGATATCATTGGGGCCTGTTAATGTGCCCCTTGATTCATGGCTCGTAACGACGAGTCCAGGCAACACTGAAGAAACAGTAATATGTTATGCGTTGCAAATTCGCCGAAAATAGAATGAAGTTAATAGAGGCCACCCAATAAAGGCGTCATAAAGGGGTCACCCATTAGAGGTTTTGGTTCCTCCTGAGGCGAATGTACACAAACACAAAAAGTCCCGCAAACGGAAAATGTATTCAAAGAATGACAGGTTGACCGCGATGATTGGATCCCTGATAAAAGCTATTGCGCGCTTGCTACGATGCAGTTCCAACGGCCGGGTGGACTTCACGGAAGATGCGGACGCCGGCAAAGGGGTCATACATTGATAATTTTTGACGAGGGCTGGCGGGTGTGGTTTAAGCGTGGCGTGGCACGGATACCAAGAGTTCAATACGCGGGCGCGGTTGATCATGTGAACCATCGCGGGAATCATCCGCAGACCGTATTTCGCACGGAAGGGGATTGGCGTTGCTTTCTGGATACGCTGGGGGAGGTGTGCGCACGAACGGGATGGCGGGTGCCCGCCTGCACATGGGGACGGCCACCAACTTTTCGGAACGGCTGCGGCGGACGGAGCTTGGCGCCAAGGGAATGCCCGGATATGTCGAATTGAATCCCGTGAAAAGTATTGAACTATGACTCCTTTATCGAGTGATTGCGCCCCCCTGTACCCAACTGCATTTTCCGGGCTCACAGGGTGTACTGGATGAGGAGAGTCGGGAGTGCCGGCCCGAGCGGGGAAAATAGAATTGTGGGGCAGTGGACTTTCTGCTCAAATGAATCACGGTGTCAACCGAACAGGGCTTATGAAAAGTCCGACGGGAACGCAGGCAAGGAGGCGCGCATGATGGCGACAAGAGGGGTATTGAGGGGGCTGGTTCTTTTGGGCCTGTTGTCGGCGGGGTGGGGATTGGCGCAGACGGTGCTGACCGTGGATGAGGCCGCAACGCGGATCGGCGAGACGGTCACCTTTGAAGGCAAGGTCATGAGCATGGCATCTTCGCCGGAGTTCAAGGCCACCTATGCCAGCTTCGGGGGGGCGTATCCGTTTCAGAAGCTTTCGGTACTTTTTGCCGGCGAGAACGAAGCGATCGTTTCGTGCGATCTCCCGCGGCTCAACGGTCGGACCGTGCGCGTGACCGGCAAGGTCGAGGGCGGGAAGAGGGGTCCCGTTGTGCGCGTGACGGACACGAACCAGATCGAGGTGCTGGCGGTCGCGGTGATGGATTCGCTGGATTCCGAGGGCGAGGGGCCGGCCTTTCGCAAGCAACTGAAGGCCACGCTGCGCGACCGGTTCAAGGCCGGTGATTATGCGTCGCTGGATGCGGTTGCGGCGAAATGGCGGACGGGCAAGGAGCGCCTACTCGACGGCACCTGGAAGATTGCGATCTTTTACGGGACGTTTTCCGAGCCGGTTCTGCCGTATCCGGACTATTTCCGGGCGCTGGAGGAGTGGCAGGCGGCCTTTCCTGATTCCATTACGCCCCGGCTGCTTCAGGCGAATGCGCGGGTGGCCCATGCGTGGGAAGCCCGCGGCAGCGGTCTCGCCATCACGGTCACCGAAGAAGGCTGGAAGGCGTTCCGGGAACGCCTGGCGCTGGCCCGGAGCGAACTGGCCGCCCTGCATGCGCGCCGGACGGAATGTCCCCAGTGGTTTGCGATCATGCAGGTCGTTGCGCTGGGACAGGGCTGGAGCCGCCCGGAATACGAAGCCTTGTTCGAAGAGGCGATCCGCTACGAGCCGGAATATCTGGTGTATTACGACCGGAAGATCAATTATCTGCAACCGAAATGGCATGGTGAGGAAGGCGAGTGGGTGGAGTTCGTCAACTCGCTTCTGGATCGCTTTCCCGGTGGCCTGGGAGAGGAGCTGTACGCCCGGCTCGCCTTCGTGTATCGCAAGGACTCCGATCAGGAGATGCTCCGGAAAAAGGGGCGGTATTTTCCCGACATGGGGTTCCGGTGGGAACCCATGAAAGCCGGGTTTGAGCGGATGCGCGCCCGCTTTCCGAAGTCCTCGTGGATACTCAACGGCTATGCCATTTTTGCCGGCAAGGCGGGCGATTGGGAAACGACCCGGCATCTGCTGCTCGAACTGGGCGACAACTGCGACATGAACATCTGGCTGACGTGGAACAACGTCGCCCTCGCCCGGATGTGGGCTGATGGCAAGGGGCTTTCCGACAGCTATTTTATCTTGTTCCGCTGATCCCGAAATCTGCGGCGGCGAGAGATCATGAGTCCATTTTTAAGGGGACAGCCGGGAAAATCAGAACGTAGAGGGGGCAGTTTGTGCTGCCGCCTGCCGCCTTCTGGGGCATCTTCATTCGCTTCATTTCCCCGGTTGCCATTCTCTTCGCCTTCCTCCACACCATCGGCTGGGACAACTTAAGGTAAGCGGGGTTGGGCCGGGGCGCGCGGCACAAAACGGGATTTTGGGCTGTGCGCCGGCAGGGGATGGGGTATTCTATTGGCCATGTCGGATTTTGTGACCGCACATAATTTATGGGCTCCATGGCGCATGGAGTTTTTCCGTGCGCCGAAGGAGGCCGGTTGCTTTCTGTGCCGGATTATCCGGTCAGGGGCGCGGGCCGATGCCCAGAATCTAGTGATCCACCGCGGGCGCAAGTGCCTGCTGCTGATGAACCGCTATCCGTATAGCAACGGACATCTGATGGTGGTGCCGCGCCGCCATGTCGGCCCGCTGGGCGAATTGACTGCAGCCGAGCGCGCCGAGTTGTTGGATTTGGCATGCCTCGGTCAGCGGCTTCTGGCGCACGTGGCCCGCCCACACGGCTTCAACCTGGGCATCAATGAAGGCGTTGCAGCCGGCGCCGGCTTGCAAGATCACCTGCATCTGCATGTAGTACCGCGGTGGACGGGCGACACGAATTTCATGCCGCTATTGGGGCAGGTGCGGGTGGTGCCGCAGGCCTTGGCGGAACTGTGGGCCGCCTTGCGCACGGCATTGGCGCAAGAAAAACCGCGCCGCGGGACAAGAAAAGGCGGTAAATGAAGGAAGAGACCATCCATTTTGACAACGGGCGCGAGGCGCAAGAGATTGTCGGCTTGCGTGAGGAACACCTGCCCGGTCTGGAGCAGTCCTTCGCCGTCAAGGCCGTTGCGCGGGATACGTGGCTGAAACTCTCCGGCGCGGCGGAGTCGGTGGCCGCGGCCGAAGCCTTTGTGGATGGCCTGCGCCGCGCCCGAATGGCTGGGATGACGTTGACCCGGCAGGCGGTGGACTATGCCCGTGCAGCTTATGTGGCAGGGCAGGGCGCAGAATTTGACCGGCTGACCAGTTTGCGGGTTGATGTTGCCCCCGGCCGCGCGCCGGTGTTTCCCCGCACATTTGGACAGGCCCAATTTTTGACCACCATCCGTAACAACGAATTGACGTTTGGTTTGGGCCCCGCGGGCACCGGCAAAACATGGCTGGCCATGGCCATGGCGGTCTCGGCGCTGCTCAAAAATGAGGTGGCGCGGATCATTCTGACCCGGCCTGCCGTGGAAGCGGGCGAGGCACTCGGTTTTCTGCCGGGCGATTTGCAGCAGAAAATCCTGCCCTATTTGCGACCGCTTTATGATGCTTTGCACGACATGATGCCGCCGGAAAACGTGCCGGAATTGGTGGAACGCGGCGTGATCGAAGTGGCCCCCTTGGCCTATATGCGGGGACGTACCCTCAACCGCGCGTTTGTGATTTTGGACGAAGCGCAAAACACCACGCGGGAACAGATGCTGATGTTCCTCACCAGGTTGGGTTTCGGTTCCAAGGCCGTGGTCAATGGCGATTTAACGCAAGTGGATTTGCCCGCACACAAAATGCCGGGACTGTTGGAAGCCGAATATCTGCTGCGAAATGTGGCTGGGGTGGGGGTGGTGCGCCTGACGGCCGCCGATGTGGTGCGCCACCCGCTGGTGCAGCGGATCATTGAAGCCTATCAAGGCCGCGAAAAGGGTGGGGGGAACGGAGGAACAAACTGACATGGCTATGGGAAATGCCAAAAAACAAGCGGTGCGAGTGGCCGCGGCCCAAGATGAGCCCTTGCGCGTACGGGGTTGGCGCATGGCCGGCAATGTGGCGCTGTTGCTCGCGCTGTGGCTCATCGGTGTGATGTGCATTCAGGTGGTCGGCCGACGGGGCTATGCCAGCCTTGCGCCCGACCAGCGCGCGCCCGCCACCGTGGTGGCGGCGTACGATTTTGATTGTGTCAATTTGCCGGTCACCGAGCTGCTCCGGCAGCAGGCCGCCGATGCAGTGACGCCGGTGTTTGCCCTGCCCTCCGGCTCACTGCAGGCCGCGCGGCGTGGCATGGAAAAGGCGCTGGCGGAGGAGGCCGGCCCCCTGCGCCACGCCAGCGAAGACGAAAAACTGTTGGCCGCACTGCGGGACAGCCTGACGGATATTTGGCTGGAGGGCATTCTGGCCCCTGCGGAGCAAGACAGTGCCCCCCACGGTCCCATGCCGCACTCGCAGATTGATATTTTGCATTCCTTGGAAAACGGGACGCCAAGTGTGCGGACCGTCCAGCGGGATGACTTGCTGACTCCGGAAAAAGCGCGCGCGGCCTTTGCGGAAGCCGCACAACGACGGCTGGGCAAAGCCGGCGGCGACATATCGCTGCACGAGCTGGAAGACTTGGTGAAGCCGATTTTGCGGCCGAATCTGGAATATGACGAAGCCGCCACGCAAGCCCGCCGGCTTGAAGCACAAAACCGCGTGGAGCCGGTGATGATCACCGTGCGCGAGGGCACCACGCTCATGGAAGAGGGTTCCACAGTCACGCCGCAAACAGTGGAATACATCAGCAAGCACAACCGCAAGCTGGTGGAAAAAGAAAGCCCGACCGACCGGCGTTTGAAGCGGGGGGGCGATGCCGCTTTGATGCTGATTGTGCTGGTGATTTGCACCGGCTGGCTGCGGAGCACGCAGCCGGGGGTCTACACCCGCTCGCGGCGCAAGGGGCTGCTCATTCTGCTGGCCTTGCTGGCCCTGTTGCAGGCCAGCCTTTTCCGCTGGCTGTCCACCGACCTTTACTGGATTCCGCCCTGGTTGGCGCCATTTGCCATCACCATCACGCTGCCTTCCATGCTGGCCGCCCTGATGATGGGGCCGGCAGCGGCTCTAGCCGTTGGCTTGTGGAGCGGACTGGCCACGGCCCTGATCTTTGAGCGGAGCTTCGAGTTGCTTCTTCTGGGCGTGGGCGGCTCCGTACTGGCGGTGGCCTTGCTGCGCAATGTACGCAAACGGTCGCAAGTCATGCGGGCCGGCTTGGCCGTAGGTCTTTTGGAAGGCGTGGTGGCGCTGGCGTTGGCCGCGCTTTACTTGTACATGAAGAAAACCTTCCTGATTCAAGTGGCCACTGGCATCGGCAGCGGAGTGTTATCGGCCTTGCTGGCGTTGTTGATCTTACCGTTCCTGGAATGGATGTTCCAACACACCACGGATATCACACTGCTAGAGCTGACCGATATGGGTCACCCCTTGCTGCAGCGGTTGGCCATTGAGGCGCCGGGGACCTTCCATCACAGCTTGATGGTCGGCGCGCTGGCGCAAGCTGCCGCCGCACGCATACAAGCCAACAGCCTTTTGGTACTGGTGTGCGCTTATTTTCATGACATCGGCAAACTGACCAAACCGGAGTTCTTTGTGGAAAACCAGCGCGGCGGTGAAAACCCGCATGATGGGTTGGCGCCGAGCATGAGCGCGCTGGTGATTCAATCGCACGTCAAGGAAGGACTTACTTTGGCCAAGCGGTACAAACTGCCCTTGGTGGTCAGCGACGCCATTACCATGCACCACGGCACCTCGCTGACTTCCTATTTCTATCAAGTGGCGCGTCGCGCGCTGAAAGACGCGGGGATGGCCGAAGATGGCGGGTTGGAGCACAGCTTCCGCTATGACGGCCCGCGCCCGACGTCGCGCGAGCAGGCGATTGTCATGCTGGCGGACACCGTGGAGGCGGCTTCGCGCTCGCTGGAAAAACCGACGCCCAACCGGATCGAAGAAATGGTGACTGCACTTTTCCGCGACAAGCTGCTGGACGGCCAACTGGACACCTCGCCATTGACGTTGGCTGAGTTGCACCAGATTCAAGAGTCGTTCGTTTCGGGCCTGACCAACATCCTCCATGGAAGGAATCCATATCCCCGTGAAAATCCATCTGCTCAATCAGCAACGGGCGCTGTCCCTCAACCTCCCGCCGCTGCGCCGGCTGGCGCGGGCACTGGCAGCCTGGGCGTTTCCGGCTGATCCACCGTTCGCCGAGCTGACGATCCTGCTGACCGACGATGCGGCCATGCCGGATTACAAGGCTGGTTGTTTCGGCGTACGTCAGCAAACGGATGTGGTAGCGCAGGCCTATGCGGCCATGCCGGGCATGAGCGCGGCCACCGCCGAGTTGGTGATCAATGCTGAGCGTGCCCGCCAAGAGGGCGCGCGCCGCGCCGGCGGTGCCGCGCGCGAGCTGGCGCTATATCTTGCGCACGGCATGGATCATTTGGCGGGCGCCACCGATGACACCCCCGCGCGCCGCCAAGCGATGCGCCGGCGCGAAAACACATGGCTGGAGGCAACTGCAGACCTTTGGTCCGCCATTGTTCGGCCATGATCATCAAGGATGAAGCTATTGCCCTGCGCACGTATCCTTATGGCAATACGTCGCAAATTATCGTGTGGCTGTCGCAAACCCACGGCAAAATCGCCACGCTGGCCAAAGGCAGCCAGCGGACACGCAGCGGCCTGCTGGGGCAATATGATTTGTTTTACACCTGCGAGGTGCTGTTCTACGCCCGCGAGCAGCGCAATTTGCATATTCTGAAAAAATGCTGCCCGTTGGTGCCGCGTGTGGCATTGCGCCATGACTGGCGGGCGTGCGCGGTGGCTTCCTATGCGGCCAGTGCCGTGGATCAACTGGCGCCATTCGGTCCGGCCATGAGTGGACTCTATGACTTGCTGGCGCGGACGTTGGACTCGCTGGCGGGACGTACGCCGGGACCGGCCTTTTTGCCACGATTTGAACTGCTGTTATTGCATGAGCTGGGCTTGGCGCCCGATTGGCGGGCCTGCGCAAAATGCCGCCAAGATTTGCGCGAGCGGGGGGGGCGTTGGGATGTGGCTCACGGCGCGTTGCGGTGCGTGGAATGCGCGGAGGATTCCGGCCTGGAGGTTTCCGCCGCGGCATTGCGGGCTATCGAAACCATGCAGGGCGAAGCGCTGCCCGCGGCATTGCCCGAGCGGGTATTCAGGGAAATCCAATCGCTGGCCGGCAGTTTGTTGGAGCACCAGGCCGATTGTTCCACCGTGGCGCGGACGCTGGCCTTTCAAGTGCTGGCAGCCGGTTGACGCTGGCGAACCACTTCATACAGCAGGATTGTGGCGGCAGCCGCCACGTTGAGCGAGTCGGCCTGACCCAGCATGGGAATGCGGACCTGATCCGTCGCTTTGGCGAGCCAGGTGTCACTCAAACCGAATTGCTCCGCGCCAAGGATGATGGCCACAGGCTTGGTCATATCCACCGCGGTATAGAGCTGGGTGGCGTGAGGCGTGGCGGCCACCACGCGAATCTGGTGCGTGGCCAGCCACGCGATGGTTTCCGGCGTGCTGGCCTCGGCCACTTGGACTGTGAAGAGCGTGCCGATGCTGGCGCGGACCACGTTGGGATTATTGATGTCGGTGCAGCGGTCGCAAACGATGAACGCATCCACGCCGGCGGCATCCGCGGTGCGGAGCATGGTGCCGAGATTGCCGGGTTTTTCAATGTGCTCCGCCACCACGATGAACGGATTTTTCGGGAGCCGTAAATCGGCGAGTGTACGGCGAATTTGCGGGCAAAGCGCCAAGAGGCCTTCAGGTCGGTCCCGATAGGCAATTTTGCGAAAAACCGCTTCGCTGCATTCCCAGAGCGGCACATTGAGTTCTGCGCAACGCGCCACAATGGCCGGCTCATTCTTCCCCTGATAGAGCGCGGGGCAAAAAAATAGTTTGCGGATGGGAATCCCGTTGTCGAGCGCACGCTTGGTTTCACGGTAGCCTTCCACAATCAGCAGGGCATTTTCGTCGCGGTGCGACCGCTGCCGCAGTTTGACGATTTCCTTGACGCCGGGATTCTGGAGACTGGTGATGGGCTGGGGCACGCTGGGCATGGTTAGGACTTCCAGGATTTTTTGCGTGGCGAGAGGCCAATCAAGTCTGCGCTGCGCGCGAGGCCATAGAGGAAATAGAGCACACACAATTGGGGGAGGAGGAGCGGCGAGCGGGCCCGGTCGGCGATCAATGCGGCGGGAATGGCGGTGACCGCCAGTAGGGGGATTACGCCCAGCAGGGCCCATGGCGAAACGGCAAACGCCAATGCCACGCTGGCGAGGGCCGCGAGCAGCGCGAGCAAAAAGGACAGGGTGAAAAAAATGGCATTGGCGCCGGCACGCCCGCCGGAGCTTTTGAGAATACCGGCATAGGCCCGGCGATTCGCGTGCCACAGTTGCTGGCGGAAGTATTGCCGCAGAGTGGCCGGTTCGCCAAGGTGGGTGACTTCCAAATCCGGCAAGGCCACAACTTCCACGCCGGCTTGTGCGGCGCGGAAGGCGAAGTCGGTGTCCTCGCCAGTGGTCAAGGATTCATCGAAAGTCGGAATCACGTCAAGCAAGGCGCGGTTGAAGAGCATGTTGCGCGTGGTGAGCAGCCGAAAGGCCTCATGGCGTACGGGTTCACGCTGGCCACCCGCGGCGGCCGCAGGGTTTTTGTGGTGCCAGTGGGCGTGCCACGAGCGCTGGATCCAGTTGCCGGTCACGGAAGGACGCACCGGATAACCGAGCAACACGGGGCCGGGTTTGACCAGCCACGGGGCGGCCACTTCCAGCCAGTTGCGGCTGGGGAGGCAATCGCCATCCAGAAAAGCCAGCGCGTTACCGCGCGCGGCACGCAAGGCGTGATTGCGGCAAACCGGGATGGAAGCGCCGGGATGGACAAGACATTCCGTAAAACCCAGGTCACGGGCGATGGTCACGGTATCATCACGGCTACCGCCATCCACCAGGATAGTTTCCAGGCTCCACGTTGGCGGCAGGTGCAGACGAGCGAGGGCATCATGCAAACTGGGCAAATGCCGCGCTTCGTTGAGCGTGACCACCATGACGGATAAAATGCGCTGCGTGCTCATGGCTTGCGGGGAAGTTGATTGGCTGCCCACTGGGTTTGCGAGGCCATGCCCAGCAGGATTTGCACATCCTTTTCGGTGAGGGTGCCGCGCGAAAGAATCCGGCGGATGCCGAGCATCATGTGGTCGGCGGTGTCTGGCGTCATGAAGCCGATATCGAGCAGCGCCTTGCGCCATTTGGCAAACATGGCCTCACGCATCGCGGAGGGACATTCTGCGGAACGCTCCTGGGGTGGCTCAAATGTGTTGCTGGCCACAAACAACTCATAGGCGCAAATCATCACAGACATGGCCAAATTAAGGGATTTGTAGGAGTCGGAGGAGGGGATGCGAATGAATTGGGTGCAGAGGGCCAGATCATCCAGCAGCAGGCCGTTATCCTCGGAACCGAACAGAAGCGCCACGGGGGTATCGAGCGCGGCGGTGAGCAGGTGCGGGGCCCATTCCCGTGGCGTTTTGGAATGATCGCGGTACAGTCCGCCGCGATTAGAGGTGCCGGCCACCAGTCCGCAATCTGCGACGGCTTCCGCGGTGGTGTCAAACACCGCGCGGTTTTGGAGGACATCCCCCGCATGGCAGGCCATGGCTGCGGCATCTTCCATGTCCATTCCAGGGCGCGGATTGACCAACACCAATTGCGACAGTCCCATGTTTTTCATGGCGCGGCACACCGAGCCGACGTTGCCGCCGTAAATCGGGTTGACCAGGACAATGCGGATGTTGGTCAGCGCATTCATTGTTTGGTGAGCATAGCGTGTGACGGGTAAAATGCAATTCTCGCCGCGGCTCGCCGGGCGGATCGCGTTTCGCCGGATTTATGTGGTTGGTTTGGTGGCCGCTAGGGGGCGCAGGAATTCGAAATTGCATAAGCGCACGGCGGGGAGGCCGTCGGGGTCGCGCATCAGATGGCCGTCGGGCATGAGAGTCAGAAGAAAGTGGGTGTCGCGCGGGTTGGTGCTTTCAAATCCGGCCGCCGCCAGCAGCCGGGCCATTTTGACCACGCAGGCCGCGTGTTCCGCGGAACTGATCAGTCCTTGCGTGAAAGCTTGCGCGGCATTTACTCCTCGGCAATGCGGGCGCTGACGATCTTCGCGCGCCAACACTTCGTCCAGCCCGTTCCAGTATCCCCAGATGCAAATATAGTTCCGCTCCCGCTGCAGCACGGGAGTGTTGTCGGGCTGCAAAATATCCTGATGGCTGACGTAGCGTCGTTGGTCGAGAAACTGGGGGGGGAGGGTGGACTGATGACCCAGCATATAAATGGCGCGCGGGTAGGTGGTGGGCACACCGGCGGCCGTCAACTGAAAGGCGTAGGCAAACTCCTCAAAGGGACTGTTATAACCGTGTTCGACAAGAGCCGGCGGGTTTTGGCTGGCATCCACGGGGTCGCCGACATGCGCGACCTTCCAAACCAGCTCGATGCCATCCTTGGTTTTGGTGTGATATACCTGCGCGCTATCCGAAAGACTGGAGCGCGGAGTGCGCCGCCAGCGTTCCGGTTGGAAGTAATCAAATAGCAGTGGATCGCGCCCCACCACCCAGAGTTTGCCACGGGTGCTGGCACAATCGCCATAGACATAGTCCACGCCCAAAATGCGCATGGGGCGCAGGTGTTCTGGAAAAAGAGCCGGATCGGCGGGCGCGACAAAACGGTCGCGCTGCCGCTCCAGATAGGTTTGCCGCCGAGCGCCTTTGACTTGCTCTTCGTGCTCCGGGGTGCGGGCCAGTAGTTCAAAGTCCACGAGTGCGTAGGCGGGCCGGCCGCTGGTGTCACGCAACAGGCCACCACCGCGGCGGGGGCGCACGATGACGTGCTCCGGCTTCACGTCCAGCACCCGGTAGCCGGCTTGCCACATGTCTGCAATGGAGCGCTGGAGCATGTCGCGCGCCAGCGATTGGGCATCCGGATAGCCGGACTCCAAGGCGGCGGCAATGGCTGCGGGCTCGGTGCAGGCCGCGCCTTTGATCCATTCGTAAATCAGAATGTACTGACGGTAGATATCCAGCTCCACATCGCGGAACTTGGATTTTTTGAGGGCAATCTTGGAGCGCGAGCGGCCGGTTTGCCAGAGTTCAAGGCGTTTCGACGGTACAAAAATGGCGAGCGGTTTATGTGTGCGGATGGTCCCGGGATCGGCCGTGGCACGCATTTCCATGACCAGCGAAAACTCTTCATAGGGCGTGTTGAATTCGGCATCGCTGAACTTGGTCAGGGTAAAGGTGTCGAGGGGGACAGCTTCGCCGACCCGGCACCATTTCACCACAAGGTCTTTGCTTTGGCCGGCGACGGGCTTGGTGCGCACTTTATACACCGTGCTGGTGCCCTGCAGTTTTTCGCGGCTGCGGCGAAACCATTCACGTTCGAACCAGTTTTCTGGTTGCAGGTGCTGGAGAAAAGGGCGGCCGTGCTGCGTCACATAGAGATCCGCGCCATCGGGCAGGACATAATGGTCATAGCGCACTCCAAGCAGGGTTTTGCTTTTGGGGGCATCAGCCATGAGGCACACATCCGGGCGGAAAGGGTTGCGCCGCGGACCGCGCGCGGTCGGTGGCGAAAAACGGCAGCAAGGCGTCAGGCACGTGGCGGCTAGGGGGCAGCGGCCGGCACGGCCATTTGGATAAACGAGCCTTCCGCGCCGATGGTTTGCCACACGATTTTACCGCCGGCAGTTTGGGGATAGGAGTCTTCAAATTCGTTGTTGGTGAGCTGCACGGCGATGTTGTCGCTGAGATCGAACGCCATAATTTCGGAGTCCCAGTTGTCTACGTAGCTCATCCAGGTGATCAGTCCGTCGCGAATTTGCGGCGCCAAGTCATCCCACGTATTGCTGGTCAACTTGATGGTGCGGCGGCCGTTGAAATAATAAATTTCCATGTCGGTGTCGTCGTAGGCCTGCCAGACCACTTGGCCTTCCCAAATAGATGGCGCGGTGTTGTCTTCCGTGCGCTCGCTGATCTTGCGCAGTGCGCCGTCAGCCCAATAGAAAATTTCGGCGGTGATGGTGGGATAGCCCACCCAAGCGATACGTCCGTCCCAAACTACGGGGGCGGTGTCGTCAAAGGAGTTGTTGGTGATCTGCTCCATCTGGCCCGTGTCAAAGCGGTAGCGGAAGATTTCGTAGTCGTTGCCATCCCAGCCTTGAAAGACCAATTCGTTGCCGTGCAAATCGGGGTGCAGGACGTAGTAATAGTTGGTGGTCAATTGCACCAGATTGGTCGCGCTGGCGGGCCATGCCACCATTTCGTAACCGTAGGGCCAGCCGCGCGCGCATTGAAACGCCACGCCGGCATCCGATACCACGGGCGAGCAATAATGCCGGTTGCCGGAAGTGAGACGTTCAAGTTGTCCACGGGCAGTGTTGTAGTAGACAATGTCGGCCGCTTGTCCTGAATCGCGCCACATTTGGCGTTGCAGGTTCTCGTTCAGCCCGTTGGTGGCGGCGGCTTCCGGTGTTTCCGGTTCCGGCGGGGGAGCGGCCTCACCTGCTTCCGCCTCAACCGTGGAAACGGGCGGCGGTTTCGGCGGGTCGAAGAGGGTGGGGTAGTCCGACTCCATTTGTTTCATTTCGTCGGTTTTATCCGGAATACTCAGGGTGAACGGCATGCCCAAATCGGTCTCATTTTTGAACCACGCCAAAAAGGCCACAGCGTTACCGCCGACTACCGGCTGTTCGCAGCGCCCGGTGAGCCGCGTGTCCGTGGCAGTCAGGTTATTGGTTTTGCCATCCTGCCAAATTATGATGTCGGAACGCCGGGTGTTGGGCGGGGCCGAAAGGACATCCACGCGCTGGTGCACGGGCGTGTCGCCATCGTGGAGGGAGTAGGCCTGCCAAGCCACCAAGCCGGTGTCGCTAATCACCGGGGTGCGCGCATTGCCTTTTTCATCCGAAATGGTGTTGACCGTGAACTCGCGCGCGGCAGCGCCACCAGCCAACATCAGCAGGCCGGATAAAGCGATAACAGCCTTGCGCAGGAAAATGTCAGAAAAGTAGTGGCGCATGAAAGTTTACAGGGTCGCGGCGGGTGTGGTGGAAGGAGCCGCTGGCGCGGGGGAAGATGGGGGTTGGCCGGTTTCGCCTCTTTCCTTGGCTTGCAGGCGGGCAGCTTCCTGTTCGGCGCGGAGGCGCTCGCGTTCAGCCTTCGCTGCACGCGAGCCGGGCGTCTCGACGCCTTCTTCGCCGAGGGGCCATTGGTCACCCCAGCGGTGTTCCTCGCTCCAGTAGCCACCTGACGGATTGTCCTTGGCCTGATACGCAAACTCCCACGGCAACTCGCTGGCGAGAGAGAATGATTTTTGCATGGCCAAATCGCGTCCGGCGCGTTCGATTGTCTTCAAAATGGCATTGTTTTTGGGGCGGTCGTATTCCACGCGTCCGATCACCAGGATCTGGTCGTGGAGCAGTTCGCTGGATTCAATCAAGCTATTATACTCCACCGCCCACCATGTGTCGTTCATGGTGCCCCACGGCATTTGCTTGATGTAGCCGCTAAATTTATCGTGGAAGGTAATACCGGCCAAGGTGCGCATGTCCTTGACGATGGTGTAGACCTGATAGGCCTTGGCCATGGTCTGGCTCACGAGCATCATTTCGGTTTTGCCGGTATCGGGCCCCATGACGCCCTTGAACATGACCGTCTGCAAGTGGTTTTTGAGGTTGGGTGGCGCCAGTTCCTTGGGCCGCGGGAAAACGATGGCGTAGTGAACCGGCGCCTCCACGATGCGTTTGGCCAGTGGCACGATATCGCCATTGAGCAAGCCGTAGAGCAGGTTCATGTGCGCCTCGGCCTTTTCTTCCTCGCAAAAAACAATGATGTCGCGCCCGAGCAGATTCATGAGCGAGTTGCCGGTGTGCCAGAGATCGGCATCCAGTTCTTCCTTGAAATAGCCGGTGGAGTGGAAGCCCAGCCGCCGGCTCTTGGGATCGGGGAACCCGCCCACGGCATAGATGGCGGTGTCCGTGACGTTGCTGGCCGCATCCAGTTGGTAGGTGACGACCATGGCCGATACGTTGCCCAGCTTGAGGTTGGCATCGGTGGCCATGCCGAGGTCAATGACCATTTTCAGCCGGTCCACCAGCTCCGGGTTGTCGCCAAATAGTGAGAGGAGGTAGCTGTCGGAGAGCACGTCATCGGCCGGCGCCCCCTCAACGGTTTCACCGGATTCCAGCAAATAGCGCAAATGCTGGAAGCCGCCATACGCGGTGTTGACCACGTTCCACGCGCGCCAGCCCACAACCAAGCCGACGATCAGCACCACGCTGAACAATAACGCTAAACTACGCTTATATATTTTGCGCATGACTCGACCAGCTCGTTTAGGATGCTCCTACACTCAAATATAGGGCAGGCCCCATAACGGCACAAGTACAAAAGGCCAGAAGTTGGCCGGCTTTTTTGAGCAGGTCAATTGACAAAGTAAATGCACCCCCCGGGGTCTCTTGGGGGTGCGTTTAGTCTACCAAATGGCGGGGGTGCATTTAGTCTGCCAAACCCTCAGGGTTTGATGAGGGAGGGAATCCGCAACTCC
>Ga0209201_1001520_pt1 | contig 26174 bp, 14 predicted proteins | sample AD_UKC055_MetaG_FD_184411 | JGI IMG/M metagenome (GOLD analysis project Ga0209201, IMG submission 184411) | Active sludge microbial communities of municipal wastewater-treating anaerobic digesters from USA - AD_UKC055_MetaG (SPAdes) (version 2) | ecosystem: Engineered > Bioreactor > Anaerobic >...
GGACGTGGAGTCGGGTCTTGCGCTTCGTATATACCGGCATACCTCTACATCACCATGTTGGTGACCTTGTGTCAATACCTTCCTCACCAATTGATGCCTTTCCTGTTCACAAGGCTAAGGTTTGGGGCAAGGAATGGCTTCGGCGGTCCTGTGCGGGACCTGCGTGCTCGCCGCAACGAGCAGTTGGGGCATACAATTCAATCTGCACGCCGACAAGTTCACCAAGAACTTCAATGGCAAGCCGGTCGAAATGTGGGGCTTCGGCTTAAACAACGCGCCGGCCTCGGTTCCGGGACCGACCCTAACCGTGGGACCGAACCTGCTCGGTGTGGTAGATACCACAATCGTCATCTGGCTCACCAACAATCTGGATGTACCGATTTCGCTGGTCATCCCCGGCCAGGCCGGTTTTGTGCGAGACGCCGCGCACTCGACGTTCGTTGACAGCCAGGGCCGCACCCGCGCCCGGTCGTTCGTCAAGGAGACCCAGCCGGGCCAGGTCGGTCGGTACGAGTGGACGAACGCTTCGCCGGGCACCTTTCTGTACCATAGCGGGTCACATGCGGCTCTGCAGGTCCAAATGGGCTTGTATGGGGCCCTCCGGCGGTTTGCCGCCACTGGCCAGGCCTATCCCGGAACGCCCTATGTTAGCGACGTGACCTGGATCTTTGGCGAGCTGGATCTGGACGTGCATGAAGCGGTCCGCACCAATGCGTACGACACCGTGATCAAGAGCATGATTAGTTCTCGTGCGGAAGTCTATCTGCTCAATGGCGAGCCCTACGAGGTCGCCACACTGCCGGTTGGAGCTGGCACAGGCAACACCCTGGTGCGTATGCTCAACGCCTGCTATGACGAACGGGTTGTGGTGTTCAACGGCCAACACGTGCAAGTGGTGGCGGAGGACGGGCGGAAGTACCCGTATGCCAAGGTGGAAAATGCCGTTCGGCTTCCGGCACTGCAGACGCGGGACGCTCTGCTGCCTCGCCCCAGCCCGGCGGTGAAGGTCTTCGACCGGCGTTACCTGGCGGCGCGCTGAAACCAAGCTCACGAAGCCTTCGAAGGACTGCCGGGCGCACGGTATCCGTCCCCGGCAGTTCCACCCGAGAAGGCGCGGAACAGAGTTCTTCCGGCAACTATGAGAATAATGAGGAAAGCCATAATGAGAATTACTGACCGTGCGACAACGATTATCCTAAGGAGCCTATTGGCTATGGCGGTGGGTTTGGGCGCCGTGGCGGCGGGTGCGGGAGAATGCTGCGAGAAGGCACCCGCCGCCGTGACGGAGAAATGGGGGAAACAATGGGGCATCGAATTCGCCAGCCTCCGTGTGTCCGCAGGTGGCTACATGGTTGATTTCCGCTATAAGGTGCTGGACGCCGAGAAAGCGGCACCCCTGGCCCGGCGTGATGTCAGACCTTACCTGCTCGACGTGGCCACCGGCGCCAAGATGCTGGTGCCCACCACGCCCAAGGTAGGTTCGTTGCGGCAGACACCGCTCAAACTGACCCCCGGACGCATCTACGGAGCGATGTTCGCCAACCCGGTCCAAACGGTAAAGGCCGGCAGCAAGGTGACGGTGGTAATCGGCGACGTGCGGCTCGAGAACCTGACCGTCCAGTGACCGATTGGTGTGGGCGGTTGTCACTTCCCGAACGGACCGTAGGTCAATGCCTTCACCGCAACGGGGTTGGCGGCAAAGGTAATCCTCGCTCGGACCGGGGGCGGCGGTTCAACGCGGTCCTCAGCCGGGTGAGGGGCAACAGCGGTTCCCTCCGTGCATCGCGGGATTGACCGGTCTTGGAGAGCGGGGAGCCGCGTGGGCTCGCCCGCCCAGCACCTGGTCGAGGTGAATCGTGGTGCCGAAAGGCTTTCGGACTGGTTGACACGAATATGAATCGAGAAACACAGCCCTCGCCGCCTGCCGGCTTACGCTGCCTTCGAGTCACGGCTGGCGGGTTCCTCGTGCTTTTGGTTTCCCTGGCCCAGGGGTTGGGCGGCCAGGCGGCCGCGAACCGGGGAATCCTCACGGCCAGCCGGCAGTTTCAGCCGCCCCGTTTCGAGGCTGCGGACGGCGGGTATTCCCGCGTGACGGTCGCTGGCTGCGAGACCTTGCAGCGCGCCGGGGCCCCGTTGGTTCCCTTCCGCACCGTCCGGCTGGCGCTCCCGCCCGGCGGCCAGGTGGGGCAGATTGCGGTCCGGCTGCCCCTGGGCGAGCAGGTCCTGCCGGGCAACTGGCGGATAGACTACGGGCGCCTGCCGGTCGCGTCGCCCTCCGGACCCTGGGCACAGTCCGCGGCCACCGCCGCCGGCCCGGACCCCGCGATCTACGAGTCGGCGCAGCCGTACCCTCCCGTTCGCGCGGAACTGGCCTCGCTCCAGCAGATGGCCGGCTATGCTGTCGCCATTATCCGGGTTTATCCGGTTCAATGCCTCCCCGGCACGGGCGAAGTAGTTTTCGCGCCGGAGATCACCGTCGAGGTGGACGCGCAGAGCAAGAGCGAGGCAGCGGAGACCGCTCCCGCTCGCCCGGGCGCCTTGAACCGCGCGAAACAGACCCTGGGTCGCTGGGTCGAGAACCCGGAAATGTTCGAAGCCTACGCGGGCGCGCCCACGCCCAAGACCGATGGCAGCGCGATTTACGACTACCTTCTCATCACCCGGACCAATCTCGTAGCCGCATTTCAGCCGCTGGTGGACCTCAAGACCCAAGCGGGTCTCGCGGTCAAGGTCGAGACGGTCGAAGCCATCACCAGCGCCTACGCGGGCCGGGATGCGCCCGAGAAGATCCGCAACTACATCAGGTATGCCTACACCAATTGGGGAGTTACTTATGTCCTCCTGGGAGGCGACGTTGCAAGCGTGCCATGCCGCTTTGCCTACGTGACGGTCGGGTCGGTGGTGGATAGCCCAAATGTGCCTACCGATCTCTATTACGGCTGTCTGGATGGCTCCTGGAACAGGGACAACGACACGCGCTGGGGCGAGCCCACCGACGGCGACAGCGGCGGGGACGTGGATTTGATGGCCGAGGTTTATGTGGGGCGCGCGCCCGTGGACACCGTGCCGGAAGCGAACCGTTTTGTGGAGAAGACGGTGCGTTACGCCACCCAGAGCCATCCGGGCGTCACCAACGGCCTGTTTCTGGCGGAGACCTTGAACGCGGTGGCGGACGGCGGCGACATGCTGGACCCGCTGGTGCCGCTGTTCAGCGGGATGGAGCTCACCTGGCTGGACGATCGGGTCACCTCGCCGGCCTGGACGCGGGCCGATGCGATCCATGCCCTGAATGCATCGCCCCACCTGGCCCTGATGAACGGGCATTCGGATTGGACCTACCAGACCCTCTTCGGCTGGGGCAACCCGCTGGCGCGCAGCATTGAAATCCCGGACCTGGACGGCCTCACCAACCAATGGCCCTTCCTGGCCTACAGTGTGGGCTGCGACGTCGGGCGCTTCGACGACCCGTTCTGGGACAGCATCGGCGAGGAATTCCTGAAACGCCACAACCGGGGCGCGTTCGCCGCGGTCTTCAACACCCGCGAGGGCCTCTACGATGAGCTGAACGAGGCTAAATACAGCGGCGAATTCCAATTCCAATTCTTCACGAACCTGCTCTGCCAGGGGCACACGAACCTGGGTATCGCCAACCAGCTCAGCAAGCAGGACCTGCTGGCTCACCTCGAGAGCTCCGGCGTCATGAGCTACCGCTGGTGCTATTACGAAATCACCCTCTTTGGCGACCCTCACCTGGCCTGGCAGAGCCCGGCCGCCGAGCCGCGGGACAGCGACGGCGACGGCATGCTCGACGCGGACGAGGAAATCGCCGGCACGAGCCCGACCAACGCCGCCTCCGTGTTGCGGCTCGGCGTGCAGTCGAACGGCGCGCCGGCGGGCATGCGGCTCGCCTGGCCCAGCGCCAGCGGGCGGCAGTATTCGATCTGGGTGGCCACGAACCTGGCCACGGGCGGGTTCGTGCGCCTGACCAACAACCTGGCGGCGACGCCGCCGACCAATGTGTTCCTGGATGCGCGCCCGACCGCAGGTGCCCGGTTTTACAAACTTGGTGTGCAACGCTCGCCTTGACCGCCCAGCCCGCGGTTGCTGAGCAACGGATGTGTTCAGCCTCCGCTCTGACGAGGGGCCAGAGCCGCGCGCAACGCTTGGAGTGCGTGCGGTCGTGAAGGCGAAAGCCTGACGGGACGCTGATCGCAGACTGCGCGGCGCACCGCCTGGCGAAAGAGGGAGTCTTTATGAAACTGAATCGCAGTGCGACAATTTGGCTGATCCTGGCGTTTCTCTGCCCCCTCGCGGGGCGGGGCGCCGGCTACTTCGTGGAGGCGGGAGACATCCTGGCTGCGAATTTCAATGGTGATTCTGTGCTGAAGATCAGTGTGCAATTCGGCGCCCAGGAGAATCTGGGCGCCTTCACGCGCCCCATGGATCTGGCACTCTCGCCCAGCGGCGACCTTTACGTGTGCGAGCTTTCCGGGAGCATCAAGCGCCTGACTCTGACCAACGGGGTGACTACGAGGATCAACCCGGCGACCACGCTCACCGCTGCTCGCGGCATCGTGTTCGGGCCCTCTGGCGACCTGTTCGTCACCGGAAGCGGCGACCGGGTGCTGAGAGTGAATCCGGTTACGGGCGCGGAGACCAATGTCACCGAGGGCGGCCAGCTCACGACGCCGGTTGGAATTGATTTCGTGGACAGCACTCACCTCGCCGTCGTGTCTTTGTTGAACAGCCCCATTGTTATCGTGGATATCACCACGGGGGGCCAAACGGTTCTGCCGGGGGCGGAAACCGTTGACTTTGCCTGGGGTGTGGCTGCGCGGGGCAGCAACATCTTTTTCACGCGCTTCGATCAGAGACTGCTCTACAGGCTCACAGACGGAGTGCTTTCGATCGTGCGCGCGACCGCCGGTTTCCCGTACGGCCTCGGCCTTGAACCCGACGGCACGCTCGTTGCCGGCAGCAACGGACCCGACGTGATCCAAAGGATCAGCCCGCAAGGCGTCTTGCTCAGCACATTCAGCGGGGGTCAGATTCGCCAGGTTACCGGCATCGAGGTGGCTCCGTCGCGCATCGGCACGCCGCCCCCCAACGTGGCGCCGGTCCTGAATCCCATCGGCACCCGGACGGTGGACGAAGGCACGCCGCTGGCGTTTCAAGTGACGGCGACCGATGCGAATCTGCCGTTCGACGCCTTGACATTCAGCCTCGCGCCTGGCGCTCCCCCGGGGGTCGCGCTGTCGCCCAGCGGCGATTTCTACTGGAGCACCACCGAGACTGACGGCCCGGGCACCAACCAGATCACGGTCATCGTCACCGACCATGGCATCCCCTCGCTTTCCAACACGCAGATGTTTACGGTGGTTGTCAACGAAGTGAATGCCCCCCCGGTTCTTGGCCCGGTCACCAATCATCAAGCGGTCGCCGGCACTCTACTGAGCTTCACGTTTGCCGCGACCGATTTCGACCTGCCGGTCCAAAGCCTGACGTTCAGCCTGGAGGCTGGAGGCGCAGCCGGAGCCAGCGTGACGGGCGGCGGGCTCTTCACCTGGACGCCGGCTCCGAGCCAGGCTCCCAGCACCAACCTGTTCACCATCAGGGTGACAGATTCGGGTTCGCCTCCGCAGTGGGCGACGGCCAGTTTCACGGTTGTCGTTCACGACATGAATACTCCCCCACTGATCGGGGCGTCAGGCACCCAGGTTGTTGATGAAGGCTCCTTGTTCACCCTCCAGATCAGCGCCACCGATACCAACCAGCCTGCGCAGACCTTGACGTTCGGCTTGCTGGCGGGTGCGCCCTACGGCGCGAACCTGTCCCCCAGCGGCCTGTTTTCCTGGACGCCCACCGAGGTCCAGGGCCCCGGCACGAACTTCATCGCCCTGCGCGTCACCGACAACGGCATTCCACCCCTGTCCACGACGAGCATCCTGGCGGTCGTTGTCCGGGAGGTCAACCACCCGCCAGCCATCGTGCCAATAGACGACCAATTAGTGCGCGCGGGAGCGACGCTGACCCTTCAACTGACGCCGCTGGATTCGGACTGGCCTGCCCAGGCCGTCGCCTTCGCGCTCCTCAGCGGGCCGGGGGGGGCCACCCTCTCCGCAGCCGGACTTTTTGCCTGGACGCCGCCCTGGACCAGTCCTGCCGGCGCCCACGAGTTTGCAGTGCGAATTGCGGACAACGGCTCTCCCCCGCTTGCGGCCACTCAGACCTTCCTTGTCGTCGTCAGCGCCCCGTTGATGATTGAGGTGGGGGACATTGTGGCGGCCAATTTCACAGCCAACACTGTCCTGGCCATCAACCCCCTAACCGGGGTTCCCCGCGAGTTGGGTGTATTCAATCGTCCGACCGACGTCACCTTGGCCAGCGACGGCTTTCTCTACGTGAGCGAGTGGGAAGGCTTTGTTAAACGGCTCGACCTCACCGACGGTACTATTACCATCATCAACCCGGGCAAGTCCGTTTCCGAGGTGTGGGGCCTGGCCATGGGGCCAGACCGAGCCTTGTACGTCATCTCCACCGCAAACGACAGCGTGGTGAGAATTGACACCGCGACGGGCGCGGAAGCGGCGCTCGTCCCGGCGGTCAATCTGGTTGACGATCCCTACGGAATCGACCTGCTAGACGCGGGCCACCTGGTGGTCGGTTCGGCGGCGAACAGTCGGATCGTCTCCGTGGCTTTGGCAGACGGCTCTCAGAGTCTTATCGCCGAGACGAATCGGCTGGACTACCCTTGGGGCGTAGCGGCTTCCGGATCAGCTCTCTACGTGGCCAGTTGCTGGCCCCAGGAGATCCAGCGAGTGTCCGGTGGCGTGGTCCAACCGCTGTATTTGGTCGCAGACGGGATACCGGAGGCCGTCGCCATAACCCGGGATGGAGAGATATTGGCCAGCGCGACCGGACCCAAGACGAATGTTCTGCTGCGAATCAGCCCGCAAGGCACATTGCTGCAGACCTATTCCGGCGACTGGCTTGGAGAGGTCACCGGCCTTGAGGTTTCGTCCATCTACGTCGGGCCCGCCCTTGGCCCGCTCATCCTGGAGGCCAGCCCGTCGACGGCGGGGCCCTACGTGAATATGCCTGCTGCCGTGTTCGATCCCCAAGCGCAAACTGTCACCATTGCCCGCTCCTCAGAGCCCTCCTGCTATTATCGCCTGCGCAGCCCGCAGCCCCTGCGCATCGTCGGCATTCGTCTGACGGAAAGCCAAGTGAGGCTCGACTACCGCCTGGCACTCACTCAGATCTCTTTGCAGGTCAGCCCGTCGCCGACGGGGCCGTTCCTAGACCAGCCCGCTGCCGTGTTGGATACCCAGGCGCAGACTATCACCATCGCCCGCTCCTTGGAACCCTCCTGCTTTTATCGCCTGCGCGGCCCGCAGCCAACGCGCATTGTGGGCGTCCGTGTCACGGCCAACGAGGTGAGGCTGGATTACCGTCTGGGATTATGACAAGGAACGCATATCGGCACTGGGCAGCCGCCCAGGCAGGCCCCATCCGCCCATACCCGGAGATAGCTGGGAGCGGGGCACGTGGCTTGAGGCGCGCCCGGAGCGGTCCAGGCCAGGCTGCTGAAGTGGCGATGAATGACCGCGAAACCGGAAGCTGTTAATGCCTATGAACACGAAGCCCGATGTAACCTTCTACAATCGCCTGATCCTATTCACCCTGGTGGCATTAGCGGGCGCCGTTGTGTGGACAATTGTCGCCCTCCGCACCTCGCCAGTCCAGCGGCCGGGAACGGACCCCGAGGCCGGCGCTTCGGTGCAGGAGGCCAACGCCGATCAAGGTCCGCCGGAGACAGAACATGGCATCGCGAGAGCGCTCGCTGACCGTTACGGCATTGAGATCACATCCATGGACGTCGCGGTCAATGGCACCCTACTGGCTTTCCGATACAAGGTGCTCGATCCAGCACTCGCCAACCAGCTCGCCCGTTGGGAGCACGCGGCCTGTATTCTTGATTCGTCCGGGCGTGTACTTTCGAAGCCCAATGTGCCGGAAACTGTGAGATTACGACAGGACTCGGGCCAGGCGCTCCGAGCGGGCCGGGTCTACTCCTTCCTCTTCCCTAACCCAGGCCAGTCGGTGAAACCGGGCGACCGGGTCACCCTTGTCATCGGAAATCTCCGGGCTCGCGACCTGCTGGTGCGCTGACCTGCATCACCTGTTCGGCCTGGTCTGGTTCAGTCCCGGTTTCACCGAGAGGTCGCTACGGCAAATCGCCGGCTTGGGCTGCGGTGATCCCCAGCGTTCCCTATGCCACTAAGGTTGTACAACCAAGGTCCAATGGTGGCGTTTCCGCCTCGGTGATAGGGTGCTCCATGTCGTAGCAAAGAAACCGGTCTCGAACCAACACACGGCAGGACAGACGCCGTCCGAGAGACAAGAACACAATGACCAAGCAATCGCTCCAGGACCGAATCTTCAGAATGAGCGGCACCGCTCTGTGTCTTGCGGCGATGATGGCGATGCTCGGCGGTCACTGGTTCGTCCTACAGTCGGTCGCGTGGGCCGGCATGATCTACGAATTCTCGAAGCAAGGGTCTCTGCGCAGCGCTATTGTGATGACCTTTGATGGGGAGCATCCCTGCAACCTTTGCCTTACCATTCAAAGCGGCCGTCAGCAGGAACAGGCGGAGGACAAGAATCTGCCCTGCACCAACGAGAACAGGCCGTTCGAACTCCTGTGCGAGGTTCGCCACGCCATCGTCCCCTTCCCGCCCCTGGCGGCCGCACCGGCCGTGCCCACCGTGCCCCACGCTCACGCCGGCTTCATCAAGCCCCCCCCCACGCCGCCGCCCCGCGCGGCCTGATTCCAGACGCCGCTCTCGAGCGCCTGGCGCAACTCACTGAGCCGGTCCTTCGGACGTTTGGCTTTGTGAATCCGGCTGCGACAGGCCCCTGAACTGCGGTCCTCGCATCGAGGAGAGTCGGCGTTCCTTTCAGTTCAGGGTGATCGGATGCGACAGTTTCGCCCCGATCTTCAGCCGGGGAAACCACAATCAAGAAACTCTGGAATACGGTTATGAACATCTTATGCGATTCTCCTACCCTGGAGGGAGCACAACAGGGGGCGCGCACGCGCCACTGGCGCCACGGCGACCCCCACGCCCTTCCGGGCGGGCCCTGCCATACGGTCACACGCGGCCCCGGGAGTCAACTCGCCCGCTCGGAGGCCGGGCGGCGGCTGCCTGCGTTTACCCTCATCGAGCTGCTCGTGGTGATGGCCATCATCGCCATCCTGGCGGCGCTGCTGCTGCCAGCGATGGCCCGGGGCCGCTCCAAAGCGAGCTCGCTGCAGTGTCTGAGCCAAATGCGTCAGATTGGGCTGGCCACCTTGATGTACGCAGACGACAACGACGGGTATCTGCCGCGCAGTTCGCATTCGGCGATGGCCTACCGGCAATTGCCGTGGGGTTACGCGCTGGTGCCACACGTGCTGGGCAAACACTTCACGCGGCCCGACTCGAACTGGACCAACCTCTTCAACACCCTCTACCACTGCCCGAAGGACAATCGCAAGAAGGGAGATTGGAGCTATGGCAAGAACGTCTATCCGGAACTGTCGGCCGAGGAAACCGGCGGTCCCACATGGCATCGCCTCGGCCAGATCCAGCGGCCCACAGCCACAGTGCTGTATGCCGAGAAGATTGCCAGCTCGATGGCTGACCATCTCATGGCCCATTTCTGGGTCGAGGGAGCCCGGCCCGAGGTGGATTGGAACCGCCACGACCAGCGGTCAAACTACATCTATTGTGACGGGCACGCTGCCAAGCAACGGTTCGAGCAGACCTTCAGTCTGCCCAACCGGCTTGATAACTGGAATCCCGCAACCGCCCGGTGAGCACGCCGGTCCCCAAACACCCAAACTGAAACGATCAACACCTTTATTCCGAACATGAAAACGACTCTGCAAACACGGTTTCAAATGCTCTGCCTGGCGGCAGGGCTCACCGTCCTGACCGGCAATAGCCTGGCCCAGGACATCCTGGTCAGGCCGTCTCGCGGCGGCGGGCTGGATACCAACGCCCCCATGATTCACGTGGACATCTTCTACGATTACGGGGCGAACGAAATGCGCGCGACGCTGGACACCAATTACGCCGTCCCCAAGCTCTTTCCGCTGCCGCCCGGCTACGCGTTCGATTCCAGCTCGAATTACTTTGTGCTCCGCGGCAAGGCTTACAACTTCCAGTATGCCTGGAACCCCGGCGGCGTCTTCTCCCCTCCGACGGGGGCGGCGGTCTGGATCGAGTGCCTGAACGCCTCGGCGGGGCTGGAATGCTACGACGGCCCCGGCAACAAGATGATCAGCCCCCCGCGAACTTATGCGCCGATCTTCGGCACGGCGGGTTCCTCGAACCGTTGGCAATGGTATGGGGCGATGGCCCACAACTCCTACGCCGTGCTGAACCCGACAACGCCGGTGGTAACGGCCCAATACCGGGTTTACTTCGGCGATGCCGCAACCGGCGATCCGGCCGGTTACGGCGATTATGACGACGCGACGGTAACGCTGACGTGGACGGTGGACCCGGTCATCGTAGTCAGTCCAGCGCGGGGCGGAGGACTGGACCCGACGGCGCCGATGATTCACGCGGACATCTTCTATGATTACGGCGCCAACGAGATGCAGGTGACGCTGGACACGAGCAAAGCCACCCCGAACCTGTTGCCGCTGCCCGCCGGCTACACATTTGATTCGCGGTCCAATTACTATGCGCTCAACGGCCGGGCTTACAACTTCCAGTATGCCTGGAATCCGGGCGGCGCGTTCTCGCCTCCGGCCGGGGCCGCGGTGTGGATCGAGTGCCTGAACGCCTCCGCCGGACTGGAATGCTATGACGGCCCGGGCAACAAGATGATCAGCCCGCCGCGGACCTACGCGCCAATCTTTGGCACCGCCGGCTCGTCACCGAGATGGAAGTGGTACGGAAAGATGGCCCACAACTCCTACGCGGTGCTCAATCCGACGAACCAAGTGATGACGGCCCAATACCGGGTTTACTTCGGCGATGCCGCGACCGGAGACCCCGGCGCGTACAGTGGCTACGATGACGCGACGATAACCTGGACGTGGCTGACGGATCTGGCGCTGCCGCCAACCTATCAGTTTGGCGCGGAAAGCGTCACGAACGGCGCTCCGTTGCTCTTTGTCAATTCAGACCAGTGCGTGACCAACTCGCTGGGGATCGTGAACTTCCATCACACCAATGGTGGGCCCTGCGCCCTCCAATACGCGTGCTGCTGGCCCATGGTAGCCTTGCCCGCCACCGCCACCAATGGCGGGCCGGCCGCCAACCATGCCGCGCTGGGATCGTGCCTGGAGCTGGAACTTGTTTCGCTGAACGGACCGCCCGCAGGCAGCCTCAGTGTGTGGGAACCGGATCAAAGCTCGCCGAGCTTCAGCGTGGCGGTGGGCGAGGACGCCGGCACGCACCGGCTGATGCTGAGCCAGAACGGCGGCCTCCCGGGCACAGATCCTTTCGGTTGCATCGAGGGGCGGCACATGGCGTTGAGCCTGCCGGGACTTTATTGCCTAGGCTTCCGGGTCGTGGACAGCTCCACTAACGGACCCAGCGGGGGACCGATGCATGCCCCCTCGCCGCTCTATCAAGTGTATCTGCAAGCGGGGTTGACCGTGGCATCGCTGACGCAGCAAGGAGCGACAGCGACCGTGCTGTTTGGCGGGGAAGCGTCGAAGACGTTTTACCTGGAACGAAGCCTAGCCCTGGGGCCGTCAGCTTCCTGGCAGAAAGTGGCGGGGCCGTTGCGGGGAGCGTGTCGTCTCCAGACACTGGCCGACCCGGACGCCACCAACGCAATGAGTTACTTCCGGCTACGCGCCACGACACCATGAAAGCCAGCCTTCAATCCATCAGGACCTGGCGCCTGCGGTCGGCGGCGGGTGTATGCCGCAATGGCGGAACGAGGCGGGCCGATGAAGTCCCGGGCAAGAGGCGGACAAGAATGTCCGCGCTCCGGCCGGCTGGCAAGAGCACGGCAGGAAGAGCCGACCAATGGTCGTTAGGCAAAGAACGGACCGAATCACACCCGGTCCGGCTGCCAGACAGGGAGGATCAAACAGAGGCGTCCACGCCCTATTTGCTGGGGGCGTGGGCGCCCACCATCCTGCGCCGGGCAGGTTTGGCGCTGGTCGGCCTGGTCGTGGCCGGCTGGCTGCCGGCCCTGCCGCTTGCGGCCCAGACCTTCGTCACGCCCAAGCTGGGCGGCGGACAGGTTGCCGCAGACATGGTTCACATAGACATCTACTACGATGCTGAGGCGAACGTGCTTTATGCAACCGTTGACGATAGCTACGGCACGCCGGAGTTGCGGGCGCTCGAACAGGGTCATGCCTTTGATTCCCAGCAGCCCTATGCGGTGCTAAACGGAAAGGCCTATAACGCCCAGTACGGCTGGAACGTCGGCGGCTTCTTCACTATGCCGCCCGGCGCGGCGATCTGGATCGAGATGCTCGATTGCACACCCAATCTCGAAACCTATTCAGGCTGGGGGCAAACCGGAAGCTATGCGCCGATCTTCGGCACGGGCGCTACGCCGGCCCTCTGGAAATGGAGCGGAGTGATGGTCCACAATACCTATGCCGTGCTCGATCCGCCCTTCGGACGGTTCTTTGCCGACTACCACATCTACTTCGGCGATGCCGCCACGGGATCTCGGGCGAACTTCACCGAATTCGGCGACACCACAGTCCGGCTCGAATGGACAACTGTGCCCGTGGAGAGCCTGATGGCCTTCAGATTCGGCGCTGTGGAAGCCAGCAACGGCGCGCCGTTGCTCTTCATCAACTCCGGCCAATGGGAGTCCGACTCGCTGGCGGTCGTGAGTTTCCGCCACACGAATGCTGGTCCCTGCGCGTTCCAATACGAATGCTGCTGGCCCATGGTGACCGTGCCCGCTACCGACGCCAACGGCGGGCCGGCCGCCAACCATGCGGCTCCCGGTTCTTGCCTCAAGCTGCAGTTCATTTCGCTCAGCGGGCCGCCTGGCGGGAATCTCGGCGTCTGGGAACCGGGTCAAAGCCTGCCAAACTTCAGAATGGCGGCAGGAGCGACGGCGGGCACAAACCGGCTGGTGCTGAGTCAGAACAACGGTGTCCCCGGAAGTGATCCCTATGGTTGCGTCCAAGGGCGACGCCTGGCCCTGAGCCAGCCGGGGCTTTACTGCCTCGGCTTCCGGGTGGTGGACAGTTCAACCAATGGACTCGGCGGCGGACCGATTCATACCCCCTCGCCGCTCTACCGGGTTTACCTCCAAGCCGGTCTGACGGTGTCCTCCCTGACTCGGGACGGCCAGACAATGACCGTCTGCTTCGGGGGAGGACCCGGCCAGCGGTTTTTCCTGGAACGTAAATCCGTCTTGGGCCCATCCGGACCATGGCAGACCGTAGCCGGCCCTCTGATTGGAACCAATTGTCTGCAGACTCTGACGGACCCCGACGTCCAAGATGAGCGGGGCCTTTACCGCCTGCGCGCAGAACATCAATAACCAATTGAAACATGAAAACTAAGTACAAGATCCTGCTATTCCTGATCGCCATCCCCACCTTCGCGTGGGTTGGCTCCGCTCTTCACAAGAACGCCACCAGCGACTCAGCCCCGGCCAAAGGCAGGAAAGTCCTCTATTACCAGGACTCCATGCATCCCTGGGTTAAATCCGATCGCCCCGGGAAGTGCACCATTTGTGCCATGGACCTGACCCCCATTCTCGAAGGCGAGAAGGGCTTTGGATTGGGTGACGAATTAGTGGTCCTCAGCTCCAACAGCATCACCGTGGTCAACGTTCAAGCCGAGGAAGTCAAGCGAATGCCGCTGTGCTATACCTTGCGGGTGGCCGGCACACTGGAGCCAGACAACACCCGCAAGGCGATAATCGCCGCCCCCGCGCCTGGCCGCATTGACGACGTCGCTGTGCCTTCCGCCGGGGTGGATGTCAGGAAGGGGCAGCCGCTGGCCTCCTTCTACAGCCCTGACCTTACCTTCCAGACGCGGCGCTACATCTTCCGAGACCGCTTGCCTGACCGAACAAATGAGTTTGGCCCCAATCCGTTTTCCGCCCCGGGCAGTTCGCGTCACGCCCAGGCTCATCCGAGCCCCTTGAGCCCGCGGACGGACCTGGATCCGTTCTATAATGACCTCCTGGCGCCGCTGGCCGGGACGATCGTGGAACGCAACGTGTTTGACGGGCAGTATGTCGCGGAAGGCGACCGGCTATTCACCATCGTGGATTGCTCGGTCCTCTGGTTCCGTTTTGATGTCTATGAACAACAAGTGGGCTGGTTGGAACCCGGACAGCGCCTCGACGTCTCGGTTCCGGCCATCCCGGGCCGGGTCTTCCCCGCCGTCATAGCCGTGATCGAACCCACCGTCAACGACAGCACTCGCACGATCAGGGTGCGGGCGGACGTGCAGAACCCGGTGATGGGACCTCCTGGCCGCCAGCATCGCCCTCTCAAATTGGGCATGTACGCGGAGGGTCGCCTTCAGGCCGAAGGACCGGAAGTCCTGACGCTCCCCCGCAGTGCCGTCCTCCTGCCGGGCGATGGGGCGTTTGCTTACGTTGAGCAGGCGACTGGCGCCTACGAACGACGGGAGGTCAGATTGGGCCGCCAGGGCGACGACTATTGGGAAGTCCTCCAGGGGTTGGACGCAGGCGACCGCGTGGTCACCTCGGGCCATGTGCTCATAGATGCGCAGGCCCAGTTCAGTCGCGGGCCGGCCCGAGGCACCTTGGACGACCCGGCTCCTGCCTCCGTCGCCCAGGCCGACCATCCCAACCCGATGGCCTCGCACGACACCGAGCCGGAGCCGACCTCCGGCCTCTCGCAGGACCAGCAAAGCGCGCTGACGAAATTCCTCGCCGCTGCCAATGGCGTCAGTCGGGCCCTCGCGGCCGACCGACTGGATGAGCTTAAGCCCCATACCGCCGCACTGCCGGCGCTGGCTGGTTCGCTGGCAACAGAAATGGGCACCGGACATCCCTGGCAGCCTTTGCTCAAGCGCATCCAATCCACCGCGAGCTGGGGCGTGCCCTCCAGCCTCGAAGCTGCCCGCAAGGCCTTCCTGCCGTTTAGCACCAATGTGGTCGAGCTGGTGCAGATGCTGCGCGCCAGTGAAGACGCCTTTCGCTCCTTGAAAGTCTATAAGTGTCCCATGGCGCCGAAACCGGGGCTGTGGTTCCAGGCGGAGGGCCCTTTGCGGAATCCTTACTTTGGCGCGGAAATGCTGATCTGCGGCACTGAGGTCAAAGTCCAACCAGCCCGGCCGCAAGGACCCTCGAAGGCCCAAGTCACGCCCTCCTCACCCGCGACCCACTCGCCGGCTCCCGCTGCTCATGCTCACTCCCCGGCCGCGTCGGCCTCTCCTCCCCCGTCCGCGCCCGCCGCGAAGGTCGCCCCGCCTCCGCCCGCCGAACACCGGCCCGCTGCGTCCTCGCAGATTGAATCCCCCAACTCGCACGATCATTCGGCACTCGAAGATCGGACTAGAGGCGGCATCGCGGCATGGTTCGCTGCTCAGGGTGCGCAAGGGACCAATGGCGCGAGACCCTCCGGCTCGCCGCTGTCCGCGCGGCCGGCAGCAACCCGAGTTCAACAATCACCCCCTGCTCAACCGTGATTCACCTATGATCAACCGCCTCATCGAATGGTCCCTGCGCAACCGCTTCCTGGTGTTGTGCGGCGCGCTCGCCCTCGTAGCCTGGGGAGTCCGGTCTCTTTACCAGACTCCCGTAGATGCCATTCCGGACCTGAGTGAGAACCAGGTCATCGTTTATGCCGACTGGCCGGGCCGCAGCCCCCAGGAGGTTGAGGATCAGGTCACCTACCCGCTCTCCGTCAACCTGCAGGGCCTGGCGGGGGTCCGGACCGTCCGCGCCTCCTCCATGTTCGGTTTCGCCTTCATCACGGTGATCTTCGAGGACCGGGTGGACAATTACTTCGCACGTTCGCGCGTCCTCGAACGGCTGAACTATCTCGGCGACCTGCTCCCGGCTGGCGTCGTGCCCAGGCTCGGCCCCGATGCCACTGGGCTGGGCTGGGTGTATCAATACTACCTTGCCGTGGACCCGGCGCGCTCGCCCAAGGGTGGCTATGATCTGGCTCAACTGCGTGCCTTGCAGGACTGGTTCGTCCGCTACCAGCTTAACGCCGTCCAGGGCGTCGCGGAAGTGGGCAGCATCGGCGGCTTCGTCCGCCAATACCAGGTCGAGGTCTCGCCCCTGAAGATGCGCTCCCGCCAGGTGAGCCTGCAGGAGGTCCTGGACGCGGTCGAGCAGAGCAACCTCAATGTCGGCGGCAAGGTCATCGAGGAGAACGGCATGGAGTTTGTTGTCCGTGGCCTCGGCCTGGTCGAGTCCACCAGGGACCTGGAAGACATTGTTCTCAAGGAAAGCGCCGGCACCCCCGTCTATCTCCGCGATGTAGCTGCCATCCACCTCGGCGGCGATTTCCGGCGCGGCGCCCTGGACGTGGACGGACGCGAAGTTGTGGGTGGGGTGGTCGTGATGCGGAACGGCGAGAATGGGCTGGCCGTGATCAAGCGCGTGAAGGAGAAGATCGCGCAGATCACACCCAGCCTCCCGCCCGGCGTCAGCCTCCAGCCGTTCTACGACCGGAGCACTCTCATCGAACGCACGATCGCCACGCTGAAGCGGGCCTTGACCCAGGAGATTCTACTGGTGGCGCTGGCCCACATTCTGTTCCTCTGGCACTTCCGCAGCATCCTGATCGTCACCCTCCCCCTGCCGGTCTCGATCCTGATCTCCTTCATCCTGATGAAGAACTTCGGGATCACCTCCAACATCATGTCGTTGAGCGGTATTGCCATCGCCATCGGGGTGCTGGTGGACGCCGGGATCGTGATGACCGAGAACGTGATCCGGCATTGCGAACGAATGGAGAAGAAAAAGGGCGGCGGGAACCGGCTCACCCCCGCCGAGACGTGGCAGGCCACCCTGGGCGCGGCTCAACAGGTGGGGCGGCCCATCTTCTTTGCGATGCTCATCATCATCCTGGCCTTCCTCCCGGTCTTCACCCTCGTCGGCGAGGAAGGCAAGCTGTTTCGACCGCTGGCCTTCACCAAGACTTTCGCCATGATCGGGGCCACGCTGTTGGCGGTGACCATTGTGCCCGCCCTTTGCACCTTTCTCGTCCGTGGTCCCTTCCGCCCCGAGGAAGAGAACCGGATTATGCGCGGGCTGTTGCGGATCTACGAGCCCGCGCTCGACTGGGCCCTGGCTCATCGGCGCAAGGTCCTGGGCACGGCGGCCGCGCTGCTGGCGGTAGCGGTCGTGCTGGCTTTTGGGCTCCCGCGCCCGGTGGCCCGAGCCGTGGCGCAATGGCCCGGGATTGGGAAGCTGGCGCAAGGCATCGGCAGCGAGTTTATGCCCACACTGAATGAGGGGAGCTTGCTCTTCATGCCGGTGCTCCTGCCCAGCACTTCCCTGACCGAGATCAAACGGCTCATTTCCTGGCAGGACCAGGCCCTGAAACAGGTGCCGGAAGTGCAGTCGGCCGCCGGCAAACTCGGCCGCTCCGAGACTGCCACCGACCCGGCGCCCGTCGAGATGATCGAGACCACCATCGAGCTCAAGCCGGAATCCGACTGGCGCCCCGGAATGACGCACGAGAAACTAATCGCCGAACTCACCGAAAAGCTGAGCCAGGCGCCGGGTTATGTCCCCGGCTTCCTCCATCCCATCGAAGGCCGCATCCTCATGCTGAGCACCGGCATCCGGGCCCAGGTGGGCGTCAAAATCCTGGGCGACAACCTGGACGCCCTGCAGAAGAAGGCATTCGAGGTGGAGAAAGTCATGCGGCAGATTCCCGGCGCGGCAGGAGTGGCCCCGTCGCGGCTCCAGGGCAAACCCTACCTCAATATCGAGGTGGACCGCACGGCCATGGCCCGTTACGGTTTGCGGGCTCGGACGGCGCTCGATGTTGTGGAAGCCGGCCTGGGCGGGCGTAACGTGTCCACCACCATCGAAGGCCGGCAACGGTTCCCCATCCAGGTGCGCTTCCAGCGCGACGAGCGCGATGATCTCGAGCGACTGCAGGATGTGCTGGTCTTCACGCCGTCCGGCCGGGCCATCCCGCTGGGCCAGGTAGCCCGGATCAAGCGGGTCGTGGGGCCCAGCGAGATCACCAGCGAGAACGGCCGTCTGCGCACGTATGTCCAGGCCAATGTCCAGGGCCGCGACCTGGGGAGCTTCGTCCAGGAAGCCCGCGAGCGGGTAGGGCGGGAGATCACGCTCGCCGAGGGCATGACCCTCGAATGGAGCGGCCAGTATGAAAACCAGCTCCGCGCGCAGCGCACTCTGCAGGTCATCGTGCCGTCCGTGCTGGGGATTATCTTCCTGCTCCTGTACGTCGTCTATGGCTCGGTGAAAGAGGCGTCCCACGTCATCCTGGCGGTGCCATTCGCGCTCACCGGAGGCGTGTTCCTGCATTATCTCCTGGGCTATAACTTCAGCGTGGCGGTGTGGGTCGGTTACATCGCTTTGTTTGGCACCGCGATCGAAACCGCCATTGTCATGGTCGTCTATCTGGATGAAGCGGTGCAGAAGAAGAAGGCCAAACGCGGCCGGGCGTTCAACCACGCGGACTTGATTCAGGCGGTGAAGGAGGGCGCCAAATTGCGCCTGCGGCCCAAGGTCATGACGGTGGCCACCACCGTGGCCGGCCTCCTGCCCATCATGTGGAGCACCAGCACCGGGTCGGAAGTCATGCGGCCCCTGGCGGCGCCTGTCTTGGGCGGCATGATCAGCAGCTTCCTCCACGTTCTCATTGTGACCCCGGTGCTGTTCGCCTGGTTGCATGAACGCGAGGCCAGGTCGGTGCCGTCGGTAACCGTCCCGGCAGGATCGGGCGTGCTGATTAAGGACCTCGAGGGGCAACTTGCCCGATAACCGGCCACGACGGCATTACACTAAAGTTGTACAACCAATGTGCAATAGCATGATTGTCGCGCCGGGTCTAATCTCCCTCTTGTAGGGTAGCGCGATGAACATGAACCATATAAAGAAAGTGATCAAATGAAAAAATCTCACCATCGTCTCAACATTTCGGTGTTAGCTGTATTGCTGGCTGGCTGGGCCGGTTTCTCCATATCCGCCAATGCCATCACACTGGACTTCGAGGGCCTCCAAGACCTGGAGTATATTCAAGACTTCTATAATGGGGGGACAGGCAGCTTGGGGAGTGCCGGCCCGAACTACGGAGTCCAGTTTGGCAGCGATTCCCAAGCCCTTGTTGGAGGTGTCGCCTTCACCCCGGAGCTTGCCCCTTCACCGGGCACAGTGGCCCTCTTTCTCCAAGGGGTTGGTGTTGTCATGAATGTGGCGGCTGGCTTCGATACCGCCATCTCGTTCTACTATACCGCCCCAAATAACCCTGGCTTTGTCAGGATTTGGGATGGCCTGGACGGCACGGGCAATCTTCTTGCTGATATCGTGCTGGGACAAAGCGCCAGCACAGGCCCGCTCCCCTTCGACGCCTGGGCCCCTGCGGGTGCCGCGTTCAGCGGAACGGCCATGTCGGCGGTCTTCGGCGGGGTTGCCATTGACATCGGCTTCGATGACATCACCTTTGGCAGGCAGACACCGGGAGGGGTGCCGGATGGCGGCGCGTCGGCCCTGCTGTTGGGCATCGGCCTGGCGAGCGTGGGGTTCTTCCGGCGCCTCTGCGGGATAGCATGAGCGGGAAATCAACGCCTCATCACCCTGTGCGGGGCTGCTGCGAAGCAGCCCCTCTCTTTGGGTTGCAGCCGAGGGGCTCCCGACTGCCAGATGAATCCAAACCAGTTGCGTTCTGATGACTGCGGCTCACCGCCCTCCGCGGGCCGAATATCGCCCACCACGCGCCGGACGTATTCCTTCGCTGGTGCAATCGGGTTGCTCCTTGCCTTAATAGTTTGCTACCTGAGGGCTCCTGCGGGTGAAACCCGAGGCAGAGTCTCCAGTGTCCCCTCGCACGCGGTGGCAAAGCAGGCGCCCCTGACACACGATACGGAGGACTTACACCGGACTGCAGAGAAGCAACGACAGGTCCCGCCTTCGTCGCTCATGCACGTCTCAGCGACCAACGCGCCCGGGACTATCGAATACCGCATACTCACGCCCGACGAAATGGGGCTTACGGAGGAACAGGCCCACCACACTTTGACCGGTCCGGTGACGCAGGAGGTGCCGGGGCGGCGGATACCAGAGGTGGTGACAATCGAGGAGTTGGAACGGGGCGCCTGGGAGAACCGTGCGGTGCCATTGTCGGAGGCGAACACGCTGGACAATTGGTACTATCAACAGCGGCTTTTCGGGGTTCTCGATGAAGGGACCGCCGGACGGCGGGTCTTTGTTCCGCAGGCCATTCTCCTGAAACTGCGCGAGCGGGAGATACTGGCGGCCATCCGGGTTCCTGCGGGGCGGGAGGTCACGGCGATCCGCATCCTCAAAGGTCAGACACGCGTCGAGTATGCCGGCTTGAACAGCTTGGAGAGGCGTATGGTTTCGGCAAATGACCCCGCCCTCGATCACCAGTGGCACCATCAGGTCATTGGCAGCCACGCGGTCTGGGATATCGCTGCCGGGGATGCTTCCGTGCGGCTGGCGATCCTGGACGCTCCTTTCCAGATGAACCATCCGGACCTCGCGGCAAATGTGCTCCCCGGCTGGAACGTCGTGAGCAACGTCCCGGTCACACACAGCACAGGCATTAACCACTCGACGGGCGCTGCGGGGGCGGCGGCGGCGGTGATCAACAATGGGTTGGGAGTGGCCGGAGCGGTCAACTGCAAGGTCCTGCCGATCTTCATCAACGGCACGCTGGCGGAGATGTATCTGGGCACGCTGTGGGCAGCCAGCAATGGAGTGCGGGTGGTCAACGTCAGTTGGACCGGCGCCGAGGATATGATGATGTACTACGCGGGCCTATGGCTGAGGAACCATGCCCGGGGGATCTTGGCCATGGTGGGGGGGAATACCGCGACCCGTCTCAATTATACGAACTTTGCGACTGTGGCGGCCATTGCCGGCACCGACGTGAACGATCAGGCGCCATTCAGCTATGGACCGCACATTGACTTCGCGGCGCCTGGCGTCGCTGTTTACACCACCGCCACTGCCTCGGGCTATGCCGCCCAAAGCGGGACCAGCTTTGCCACGCCGCTCTTCTGTGGTGTGGTGGCGGCCCTGATGGTCATCAATCCCGCCCTGGGACCGGACGACGTGCTCGACTTGCTCCGGACCACCGCAGTTGATCCCGGAACTCAGGGTTGGGATGAACACTACGGTTGGGGCCGGATTGATTTTGCTGAGGCCGTGCGCGCTGCGGTGGGAACACTGCGGATAGTGAAGGCCGCCCCAACCCCGGCGGGCTTCACAGTCTCGATGGCGTATTGGCCCAGCTTGAACTACACCCTGTGGCGAGCCGCGCCAGTATCCCCACTAACCTGGCAGGTGGTTTCACAAGCCATTCGCAGCGTGAACACGAATGAGAGTGTGATTAGCCTGACGGACCCCCAGCCGAACCTGAACGAAGGCTGCTACCGGGTCGGCATTCGGATCCCGTGACGGGACCGCGAGCCAGAGCAGACCTTTGCACTGGCATTACACCAAGGTCGCACAGGCCTGTAGTCGCGTTACGGGCAACGTATCAGGTGTCAAGAGGGCGCAATGCGTTTCCGGCGGGCATTTCCGGAGGAGAGAGCCTGCCGCATTCCGCGCGCACGAGCGGTCAATACCGCGCCGGAGTTGCTTCTGCCCGGCCCTATTTCCGCTTCGGCTCGAGGATACCCCTTAACAGGTTGTTGGCCGGCGATTGATTTGTGGCGGGCGCGTTGGTTGCCGCGGGCGTTCCCTGGCCCAGAATAGCGCCGATGCCCTGCAAGAGCCCTCCAACACCGCTTCCCGATCTGTTGGTGCTGCCGTTGGAACTGGTATTCGTGCCCGCCGGCAACAAGCTCCTCAGGCCACCTTGGATCAACTCGCCAACCTGTCCAGCCTTGCCGCCCGCCGCTTTCAGAACGCCGCTGAGCAAAGCGACTTTATCAACGCGTGCCTTCGAGTTGCCGAGAGTGCCCTGCACAATGAGGAAGTCGGGTAGTTTGGCATACGTTGCGTTGGTGGGGGTATTACCCGCCATTCCAATGCGTTGTGCGATCGGCCGCCCGAGGGAAACCGAGACGGGCATTTGGAGCGGCGAGTTGGTCAGAACCTCGGCCAGCGTAATGGTTCCGGTCGCCTGGGCTTCAAAGGAGGGGCTTTGCACCGTGGCTTTCTGCAAATCCACACGACCAGAGCCGGCGGTGGCGCGCAGGACAACCGTATTAATGCGGGATTGCCTCAGGTCGGCCATTCCTCCGTCGCTGCTGGCGCCGCCGCCCGAGGCAGCTCCTCCAGAGAGCAAGGACACGACCGCGCCTGCGGGGTTCTTTGCCAGGTCGGGGATGGTCATAATGACGGTGACCACATTCTTCAGCACGCGAGTGTACCAGGTTTTGCCCTCGAGGCTGACGATTGCGAAATTGAGGTTGGTGAGGGTCATGTCGAACTGCCCGGCCAGGTGCTTCTGGAGGCTGGCGCCGGAGATCCCCGCGCCGGTTATTTTGCCCTGGGCGGTTGCCGTGCCGCCAATCTGTCCCTTGCGCTCCGGCTGCAACGAGTTGACCAGCGGCGTCAGCGGGACGGCTTGGGCGCTGAGAGACAGGTCGTATTTCCAGCCGGGCATGCCAAGGTCCAGGTCGGCGGTCGCGCCCGCAGGCGCGCCGTTGAGCGTTAGCTTGCACGGATTGATCACCACGCGGCTGCCGTCAATCCTGGCGGCGGTCTGCCAGTCGGAGACTTCCACTTCGCGCAGGTACAACCGGCGGATAGACGCGCTGGCGGTGAAGTCACGGAACGGCAGTTGGATTGCCTCGGGTTCCTTTTCGGCCGAAGCCGACGCGGGCGCGCTCGTGGTGGCAGGCTTTCCACCCCCAGCGGCGTTGGTGTCGCCCATGAAAAGGTCGTAGTAGCTGGTCAAGTCAAGGGCGTCGGCCGCCAGCTTGAGGTCGCCCCGGATCGCGTTGGTTTGAGATAGATCCACCTGGCCGCTTAACTCGATCTTGTTGGCCGCGCGCGCAGTCGGGGTGAGGCCAAGCTGGCACTGCCGCAGGCCGACGACCTGATTGCGCACGGAGGCATCCACGAGCATCTTCGCCTCGAGCGGGGTGCCGGGGGTCTGGTCTTTCGGATCCGCGACGACCAGGTTGGCCACCTGCAAATCCGCCTTCAGGGCGGAAGCGCCTTGCGGGTCGTACTGGGCGATGGCATTGGCGTTGATTGCCACAGACATAAGCTTCTTATCCGCCAACAACGGTTCGAGGAAAGGTCCCACGCCGTTCTGGTTGAGATCCGCCAGTTTGGCGGTCAGATTAACGGTCCGCTTCTCCAGGTTGTATTTCGCGGCCAGGTCGAAACTCCCGCCTGCCTTCGCGTCCCCGGTCAGCTTGCCGGCCAGCTTGCGGACTTGTACTTCCTGCGGGGTCAGGCCCACATCGAAGTCCGCCGCTGCGCCCAGACTGCGAACCGCGTTCTGGCCCAACTGTCCTGTGAAGTCCGCGAGCGCGACATTGCCTGTGACAGCTTGCGTCTTCTGCTTTTGCGTCCAGTGGGCGTTCACCTCGATCGAGCCGGAGGAGACGCTTAAATCCGGCTGTGGCAGGGCCTGGAGCAGCGGTGCCAGCATCGCCCGTGCGACAACCTGCATATCGGCGGCTTCAGCCTTCGGGTCGTAGGTGTAGGTGCCGGAGCCAGACGCGCTCGCCAGCATCTGGTTCTGACGCGCGACTTCCAGCTTGACTGCGGCGAGGTCGAATTGTTTGAGGCCGGCAGCCTTGCCGCTGGCCTGCAGGGTGATCGTGGCATCCGCGAGCTGATTGCTCCCGATATTCGCCGTCAGGCGGTCAATGCGGGAGTCAAGGTTGAACGTAATCTGCCGGCCGCCTTGCTGCGAAAGCAGTTTGGCATTCGCATTTACCAGGCCCGCCGCGGCAACCTCGCCCAGAAACGGTTTCCAGTCCGCCAGATTCAGGCCCGAAAGGGAGAAAGTGAACGTCGAATCGCCCACCGTGCTGCTGGCGTCACCCCAGGCGATTGGCATCGGGCTGGTCAGATCGCCCTTGAGCAGGGGGCTGCCGTTCTGGGTGCCGGTCAGCGATAGTCGCCGGACAAGGGCCGTCTTTTGCCCAAGGTCAATCGAGGCGTCGTAGTCCTTGTGGAGGTCGAGTTGGGGCGTTGTCTGGTTGGTCCGGGTCACCTGGAACCGGCTGACGTCCACCTGGCCGCGGGCGGTGATGTTCGAGCCGCCCCGGGTCAACTCGACTTGATGGGTCGAACGGATTGTCGTAGGTCCGAAAGCCAGGCCGTACTGCGCGCCGAGCAGGTTGAGCAGCCGCTGGTCAATTCCGGAGAGCTCGAGGTTCAGGCGGCCTTCGAACTTTTCGACCTCGAAGGGCCCGCTGGCGCGCAGCTCGCCCAGGGGCGTGTCCTGCTTCTGCAAGCGCAATGTCACCGCTTTGACTTCGGTGGGCGTGATCTCCGCATCGAGCGCGCCGCTGACGGCGGCAAAATCCGCCAGCGCCTTTCCCGCGCGGCTGACGTTCAGGCGGGCGCTGCCTTTGATGGAAGCCGGCTTCAAGTTTGCCGCCAGGGCAAAATCATAGCTGCCGTCCACTTTGCCTTGCAGCAGCGCATTCGTGGTGGCGACTCGAATGTCGCCATCCAACGCCAGCTTGCCCTTCTGGCCGTTCTTCAAGTCATCCACCGTGACGTTGACATGCGAGAACTCGATGAGGTCGGGGGGGCCATCCGTGCGGCTCTTGACCTGACGAATGGCTGCATCCCTGATGGCGAACTTCTTCAAGTCAATCTGCGGCGGCTGGGCGGGCTTGGCCGGCGGCGCGGGCTCCTTCCCGGTCGTCGGGGCGGTTTGCGCCTTCCACAGAGGATCCAGGTTGCTGGTCCCATCGGGGTTTTCGACCACGGTAAGCGCGGGCGACGAAAGCGTGAGCTCATCCACGCGGATGTTGCCGCCGAGGATCGCCATGAGGCTGTAGCGCAGACGCGCTTCGGTCGCGGTGGCCAGCGGTTCCGTGCCGGTGGTCTGCACCTCAACGTCGCGCAGGACCACCTGGCTGAAAGGGCTGATCTGAGCATCGCTCACGGTGATCCGGGCATTCATCGCCTTGCTGACGCGGGGCAAGACCACGCCCTTGAAGAAGCCCGAGCTGGTCGCCACGAAGTAAGCGAGGATGAGCAGAACGGTCAATATGCCTCCGCCCCAGGCGAGCGCCCGGAGCCAGCGGCGGGGTTTCCCGGGCGCCGAACCAAGTTGTGTGTCAGTCATAATAGTAAATCGCAGAACTCACTCAGGGGGTTGCGAGCAAGGGCCGGTCTTACCTGGCCCGGCCGTTCTGATTTTGAGAACAATGTAGCGCCCCTCTGGCGCCTGTCCAAGTCGCCGTTCGACATAAGACCGACGCGGCTGCCGCCGAGGTTATTCAACCAGCAGACTGCGGCCCGCTGCGGCTACTGGGCGTCGTTTAGAAGCTTGAGCTGCGATTTGCGAGTCAGCTCCATTTCGGCCTTGCCGTTGTAATCAACGACCTTTCCGCTAACGGCGACAGCCTTGCCCTTGAGCGCAGGCAGGTTCTCGAAACCGTTGGTGTTCCGGTTGCGGACAATCGCGGCGAACGTGTTGCTGGGGTATTTCCTGTCAAAGTTCAGGAAGGTGATGCCCGGCCGGACGCTAACCTGGGCTACAACCCCGGTAACCGTGGCCTGTTTCCCGATGTACTCGCCAGCCTGTGCGGCCCCGATGGTGAGCGCGGGGGCGTTCGTCGTGTCGGCCAGGCTGCGGGAGGCGGCGGTCAGGCAAAGCGCCAGGAAGAGAATCGCGAGAGACTTCATACGACGCCCAGCATGAGCAGGATGCAAGCCGGGTTCAAGAATGAAATGGATCGAACTTGCATTCCCCGAATCCTTAGCGAACGCGCGGAGTGACCCAAACTGTGGCCACGACGCACCAAGCGCGAGGAGATAGGAGTCGAGGACAACCCTTTTGAGGCTTGCGGTTGCTTTTGCAGGACCTCCGGGGAGCG
>Ga0209201_1001530_pt1 | contig 26077 bp, 13 predicted proteins | sample AD_UKC055_MetaG_FD_184411 | JGI IMG/M metagenome (GOLD analysis project Ga0209201, IMG submission 184411) | Active sludge microbial communities of municipal wastewater-treating anaerobic digesters from USA - AD_UKC055_MetaG (SPAdes) (version 2) | ecosystem: Engineered > Bioreactor > Anaerobic >...
ATATAAACGGGCTGATAATCCACAGTAAACAGATCAGTGTAAGATTTTCAATAATAAGTGGTTCAACTGAAGGGGAATTGTTATATAAAGAGGTCCATTCAACCTATACAGACCCTCACGGCCTCTTCACTCTGGTCATCGGTCACGGTGATGTTTCTCCTGACGGACTCCATCAGAAGCTGACCGATATAAACTGGGGGGCCGACAAGTTGTTTCTCATGGTTGAGATCGATATACGAAGCAAGGGTGATTACAAGGTAATGGGAATTCAGCAGATGATGGCTGTTCCGTTTGCATTTCATTCCCTGAGCAGCAGTACCGTTAAATATGATGACATCCTTAATGTCCCGCCATTATCAACCGTGGCGACAACAGGAAATTATACTGACCTGAACAATCTTCCTGTTTTATTTAACGGCGATTATAATACACTGTCAAATAAACCTATTATTCCGGTAAAAACCAGTGATCTTGAAAATGATGCAGGATTCCTGAAGAATTTTACTGAATTGGATCCCGTGTGGATGGCGGCTTCGGTAAATTACTATACAAAAACCGATCTGCAGACTGCCGGTGCATCACGGATGCATTTTCTCAACATAACCAATAAACCAACCACAATTGCAGGATATGGAATTACAGATGCTATGACTAAATCCTCTCCCGCAAACACAATTACAGGTTCAAATATTTCAAACTGGAATACTGCTTTCGGCTGGGGGAATCATACAGGGTTATACCGCCCGTCAAATTGGGTCCCTGCCTGGAATGATATAACTTCGAATCCGTTTACAATAACATCACCTGCAAATAACCAGATCCTTAGATATAATTCAAAAACAGAAAAATGGCAAAACTGGACACCGAATTACCTGACAGGTTTTACTGAAACTGATCCTTCATGGACTTCCTCATCAGCTAATTATTATACCAAATCCAATCTGGAGACAGGCGGAGGGTCAAGGGTACATTTCAGTAATATTATAAATAAGCCGACCACCATGGCAGGATATGGAATTACTGATGGCTTCAACGGAACATGGTCAGCCCTGACCGGAAAACCAAATACTCTTGCCGGTTATGGAATCATTGACGCTATGGCTACTTCTCATGCATCAAATACAATTACAACTGCCAATATTTCAAACTGGAATACGGCTTTTTCCTGGGGAAATCATGCTGCTGCAGGTTATCAGCCGTTTATAGTACCCGGCGAAATACATCATTACCTCAGGGGTGACATGACCTGGCAGCCGTTAACAGCTGATGCAGTGGGTCTTGGAAATGTTGAGAATATCTCACTAAACGGATGGATGGGTTCACCGAACCTGAGCATGGTGGGATTTATTACCCAGGGTGAATGGCACGCCGGTCTTATTGATGCCCGTGGCCCGGTAATGGCAGATGTAATTATAAAAAGAGGTGGATCGAATAATGAGTTCCTGAAAGCCGACGGAAGCGTTGATCCGAATAACTATATGATACAGATTACAGGAACAACAGATGAATTTACAGCATCACAAAACCAGATAAATTTTTCTCTTAACAATTATCCTTCCGGATTAATATCTGTTAAAATGTACGTAAACGGGGTACGGATAAGTAATAACGCTTTTAATGTCTCAGGACAGGTTGTAACATATAATCCCGCAAATAACGGATTTTACGAGCTCACAGAAGGAGACAGAATCCAAATTGATTATTCTTATTAACATGATCACTGTACAGATGAGATTGTCTCTTATAATACTGACTTTCATGGTTATTACCTGGCAGATTTCGGCACAGGGAGTAACCCGTCAGGGCAGAAACACAACATCGGATACTGATTTTGTTACTAAGAACGGTAAAATTGTGGATATCCCTGCATTAAGCAGGTATGGAGAAGAACTCCTTATCAGGGTTCCTGTGAATCTGGTCACCGCTTCTATTACAAATATTGCAAGCAATTCTGCAATAAGCGGTGGTGATATCTCGGGTGATAACGGGTTACCGGTCTTAATACGAGGTATATGCTGGAATACTTATCCTGAGCCTACAATTGCACATTTTAAAACGTCCGACGGTACAGGAACAGGAGCATTTACCAGTCAACTTTCAGTACTGATGCCATCTACAACATATTATATAAGGGCCTATGCGACAAACATCTCCGGAACAACATATGGAGAAGAAATAAGTTTCACCACTCTTCCCAGAACTGATCCCTCCGAATGTCTGATCGCCTGGTATCCATTTAATGGCGATGCTGCTGAAGCGACCGGTTACGGAGCAAATGGCACAGTTAACGGAGCGATCCTGACTGAGGACAGGTTTGGCAATCCAAATTCAGCATTCTATTTCAATGGAATTGATAATTCGATCACGATCCCCGGCAACCTCGCGATAACGAATTCATTTACAATCTCATTCTGGGCGTACCCGGAAAGAGAAAGCGGTTATAGCAATGTTCTTACTGATGGTAATATAAACTATGGAGGTAATGATTTTCTGATAAATTTCAGGGATAGTGATATAGGTATCAGGGCAGATAAAGGTAGCTCTCCTTTAAATTATGAAGACAGAGGTTATCCGGGGCTGACAAATCTTAACTTCCTGAAAAGATGGGTACATGTCGCCTGGGTTATGGAGCCTGGTGGGTCAAAGGTATATCTTGATGGATACAAAATTGCTGAGATCAATGAGGCGGGAACAAATGAAGGCTTTCATGATGATCATGTTACTATTGGGGCAAGGCATGTCTGGACAAATATGGATAATTTCTTCCAGGGCAAGCTTGATGAGTTCCGGATTTACAACTGCAACTTAAATGAGAGTGAAATTTACAGCGTTTATTCAAAAGAGGGCTCTCTTTTACCCACTATAGAGACAGCATTTTTGTCAGACACAACGGCAACATCAATTTCATCAGGAAGCAAGATTCTGAGTGATGGAGGTTCACCAATCACAGAACGCGGAGTATGCTGGAGCACCTCGCCAAATCCGACAATTGGTGATAACAGAACCCTTGATGGAACCGGAACGGGATCTTTCACAAGCCAGATTACAGGACTGTTACCCGGAACAACCTATTATATAAGGTCTTATGCAACCAATAGTGCGGGAATTACTTATGGCAGCGAATTGAGCTTTCAAACCCATAGTACTTTTCCGAATTGTGGTTCGGTAACAGATATTGACGGTAACATTTATAACACTGTTACAATAGGGACGCAGTGCTGGATGAAAGAGAATCTGAAAACAACAAGATATAATGATGGTACTCCAATTTCTTTAGTAAATACCCAAAACAATTGGAATGATCTCACAATCAGCAGTAAAGCTTATTGCTGGTATAATGATGACATAAATAACAAAGACCCATATGGTGCTTTATACACCTGGGCGGCAGCTATGAATGGTGCGGATACAAGTACTCTAAATCCGAGTGGAGTTCAGGGAGTTTGCCCGACAGGGTGGCATTTACCAAGCTGGAATGAATGGGGTGTTTTAATTAAATATCTGGATCCTTATTCTTACATTCCAATTTCTATAGAAAGCAGTATTGCCGGCGGAAAAATGAAAGAAACCGGTTTGAGTCATTGGAATTCACCAAACACCGGAGCAACCAATGAAAGCGGTTTTACAGGACTACCGGGTGGTGGAAGATCACAGTCCGGGGAATTTCTTTTTTTTGGTAATGAATCTTATTGGTGGAGTACATCACAATTTGGCAGTGTGGGGTATGCAAGAGTAGAGAATCTTAATTACAACAACAGTTCTGCACGCAGGACAAGCACACCCTGGAAAAGCGGGATTTCTGTACGGTGCATAAAAAATCCGGAACAAACCATTCATTTACCGACCCTTGGTACAACAACGGTTTCAAATGTAATTGATACATCCGCTGTATGCGGCGGAGAAATCATCAGTAATGGAGGGACAGATATCATTTCTCATGGCGTTTGCTGGAGTACCTCAACAAATCCGACAACTGCAAATAATAAAACTATTGAGTTCAACGGATCGGGGACATTCAGCAACCTAATTTTTCCTTTAATCCCAGGAACCACTTACTATGTGAGAGCATATGCTATAAACAGCGCAGGAACGTCATACGGGAATGAATTAAGTTTTAGTACATGCCCGGCTATTCCTGCAATAAGTTTTAATTTGGGTATAACTTATGGAAAAGTTTCAGATGTTGATGGAAATGAATACAAAACTGTAATTATTGGCGTTCAGGAATGGATGGCTGAAAATCTCAGAACCACCAGATACAATAATGGCGATGCAATCCCTAATATCACAAATGACGAAACATGGAGGAGTTTATCCGATGGAGCCTATTGCTGGTTAAATGATAATATTTGTTATAAACCAACATATGGTGGCATTTATAACTGGTATGCAGCCAACAGCAATCTTTGTCCTGTTGGTTGGCATCTCCCTTCAAATGCAGAGTGGTCCATTTTAAATGCAACCCTTGGAGGGAATGAAATTGCTGGAGGAAAACTTAAGGAACAAGGATTTAATCACTGGAAGGAACCAAATACAGGTGCCACTAATGAAAGCGGATTTTCAGCTTTGCCACCCGGAGGATTTCGCAACGGAGCCCTATTTGACACAGGTGAGTTTGCCAGCTTTTGGACCTCAACTGAATATCCTGATAATCAGGCATTTTATAGAAGCATGAGTTATCAGTATGCCTTAGAAGCTTATAGTTGGGGTTTTAAGTCCAACGGTGCTAATGTAAGATGTGTTAAAGGTCCAATCCCACCTAAACCTGTTGTTTCAACACTTTGGACAAGGAATATTCAATCTGACCAGGCTGAGATAATTTCAACCATAAGCAGTGAATTGCCAATTAACACAAGGGGAGTATGCTGGGACACCTCCCCATCGCCGGACGTACTTGACAATAAAACTACAGATGGTAATGGGACAGGATCATTCACAAGCAAGCTAACCGATTTAGAGCCAAATAATACCTATTTTGTAAGAGCTTATTCGATGAATGACGATGGGATTACCTATGGGAACGAACTAGTTTTCACCACTGCTATGGCTTTGCCGGTTGATGGTCTGGTCGCTTACTGGCCTTTTAACTATAATGCAAATGATGAGAGCGGCAATAATAATAACGGCTCAGTAACAAGTGCAATATTAACATCCGACAGGTTTGGCAACCCGGATAGGGCATATAGTTTTGACGGCAACGGAGATTATATTTTAGTCCCTGATAATGATATTCTGTCTTTGGTTTCCCATAACTTCTCATTTTCGTTCTGGGTGTATATCAATCCGGGATCAGGAACAGATGTTAACATGGGATTTATTTCAAAAAGAAGATTTGACAGTATGGATGCAGCAAACTGGGAGTATAATCATGGATATGACGGTGCAACAGGCAATACTATAAGGTTTTGGTTCAGTGCATTAAACGGAAGATGCGCCACTTACTCAGGGATTGATAATTACGCAAGCGAAAAAGGTCAATGGATACATTGTGCGGCAACATCAGATAATGTTTCATTAAAAATATATAAGGATGGTATCCTGATGGCTGAAGCACCAAGGAGTTATATCTGCTCACAGGGTAATGGCACCGGTCCACTTGTATTCGGACGTGGCGGAGGCTGGAATCAGATATATTATCTAAATGGAATGCTTGATGATATAAGAATTTATAACAGGGCACTTTCAATTTCCGAAATTGAAGCATTATATCATGAAGGTGGCTGGTAGCTGGAATAAGATAAAGAGTAATTCTTAACAGTGAATTCCTGACCTTTGCCGTTTTGCCGTTGTGCCCTTGTGCCCTTGAGCCGTTGAGCCTTTGAGCCGCTTACCCCAGACAAACCTGGGATTAATTCTATCAAGCTCTTTCGTAATCTGAATGATTTTCCTAAAACATACTACCATTTCCACTATTATTTGCTTTGACGATAAAAAGCTATATTTTTGCACTCTCATCCGGTCCTATAGTTCAATGGATAGAACGGAGGTTTCCTAAACCTTAAATCCAGGTTCGATTCCTGGTAGGACTACAGATAAACCCCTTATTCGATTGTGAATTAGGGGTTTTGTATTTTTTGTATCCCCGATTTGTACCCTTCTGCCTGTATTCTTGTCCTTTAGGAAGAATTTTCAAAGGTCAATGGGTATGATAGATGTATAACCGCAATGGTTTTCTTATATTCAGAACTCCTGATCCCATTTCAGGGAATCAGATAGTTAAGGTTTATATGTCGCAAACAAGAAATGTCGTAAATTAGCCGAAAAAAGTTGTATATGCAACAGATTCTTCCAATATTTCCAGATGCAACCAGGATGGTTAATTACCAGGTTGGATTCAAACAAATAGATGATTTTGTCCATTACTTTGTAAATGGAATGCCGGTATACTGTCATGAGAAGGATGATAAGAACGGTTACCGTTTTGTGTTGGCGACCCTGATCAATAATAAATTCTGCAGCATTAAGGAGCTGAGCGAAGCGTTAGGAGTTCCGAGAAAGAATATAGAAAGATATGCCAAGGCATTAAGGGAAAAGGGCATGGCTTATTTTTTCAACAGGAAGGAAACTCGAGGGCAATGCCACAAATTTACTTCTGAAAAAGTTAAAGATGCCCAGGCATTATTGGACGCTGGGTATTCACAGCAAGGTACGGCAAAAAGGATAGGGGTAAGTGAAAGCGCAATACGTTACCATATCAAATCAGGACTTTTAAAAAAAAAGTAAATGTTTTCACCCCGTTACCAGCCTCCACACCCAGGGAACGTGACATTGCCGATTTTCTGGTTTCGGACATGATAGGTATAGGCGCCACACGTATTGAGGGACGGGTATTTTCTGCATTAGGCCTGCAACAATCAGAGATTTATTTTTCGCCGTGTGAAAGTGTTGAATATGGAGGGGTATTGTTTTTACTACCCTTTCTGTTAGCTAATGGTCTGTTGAGTTATAAAAAATATTATTCACAAAGGCATTCAGGATATTATGACTTTGACAGCGTGATACTAACGCTGGCATTCATGTATCTGTGTCGTGTTAAGAGTGTGGAACAATTGAAACACTACAGCCCTGGTGAAATGGGGAAATTACTAGGTCTTGACAGGATTCCGGAGGTACGTTGTCTGAGAGGGATAATTAAAGAGTTAAGCGTTCAGGAAAGAGCCTCGGAGTGGAATGCCTACCTTTCAGAGGATTGGATAAATCAGGAGGAGACGAGCATATATTATATAGATGGGCATGTTCAGGTTTATCATGGTCACCTGGCCAATCTTGGCAAAAAACACATTAGTCGACAAAAGCTTTGTCTGCCTGGGATGATAGAATTCTGGGTAAATAATGCTGATGGTTTACCCTATTTTTATATTACAGGAGAAGTTAATGAGAAACTACAGGAAGTTATAACGACCCAATTGGCTCCCCAGCTACTTGAGCTTACCGATGGTAAGGTCAGTCAGGAGGAGCTTACTGCGGATGAGTTTCTCCCCAGGTTCTCAATTGTGTTTGACAGGGAAGCATATAGTCCTTCCTTTTTCAAACATCTTTGGGAGTGTTACCGTATAGCGGTAATTACTTATAGGAAAAATGTAAAAGATAAGTGGGATGAAGAAGATTTTTCTGCTTATAATGTTGACAACGATATTGAGACTACCATGTATTTATGTGAAAAAGAGGTGGAACTCAATGGTGTTAAGATGCGAGAAGTACGAAAGCTCACCGAGTCGGGTCACCAAACCAGTGTGATCACAACCAATTATAAAATATCTACTGTTCTGATAGCTTTATACATGTTTTCCAGATGGTCCCAGGAAAATTTTTTTAGGTATATGAGGCAGGAATACGATATAGACAGGATAATACAATATGGTGTAGATGAATTAGATAAAACTATAATGGTAATTAATCAGGAGTACACCAATTTAACATGGAAGTTAAAAAAGTTAAGAGAAAGAAAAGCCAGACGACAGGCAAAACTTTATGCCTTGAAGACAGAAAATATTGAAGGAGAAATGGAACAAACCGGGAAGAATATTGAGAAACAATTATGCATCAGGCAGGAAATCGAATTAATTGAAGCAGAAGAAAAAGAGATATTGTTCAAAAGAAAGCAACAGCCATACAAGATAAGCATAGGTCAATTGCCTGAACAGGCAAGATATAATAAATTGAAAACTGAAAGTAAACACTTACAAAATATCATAAAAATAATTTGTTACAGAGCCGAAACGTCTATTTCAAATTTACTTGCTCCTCATTATCAGAGAAGTTCCGATGAAATAAGGGCGTTAGTAAAAAGTATTATATTTACAAAGGCTGATTTATATCCGGATTATCAGACAAATACTCTAACGGTAAGACTGAATAGTCTGGCTACACCCAGAGATAATGTGGCAATAGGTGAAATATGTAAAACGCTAAACGATTATGAAGCTCTTTTCCCAGGCACAAATCTCAAGTTATTTTTTAAAACTGCGACAGAGAAACCTGCGACAGGTAAGGAGTTCTGAAATTATGAATATTTATGAATTGAACCGATTAAACAAATGATTCCGGAAAAATTATGTTATAATGTTGAAAATGAAAAAAATAGCTTTATTACTATTAGCAATTATGGTTGTAGTTCCGCTTTCTTTTTCAAAAGACAAACGTAATTCCCATTATGTGACTAACCAGGCGCCTCTGGTGACCCAGCCCTATACTGCCCTGCCCCTTGGTACAATCAGGCCCAAAGGCATGCTGTTGAAAATGCTCGAACTCCAGAGAGATGGCCTAACAGGCCGGCTCGACAGCGTTTACAGCATTGTTTGCGGAAGGAATAACGGCTGGCTCGGAGGCACAGGAGACGGATGGGAGAGAGGACCTTACTGGATTGATGGTCTTGTCCCTCTTGCATATATCCTCGATGATGAAAATCTGAAGAAGAAAGCTCAGGAATGGATTGAATGGAGCATAAAGAATCAGCGGGAGGATGGTTATTTCGGTCCACGTCCGCTTCCTGAAGGTTATAAGCAGATCCCGGGAACACAACAGGGTAACCGCGAGGACTGGTGGCCTAAAATGGTAATGCTGAAAGCTCTTCAGCAATATTATTCTGCTACCGGTGATGAAAGGGTTATAAAACTGATGGATGGCTATTTCAGATATCAGCTGAAAATGCTTCCGCAGTTTCCTCTTGGCCACTGGACTTTCTGGGGAGAACAGCGCGGAGCAGATAATCTCGCCGTCGTTTACTGGCTATATAACATAACAAAGCAAAAATATCTTCTGGATCTTGCAGAACTAATATATAGTCAGACATTTGACTGGACGACAATCTATTCAGGAAACACACTAAGGCAGTTAAATCCTTTACCGGACCTGCATTGTGTAAATGTCGCCCAGGGACTTAAAGCGCCCATAGTATATTATCAGCAACATCCTGAAAAGAAATACACTGATGCAGTGAGGCTTGGACTAAATACATTAAGGGATGTCCATGGGACTGTAAATGGTATGTATGGCGCCGATGAGATGATGCATGGCAATGACCCTACCCAGGGATCCGAACTATGCTCGGCCGTCGAAATGATGTTCAGTTTTGAGAGCATACTGCCTATCACAGGTGATGTATATTATGCCGATTACCTTGAGAAGATTGCATATAATGTGATACCTACACAGTCGACAGACGACTATATGCGTAAGCAATACTTCCAGCAGGCAAATCAGGTTCTGATTACGGATGTTGAGCGTAATTTCTTCAATGACAGGAATGCCAGGATATGTTTCGGAACCACATCGGGTTATCCCTGCTGTCTTACAAATATGCACCAGGGATGGCCGAAATTCATTCAGAATCTGTGGTATGCCACAAACGATAACGGGATCGCCGCACTTGTCTATGGTCCTTCCGAAGCAACAATAAAAGTTGCAGATGGTCAGGAGATAACAGTTGAAGAAATAACCGATTATCCTTTCAGGGAGAATATTAAATTCATTATCAGAACTGATAAGAAGGTATCATTTCCTTTTCATCTGAGGATACCTCTCTGGTGCAAAGATTTTACCCTTACCCTGAACGGACAGGCTCTCTCAATCAATCCGGCAAATAATATATTGATAATTAACCGTGAATGGTCTTCGGGCGATATTGTTGAACTTCAGCTTGGGATGGAATTCCATTTCAGCAGATGGTTTGAGAACTCGCTGGGAATTGAAAGAGGTCCTCTAGTTTATGCTCTGAAGGTAGAAGAGGATTGGCGCGAAGTATTTAAAAAGGAATACGATGATTCGTTTTGGGAAGTTCTTCCAAAAACGCCATGGAACTATGCTGTTATCAGGAATGAGCTCCAAAACGAAAAACTTAAGCCTGAAGTTACTGAAGTAAAGGACAATCCCTGGAATCTTGAAAATGCCCCGATATCCGTAAAAATCAGCGGGGTGAGGATACCGTCATGGCAGATTGAAAAGGGTTCGGCAGGGAGGATCCCGCTGGTCCTTCCCCCGGTACAGAGCGGCGACAAACAGATAGAGGAGATAACATTGATACCCTATGGATGTTCCACATTAAGAATATCACAATTCCCGGTCATCAATATGAGGAAATAATGAAATATTTTGCCGTATTCTTACTTTTCCTGAATTGTAGCGGATCTTTTATTTGTCAGGAGCCCGAAGCCGGGCAGAGGACTTTTACAAATCCTCTTTATAATTATTAACTTTATTTTATTATTTTTGTTAATATCTAAGAAAAGTTATATAAGGAACGTCATGAATTTGCAGTACATTTCAGACAACAAGGGGAACACAACCGGGGTATTCATCCCGATTGAGGACTGGGAGTACCTTAAGAATAAGTTTGATGATCTTAAGAAGGAAGAAGAAAACATGTACTCAGTTCCGGAATGGCACAAGGACATTATCATGCAGCGTCTGAAAGACTACAGGGAAAATCCGGGCAACGTTCTTGACTGGGAACAGGTGAAGAACAAATTCAAACTCGATTGAAGCCCTATAAACTCGTCATTAAACCTGAAGCCTTTGTTGATATTCAGGAGGGCATCAGCTGGTATGACTCCCGCCAGGAAGGATTAGGAACACGCTTTCTTGAATCTATTGAACAGGAATGCAAAACCATTTCATTAAATCCTCATTTCCAGATACGTTACGATGAAGTGCGATGCCTTCCCATGAAAGCATTTCCTTACATGATACATTTTATTATTGATGATGATCTGTGCCAGGTCGTTATCCTTGGCGTTATCAATACTTCCAAGAATCCCGTTAATTGGAAAAAACGGAGAAAGTAAAGTGCGGCAGTGAACCTTTTATCAATACATATCACTCGTTAAAATCAGATTTAAATTTATATTCGATGAAAAAGAGATGTTTCAGCAATAAGTCGTTGATATTAAGTCTTATTATTGCAGTAATTCTAATTTCCTGTGATAATAAGAAAGCTGGTTTAACAGTTGTTTTCCCGAAAGTGAGTGAACCTGTTCAGATTACAAAGAGCGATAAAGAACATCTTTTTGCCAGCTATTATGGCATCAATTCATGGAGCAGGGATCAGAGGTTTGTCACAGTGCTGGAAACCGACATAAAGTACAAGCTTCCTGATGAGAATGAACCAGCTACACTGGGGCTTGTTGATCTGAAGACCAATGATTTCATTCCATTGACCCAGACACGTGCATGGAATTTTCAGCAGGGATGTATGGCTCACTGGCTGGCAACATCACCCGATTCCCTGATTATTTATAATGATTTCAGGAACGGGAAATATGTTTCGGTTATATTAAATGTTCATACTGGAAGAGAGATTAAAACAATCCCTTATCCGGTAAGCGCTGTTTCCCCGAACGGTAAAGAAGCTGTCAGTCTGAATTTCTCAAGATTAAGGTTGACACGTCCGGATTATGGCTATGGTGGCAATGGACAGGATCCTCAGGCAGACATCCAATTGCCTGATAATGACGGCCTTTTTCTTGTTAATCTTGAAACAGGAGAAGCAAAGCTTATCGTTTCACTTGCACAGGTGAAGGATCTTGTACCTCCCGTAAAAGAAGGTTATATAGGCTGGTTCAATCACACTCTGTTTAGCAGGAATGGTTCAAAGATCTTCTGGCTTTCACGCCAGATGGATGGGACAAAACGGATAACCACATCACTGACAGTCAATAAAGATGGCACAGACCTGCGCCGGTGTTTTCCTGATAACTGGGAAGGTTCTCATTTCGACTGGCTGAATGACGATGAACTGATGGTCACTGCAAATTACCAGGGAAAACAATATGCACATGTTCTGTTTACAGTTGGTCAGCAGAACTATAAAAGGCTGGGTAACGGGTTGCTGGATTATGACGGGCATGGAACTTTTTCACCTGATCAGCGGTGGATGATCACTGATACTTATCCGAGCGCCGGACTGCGGGAGCAGAAAATATACCTTATGGACATGAGGACAGAAGCTGTACTGCCGCTTGGGAGATTTGTTCACCCTGCTGAATTCAACGGATTCTGGCGCTGCGATATACATTGCCGGTGGAGCCCTCAGGGGAATATGATAGGATTTAATTCTACATTTACGGGAAGCCGGCAGGTATATATTATGAAACTGAATTTTTAACCTTCTATACTATTAAACACAACGCCCTTTGTGTCCTTTGCGTAATCCTTAGCGTTCTTTGTGGTTAAATAACCATGCTTACTTAACCGCAAAGGGCGCGAAGGTTATCGCAAAGGGCGCGAAGGATTACAAATAATTGGGTATTTTATGCACTATACTAAATAAAAATTTGAATAATGAGAAAAGTAATTATCCTTAACACTTTGTCCGGTTTACTTATATTTTGGCTATTGAGTGCCATTCCTGTCAGAGCATCTGGTCCGGCAGAGAAAAGTGACACTCTGACTTTTATTCATATTTCGGATGTACATATCTGCAATCTTACCGGTTATCACCCTGCTTTTGTGCAAAAAAGGCAGCATTTTGGCAACGGTATCAACACTTATCCCGGATTCCTGAAAACAGTTCCTGAAAAAGTAAATGCTGATTTTATTGTGGTTACGGGGGATAATATTGATTACTATGAAGCTGAAACAGAAAAAGGAGCTATGCTTGACACCCAGATCGAACAGTATGCAAGATTACTTGATAACACTAAATTGCCGGTATACCTTACTCTCGGGAACCACGATATTGCCAGTTACCGGATCACTCCTGGTCCGTGGGCAGGTAATAACCAGCTTCAGGCAGGAAAAGCAAGAGCTGCCTGGATGAGAAATGTTCCATGCTTCAAAGACGGAACTTACTACAGCCATGTTTATAAAATTGATACCACTACTTTCAGGCTGATATTTCTTGACGATGCATATTACTCAACAACTGAAATATCTGACGGGGAACTTTCATTTTCAGTCGACCCCTTCCAGCTCAGATGGCTCGACGCCGAGATGAATGCTTCTCCCTCAGACGTTGAAATAATTTTCATGCATATTCCACTCCCGAAAGGAAAACCTGTCGATGATAAGATACTCACGGAAGCAACATCAATCCATTCATCAAAAACAGAGGTATTTAACCTGTTCAGCGTGGTTGAAAAGAATTCTTCATCAACATTGATCTTTGCGGGGCACAATCATGTAAATGACATTAACAGGTATAATCTGCCCGACGGGGATGTTTTAACTCAGGTAAGAACCGGTGCCCTGGGATATGATGCAACCAACTGGAGAGTTGTAAAATTAACGAAGGACAAGATACTGATCTGCCAACCTGGAAGTACCAGGACAGAATACACAATTACTTTAAACTAACCCTTAGTGCTACTATATAATTCACCCCTAAATCCCTGCCTTCGCTGTCGCTTCGGCAGGCAGGCCCAAAGGGGGACTTGTTAGTCTGAGCGCCCCCCTGGGGGCAAGGGGTGGCAAGAAGGGCTGGAGTTAATATAGTGATGTTCCTGAGTTTTCTAAGGTGGTACACTTTGCGGTTAAACAACAATTCTTCCTTTACCGCAAAGCCTGCCTGGCTGATGCCAGTCAGACAGGGACACGAAGGTTATCGCAAAGAGCACTAAGGAAGACAGTATTGTATGAATATTTACGAATTAAACATTAGAAGTAAATGAAAAGATTCTCGTGCTTGTTTCTGGTTTTGCTTTTATGTTTTCCGGTATTTTCCCAGCAGGCGGAAAATATTTCCGGTAGTAATGATCTTCAAAAATTTCCATCACAGAGCATTATTGAATTATCCGGCTCTGCTCTGAAAAATGGTGAGATTCTTCTTATGAATTCGAGCCATCAGGATCTTGCGTGGATGGATTTTCTTGAGAAATGTATAATTGAGAGGGATACAATGCTTATGACCCCTCTCCTTAAGGCAGCATCCAAAGACCCGGGATACAGGTTCGATATTGAAGATGTGCTCATGATAAAAGAGTATATAGGGAGGCATCCCGAAGCTAAATCTGTAATATCAGGAATGCTCAGGGACGGGAGGCTCTCATGCGGATCGACATACCAGATGCCTTATGAAGAGATGTACAGTGGCGAGTCGCTTGTAAGACAGTTTTATCTCGGAGCTAGGTGGGTTAAGAAGAACCTTGACGGATATTTTCCCGACAGCTACTGGAATCCCGACGTTCCGGGCAGGACTATGCAGATGGCACAGATCATGGCAAAGTCAGGGACAAAGAACCTTTTCATGTCTCGTCACGAAAAAGGTGTTTATAAATGGTACAGCCCGGATGGATCTTTTGTATATGCATATTCACCGGGTCATTATGCCGAAGATTTTACCTTTCTAAGCAAGCCCTTTCCGGAGGCAGCCGGAACACTGGCTCAGAAAGCAATGTACTGGGCCAGGGGATATAATTCACAACCAGACCTGAAACCGGTGATTCCTTTCATCTCAGACTGGGATATGAGTCCTGCAAAAGATTATTCTTCTCTGATCTCACAATGGAACAGTTTTACAGGTTATAAAAACGAACAGGGAATTCAGATTGATCTGACCCTTCCAAAAATAAGGCTTGTTACATTTCCTGAATTTATGGAAAGATTCAGAAGTGCAAATCCTGATATGAAAAGTATAACCGGAGAGAGACCGGCTGTATGGTTATATATTCACGGACCATCTCATGAATGGGCTCTGAAGGCATCACGTGAGGGCGATATAATGATGACAGTTGCAGAAAAATTCTCCACTATTGATGCCTTACTTCAGGGATCTTTCCGGAATTATCCTGAAGAGAGACTCAATAACGCCTGGGAATCCAAAATTTATCCCGATCACGGCTGGGGAGGGAAAGGTGGTGAATCAACTGATGCTATATTTCTTGGGAAATTTGAAAAATCTCTTGGTGAGGCCAGGGCAATGACAGATGAAGCGCTGAGGAATATTGCATCAGTGATCAAAACAAATCCAAAGAAAGGTATCCCGGTCATTGTCTTCAACAGTTTATCGTGGAAACGGGATGACCCTGTAACTTTCAGTATGGGTTTTGATCCGGGACAGGCCTTCGGAATAGGTATTGCTGATGCATCAGGGAAAGCAGTTCCGGTGCAGGTCACAGAAGCTGAAAAGTATGAGGACAACAGTTTAAAAAGGATAAGCGCTACATTTATTGCACGGGATGTCCCTTCAATCGGGTATAAAACTTATTATGCCGTCCCGCAAAAGAATCCGGTTACCTTGAACCAACCTGATTTAGCTAAGATTGAAACTTCTTACTACAGGATCATTCCGGAAAAAGGTTGTGTGAAGAGTATTTTTGACAAGGAACTGAATGTAGAATTACTGAATACCGGTGAGATCCTTGGCGGAGATGTTTTCACAATGAAATCTGTCGGGAACGGTGCCGGTGAATTTGCTGATGTTCAGCAACCTGAAATGGAAGGTTTTGACAAGGTCTCAAACTATTCCCCTTCCTGGCAAACAGAAATGTCAGGGCCGGTTTTTACTTCATTGAAAGTGAGACAGCCGATAAGGAATGCGGTTGTGGAGACAAGATTAATTGTTTACAATGATCTGAAGAGGATAGATTTTGAAACGGCATTGTTAAACTGGGAAGGGCTTCTTTACAGGGAATACCGATTTGCATTGCCGCTTAATATGAAGAATGGTAAAGTATATTATGAAGTGCCTTTCGGCGTGCTTGAAGTAGGGAATGATGAAATAGAAGGAGCAGCAGGAGAAAGATATACAACAAATTGTGCCGATGTTCACCCAAGGGGAATTGAGAACTTTATCGGAGCCTCTGATGAACGGTTCGGAGTGACTCTCAGTTCCAGCACTGCAGTGGCAGATTATGTTGATCCTACAGGTATGGCAGGAGGGGCAACTTTCCTTCAGCCGATTATGCTGGCTTCCCGCAGGAGCTGTCACGGGGAGGGTAATGAATATCTGCAGACCGGGAATCATTATTTCAGCTTTTCTCTTACATCACATAAACCCGGTAAGGAGAACGGCTTTAAACAGGGACGTCAGCCCAACGAAAAACTGATAACTATTGTTGATCCGGTTCAGGCAAAATCGGCTATTCTGCATGAAGAAATCAGCTTCTTTTCCGTCGATTCGCCTGATATATCGGTTTCGGCAATTAAAAAAGCCGAAGATGATAACAACGTTATTTTAAGGCTTTATGAAACAGGACGGGGTGAAACAAATGTAAACCTTAACAGCTGGTTTAAGATAAGTGGCGCTGAAATTACTGACATGCTTGAATATAACGGAAAATCCACGACATTCAGTTCAAAATCAATATCCTTAAAGGTTGGAAGTCATTCCATCGAAACTCTTAAATTATCGATAAAATAAAATTTAACCACTAAGGCGCACAAAGGATACACAAAGTACACGAATTATTAAAGTTAGAAATTAAGGAAAAGAAATGAAAAGCAGAGAGAGAGTTGAAAGGGCGATTAAATTCATGAAACCTGACAGGCCCCCTATTTCACATGCCATACTTCCTTCTGCACAATATAATTACGGCGAAAGGCTTTCTGGAATAATCAATTCATTTCACGAAGATTTCGGATGGCATCTTTTACCGGATCTTCCACCTGATAAACTGCCTCCATTATATAAGTTTGGAAAGCATTTTGATGACTGGGGCACAGGATGGTGGGTGACTGTCGAAGGAAGGTGCGGAATCCCCATTGTCTATCCGATAAAACCGGATCTTTCGGATTATGATGATTTCAAATGGCCTGAGATATTCAGCGCCGGAGTTCCGAAATACAGGCTTTACAGCGGACATATGTCAGGGCACAGTGATGAATATTATGCCAGGGGAGCATGGATCATATTCTTTGAACAGATGCAACAGCTTGTGGGTTTTGAGAACCTTCTTGTAGCCCTGACACTTCAGACGCCTGAAGTATACCGTCTGCGGGACGATCTTCTTAAGTTTAACCTCGCATGGCTCGATAAATGGCTGGAAAATGATTACCAGGGCCTTCATTTCGCTGATGACTGGGGAAGCCAGGATAACCTGCTGATACCTCCTGATCTCTGGAGGTCGTTCTTCAAGCCAGTTTATAGAGAAATGTTTTCAAAAGTCAAGAATCACGGTCTCGATGTATGGTTCCATAGTGATGGAAATATTCTTGAAATAATGCCTGATATTATTGAACTGGGTGTGGATGTCATTAATTGCCAGGCATCTGTTATGGATATAAATGAACTGAAAAGATATGCAGGGGAAATAGCTTTCAGGACCGATATTGACCGTCAGAAAGTATTGCCATTTGTTTCTCCCCATGAGGTAAAGGAATATGTATCCGGCCTGTTCCATAACCTCGGTACTCCTGACGGAGGGATAGTGGCCTGCGGTGAAATAAGCGAAGATGTTCCTCTTGAAAATATAAAGGCAATGTATGAAGCATTCACTGAATTTAAATGGTAGAATTATGAGAAATTTCTTTTTTGCTCTGATTTTTGGTTTTGTGTCACAACTGGTCTCTGGACAGAATGTAACATCTGAAAAAAGCGGTATTAAATATTATGACCATGATTTTTTCCTGATCGAAGGGACTACCCTGACTGACTCTGAAAAAGAAAATCTTTACGACAGACTTCCTTCATCATACAAGGGCAAAGTCAGGGATGCTGTCTGGAGCTTATCAAAGAGTTCGGCAGGTATATCAGTAAGGTTCCTCTCAAATTCAACAACAATAAGGGTAAAATGGGAACTGCTGAATGATGCAAAAATGAATCATATGGCAGAAACCGGGATAAAAGGGATTGACCTTTATTTCCGGAATAACGGAAAGTGGCAGTATCTGAATACGGCAAGGCCGGCCGGGAAGGTCAATGATTATCTGCTTATCAGCAATATGGATCCTGTTATGAGGGAATACAGATTGTATCTGCCGCTTTATGACGGTGTTACTGAGCTTGAGATAGGTATTGACAGTCTGAGCAGTATTTTAAAACCGGAAAGAACAAATAATAAACCAATTGTCTTTTATGGAACGAGCATTACCCAGGGTGGATGCGCCTCGCGTCCGGGAATGGTACATACCAGCATCATATCAAGAAAACTTGATGTTGAATGTATTAATTTCGGATTCAGTGGTAACGGAAGAATGGAGAAGCCTCTCGCAGAACTTATTTCGGGCATTGACGCTCTGTTTTATGTCCTCGACGGGACAAACAACATGACTCCGGAACAGATACATGAAAATGCCATTCCGCTTGTTGAAATAATACGGGAGAAACATCCCGGCACACAGATTGTATTTGTCGAGGGGCTGCTGAATGATAAATCGTATCTTGATCAAAAGACAAGGGATGCGGAGAATGCAAAGAACATTGCCCTTAAAAAAGAGTTTGATGAGATGAAGAACAGGGGATTCAGAAATATATATTACATTGAGCAAAGCGGGGGAAAAGGTACCGACTCCGAATCCACTGTTGATGGTGTTCACCTGACCGATCTGGGATTTTCGAGATATGCGGATTTTCTGTTAAAAGAGTTCCGGAGAATAAAAGTCATTGACAGGAAGATGGGAAGGTGAAGGGTTGCTCTTTGTGATGACCTTAGTGCTCTTTGTGGTTAAATGAAATGGATTAATAACCACAGAGTTACACGGAGTTTGCACGGAGTGATTAAAGCCATAACAGTGTTACTCTGTGAAAACCCCGTGTGACTCCGTGGTAAAAAAATATTTATGTATTTTAGTACATATTTTATAAACTGCTCTAAAAATTAAAATTAACTCTGATGAAAATTGGCCTTATCACCGGAATAGCAGGCGCTGTGACAGTTACAGTTACAGGTTGTAATGGCGGTAAAACTGCTGTTGAAAAGAAACCTAACATAATATTCATAATTGCTGATGATCTTGGCTATAACGATCTTGGATGTTATGGTCAGAAAATTATTGAAACGCCAAACATAGATGCTCTTGCAACTGGCGGAATACGTTTCACCAATTATTACAGCGGCTCACCTGTGAGTGCTCCTTCAAGATGTGTCCTTCTTACCGGAAAGCATACCGGGCATTCCTTTATCCGTGGAAATCATGAATGGCCTGAAAGAGGCGATGTCTGGAATTTTGAAATGATGGAAGCTGATCCCCGGCTTGAAGGTCAGTATCCCATACCTTCTGAATCTGTAACATTCAGTAAAATGCTTAAATCGGCCGGTTATACTACAGGATGTATCGGGAAATGGGGTCTGGGGGCTCCTATGACAGACGGAGTGCCAAATAAGCAGGGATTTGATTTCTTCTTCGGATATAATTGCCAGCGTCAGGCCCATACCTATTATCCGGCTCATCTCTGGAAGAATGAGGAGATCGTAAAGCTTGAAAATCCTTTTGTGATTCCGAGAACAACCGAGCTTGACGGTGATAAGGATCCTTATAAGGAAGAAAGTTATGCAAGGTATAATCTGAAGGACTATGCTCCGGCACTGATGCTCGATGAGGCTCTGTCATTTATCCGGACATCAAAAGACAAGCCTTTCTTTCTTCATTTTACGACTGTAATTCCTCATGTTCCGCTTCAGGCTCCCAAAGAATGGGTAGATAAATACAGGGCTAAGATAGGTGATGAGGAACCTTATCCGGGTAACAGGGGCTATTTCCCCTGCCGTTATCCGATGGCAACCTATGCAGCTATGGTCGGATACCTCGATTATCAGGTTGGCAGACTGGTTGAAGAGCTGAAAAAACAGGGCATTTACGAAAATACAGTAATATTTTTTACAAGTGATAACGGACCTGTTACAACCGGAGGCGCGGTAAGCCAGTTCTTTGAAAATGCAAGACCATTTAACGAAGATTCCGACAAGCTTAAAGGTTCGGTTTATGAGGGAGGAATACATGTTCCTATGATAATCTCATGGCCGGGAAAGATCAAAAAAGCAGCGGTAAGTGATCATATATGTGCTGCGTGGGATTTTTTCCCCACATTCTGCGATATTTCCGGTTCGGAACTCCCTGACGGCCTTGACGGATTGAGTCTCTACCCAACAATGACCGGAAAGGGAAAACAGAAAAAGCATGAATACCTCTATTGGGAATATCCGGAACGAAGAGGTCAGCAGGCTGTAAGGCTCGACGACTGGAAAGGGATAAGGGATTCAACCAGAGATGGAAATATGAAGATCAAACTCTTCAATCTTAGTAATGATATTGCTGAGAAAAATGATATCGCCGGTGAATTCCCGGAAGTGGTAAAACAGATTGAAGAAATCATGATAAAAGAGCATGAGAATCCGGTTGTTGAAAGGTTTAATATCTTTCCTTCACGGCAATAATTTAAACCTTCATATATGAGAACATTAATCGGTGTTATTTTATCGGCAGTTATGGTTTTTTCATTTTCGAATGGATTAATGGGGCAAACAAACCGGATAAAACTTCCTGATAATCCTGATCTTCGGAAGGCTGAGGGAAGGGCTATAGGTCTGGAGCGGGAAATAGATAAAATGCCGGTCTATGCTGATTCCCGGTCACCGTTAGAATCAAGGGTTGAAGATCTTCTTTCCCGTATGACCCTTGAGGAAAAGATCGGCCAGATGAATATGCCATGTGTTTATGAGGGAGGTCTGGGCAAAGATGTTAAATCCAAGTTCGAAGGATGTCGTAAATTTGCCGAAGGTACACAGATTGCCGGGATGGGACCGGGAGGCGGATTTTTCACTCTCCCGAATACAATACTCTTTGAGGGTCCGCGCCAGCAGGCAGAATTCCTGAATGAACTTCAAAAAATTGCACTAGAGAAAACGAGGCTAAGGATACCCCTTCTTATGACCGAAGAAGGAACACATGGTCTGATGTGTTCGGGCGCTACCATTTTCCCCGAAGGACTTGCTCTCGGCAGTACATGGAATATGGATCTTGTTGAAGATATCTATTCTACAGCTGCCCGGGAAGCCAGGGCAATTGGTATTCATCAGTTGTTTACCCTTGTTGTGGAACCAAACAGGGATCCCAGACTGGGGAGGAATGAGGAAGGTTACAGCGAGGATCCATACCTTTGCTCACGAATAGCTGAATCAATTGTAAAAGGTGTGCAGGGTGATGATGTTTCTGCTCCTGACAAGGTTGTTGCCGGATTATGTCATTATCCGGGACAGAGCCAGCCGGTAAGCGGACTTGAACGTGGAGCAATGGAAATTTCTGAAAGGAACCTCAGAGAAGTATTTCTCCCTCCCTGGGTTGCCGGAATAAAGAAGAACGGTGCACTTGGCGTAATGGCTACTTATCCTGCAATAGACGGAATCCCCACACACGCTTCAGGGAAAATACTTACCGGAATACTTCGCGAAGAACTCGGTTTTAAAGGTCTGGTTCTTGGAGAAGGAGGAGGAGTCTCTACCCCTGTTTATGAACATGTTGTGCCTTCGCAGAAAGAGGCAGGCGCAATTACACTTAAGTCCGGTCTCGATGTTGGTATTTCATACGAGGAAGGATTCATGCTGAAGATGATTGAGAACGTTAAGGAAGGAAAAGTAAGCATGGAAATGATCGACAGGGCTGTACGGAGAATACTTACACAAAAATTCCGCCTTGGCTTATTTGAAAATCCATATGTCGACCCTGAAAAGGCTGCCGGTGTATCCCATACAAAGGAAAACCAGGACCTGGCGCTAAAGGCAGCAAGGGAAGGAATTGTCCTCCTTAAAAATGAGAAAAACCTGCTGCCGTTAAAAAAAGATATCAGATCCATAGCTGTTATAGGTCCGAATGCAGACAACGGACTGAATCAGCTTGGTGATTATACTGCAAGAGTGGTGCTGCAGGATATTTCCACTATTCTCGATGGTATAAAGGAAAAAGTATCGGGACGGACAAGGATCAATTATGTAAAGGGTTGTAATATTACAGGTACTGATCTGAATGAGATCGGGAAAGCAAAAAGGGCGGCCAGAAGCTCAGATGTCGCGGTTGTTGTAGTTGGTGAATCCCAGACTGACCCGAATACTAACGGTGAAGGTTATGATGTGGCAAGCCTCGATCTGACAGGTATGCAGGAAGAACTCATAAAAGCAGTACATGCTACAGGAACACCGGTTATTGTTGTACTGATCAACGGGCGGCCATTATCGGTAAGATGGATCGCAGAAAATGTTCCGGCAATAGTTGAAGCATGGAATTGCGGCGAACAGGGAGGCAGGGCTGTGTCTGACATTCTATTTGGAGACTTCAATCCTGAAGGACGACTCCCGATAACATTTCCCCGGCATTCAGGACAACTTCCGGTTTATTATAATCATAAACCTTCAAAGGAATACTGGATCAGGCACGGATGGGGAACAGCATATGCTGATATGCCTGCAACACCCTTGTGGGAATTCGGCTATGGACTCGGTTATACATCCTTCGAATACAGTAACCTGACAATTAATCCTGTTGAAAGCGGACCGGAAGGTGAATTTCATATAAGCCTCGATGTGACTAATACCGGGAAAAGATACGGAACAGAAGTTGTGCAGTTATATATCAGAGATGTTATAAGTTCAGTGACCCGTCCGGTAAAAGAGCTGAAAGGTTTTAAGAAAGTAAGACTTGAACCCGGAGAAAAGCAACGGGTTGAGTTAATTATTAATTCCGAACACCTTTCATTTCTTGACCGGAATCTTGAAAGAGTAGTTGAACCCGGAGTTTTTGAGGTTATGGTGGGAACATCATCTGAAAATATCCGCTTAAAAGGTGAATTTCAGGTTAAATAATAAGATTACATAAAGGACACGAAGGAGTACATTAAATTAATGAAATTTATTACTTAAAGAGAATAGGACAATAGCTTTAAATCTTGACCGTCATGAAGAAAACAATTTCTATCAGTTTATTATTCTGCATAGCTCAATTTTATTATTATGCGATAGCACAGGAGACTTCTGCAAATTTTCCATTCCGGAATACAACTCTTTCAACCGAGGAGAGAGTAAATGATCTTGTTTCGAGAATGACCCTGAAGGAGAAAGCCGATCAGCTGGTATTCACTGCACCGGCGATACCGCGGCTTGGTATTCCTTCATATAACTGGTGGAACGAAGCCCTTCACGGAGTTGCCAGGGCAGGTTATGCCACGGTATTTCCTCAATCCATAACAATAGCTAATTCCTGGGATGAAGGACTTATGTACAATGTTGCCAATGCAATATCGGATGAAGCCCGTGCCAAATACCATGAATTTCAAAGGCGTGGCAAAACCGGGATTTACCAGGGGCTTACTTTCTGGTCACCCAACATCAATATTTTCCGTGATCCCAGGTGGGGAAGGGGACATGAAACATATGGTGAAGATCCATTCCTTACCGGGAGGATGGGAATGCAATTTGTTAAGGGGATGCAGGGCGATGATCCCAAATATCTTAAAACAGTAGCCACAGCCAAACATTATGCAGTTCATTCCGGACCCGAACCACTAAGACATTCATTCAATGCAAAAGTAAGCGAGGTTGATCTCAGGGAGACTTATCTTCCTGCTTTCAGGACACTTGTTGTCGACGGAGGTGTATACTCAGTAATGGGAGCTTATAATATGTTCAGGGATTTCCCCTGCTGTGCCAATCCCATCCTTTATGGCATCCTCAGAGATGAATGGGGATTCAAAGGTTATATCGTTTCTGATTGTGGTGCAATAAATGATTTTCACAGATTCACAAAATTTGCAAAAGATGCGGCAGAAGCATCAGCTCAGGCAGTTAAGGCAGGAACCGATCTGGAATGCGGCAGCGACTATAAAAACCTGATGACGGCCTACGAAAGGGGATTACTGACTGAAACAGATATAGATGTGGCAGTAAAAAGGATCTTCACGGCAAGATTTAAGCTGGGTATGTTTGATCCTGATGATATGGTCCCTTATGCCCGGATACCTTACTTTGTGAATTGTTCCGATTACAACAATACTCTGGCACGGAAGGCAGCACAGAAATCAATAGTTCTTCTGAAAAATCAGAACAGTGTTCTCCCTCTTGATAAAGAAAAAATAAAGACAATTGCCGTTATCGGACCTAATGCAGATAATTTTGAAGCTCTGATCGGTAACTATAATGGTATTCCGAAGGATCCGGTAACAGTTCTGAGAGGCATTAAGATTAAGGTGAAGCCAGATACAAAAATTATCTATGCTGAGGGTAGTGATCTGGCAGAAGGTATTCATAATCTGACTGTCATCCCTTCACGTTATCTGCAGACACCCGACGGAAAACAGGGTGTTCTGGGAGAATACTTTAATAACCGGGAGATGAAAGGAGATCCTTCATTTATTCGGATTGAGGATCAGATAAATTTTTACTGGGAACACTTTTCTCCCCGGTATGATATACCGGATGATAATTTCGGAGTAAGATGGACCACATTTCTTGTACCTCCCGTTTCAGGTACTTATGCGATCGGCAGCTGGGGTTCACTGGGCTATGAAATACTGCTTGACGGTAAAAGGATCATTTCCGACAGGAATGAGCATCATGCATTTCATAAAGAGTATGCTGTGGATCTGAAAGCCGGTAATAAATATAAGATTGAAGTTTTGTACAGGAACCAGGGTGGTGATGCAGATATGAAACTATTATGGGCACCTCCACGGCCGGATCTTATCGGAGAAGCTGTTAATGCAGCAAGGACTGCAGATGCAACTATTCTTGTACTTGGCCTTTCCCAGCGTCTTGAGGGTGAAGAGATGCCTGTAAAGATCGAAGGATTTCTCGGAGGCGACAGGACAAATCTCAATCTCCCGGCGCTTCAGGAACAACTTCTTGATGCTGTTACAGCCACCGGGAAGCCGGTTATAGTGGTGCTGATGAATGGAGGAGCGCTCAGTGTAAACAAAGCGCAGGAGAAAGCAGTGGCAGTTCTTCTCGCAGGTTATCCCGGCCAGCAGGGGGGAAATGCCATCGCTGATGTCCTTTTTGGTGATTATAACCCGGGAGGAAGACTTCCTGTTACATATTATAAATCAATTGACCAGATACCGGCTTTCGAAAACTATGATATGACGGGTAAAACGTACAGGTTCTTCAGCCAGGAACCTCTTTATCCCTTCGGATTTGGATTAAGCTATTCAACGTTCAGCTATGGTGATCTGAACATTCCCGAAAAAGCTGTTACAGGTGAAAAAGTAAAAGTATCTGTTAAGGTTACAAATACCGGCAAGGTTGAAGGTGATGAAGTCGTACAGCTTTATCTGACCGACGAAAAAGCCTCAACTCCAAGACCCATCCGACAACTTGAAGGATTTAGCAGGATCTCTTTAAAACCGGGTGAGACCAAAGATGTTGAATTCATTCTTGAACCACGGCAGTTTTCAATTATCAATAAGAAAGATAAAAGAGTCATTGAACCGGGATATTTTACAATTTCGGTCGGAGGAAAGCAACCCGGTTTCAAAGGATATCTGGATCCTCAGTTCACGCAGGTTGTTACCGGCAGGATCAGGTTAACCGGGAAGGAAGTATCTTTTCCGAATTAGTTATAATTAACAGCAGAGTTATTTAACCGCAAAGTGCGCGAAGATTCCGCAAAGAACGCAAAGTAAAACTTAAGTCATTTAATTCTTTGCGTCCTTTGCGTAATCCCGTCCCGATAGCTATCGGGAGCTATCGGGACTTTGCGCCCTTTGCGGTTAACTCTATCC
>Ga0209201_1001537_pt1 | contig 26009 bp, 52 predicted proteins | sample AD_UKC055_MetaG_FD_184411 | JGI IMG/M metagenome (GOLD analysis project Ga0209201, IMG submission 184411) | Active sludge microbial communities of municipal wastewater-treating anaerobic digesters from USA - AD_UKC055_MetaG (SPAdes) (version 2) | ecosystem: Engineered > Bioreactor > Anaerobic >...
ATTACAGAAAATGGCAACATACTCATCTAAATTAATTATTTTAATGGTGATTATAATGTATGTTATACAAATAGGCGTACTTGAAAATTCGGAACAAAACTTGGATAATTCAATGAATTCCTGTTTTGACATTTTTCCGGAAGCGTGTTTTTCGGATTGGAATTCTAATGAAACAGAATCATGGCTAGACATTTTTGAGGATAGTACAAAAAGTAAAGTCATTGGAAAAATTTTTGAGGTAGAATAAATGTCAACTACTGGAATGCCATCATTGGACATATTGTTGAGTAATGTGAACAAAGCAAGAGAAAATAAAAAAATAAAAGGAACACAAGGAAAGGGAAGGAATCTGAGTAAAGAAAAAATTGACAATTTTTATAAAGCAATTGAAAAATTGAATAGTATATACGGAACACAATTTTACATGGAAACTTCTGGTAAAACTTATACTATTCAAGGAAATCGAGAATATGGTCATCTATCACGTCGTAATGGCATAATTGGTGTTGGAGTTCATTTAACCCTGGCATTACATGAAATGGATGCCGCAGGAACAGAAAATACAATCAAAATGATCGTTGATAACAACGGGGGATTTTTAGTAGTATCTCTCAGTAAGATGCGAGAACTTGGTCTTTTTTCAGAAGAAGTTCTTAGAGAACGTTACCGAGCAAGACCAAATAATACAATTCCATACTATACATGGAATATTGACGAACTTCGCGAATACGACGTAATCATGTATTTGAATAACTAATTATAATTATTACTATTTTATTTTTTGATTTTTATGACACATTTTAAAAAAGTACCAGATTCCTCTGATGGATGGAACTACGCAAAAAATTATATAAATTTGAATGGTAATAATATTATCACAGAAGATCATAAACATACAAAAGAAGTGCAAAACCTTGTAATGGAAATCAGAAATCCATTGGATGGGTTTCCAATTAAAAATTCTGGCTGGGACATAAATGCCCTCAATACATACGCCGAACAATTATTGGATTTTTCCTATGATTGTAAGGGCTTTGACTATACCTACAACGAGCGCATGTCTCGTCAAATATACTACATCACAAAAATCCTGAAAAAACATCCAACCACACGTCGAGCAACAGCCTACTTGTGGCTACCAGAAAAAGACCTGGAAACCAATATACACCATCCGTGTCAGATTGTCGCAGACTACAAACTACGATTAGGTAAACTATACGCCACCCATTTCTTTAGAAGCCATGATATATTACAAGCCTGGCCCACAAACGTTTATGGCCTCGCTAGGTTGCAGGAAAAAATAGCAAATGATCTTAGTGTTTTGCCTGGTAGTCTAACAACGTTTTCTGCAAGTGCCCACATCTACATAGAATAGTCAAAACATATAAATACAAAGACACCTAATTACATAACATGGAAGTCTGGGACATAACCGCACATATAAAGGTTGGTGAGTATTAAATGGAAAATAAATACTTTGTTGGTGAAATTGATCTTCCTGGGAATACTACCTCTAAACGACTAATCAAAGCTGCTAACCTATCTGATGCCCGTGAAAAGATGGAAAAGTATGTACAACGACGCATACAAGCCCATGACAGATATAAAATACACTATGGCGACCGGCCCATTGGTTCATTCAAAGTCCGCCCTCCTACAACAGAAGAAATCCTGGTGGACGATTTAACAGCTTTCGCTGGCGGATGGGATGGGTACAATATCCAAGGCTTCGCCGAAGATATCATTGAAACCGTCTTGAAAACCCTCCCCAAGGAGGCCCTAATCGGAGAGTTAGAAAGAAGAAAAAAAGAGTGGGAAAAATATTAGGACCAGATTCCAGAGGTATGTGTTACTTCTATGTACCAGAATTACCGGATGTTTTGGTAATTGCAAATGATTGCACAAAAAGGACACTAAATGAAAAAGATGAACATTATCATGTAATTTTGTATTGTATTAGGCACAATGAAAACCTTCGCATTATGCAACCGTCTGGTTATAAGTGTTGGTACAAAAGTGGACCATTATCTAACATCCCTAAAAACCTATCTATATTAATGGAAATATACGAAAAGAACACAACGTCTAATGGTAATTAAAACATAACAAGATGGATATTACAATGACAAACTTCGATAACTGGCCAATCATTTACCAAGTAAACTACCCTAAATTTCTAGCCACCTATATAATGCCTCCAATAGCCATCTATATGAAGTACATTAAAACAATTCGGAGATATGGCAAAGTCCACATGAACATAATAGATTTTGACACAAACCAAATTTCCGAATATTTTGACTTCATAAAAACACCAAACAATATAAAAGTAATAACCAGTTATAATACCGTCCTGGAATTTCCGGACATATATGTTGCCTGGGATTTCTATCAAAACCTTCTGGAAGATCAACTTCAGCAATAGTTCCAATAATTTTCAACCAAAAACTTTATATACTAGAAAAGTATTAAATATATTTTAATAATATTGTTTTGGTGACTCTTTTTGAAATCCGATCGTAATCATTGTTATATATGTGGTATAGAATTATCTGAGGATAATGCATATGGCCGCAAGGATACTGTCAACAAACTACACTCCTTGTGTAAGTACCACTATATAGAGCAACAGAAAATACGCAACCGCAAATACGTAAAACCCAAAAAACCTATCTTTTTAGTGATAAGTATTTGCGGCAAAAAAACCAAAATATTTTTCAAAACAAAAGAAGAAAAAGCAGCATACATTCGCGAACGGAAAACCATGCAAAAATTCGGAACTCATCCTATAACAACGAGTTCATGTGTGGGATGTACAGAAGATTTCGGAACCGGAGTAGACCTACGTTGCGATGAATGCAACAGCTTACTTCGATATAATGTTCGCGGCGAATTACAATGCGAAAATTGTGACCTTGTTTCCACCGAAATTTTGTTACCAGAAATAACCGACCGTGAATTCTATTACGATAAAAAAATGCTATATGACAAAAGAACCATTTCACAACAAGACTGGTTCTGGCTAGACCAAATATCCGGATCATCATTTGACGTATTTTATCAGAAAGCATATTCAAAAAAACTAAAATAATAAAATAGTTTCGAGGACAAGAAAATGACTGAAGTTACACAAGAAGATTTGGAAACCCTGAAATCCGAACTAAACGAAATAATTGAAACTCGCCTTGATTCCTTCATCGATGAATTTATAGCTACCTGGAACGAACTAGAAAATAAAGAAAGCGAAGGCGAAAATTGTTGTTCCTGTGAAAGCGAAAATGCTGATACTGAAAATCCTGCAAAATACATAATTTTCGCAGGCGGTAACAAGTTTTTCGCAACCGACATAAAACCAAATGCAATGGTTGGCATTGATTTTTATCTCCATGAAGTTGATCCCGTGACCGGAAAAGAATATAATTCCCAGGGAACCATTACAAATGCAGACGTTGTTGTATTGGACCTGCAACCCGAAATGGACCTAGAAACGTTTTCGTCAATCAAACGCAATACCCTAGATTACGTTATTAAGCAAGCTCAGGAAGCACAAGCGAAAGAAAAAGCCATGAAAGCGGAGAATTCTAAAATTCCTCCAGATGTTAGCCACATATCGTATGGCTAATCAATATCAATGGTGATATTATTAAATATCTAATAATTTTTTTAGTCGATCCCAGTTAGACAGATATGCCCTGGACGACGATACAAGATTTTGGGTAGAACTATATAAAACAATAGAACTTAATCCAATTAGAGAATTCAAAAACGTAATAATCGAAATCCCATACAAAAACAAAGTTTCACTAGACTTGGATACCCAAATAAGTACAATAATTGAGTTGCTTGGTTCAAAAAAGTCCAACATATTCTATGTAATGGGAATGGCAGAAAGACTCCGAGATAAATGTATTAAGGAAAACCGAAATGACTTGATAGAAACGTTAGACAACAAAATTATACGAAGGCGAAAAGAATATGAAGATCGTCACCCTGGAACTTTATTTGTGTGGTAAATATGTGAAAGAAAAAAAGTTAACGGACTTAGAAAGTTCCGTTGCTTTTTTAAATCGCGCAATTCCTAATAAATGTTTTTTTGATTTATATATAGACATTAATAATGAAGATGTCCCATGCTGGCAAGAATCTTTTGCGTTGCAAGGCTGTCAGAACAAACAAGAAGCAATACATCTTGTAACGCAATTATATGAAAACAACTTTATTTAAAATATTGAGGTATTAAAAAATGAAATATACAATAAACAAAAAATCAAAAAGTCCGTTATATATAACCGAAAATGAACAAATAAAGCTTAACTATAATTGCCCGGATGATGAAAAAAGCGGTACTGGACCTGGAAGTTGTGGTGGTGCCACTGGCAACAAAGATTCTACAAAAACCAAAACAGAAAGTTCTAAAAAAACTAACCTTACTACGTACGACGCCAACTTTTGGAAAGGTATTCCTAGAGAACCGATTAAGGATACACAAGAAAATAGAAAAAATGCTATTACTGATATATCATCAACAATTGCACACCGAAAAGATGTAATGAAAAATATTTTATCTAAAAATTATGATAAAACAAATGCAGATAAGGCTATGGATTATCGTATAAATTTTGATACTGCTCAACAATTTTTGGATATAGCAACAAATCAATTGGATCTAATAAACAAGTCTGATGAATATGCAAATTTATTTGAACGTGAAAAAGACATAACCAAAGACTTCTTTAAAAATAAAGGTTCAAGTATTAAAAAAGCATTAAGAATAGAACACGATAATGTTGTAGACAGAATGAGAGAAATAGAACAAGAAAAATTAGGTAGAGAACTTATATATAAACCAAGAAATAGTAAAATAGTCGAAGAACTAATAATAAAATCTAAATCTAAAAAATAATTATCATAATTTTTCATGTATATATTTTTTAAAAAAATATGGTGAAACATAATGGCAACCCCATGCGTAATAACGGAAGAAGCAAAACAATACATCATTGATAATTGTACTCTCACTTCAAAAGAACTAAAAGGAATTCTACTAAAAGAATATGGCGTCGACGTATCCGAAGTAGCTATCTGGAAACATATGAAAGCAGCTCGAGAAAAAGCAGAAGAAGCTACACAAACAGCAGATGCTTTTTTGTCTGCCACTATAGCCGAGCGTGTCAACCAATATTCTCCAACTATCCTGAATCGTTATGAACGTGAGCTATCTCGAATAGAATCTGTCTTGGATGGTTCCAATAATGAATTTGTGCTCCCAATAGGAGATGATGGTACTCGCGACAAATTTTGGTATGAAAAATACTTACGGCTCTATAATGAGACCAGCAAAATTTATTTATCGCTACGTCCCCCCATCCAAACGATTCGGATAGAAAGTGCAATTGATCCTGATGTAGCTGCTATAGAATCATGGACAGACGAACAAATAAAAGCATTTGAAGAATTCAAGAAAACTCTTAAAAACAATTCGGAGTCTTTATGAAAAAATTAACACTATCCACAATTATTTTACTCATGCTAACTACGTTAACCGCCTTTAGCATGAACGACGACCTTCTGAACATGGAATTTCCCGACATACCAGAAATAGAAATGCCGGGAGAAGAAACGAAATGTGATTGCGACTGTACTTGTGATCCCGAGCCAATTGTAACTGAAAGTATTGGTTTCGAAGATCCAAAAGGTTCTACTGAAAAAAGCGACGCCGAACTAACCGATTATGATGTAACTATCTATACTGAAGACGATTTCATTATCGCAAAAACGTCTAGCCGACAATTAAGCAAGGTTTCTGTTGGTTCCGATGCTGTTGACCTATTCAAAAAAGCCATTGATGCGGTACCAGATGGCGGAAGCCTGTACATAGATTCCGGAAAGTATCTTTTGTCTGCAAAACATAAATTTGCTTTAAATCCAGATGGAAGCAACATTTTCTATACATGTTTGCCAATACTTGATAAAAATTCTATGCATATTTATGGTGCAGGTGAAGACAAAACCATAATTCAAATGATGCCTGGTCAAAGAAGTCCGGATCGTCACGTTGCAATGATGCTCATCCGGGCAACAAAAGCATACGATCTTGGTTATGAAGACTTTGAAGTAGCGTATTTAACGTTAGACGGTAATCGAGCAAAGCAAACAGACGGCCAACCTCACGACGGCGAAGGCCTCATACTAGTAGGCTCCCTCAGAACCAATGGAAATTACCACAATCTCAAACTACTTAATTCTTGGGGTTCTGGAATATACCTCGGAAACAATGGATCCGGTAGCGGAACAGACGAAATCGTATCCAACATATATTCTGAAAATTGTGGCGCTGAAGCAATTATGTTGGATACCTGCCACAATAGCCAAGTTCGCGATTCCGAATCCTGGAATTGTAGAGAAGGCCTTGTATTAAACGGCAATGATGACTTTCGGGAACGTTCAAAAGACGGGATTTCTGCATCCAACATCCGAACCGATAGCCAAGTAACCGTCTGGCAGGTGAACGACTTCATAATAGAAAACCTTAACATGGACTGTACAAAAACCACTGGATCATACGGATTTATGGTAAGAGATGGCACCGGCATTATCAAAGATTCCATACTAAAAAGCAATAAGAACCGTCATGATTCCACTGGTGGGGCAACCTACCTAATTGAACAAGCCCATGTAACCTTCGATAATTGTGTCATTGAAGGCTATTACGGAATTCATGCAATTGGACAATCTTATGCAGAAGTCAAGAATTGTAAGTTGGTTACCACTGGCGGCTGTTATGTTACAGTGGATCCATTCAATCCAGTATCAAGCACCATAAAAGTATCCAATAGCAAGTGTTCTGGAAAAAAGTCAGATATTCAAGCAGGATCGAATCTAATTGAAATTTGATCCATATATTTTTTAATACATTGTTAGGAGGTGACGTATTTGTGGTCCTATATGGACCTTACTCCGATTGCATTGAAAATGCTTTCGAATGGAGGAAACAACAATGAGTACCCTAAATGGATTTAGTGTGAGTGTCCCTGAGGCACAAGAAGAAACGTCAGATGGTTATGTAATCCTTAAACATGATCAACATTTCAGAATACGACTACATAACAGCCATAAAGACAACGGTATCGGAAAAGCCGCAGATTGTGAAATATATTTATCTGGAAAATACATTGGAACCTATAGAATACCATATGGTCAGACAGTTCTATTGGAACATCCCATAAATGACTTCGGAAAATTCACGGCATATCGCAACGGAACACCCGAAGCAGAACAAGCCGAGATTGATTCCAATGATCCTGATAATGGCTTAATAAAAGTTATCTGGAAACCTGGAACCAAGAAATGTCATTATGAAGTAATTGATCCATATATTGGCACCGGTAATCATTACCCAAGAACCTGGATAGATGCCATAGAAACATATCCAATAACAATAACCCGTTATGATACTACATCCGCTGCAATCCCACTATACTATAATACAACTACTGATGGTGGTCATCATTTCTTTAATGGTTCAACTTCGTGTTGTGCAAAATCACACGCCACAAGATCATGCAATGACTTAACTGGCGGCGGCATTGGGCTATCTGACCACAGTAATCAGAAATTCACTGAAACAGAACCCCTTGACTACAATGAATGCGATACTACAATATACTTACGGATAGCATTCAGAAACAATGAACATGTTCCTAGACCATTAAAACCCGTATATAAGACAAGTGTTCCAAGGCCACTCAAGTAATGAAATATATTATATTTTTTATTTTTTTTACTACCAAAAACTATTAATACCATTAACGACTACTTATTAGTATGACAGAATTCCATGAAATCATTATTGACGAAAACGAAAGCAAGATATCAATTTTTAACAAATTATCAGAATCCCCGAGAAGTATTATTATGGTGGAAATTGGTAGTATTGAACATGGTTTCATGTGCAGTAAAAACGTTTGCCATTGGCTAGGAATGGTGGTAAAATACGACAATAAATTCGTACTAAATGAAACATCTTTTGATGCAAGTAGTTATGTTAGCAATCAAATGTGTTATAACATGGTAGATAACATAACAGCAGCTGACTTAATTAAATACATAAACAAAATTCAAAATGGTTCAATAAGTAGATATTGCCGATTCTTCTTAATAAATAATTTAATAGAGTTGCGGGATTTTCTAGTAGAAAAAACACAACCATAACATTTATATACTAGTAAGTACTAGTATATATTGGCAAAGTAAGGATACAACAAAACCGAACTCAGAACTTGTTTGGGTTTAAGCAAATACCTCCTCATTTGACTTAAGGTATCCTTATTTTCCTTCCTGTGATCCTTGCGGGGTCATAAAATTCCCTGTACCCTTGAAAAACTCGGATAAGTTCAGCAGGGAAAAGGACTGAAATAAAAGGGTATGAGAATAAAGTCCATAACACACCCTGGGCTGAGGGGTAGAGCTTGTGGAGATGCCTTAAAAGGATTAATGAAGCAAGAACCAGGTACCATACTGGATGTCACTCGCAAGAATAGACGATGGAAGACTACATAAAGCACTAAACTTGGAAGATCTATCATGAAAAAATGCACTAAATGTAAAAAAGTAAAAATAAAAGAACGTGGTCCCAATTTATGTCCGGCATGTTTAAAAAAAATAGATGAAGAAAATAAAAAATAGTTATAATATTAACGACATATTAAAATTTGGAATATCAGTATATGATCAATGTAACTTATGGAATTCGGGCTATTAACAATAATCAACCAAACCGAGGGCCCGCGATGTGCCCAAGTTGTATAAAAAAGGAACTTGCTACCAAAAACTATAAATAAACGCAATACTCTTTTAAAGATTACCATGTCCAAAACATATAGAATATATAACACCAATCATAAATTCCCAAAATTTTCTAAATACCGTAAGTATAACCCTTTTTGGTATAACCATGACAGTCCGGAAGTTCGAAGACAATCTAATCAAGACTTTCGATATCGCGAAAAAATCTATTTTAAAAAACATTTAGAACATCTCATTAAAACCAAGGACCGAGGATGGAGAACGTGGTAAGAAAAACACCATACAATTACGTTTTAGACGAAATTACCCAATTGGAAGAACTCATTAATGATCTTCCGCCAAACGAAAGAACCCACATGGAAAAGCAGAAAAACAAAATAGCCAAAGAACTATCAAAATTACAGCGGGGAAAATAATAATGACAAAACATGATAAAACAAAGGAAACTGAACAAGAAACCGAACAGAAAGAAAATACTCCAAAACCATCTAGTCCCGACATTAGTGGTCCAGACACAGAACCAAAGCTTCTATTTAAGTTTGAAGACTTTTCGATAAGCGTTTTAAATAACATATACACTATTTCAAAAGAGTATGGCGGCATAAGTGATTCTTGTTATGCTAGGGTTGCGGTTGGTCGCGAAAAAAATTGGACCCTTCTCAATGAAAAAGGCCAAATAATCGACATGGAAACCATCCACGGAAACAGGCCGTTCTTTTGGCAAGGCAGACTATCGCCCGGAACCTATACTTTGAAGACCGGACGCGGAAGCGACACTTCCATTCACAGAATTCCGGGCCGTCATTTTAATGTTGTTTTTTCGGTGTAACCCATGTTCAAAGAAAACATACCAGAACTAGACATGACTGCCGAGGAACTTGCCACCGCCCTCGACGAATTAATAGAAAAAAAATCTAACTTATCACATGCCATCATAGAACTTGATACCAACATATGTTTTATAACATCATTGATTTCTATGAAGTTGTTGGAAAGAAAAAATAAAAAAACATGCACTTGTGAAGGCGGCTGTGACATCACAACTGAAAGCAACGTTGCCGATCACAATAAAAAGATTCTATCTGACCTAGAATCCGGGAAAATTATTTAGGAAGCCCTACCATGAAAATTTTTTTAAAATGCCCTGCCTGCCACAAAGAAACAATCGTTTCTGTGGAAAAGCATCTTTCCGGAAAGAAACTCATGGAACACCTGAAAGACTTCCAGGTATGTGTTGATTGTGAAAAAAATGGCCTCGGAAAAATATACCTTAATGTAATAAAGTTTGACTGGGAGAACATTCTAGAAACTAGTCAGCCGACATAATATTTTGTTATACATTTTTTAATCCTGGTTGTTCTTTGATCCATTCAAGGAATTCTGTGCGATTTTTAAATAAAAGACACTCTGAATTAGCATTCATAAAACTACTTACCAAATGTTGTAAATCATAGTCACATCCTATATTGAAACCATCCCCACTATGCAAATTAATTATATCACCATTTTTATTTATTCTATGATAAAATGTTAATTTATATACATTGAATATAACAATACGAGAAACCATTACTATATATTCATATTTATCAAAATTAATAATCTTTAATATGCCATTACTATCTAGTTTATAGGTATCCATGATTACCTCTGCACGGGAATGGTTCTTGCTTTCCATTCCATGTATTCATATACGCTATCAAATATAATAAAATGAGTAGTTGCCAATAATGGTTTATATTTCGAACCCAGTATCCTAAACAAATTCTGATAATCACTTAATTCAGTTTGGCATAAGTTTATATAAGAATTTACGATATTCATAGAAGGTATGTGATAAAGTACTTTGCTTTGGTTCTCCAGCAGAAAATATGATACCGGTAATCTTTCATCGTTATATTCATCAACCACCACAATAATCTTACTATCAAGGTCATCATTAATTATTGGGAATACGCCATTTGCATCAGGCTTTATCGTTTTCAACATCCATCACCAAGTTAACATTACACTTACAAGTATTAATAGTTTTTGGTTGCGCTACCATGAAAAAAACAAAACTTGAAAATCCGCTTCCTGTATTGAAGTCGCCGATCTTAACCCCTAGTGGTGACATTGCTCCCTGGTTACTTGGAGAAAGAGGAGACATTGCAATACAAAAAGCAAAAGCAAGAAGACACTTACTAGACTTTACCTTATACACAAAACCAGATTATTCTGTTAATTGGCACCACAAGATCATATGTGATTACTTGGAACGCTGGGCATTTGGTGACATAAAACGACTTATGATATTTCTTCCACCCGGCAGCGGAAAGTCTGAATTGGTTTCCAGAAGATTGCCCGCCTGGATCTTCGGCAAGAATCCCGACATCGGTATAATGGCCACAAGTTATTCTGCTTCACTCGCATCCGACATGAATAGAGACGTCCAGCGAATTATAGACGATGACTTATATCGCGAACTTTTCCCAGAAACTTTGCTATCCGGCAAAAACGTAAAAACAATATCAACAACCAGATCATACCAACGAAATACTGAAAATTTTGAAATTGTAAACCATGTAGGTTATTATAAGTGCGCTGGTGTTGGTGGATCTATCACTGGTAAAAGATTCTTTTATGGTATTATTGATGACCCAATTCGTGGCAGGAAAGACGCTGAATCAGAAACCATTCGCAACGGTATCTATAATTGGTACAAAGACGACTTTTATACTAGACGACTTAATATGGATGCCCGTATATTGATCACGCAAACTAGGTGGCACGAAGACGATTTGTCCGGTCGACTCCTTGCGTTAGCAGCATCTAATCCGAAAGCGGAACAATGGACAGTATTAAAATTCCCAATGATCGCTGAATATCCACTGGAACCACAAGATCCACGGCAAGTCGGCGAAGCGTTATGGCCCGAACGTTTCGGAAATGCTGAGGAATTGGAAGCCACTAAAATTAGCGCCGGTTCTTATACTTGGGCGTCACTTTACCAACAGCATCCTAGTCCATCGGGCGGTGCCATATTTAATAGGGGCTGGTGGGGAATACCTGGTGACATCGATCCAACCCACAAAAACCAATTCTACATCCAAAAACCAAAAGACCTTGAATCCCATATGGATATCATAATACAATCATGGGATTGCACTTTCAAGGATGCAGAAGACACTGATTTCGTAGTCGGTCAAGTATGGGGAAGAAAAAAATCCGACTTCTATTTACTTGATCAGGTTCGTGCCCAAATGGACGTCATTGCCACTATGCAAAGTATTACAACGCTTTCAACGAAATGGCCAACATCTTCCGCAAAACTAATAGAAGATAAAGCAAATGGTCCTGCAATAATAACAATGTTGAAGCGATCAGTACCCGGTCTTATTCCCGTTGAACCACAAGGCGGAAAGGTAGTTAGGGCACGCGCAATCACCCCTTATGTGGAAGCCGGTAATGTATGGTTACCGATGCCACAAAACGCCGATTGGATACATGATTTTTTGGAAGAAGTTGCATCGTTCCCGGTTGGAAAAAACGACGACCAGGTTGATAGCATGACACAGGCTTTGTTTTACCTATCAACGTTTACTAATAATGTTTCTATTCCAACAAGGATTCCAAAAAGAGTTATAAGAACTGGAGGCGGCTGGACAGGCTAACACCAGTCGTAATGATTTTTTTATACTTTTAGTACTTCTCCAAGTTCTGACATTTCTTCTATAATATAGAAAATATATTCATATCTACTTCCAATAGAATTAATATAACACCTTGTAAGAATATCTAGAACTGTTTTTCCAGTAAGTCCCCATATGTGTATATCATCGTTACCTTTACCTATTGTGCCGCCTTTTATTTTATAATCATTTAGTGAATGTTTTTGTACAATTCCATAATAATTTTCATTATATGGTGTATTCACATGGACCAGCACTATTTTATCATCTAGATTTTCCAGATCATAAATTTTTTCCTGAGGATTCTTGAATGTTATCATTATGTCACCTACTAATTACTATCATTGTCTTCATTAACGTGAAATACTTTATCTGGTTTATTAAATACTTGCATATTAGACACCACCAAACAACTCAAAAAGTACTAATACAAACCATACAAATAATAATGCATACGTTGTAATTTTACCGTAATGTGTATCACGTCCATAGTATATAAATTTCACTATTTTTTTTGCTTTATTTATGTCGCATACAAAAAACTTACAAGGACCACACATACGTGTATTATATAAATTGTATAGTTCGTATTCAGACTTCATGAGGCCGATTTTTGATTTTGATTCAATACATAAGTCATGTCCTGTATAATCATTATCTAAAAAACTGGTTCCACATATCCAGGCAAAACCTCCTCTTTTTGTATTCACCATTGTCTTGCAATATAAATTTTCATATACATAAACAACACAAATAACCGTTCTACTATCATCATCCTCACTTATGTTCGGTATTTCTTTATGAGGGTTATTAATTTCCTGGATCGTCGGATCTATTTTTTGCAGGTCTTGTAACGTTGCTATTGACTTTGTCATTTAGTTTTCACACCCGATATAACTTTTGGCTACTAAAGCAAATTTCATTCAAGACACATAACATTTCTTCCTTATTTCTTATTACATAAAACATTACATAATTATTGCCCATGGCAATTCGAAATTTCGATATTGTTTCTAGTATTGAATGTCCAGTAGTTACCCATGTTGTCATGTCTGGTTCATAACGAGAATTTATGATTTGTGTCCCTCTTATTGCGTATTTGTTTTCACGAACCTTCACCACAATACCTACGAATTTTGAATAATTTGTTATCGTATGGATTAACATAATTTGTTTGGTTATGTCCTCTGAAATGTTAGGAATTTTTAACATCGGATTTTTGAATTTATAAATATCATCGATATGCATTTTTTTGTTTGGATTTTCCAATTGTTCTAGCATGTTCTTTAATTCATGAAAGTTCGTGGGTATTCTGTCCGTGTCTTCTAAAATCAATTTAATTGCATCTTTCATAGCAAACTTTTAGTTTTGTCTTTATTTATAACTTTTGGTAACAATTATTATAAATATTTTTTAATAATTTATTTACAATATTAACGTTTTAAGCACTTAAAATCAGTTTTAATTTAGGCAGTAGTTTTGATATTAAATAAAAAAGATCGTAGGTTTTTGCATCGATTTCCCCGCGATTTCGGACTCTAGTATATAAACTAAATGCTGAAAAATTAGGGTTTAGGGGAAAATATTTTCGCTCCCAATTTTTCTAGTTCGGTTCGGTTTCCAATATTTGCGGAATCTTAATTCTTGGATTACCAAAAATTTTCAATGTGACCACCTAGCTAGCATTCCTCTTTAATGTTTGCAAGAAGTGTTTTTCGATATTCTGCTTTCATGTATTTGAAAATACTTGCTATGTGGATGGCATCGTGGTCTACTTCATCTATGGTTCTATTAATGTAATCCAAAATAGTTTCCATGTTGTCATTTCTTTCACTTGGATATCTATGATAATAATAATAACTATATCTTTCTATTGACTCCATTACACAACTTGCCAATTCTCTAATAATGGTTTCCTTGTACGTTGAGTTAGAAGTATTTTTTCCATCAACTGGCATTATTTCATTGCATAGTTCATCAATGAGCTTGTCTACTTTGTCTGCTTTTGCATTGGCTTCCCGGACTCGCCTATCGTGGTTTTCCTTCTTTCTTCTAGCAATTTCCTCCTTCAAAATATCACAAGATACTTGCTCAAGTGGCATGTTTTTTATTACTACGCATTCTTTGTTTTCGTTGCTTTTATTGCCAAACGGCCAAATTCCTAGTTTCATGGTACTCCCTTTAATGTTTTTATTGCGTTTTCATGGGCAGCGTGATATTGCTTGTCTAACCACCTAGCATATGACCGGCTAGTAGCAAGATCCTTTTCTAGCCTTTCATATTCTTTGAATAAATCCGGTAACAATACGGATACCCTATCCGCGAAATCCAGCATCAACGTTATACAAGCCGTACTATCTGTTTTCGGGTCCAGCATCTTATCACGTGTTTCGCCGAACAGCTTTTCAATGTCATTTTTTGTGGTCACGTTCGGTCACTCCAATTCTATATTCAATAAACTGCATTTATGACAATTATAATATACCCCTTTGTTGTCAACACCAGTAAATGCTATATATGAGAGACATTGTTCTTTTATGCAAGCCCTTTGAATTACTGGGCATATTTTATCAAACATTATATTATCATCTTCGAATACCCATCCATTTCTTTCATATGAAGCTTTAGAACGTTGATATCGTTCTTCCGCAGTTAACTGCATTTTATCGACACCCCTGCAATTCTAATAGCAAGCCGGGTAGCATGTTCATTATCCTGAATCATTTCAGACGTCACTTCAGGTCACCACACATTTACTTCTGTTTTATATGCTTCATATACTTTTAATAATAACTGGTTCATCCAAACCAATGCCGATTATTCTGCATTTATGACAAACATAATTGTCATTGCCGACAGAATATCGAACTTCATCATACGATAGGCAATAATCTTGCATGCACGGTCGTCCAATCATAGGACATATATTGCCATGCAGTTTATCAGCATACTCAACTTTAATATTTTTTGTCATCTCAGTCACTTCCTTTTCAACCCTCATCGAAAAGTTAGGAAACAAGGAAAATCTTGTCTCCTGGCTTTCCGGTGTTTTTGGGGCATATTATAAAACGTTATGATCGTATTTAAGCTTTTTGGTTAACTGGAAGTTTTTCCCAACAAGCCATTAGTTCTGTTTTTAGATTTCCGGTAATATCAAAAGTATTTATTATTTTCAATAAGTCATTGTAGGATTCCACAATATAATGTATTGTTGTCCATCTCCTTTTTTCCATTTCAGTTTGTTTTTTTAATAATAAGTCCATTATTGTTTTACCATTATTGTATCTATCTTCCCATGTACTGACATCAACGAGCCAATTATCCGTCATACAATTTTTTAAATTACCACGAAACATAAATATTCCATCATTGTTTCTTATTACATAATCAATGAAATTGTTTCCCCCATCCGAAATGCTATGTGATATGATTATTTTGGTTTTGACGTCGTTTTCAGTGATTGGCGGAATTCTTTTAGATACGTCATAGTCAATAATTTTCATATTAGGAAGTTTTAACTTTATTGTACTTATAGTTTTTGGTTTTGAATATCTAATTATAGTTAAACTACGTATTGTCCAAAACCGTTATCGGTAAACGTCTCGAAATTTCTCTTAACCATATTGCAAAATTTTCCAAAAACCAATACCCGTAAATTGTCTAATAAGGTAATACGGTAAAAACTTTTACTATACTACTAAAGTTTTAAGCTCTTTATATTTTTTACTATAACTACTATATTACTATATAATCAATAACTACTAACTATATTTACTATATTACTACTATATATTTACTATATTACATAAGTATAAGTAAGTATAAAATATAAGTAAGTATAAGTATAAGTATAAGTAGTAGCTAGTGGTTTTTTAAAAAAACTGTATAAATATATTAATAATTACTATAAATATATTAAGTCAATGAAAATTGGACAAAAACTATAAATACTAGGATTTTAGTTTACTACTAAAAAAACGTAGTATACTATGGATGGAATATACATGATGACAAAAACAATCAAATTAAATGATTCAACAAAGAATAGATTAAATAATATTAAAAAAGATGAAACTTATGATGAAACCATAAATCGTTTGATCGACTTTGTGGAAAGCATACAAGGAAATTTATTTGAAGAACCAGTAATAATAACAAAATAATAATTACAATAACATATTTTTTTCAGCCGTAAACTATTTATTCTAGTAAGTACTATATGTACTTGGTAAAAAGTGAGGTGATGTAAAATGGAAGAAAATGATGTATTTTGTTTGAAATGCGTTGTCGGTACAATTGTTGGCATAATATTAAATGTGGTTATACTGGTATTATGAGGGAGGTTACCATGAAACAAACTAGGCTTGTAGAATTCCAAAGACCGAAATTTGGGGCATTGCGAAAGCAAGACCGTGAAGCCATTTACCAGGCAGTGCGAAATCGATTCGGTCCTAATCATTCAATATCCATGTCAGAGCTTGAATATGAATACGAGAGGAGAGCATAGAAATAGTGCTGATATCATCGGTTCTTATATCATATGTGATTTTTTACTATTTTCTTTAATATTTTTGTTTTCTTTGAGTTTATTCCAAACTTCGAATAATTCAATTCCCAATAAACCGTTTTCTATATTGTTTCTTCGCATGAAAGTTTTAAGTTCTTTTTTGGATTCTATTATATAGTATGTTACCTTAAAACCATCAGAAGTTAATATTTTATATTCCTTATTAATCAAATCTAATACAGAAATTCCTGCGTTATAACTATCCGCCCAATCGTAAATTTGATTTTGATGTGATCGACAACCACGAAACGTTAGTGTACTGTTAAATTTATTTATTCTTACATAACTTATGTATTTTATATTCGTTGGTGAAATAGACACAGATATTATTATTTTACTATTTATGTCACTTTCTAGAAGCGGCGGAATCCTATTTATAGGATCTGTAAATACTTTCATGGTAGTGCCTCCTTTTGTATGATTTCTTTGTGGTTTTTATTCCAATAATCTGTTAGTTCTCTTCCAAGTTCTTTGTCGGTTAGTTTCCATTTGGCAATGAAATCTTCTAGATCTTTCCTGGATTCTATTATTATATAGTAGACTACCATGTTTGCTTCGTGAATGGCTTTGATTTCTTTGATAATTAGGTCTAGTAGTGTTCTGCCGAAGTTATAAGAATCTCCCCACCACAAGACATAATCAAAATCAGTCATTCGAGATCCTCGAAATGTTATGATGTCATCGTTGCGTTTATTGGCATAACTTATGTTTTTGGTTATAAGGTCTGACGTTATTGATATTATTATTTTGTTGTGTATGTCGGATTCCAGAAAAGGTGGAATTTTCTGTAATATCTGATCAGCTTGAATCATTTTCATAATACTTTGTTTAGTGGTTGTTGTATAAATACGTTTTGGTAATAGCTACCAAAACCTTTAAATACTTTAGCAATAGTATAGTATATGCCCAACAAAACAGGCAAAGGACAACAAGACAGCGTTTGCTGTTTTGTTTCTTTTGTTTGAGGTAAAATACAGGAGTGATTAGATATGCATATAGATGATGTAAAGCTTGGCATGAAAGTCATTATCACACAGGATCGAACGGGAAACGGCTGGACTCCATTGCATCCAGATGTAGCGAAGGCATTTATCGGCAAAGTAGGAAATGTGAGAGGGATGCGGATTCCTTCTGAGAAAGAAGACAGACGGGCTTTTTATTAAACTCAATAGTTAAAAATTGGAGGTATAAAGAAATGAAAACCATCAATGAATCAAAATTAAATTTCTATGGAAATTGTAAAGAAAAAAGTTTATTTAGCATATTACAGGACCATTGCATATCTCTTTCTGGAGAATCTTGCATAAAAACAATTCATTTGGTGTTATCAGATGGAACTAGTCACCACCGTGAAAACGTAGTTGACGCATTAATAATCTACAATAACAGAAAATGTGCCAGAGAACTATTGGAACAATTGTGTCCGAAACATTGGAAAGTTGATGTATTTTGCTGCGTCGAAGCCATGACTGTTGAAAAAGAAACACCGTCATTCGGCAAGTTTGGGGAATATAAGATAGACGTACCAATGATTGCAATAAGGACAAGGTAAGGAATAATTAGTATGGAATATATTAGGAGATGGAATTAATATGATGTATACATATGACACTAAAACAAGAATACACAAATTGAAGTTAGCCTTACTTAAGGAAGGTGGAGATTATCGATTTGATGCTGGTACTAGGATGTCATGGATTCTACATGAATATTCAGACATAATGGAACCAGAGCCGGGTATTAGCAAAGAAGATGATCTTAGAAACATGTTAAAGGAATCTGGGTATTATCCAAGGGATATCGAAGAAATTGTAGAAGAAGTGTATGGTGACCAAAACGTATAAATATGATTAAGTACTAGTAGTACTTGGTAAAAAGTGAGGTGAATTGAAGTGGCAAGAAAAACGGCACACCAGGAATTAAATTACCATTAGGTCGTTATCATTATCCAAAAGAGTCTGACAAGGATTTTTTGCATAGAATGAAAATAAAATAAAAGTAGTGAGGTGATCTAAGTTGGAAACATTACATAATTTATTCGTGAAGCCGCTTGTTATTAGTTTTGTGCTAACTATTGGATTAATTATTGGATTAATGGTTATTATTTGAGCGGTGACTTAGTGTGAAACAGGAAATAAAGATGTGCCCATTTCGTGATAGACATTGTACTGAATTGTGTGCATTATATATATCCGAAGAAAACATGTGTACATTCAAAGCACTGTTCATGTCATTTGAACATCATTTGCCGTATTGGTTAGCAAATAAAGAATAAAAATTGGGGTGACTTAGTATGATGCCAAAAATTGGGCTATTTCCGGGCGAAGAAACAATTCTGGATAGACTAAACAAAGAAGGAAGCTGGATGAAATGAATGCATTGTTTGGATTATGGCTAGGTGGATTCTTGATCGGTTGGGGAATAGGATTTTTGATGAGGGGGATAATAACACAATCCCTGAGGAAATTGTAGCGAAGTAATTGTAATTGAAGCAGGAGGAAAGACATGGAATTAAATTTTATAGTATTAAAAGATGCCATGAATCAGCATTTGGAAAAGATGATAGCGAATGCTACACATTTATTTGTAGCCGATGTTTCTAAGGAAGAAATGTGGCAGACATACTTGGGCGCGTTTCCGGAGGGCACTAACCCAATTATGCGAACAAGGACAGAACATGATTGTAGTTGCTGCAGACATTTCATGCGGGACTTTGGGAACGTAGTTGGCATCAAGAACGGCAAGATTACTACCATCTGGGACTTTCCAATAGAACGTATTGGAAATTATGGACCAGTTGTTAAGGCAATGTCTGACCTTATACGATCCAGGCCAGTTCGAGATATTTTTGTAACGGATGTTGCAAAAATTGGGACCGATAAAACTCCCGAAATGTTTGAGAACGGTGAGGTATACGCCTGGGAACACTTTTATTACGAGTTGCCGGATGGTTTTGTGATGCCTACAAAACGATCTACAAAAGACACCATTCGTGGAAATGCACATTCCCTGAAGGACGTTTTCAAGAGGTCCCTAGAAGAGTTGACACCAGATAGTATTAGTACTGTTCTGGAACTAATTGCATCCAACAGTCTTTATAAGGGCGAAGAATGGAAGTCGCAGCTAGAAGCATTTCTGACACATAAAAAGGCATACGACAAATTAGATGACGTCCACAAGGACCTTTATGCCTGGGAACAGTCTCAAAAGGTCGGACCAGCCCTCGCTAAAATTCGAAACCATTCTATCGGGACACTGCTCGTGGATATTTCAAACGGCGATGACCTAGATGACGCTGTTAAGAAATATGAGAAAATTGTGGCGCCAAGTAATTACATGAGACCCAAGACAATCTTTACGGCAAAAATGCTTAAAGATGCTGAGCAAACCTTGATTGATCTCGGGTTGCTTGATTCACTTCCAAGAAGATTCGCAACAATCCATGACATTACCGTGAATAATATACTGTTCGCGAATCGTGATGCAAAGTCCCAGATGGTTGGCGGTAGCGTCTTTGATCAAATGGCCAAGGAAGTTGCAGTAAAGCCCAGGGACTTTGACCGGGTAGAAGAAGTTCCAATTGATGTATTTGTAAGGGACATCTTGCCAACTATTAGCAACCTGGAGGTTTACCTAGAAAATAAGCACGCCAGCAACATGGTTAGTTTGGTTGCACCACAAAATATGGAAAGCCCTACAATGTTCAAGTGGAATAATGGGTTTAGCTGGGCATATACTGGCGGTATGACGGATAGCATGGTTAAGAGAGTTAAGGCTTTGGGTGGTGACGTAGAGGGAGTACTTCGATTTTCAATCATGTGGAATCACGAAGGTATTAAGAGTACCCAAGATGGTGGTAATAACAACGACTTTGATGCACATTGTGTTGAACCATTTCCAGGAACCCATATCTACTTTGAAAATCGTGGATATCGGCATAGGTCTTCTGGTATGCTAGACGTGGACATTACAAGACCTTTTAGTCAGACACCAGATGGTGTGGCTGTAGAAAACATAACATGGTCAGATGCCAGTAAGATGCCCGAAGGCACTTACAGAATGTTCGTCCAGAATTATAGTCATAATGGCGGGCGTACTGGTTTCACTGCCGAGGTTGCGTTTGACGGACAAATTCATACCTTTGAGTGCAACCGCGAACTTCGACAAAGCGAAAATGTAGATGTAGCACAAGTTACTTATAGCAGGACAGCCGGATTTACTATTGCTGGAAAGTTGCCGTCTAGCGTAACTTCGCGAAAGGTTTGGGATCTGGACACCAATCAGTTTCATCCAGTGTCTGTGATGATGTATAGTCCAAACTACTGGGACGATCAGTCTGGAATAGGTAATAGGCACTTTTTCTTTATGCTGAAGGGTGCAAAAAATCCGGAACGTCCTAATGGCTTCTACAATGAATTCTTAAAGTCAGATCTGGTCCAGCATAAGAGAGTATTTGAAGCACTAGGAGCCCGAATGCGCGTTGAAGATGATGATAACCAGTTGTCGGGAGTGGGCTTTAGTTCAACACAAAGGAATTCGGTAGTGGTTCGAGTAACTGGTCACGTGAACAGAACATTGAAGATAGTATTTTAAATTTTTGAGAGGTATATACATGACAATCGAAAATATGTTTGAGAAGGCAGCACGCCAAAAGATAAGAATCCCATGTGAAAAGGGATGGCTATACGTAGAGGATTTGTTTGATCTTTCTCTGGAAAGCTTAAACAACATATACAAGATTTTGAATGCACAGCTCAAGTCGACCAAGGAAGATAGTTTGCTGGATGTTAAGGATGCTTCCACTAGCAAACTAGAACTGCAAGTAGACCTCATAAAGTATGTCGCTGGAATCAAGAAGGCGGAAAGGGCCGCAAAACTTGAGGCAGCAGAAAAGAAGAGAGAACTGGAAGTTCTTATGACGGCACTTGCGGACAAAAAAGTAGACGCGATTAAAAATATGTCCGAGGAGGACATTAAAAAGAGAATCGAACAACTACAAAACTAAAAAACTTTTTTTATTTTTTTGAGGTATTATGTCCGAAATAACTACAATTATATCTAATAAAGAATTGAAACGATTATATGAATTCTCAAAGAAACATCCGTCGCATAATTATGTAATTCACTTAATGCAAACCGGCATAGGAACAAAAATTGTGATTGAAAATGGCGGTTACCAAGAAGACGTTAGCGACTATGATGCTTGGTGACCAAAAACTATTTATTCTAGTAAGACGTATATGTATATAGTAAAAGTGAGGTGAATTGATATGAGATATGGAATTCCGACTAGGGTATATAATTTAAGCAGTGATCATTTGGGCGGACTTCTTAATTTGATGTCGGATTTATGCGACTGGATAACCAAAGGATATATAATAAAAATTAATGTATATCTAGAAGAAAAAGATGACTGTGGGAGGGAAAAGAATGGAAGATGTACGTGCAAGGAAGATTTTAACAGATTTGCTGTTGGAAAATACAGCAGCTTTGAGGAAAAATGATAACTGAAAAAGAACATCAATATTACCGTTGCTGCATTCTGTACGATCCCGACCTAATCGTGTGCCCGGTATGTAATGGAAGTGGCAAAGTTGCAAGATCATCCAGCGAAGATGATCTACTGTTCGATGAGAGCACTTATCCAGTTACCTTCGGGGAGGTTATTCCTATATCCACTACTGAGCAAGGAATGAAACCAGCAACCACGGTATCTATTATTCATTGGTACCGATGAAGGAGGTAAATAATGAATCCTGATAATGAAGAAGACCTAATACATTACAGAGAACGTCTGAACAAGATTTTAGATTCGGATATCTATAAGATCGAATTAATAAACTATCCAGTGGTTATTCCAGAAGGTCCGAAAAATCCAAAGCATTTTAACATTGATCATCCTCCAAAAATAAAATTGGGAGTTTGTCAAAGTTGTCTTGGAACCGGAAACATAGCAATACCAGTATTTAGTGAACGTTGCCATTTCCCTGTTTTATACGAACACGAAGAATGCCCTATATGTGGTGGCTCAGGAAGGAGAAAACAAAATAATGACCACTGAAAATTATTACCCAATCCCGCCCACGAAAACCCAAAAAGCAATCATCTGTCTTCCAGAAGAAGTGCAAGCATGGAAAGACGAGAATCAGACGCTCAAAGTTCGGATTACGGAACTAGAAACTGATTTGGCACGAGAAATATATAATAACGAGGCCTTCATGAGTGAAATTAGTAAACTTGTTCACTATATCGCAGATTTGAATGCCCGAGCCAAGGCCCTCAAGGAGATCGCGGTGGAGGGATGGGCAGTGGCAGAATTTGGAGGAGAACAGGAAGGACAAGATTATCATCTCAATTTCCGAACATGGAACATAGATCGGGAATCGTATCGAAAAGAAGCCTTAGAACTGCTCCAAGCCGAGCACCCAGAGGTCTTTCGATGACTCTATCTGAGCTTCTGGCGGATCTGAAAATGGTCGATTATAAGACTTGGAATGACATCGATCTATCATTATCATTCTTAATCAACGTAAATAGTCCATCTGGCCATGCCCTAATTCAAAGTTGTATCCAGCGAGCATGCGAAAGCCAAGGATGGACATGGAATATATGTAAACAAACACCAGAAGAAGAAAAATCACATTATGCTGAAATATGTGAAATTGGTCCTGGATACGACGGAGATTATTATAACCAATACCATGAATCAGGTATAACATGGAAAGAAGCAAATTCCCCAGCAGAGGCATTGTTAGGTGCGTACATAACAGCAATAAAAATGAAACAAAGTGCATCCAAAAAACAACATAAAAAATGTGGTAACTTTTATATAAACACTGCAATAGATAGTTCTAAAACTGAAGGAAATAAAATTAATGAACCAATATACTGAATCCAAAGGAAGTAAAAATGTCTAAAAATGCAATTACAATCGAAGGCAAAAATGGTATTATGTTAATGATTCCATATAAGTCTATATCATATCATAAAAGAAAAGGGAATTGTCCACATTGTAAGGGCACTGGAAATCTTGAAGAAATTATAAATGTTGACGATACTAATCATATACTTAATTATTTTCTTCCTGTTGTTATTAAAGATAAGCAATATGAATATACAGAAATACATAATATTAATTTTTTTACACCTAACAATATTCAAGAACATTGGAAATGTGCAGAAACTCCGCCAAAAGGAGATCCAGTAGTTCATATGTATTGAAAATCAGGATAACCAAAAAACTTAAATACGTGTATGGTGTTTAGTAATGTGTACCCAAAACCAGACAAGGAAAGAACAGAACAGCCTTTTGGTTGTTTTGTTTTTCTTTGTTTGAAGAGGCAAAAAAAATACTTGATGGGAGGTTAAGAATGTTAACACATATTATGAGGTTCATGGTTGGTTTGATATCGTGTGCGCTACTAGTATTGCTTGTGTGGTTATCAAGAGATTATGCTATATTTATAGTATTTACTTTGATGACAGGAACAATATTATTGGTTATATACACAATTGGTACGATCATTGATTGGACATTGGAGATGCGTGATTACTAATGTCGATATTACAATACATTCGGTATTTTGTAATTGGATTAATACCGTTTTCGATAATTATAATTATTATTAATGCAATAAGTTATGGCTGTTCGATAGCACCTGATTATATTAATATAATTTTCGGTATAATTGTGTTAGCATATCTAACAGTATTTATTATAATTATTGGTTCAATAATAGATGAAGCATATTTAAGGAAGTGGTAGTAATGTACAAAGAACCTACTTATAGTAAAGCAATATTTAATATATTTCTTGCAAGAGTTCTAAAAGAAAAGGAAGTCATGAAAAATATTGCAAATGGAAAATATAGCAAAGTACATAATATGATGATTGTTTATGGTGATAAAAATATTAACGAATCTTGGAAACTTGATAGGAAGTAAAATTAAATGAAACACGATTTAACCATTATTACAATAGATGGAAAATATTTAAGAACAACAGTAGACGGATATAACATTAATGATAGTTGGTTAAGTTATTGGACAAACAACCCATATTCAGAAATTATGGTTAATAAAGATAGTATATTTAGACTTGAAATAAGGAAGAGTATTATATGATGATATTGCAAGGCATTAGATACTTCATAATTGGACTAGTACCGCTTTTAATAATCACACTCAGTATGCATGTGATTAGGTATGCCTATGAAGTTGCGCCAAATTTGCTACAAGTAGTTTTTAATATATTTGTAGGTATATTTTTGATAGCAGTTATTATTGCGTTTGGTATAATAGTGGATGAAGATTGCTTACAGAAGTGGCGGTAATGTACAAGGAACCTGATAACAATAGAAGTGATTTATAATGTCAATTGGAAGCACTATGAAAACCTACAAGGGTATTTTTTACGCAAAGCACTGTCCAAACAAGATTGTTTTGTTCAAAGCATCTGACTATACAGCTGCCGTCCATTACATGGAAGACATTAAAAGCGACTTGTTTGGCATAGTGAATAATAGAAAAGTGTATACCGGCCACTGGGAAATTCAAGAACCTACATGCGAAGACCTAGTAAAGGACTTTTTGATTGATTTAGTTAATAATTGGCATTCGAATGAAATAGATTTCGACGGTGCTGCGAAAGAATTAATAGAAATTGTGCAAAACAATATAAAAAACAATGAGGAATATCATGAAAAGTGTTCTTGAATTATTAATGAATAACATAAAAATAGTTGCTAATACGCCGTCTAAAGCAATACTTGCAATACTATTAATAGCAGTATTTATTATTTTCTTAGCATTTGTAGAAGCTTATGTACTGACTACTATAAGTGTATTGCTTGGTCTGGTATTGGTTTTACCACTGGCTTTTATTGGTTGTGTTATTACACGCACTTGGTTTGATCTTATGGTTGAGTGGAACTTATAGGAGATATACATGAAAAATTTATGGGAAG
>Ga0209201_1001543_pt1 | contig 25948 bp, 19 predicted proteins | sample AD_UKC055_MetaG_FD_184411 | JGI IMG/M metagenome (GOLD analysis project Ga0209201, IMG submission 184411) | Active sludge microbial communities of municipal wastewater-treating anaerobic digesters from USA - AD_UKC055_MetaG (SPAdes) (version 2) | ecosystem: Engineered > Bioreactor > Anaerobic >...
ATAATTATGTAGCTTCGTTTACATATAATCCGGAGGCACAAAGAGCGAAGATGGTTGTTCAGCAAAGCGGCAATACGATACTCACCCGGTGGTATTCGGGCAGCAGCTATGTAAAAGAAACTGCAGGAGGTGTTACAAAACAATATACATATATAGGAGGTGATGCATATACAGCGCCTGTTGTTACAATAAAAACAGGGACCGGCTCACCTGTTTACTACTATCTGCTAAGAGATTACCTTGGCAGTATAACTCATGTTGTAAATACCTCCAAAACGACGGTTGCAGAGTACAGTTATGATGCCTGGGGAAGGATGAGAAATCCTACAAACTGGACGAATTATGCTCCGGGGACAGAACCATCCCTGTTTGTAGCCGGCAGAGGTTTTACAGGTCACGAGCATATGCCCTGGTTCAATAGTATAAACATGAACGGAAGAGTTTATGATCCTCTTATAGGACAATTTCTTAGTCCGGATAACTATGTACAGGATCCCACATTTACTCAAAACTATAACAGGTATACATACTGCTTTAACAATCCACTAAAGTATAAAGACCCAGGCGGATATCTCCTGGAAACTTGGGATGATTTTTGGAGAATTATTGAAAATCTCTGGAATTCAGGAGGAGGTAGTTATGATTGTTACTCAGAAGCCTATACTATGGCAGATGGAACAGCAGGAGGAGGAGGGTTTGGTATTCCATCTGGAAGTGGATTTGAGGGACCGGGATCGCCCTATATGTTAGGTGAAGTCACCGTGACTGCTGAAGCATCAAATAATAATCCATATCCTCCTATTATCGATAAATATAGTGATCCTTTCCGTTGGGATAATCATCAAGGAGGGGAGGATCCAAATTATTTAGGAGGTTTCACAGGACAAGGGGGTAACCATGGTGAATCGACTCTTCTTGAATATGCTGCAGTGGCAGGATATGTTAGTCATGGTATGATTGGCACGGCAGCTGAATTGACTGCTCAAACTTCATATAAGTATGGCCAGAGGGTCAATAGTATTGTTAAAAGTGCAGTGCAAATAACTGCGGAGAATAAAATATTATGGGGCACTGTTGCAAAAGGATTTAATGCTACCGGTGGTATTATTGGAGCAGGAGTTAATGGCTATAAAGCATATAACGATTATTCTAAAGGGAATTACGGCATGGCTGCTTTTAATGGCTCAAAGGCAGTAAGCTACATAGGAGGTACTATATGTTTATTTATTCCTGGTCTGCAAGTAGTAGGAGGATCCATTTTAGTATCAACGTTAGTTATTGATGTAACTGGCGACGTCGTAGAAGCAAGTACGGGTCATTGATTATGATAAAGTCAAAATAATAACTTAAAATCCAGTCATAATTTTATGGAGTATAATATTGCAACAATATCGATTAAAAGATTTTTAACTATATGGATTATATGGCTATTAACCTTTATTGTATTATTTATCCTTTGGAATATAATCACTTATATAAAAGTAAATGGACTATTCTTTGTCATTGGATTTATAATTGTCTTTATATCAGGGTTAGCAGTTGCATTAAGATTTTCAAGAAGTGAACCTAAATTATTATTAACAGAAATCAATTTAGAATTTGAGAATTACATAATTAAATTAAAAGAAATCGAAGGATATTATATTAATAAAGAGAGCCCTGCTTTGACTGAAATTGAATTCAGAGATAAAAATCGTGATTACAAAATAGCGTCAATAAACTATGGGAAAAAGGGTAAGGAGTTTGAATTGTTTCTTACAGACTTTGTTGAAAAATCAAATAAGGCTAATGAAGATATTAAAGAAATGAGCTTTTATGACTTTCATAATAAACAGTATACTTTTTTCAAATCTATTTTATATGTTACATTCACAATCGTAATATTGCTCAACCTCGTTTATTTTTACTTAATTTTCGTTAAAAAAATTCCTTTAAATTGGAAGTTATTATTTTTGAATATTACGTTTGTTTGGTTATATTTTTTTCATAAAAGGAACGAAAAAAAGTATAAGAAACATTAAAATATTCCTTCCCAGATTATCTCAGGATTTGTTGTTATTATAGTGCAGTATTGTTTTTTACAGATAATAGTTCTTCCAGGTACTGCCTTGAATGATCTGCAATTATGATTATAGTGTACTTTAACAAGAAGGTTGATTCGATCTTTTTAAGGCAGGGATTAATTCAAAGATTATCCTGTACAACATTTTTGTGAAGAAAGGCGCATTCCCTCCCAAGTAGTATAATCATTAATCGGGAAGGGATTTACCTTTTTTCTGGAAAGCGGGTCAGGTATACTTACGGAATCTCTTTAGGAAAGGAATTTAATCTGCTTATAAGGAATGATTTAGAGGTTTTGGGTTTCGATTAGTATCTGTTTAAAAAGATTGTAAAATCAGCCTTCAACCATAAAAGTAAAAAGCGGCGGAACTCAATCAAATCGACTTTTAAGCTTCAGAGAAAAGATTGTGATTATTTCGAATTTTGAACTGAGCAGTTATCTGTCGAAATGTTCATCGATCTGACAGGGTGGATTGAAAAGAACCACCGCCAAAACAACTTATATAATGCTGAGTATAATATTTTACAATATTTATGTAGCTTCGTTTACATATAATCCGGAGGCACAAAGAGCGAAGATGGTTGTTCAGCAAAGCGGCAATACGATACTCACCCGGTGGTATTCGGGCAGCAGCTATGTAAAAGAAACTGCAGGCTAAAGCTTGTAAAGAAAAGAAGAGGCTTTTTTTAATGAACAATAAAGCCCGAAGGATAAGCAGCATGGCACATTACAGTTGTAGGTAGATCTGTTCAACCACTTGCGATGAAACAATAATAATCATTAAATTTGTAGGAGATAAAAAATATGCTAATCATGGACGTTATAGAACTGAGAGCAGATCTGCACAATATGATCGATAAGATATCGGACAGCAATATATTAAATGCCGTAAAAACCTTATTGTCAGGGAAAGCAATAAAACAGGCTGATTGGTGGGATACTATAAGTGAAGAAGAACGTGCAGAGATAGAGCAAGGCCTTGCCGAGGCTGATCGTGGGGAACTGATACCGCATGAAGAAGTAATGGCAAAATATAAAAAATGGCTGTAGAACCCTTACTATAGTCCTGTCAGCTGCTAGGCCGTATTTTTTGTCATGTTTTTTGCTGGGCCAACACACATGCAGCACATTTTAACTGAATGAATATCCTATCGCATCCACCGGATTCATCCGGGCTGCCGAATATGCCGGGGCATAACCTGCGACTATCCCTATGACCCCCGATATCGTAATGGCAAGAAGAATATTGGACAATGTAAGATGCATATTCAGTTCATACAAATAATTTATTCCGACCGTCCCGATGAAAATCAGGATCACCCCGAGTATGCCTCCGACAACAGATAGAAGTACCGATTCGGCAAGAAACTGCTGAAGGATGAAAGAACGCTTTGCACCAAGAGCTTTCTGGATCCCAATAATGTTCGTCCTTTCCCTGACCGAAACGAACATGATATTTGCGATACCAAATCCTCCGACGAGTATGGAAAAACCGCCTATAAGCCAGCCGCCGATATTTATACCGGCAAATACCGCGTCAAAACCCTTCGACAGCATCGTTGCATTATTTACTGAAAAATTATCCTCTTCTCCGGGCCTCAGTCGCCTTGCTGACCTTAGTATCATTATTGCTTCGTCAGATAGCTCCCGGACAGCTACCCCTTCCCTGGCCTTGATTATTAACTGGCTGTCAATAAATCTGTTACGCAGATTGATGAAATTCCTTCCAAAATTCAAAGGAACGACTGCAAGCTGATCGATATTGCTTAAGCTTACAGGTCCTTCGCCCTCCTTTTTTAAGACCCCGATCACCTTTACTTTATAGCCTGCCAGCTTGATCTCCTTATCCACGGGATTTATATCCTTAAAAAGCCTTTCAGCTAATTCGGCTCCAAGTACGGCAACATTGCTTCCGCTTGTATATTCAAAAGGTGAAAAATATCTGCCGCTCCCTATCTCAAAATTAATGACATTCTCAAGATTATCGGTTACTGCTCCGACAGGAACACCGCTGGCAACATTGTTCTTATAGCTGATGTTCGCAGACTGGCCTACCACAAGTGATATCGCTTCGGTCTTTGAAGACTTGTTGAGCATGGCATCGTAATCACTAACCGAAACAGAGGGCCATTTGATTATATCCCACCATGCAAGATCGGGACTGAATGACCAGGGGAACTTCTGAATATAAATAACATTACTTCCCATTGAGTTTATACTGTCGCGGATCGACTTCTCCATCCAGTCCAGTACAGTAAAGACCGAAATTATGGAGAAAATACCTATCGTTATTCCGAAAAGCGAAAGGAAAGTCCTTAACTTATTAATAGTTACTGAGTTAAATGCCAGAATTATACTTTCTCTGAATAGCTTTAAAAACTTCATCCCGGATTTCTGCATTGGTTTGGGAACCCAAAGATAAGAAATTTCATAAGTCAGCAGATAAAATACACTGAAATGCCGGACTGCTCAAAATGTTAATATATAATATATTGAGGATAATAAAAAAATATCTATTTTTAACCGCCCGCAAAATCATTTTCCGGCATTCATAATAATCAGCAAATGAGTGATAAGAAGATTAAAAGTGCATTAATTTCCGTTTATTATAAGGAAGGCCTTGATGAAATAGTCAGAACTCTTCATGAACTGGGTGTCAGGATATTTTCAACAGGAGGTACTTATAATCATATTGAGCAGATGGGAATACCTGCCACAAAGGTCGAAGATATCACCGGTTATCCTTCCATACTCGGCGGGAGGGTAAAAACACTTCATCCTGCCGTTTTCGGAGGTATCCTGGCCAGAAGGGAAAATAAAGGTGATCTTGGTCAGATGGCTCAGTACAACATCCCTGAAATAGATCTGGTGATAGTGGATCTTTATCCCTTTGAGGAGACAGTGAAAAGCACAAATGATCAGGAGGAGATCATTGAGAAGATCGATATTGGCGGGATATCGCTTATCAGGGCTGCAGCAAAGAACTTTAATGATGTTCTGATAATTTCAGGCAGGGAGCAATATCCGGAATTGCTGAAATTGCTGAAAGAAAAGAAAGGTTTTACTTCTGCCGTTGAAAGACGCCGTTTTGCCGCTGAAGCCTTCATGACATCATCACATTACGATACAGAGATCTTCAGATATTTCAATCAAACAGAAGGTATACCTGCCTTCCGCGAAAGCATTAACAGCTCATACCCTCTCAGGTATGGTGAGAATCCGCATCAGAAAGGAATTTTTTACGGGGATATTGCACAGCTGTTTGAAAAGCTTCATGGCAGGGAGATTTCTTATAACAACCTCCTTGATATCGAGGCATCACTGAATCTGATAGATGATTTCGACGAAACCACCGTTGTAATAATTAAACATAACAACGCCTGTGGTGCTGCTTCGAGGGAGAACCCTAAGGAAGCCTGGAATGATGCACTAGCATGCGATCCGGTATCGGCTTATGGTGGAATAATTGCAACGAATACCGGTATTGACGAAGCAACCGCGGTTGAGATGGACAAGGTATTCTTTGAAATACTTATTGCTCCGGATTTCTCACAAAAGGCTCTCGATATTCTTGAACAGAAGAAAAACAGAATCATCCTGAAAAGGAAGGAACCGTTTAAAACCATTCATGGCTTCAGATCACTTCTTAACGGTGTTCTGTGGCAGGAGAAAGATAACAGCACACAGGCGACAGGCGATCTTAAACCTGTGACACCACGGATTCCGGAAGCTTCCGAGATCACCGACCTGGTTTTTGCAAATAAGCTGGTGAAACACAGCAAGTCAAATGCCATTGTTCTTGCTAAGGGTAAACAGTTATGTGCAAGCGGTATCGGTCAGACCTCAAGGGTTGATGCTCTGAAGCAGGCTATTGAGAAAGCCCGTTTGTTCGGATTTGACCTGAAAGGATCGGTAATGGCCTCAGACGCTTTCTTCCCCTTCCCCGACTGTGTCGAGATTGCCCACAAGGCTGGTGTTACAGCTGTTGTACACCCGGGAGGATCGGTGAGAGACAAGGATTCAATAGATTATTGTGCTTCAAACGGCATGGCTATGGTTATTACAGGTATAAGACATTTTAAACACTGATAGAATATATATGGGACTTTTTTCATTTTTAACACAGGAGATTGCTATTGACCTGGGGACGGCAAATACGATTATAATTCATGATGACAAAATTGTTGTTGATGAACCGTCGATAGTTGCGATTGACAAGAGTACAGGCAAGTTGATAGCAATAGGTGAGGCGGCAAGGCAGATGCATGGCAAGACACATGAAAACATCAAGACAATAAGACCTTTGCGCGATGGTGTGATAGCGGATTTCAATGCCGCTGAACTTATGATAAGGGGGATGATCAAAATGATCAATAAGGGGTCGAGGCTTTTTTCTCCCTCTCTGAAAATAGTTATCTGCATTCCCTCGGGCAGTACAGAGGTTGAAATAAGGGCGGTCCGCGATTCTTCCGAGCATGCAGGCGGAAGAGATGTTTATATGATCTATGAACCAATGGCAGCCGCCATAGGGATAGGTATCGATGTTGAAGCTCCTGAAGGTTCGATGATAATCGATATCGGAGGAGGAACTACCGAAATCGCGGTTATAGCTCTCGGAGGTATAGTTTGCAATAAATCGATCAGAATAGCAGGTGACGGATTCACATCCGATATCCAGGCATATATGAGGCATCAGCATAATATAAAGATAGGCGAAACAACCGCTGAGGATATCAAGATCGCTGTCGGCGCCGCTCTTCCGGATATCGATAATCCGCCTGCAGATTATATTGTAAGAGGGCCCAATATTATGACTGCCCTTCCTATCGAAATACCTGTTTCATATCAGGAGATAGCCTACTGCCTCGATAAATCCCTTACCAAGGTGGAAGCAGCCCTTCTTAGTGTGCTTGAACAGACACCTCCCGAACTTTATGCAGATATAGTTAACAAGGGAGTTTATATGGTAGGCGGCGGAGCATTGCTCAGAGGTCTCGACCGCAGACTGGCTGACAAGATCAATATTAATTTCAATGTCGTTGAAGATCCGCTTCATTCGGTTGCAAGAGGAACCGGTGTTGCCCTTAAGAACGTTGAGAAATATCCTTTCCTCATGAGATAAGCTCCGGTATAGATGAGAAACCTCCTGAATTTTCTTGCGGGATATAACAATATAATAATCTTTCTCATTCTTGAAGGAATAGCGCTTTCCTTGCTCACATCAGAAAATAATTATCATAATACGAGGTTTGTAAAAGGTATCAGGGGGATTACTACGGCCATCGAAAGATCTGTAAGTAAAACCAGATCTTATTTCAGTTTACGTGAAACTGCTGAAAAGCTTTCTGCCGAAAATGCTTCTCTCAGGAACAATATTGAGAAATCGGGGGAAGCCATAAATACTGTTTTTTTTTCTGTCACCGATTCGGTTTTTAGGCAGAAATATTTCTGGTCTTCGGCTGAGGTCATAAATAATTCGGTAAACCGGCAGAAAAATTTCTTCACACTTAACAAAGGTTATAACCAGAATCTGGCCAGGGATATGGCTGTAGTATCTGATGACGGTGTAGCCGGTGTAATTGTCGGGTGCTCTTCAAACTATTCGGTTGCAATGTCGGTCCTCAATACCGACTTCAGGCTGAGTGCAAGGATCAGATCAAACGGATATTTCGGTTCACTGAACTGGGACGGCAGGGACTACAGTCATGCAATCCTCAGCGAAATTCCTCAGCATGTTATAGCAAATGTCGGGGATACAATTGAGACTACAGGCTATTCGGCTGTTTTTCCGGAAGGGTTGATGATCGGGACTATCACCGAGATTGAAAAATCAGGAAGCGATTTCTACAGGATCTCGGTTCTGCTTAAAACCGATTTTAAAAAGCTGAATTATGTTAATGTTATAGGGAACCTTCAGAAGACTGAACAACAGGAACTCGAAAAACAATTCCAATGATCAACAGGATTTTAAGATATGCCCTGATCTTTGTTCTGCTGTTGCTGCTCCAGCTGTTCTTATTCAATAATATTCAGTTCAGCGGGTATGTTAATCCTTATGTTTATATCCTTTTCATACTGCTGCTTCCGGTTGATATCCCGGCATGGTTGTTGCTGATTATTTCATTCTTTACCGGACTGATAATCGACCTGCTGACGGGAACCCCGGGAATGCACACAGCAGCCACTGTTCTTGCGGGATTTGCAAGGCCTTATGTCCTGAGATTATTTTCTCCCAGGGAAGGATATGAAACCGGCGCTGATCCTTCGATGTTTGTTTACGGATTCAAATGGTTTCTTTTGTATACGGTTTTCATCGTCCTTCTTCATCATACTCTTCTTTTCTATCTTGAAGTGTTCCGGCTGTCTGATTTTTTCAACACCTTCCTCCGGGTATTGCTGAGCTCGATTTTTTCAATCACCTTTATCCTTTTGCTGGAATATATACGAAAGGGTAAATAACTGACCTGGCATGAAGGACCTCTATTCGACACGGAAATATCTGATCATGGCAATAGTTGTACTTGCCTCACTTGCTCTGGTCGTAAAATTGTTCATAATTCAGGTAGTCCAGGATACTTACAGACTGTCGGCAGATAATAATGTTCTGAGATATGTGACACAATATCCTGCACGGGGATTGATTTATGACAGGAACGGTGAACTTATCGTTTATAACCAGGCTGCTTATGATCTGATGGTAATACCCTCCCAGACCTCAAAAATCGATACGACACTTTTCTGCCAGGACCTGGGTATTACAAAGGATGTTTTCCTTGAAAGGATGAAGGCTGCCAGGAATTATTCAGGAAGGGCTCCGTCAATTTTCCTTAAACAGATCTCTGCCGAGTCGTATGCCAGGTTCCAGGAAAAAATATTCATGTTCCCGGGTTTTTATGTACAGCCCAGGACTTTAAGGAAATATTCCAGGCCGGTTGCTGCCCATCTTCTGGGGTATGTGAGTGAAGTTGATGAAGCTCAGATTAAAAAAGATCCATATTATAAACCAGGCGATTATATCGGAAAGCTTGGGATAGAGGAAGCATATGAAAAAGAGCTGAGGGGGACAAAGGGTGTTAAAATATTCCTCGTGGATGTTTACAGCCGTGTAAAGGGTTCTTATGCCGGCGGGATGATGGATACAGTGGCAGTTCAGGGAAATGATATAGTTGCAAGTATTGATCTCGGTCTGCAGGAATATGGTGAAAAGCTTATGCAGAACAAAACCGGGAGCATTGTTGCTATCGAACCGTCTACAGGCGAGATCCTTGCCCTGGTCTCGTCACCGAACTATGACCCGGCTCTTCTTGTAGGCAGGGTCCGCTCAGAGAATTTTTCCAGGCTGTCGGCAGACACCTTACTGCCTCTTTTTAACAGGGCTTTCATGGCTTCTTATCCTCCGGGCTCGACATTTAAGCCCATAATCGGCCTTATTGCTTTACAGGAGAAGGTTATTGTGCCATCAACTACTTTCGGTTGCAGCAATGGATATTTGTTCGTTGGTTGCCACTCCCATTCATCTCCGCTTAACCTGAAAGGTGCCGTAATGAATTCATGCAACTCATACTTCTGCCAGACCTTCAGAAAAGTACTTGAAAATCCTGCATATGGTACAATTTCCGAAGCCTATGAAAAATGGAGATCATATCTTACTGAGTTCGGTTTTGGGAAGAAACTTGATACTGAATTTGTTAATGAACTCCCCGGACTGATACCCCCGGCAACATATTTCGACAGGTATCACGGGATCAACGGATGGAAGGCGCTTACAGTAATATCCCTGGCAATTGGTCAGGGAGAGATTGGCACTACACCACTCCAGATGGCAAATATGACTGCCGCTATCGCTAACAGGGGATACTATTACACACCACATATTGTTAAATCAACAGGGAACCTGCAGGGCATAGATGAGCGGTTCAGACGGAAGCACGAGATACATATTGATTCTGCAAATTTTGAAGAGATAATACAGGGTATGGAAGCTGCTGTTAACGGAGGAGCAGGAGCTACTGCCAGGATTGCAGCAATGGAAGATATAATTGTGTGCGGAAAAACAGGAACGGCGCAGAATTCCCAGGGGGAAAAAGATCATTCTGTATTTGTTGCATTCGCGCCGAAGGATAAACCGGTAATTGCCATTGCCGTATATGTTGAGAATTCAGGATTCGGAGCTACTTATGCAGCTCCGGTGGCCAGTCTGATGATCGAAAAGTATATAAAGAAGGAGATTGGCGAGGCAAGTAAATGGAAGGAACAGAGAATGCTTGAATTAAATCTTACAGGACGTGCCGCGCAACGTTAATATATGGTACAGGATTGACAAGGTTACTGTCTTTCTTTTCCTGCTGATGATGATCGTAGGCTGGTTTAACATTTATGCTGCCGTCTATAACGAAGAACATAAGGATATACTTGATTTTTCACAGAGATACGGGAAACAATTCATCTGGGTTATTGCTGCAATTGTTCTGGCGGTTTTAGTAGTGATAATCGACACCAGGTTTTATCTTTTCTTCGCCTGGGGGGTATACGCTGTGCTTGTAATACTGCTTATACTGGTTCTTTTTTTCGGTAAGGAAGTAAATGGGGCAAGGTCATGGTTCCAGATTGGACCGCTGACAATTCAGCCTTCTGAATTTGCAAAATTCGCCACAGCTCTTGCACTGGCAGGCTACCTTAATAATCATAAAGGCGAACTTACCAGGCTCAGGGTTATATTGCCTGCAGCTGCCATAATCTTTCTTCCCGCTCTTCTGACAGCTAAACAACCCGACATGGGTTCAACAGTAGTCTTTTTCTCATTCTTCATAGTACTGTTCAGGGAGGGTATGAGCCCGTATATTTTTGTATCAGGACTGCTGATGATAATCCTGTTCTTTCTGACGCTCCTGATGGATAATCTCCTGCTCGGATTAATTCTTGTGGCGCTGGCCTTTTTCCTGACCTGGTTTGTGACACGAAAAACAAAATTATCATTTACGGGGCTGGGTATTATCCTCCTTATCGGCGGCAGCTTATTTGCGCTGGATCATTTTGTACTGAGATCAATAGGCAACGAGTATATTCTGATAATCACACTTATCCTGGCTGGTCTGGCCTTCGCCTATTACATTTATCAGAAAAAGGCGATGAGCATACTTGTTATTTACCTGTTTCTGCTGGGAAGTATAATATATATAAATTCTGTTGACTTTGCTTTTAACAACCTTCTGAAACCACATCAGAGGGAAAGAGTTGAGATAATGCTTGGTTTCAAATCCGATCCGCACGGCACAGGGTATAATCTTAACCAGTCTCTTATTTCGATCGGATCCGGAGGGTTCGGGGGGAAGGGATATCTTCAGGGGACACAGACAAAATTCAAATTTGTCCCTGCTCAGAGCACGGACTTCATCTTCTGTACAGTAGGCGAAGAATGGGGCTTTGTAGGATCATTTGTGACAGTGGGATTGTATCTCTTCCTGCTTCTGAGACTAATAAAGCTTGCTGAAAGACAGCGTTCGGTCTTTTCGCGTATTTACGGCTATGGAGTTATTTCTGTACTCTTCACTCATTTTTTCATAAATATTGGTATGACTATCGGTATCGTTCCGGTGATAGGTATCCCGCTGCCTTTTTTCAGTTACGGTGGCAGTTCACTCTGGGGCTTTACAATATTGCTGTTTATTTTTCTCAGGCTCGATGCAAGCCGTACTGAATACCTTATCTGATCAGAAAGGCATTGTGATCCTGTGGGATATCTCTATCCCGAAATCTTTTTCAACATAATCGATCAGCTGGGGAAAGAATTCCATGAAATCGTCCTGGAGTGCATAATAGTTTTTCTTAAGCGTTTTTATTGCATATCTGGTTTCATTCGGCAAACTTGAATTCCTGCTTAATGTCCTCAGAACATGCTTTATACCATTTGTAGTCTGATATGTTTCTATCCAGTTGTTAATTATGAAAAATGGCATCATCCCTTTTACCTTTTCGGGGAGTATTTCATAATTGTTTACAAGTGCCCTGTAAAAATTGTAGGTAACACTCTCAAGAGGCCTCCGGGAGAAAAAATTCCACTCTTTGGTCAGATAATGGTCATAGATTATATCAGTTATAACTCCGGCATATTTATGATATTTGCGTGAAAAATATATCTTGCTTCTGTGTACCACAGGATGCCGGTCGGTGAACATATCTATATACCTGTGAAGAATAATACCCTTCCTGATAAGCTCGGGGTAGTTGAGATAATCCCTGCCTTTAACATAATCGCCGATATAATTACCGATGATTATCTTATCGGAATCCCCCGACAGGTATATGTGGGCAAGGACATTCATACAAAGTTATAATAGTACAAAGAATTTATCAGATAGTTCATTACAAAAGATAATTTCTCCGGAGTATTTACAGATCATAACCGGTTGATATAAATTTTATTGTATTACAGACAGTTATAATGTGGAAACCATGTTTAAAAATTTTGAATAAACTTTCGGAATTCCGGTATGCAAATTATACATTTGCTGATTCATTTTAAAATGAAAATCTGTACTGTCAATAAATTGCTGAAAAAATAAATTTATGGTAAGAAAAAATGTAGTAATTATCGGTGCTGCCGGAAGGGATTTCCACAACTTTAATATTTGTTTCAGGGATAATGAAAGCTATAATGTTGTTGCTTTCACAGCAGCCCAGATACCCGATATTGACGGGAGAAGGTATCCTGCCGACCTTGCCGGGAAATTATATCCTAAAGGCATTCCGGTCTTTGCAGAGGAGAACCTTCCTGAAATAATAAGGAAACACAAGGTTGATCAATGCATTTTTTCCTACAGTGATGTTACATATAATAAGGTGATGTCGGTCGGTGCCATCGTTAATTCCGCCGGTGCCGATTTCGTTCTGCTTGGTCCGGATGCAACAATGGTAAAAAGTACGAAGCCCCTTATTGCAGTGGGAGCGGTGAGGACAGGTTGTGGAAAGAGCCAGACCTCGAGGAAAGTGATTGAGATCCTTATGGCAAAAGGGCTGAAGGTTGTTGCTGTCCGTCATCCCATGCCATACGGTAATCTGAGTGAACAGAAGGTTCAGAGGTTTGCCACTCTTAAAGATCTCGAAAAGCATAAATGTACTGTAGAGGAGATGGAGGAATATGAACCTCATGTTGTACGGGGTAATGTTATTTATGCCGGGGTTGATTATGAGGCTATTCTCCGGAAAGCTGAAAAGGATCCTGCAGGATGCGATGTCGTTGTCTGGGATGGAGGGAATAATGATTTTCCGTTTTATAAACCTGATCTTATGATAACTGTGACCGATCCCCACAGGGCCGGGCATGAGCTGAGGTATTACCCGGGGGAGGTTACTCTCCGGATCGCTGATGTGGTGGTTATAAACAAAATCGACAGCGCTGACCCGGACTCCATAAACATTGTAAGGGAAAGTATTGAGAAAGTCAATCCAAAGGCAACAGTCATAGATGCTGCATCACCAATAAAAGTTGATGATCCTTCGGTGATCAGGGGAAAGAATGTACTCGTTGTTGAAGATGGGCCAACCCTTACCCATGGAGAGATGAAGCTTGGCGCAGGTATTATGGCTGCCCGTAAGTTTGGGGCTGCAGGGATAATTGATCCCCGGCCATTTGTTGTGGGCAAGCTCAAAGAAACCTTCGGCCTTTATCCCGGAATCGGAACTCTTCTCCCGGCCATGGGATATGGAGAACAACAGCTTCGTGACCTTGAAAAGAGTATCAATAATACAAAGTGCGACAGTGTAATTGTAGCAACACCTATCGACCTGCAGCGGATAATAAACATAGAGAAACCTGCAACAAGGGTGAATTATGAATTGCAGGAGATTGGTGATCCGACTCTGTCACAGATACTGGATGAATTTGTTGCAAAGAATAAACTAAGGAAAAAATGATTCCTGCCGGGGATTCCGGTGGCAGGAATCATAAATGAAATATTCTCTATCTTTTTACTCTGGCATTACCTTTCCAGATGCTCCAAACCTGGTCCTCATCTGCAGGCTGTCCATAATCGGTGATAACCGTTGTTGCAAGTGCTCCGGTAGCCCATCCGAACTGAATCCATTTTTCCGCATCCCAGCCCTTAAGGATGGCATAAAGCAGTCCGCCTACGAAACCGTCTCCACCTCCAATTCTGTCGAGGACATGAATTTCACGTGGTTCAACGATATGCCAGTTATCACCTTCAAGCATTATTGCACCCCAGAGGTGCTCATTTGTACTGATGACCTGGCGGAGAGTGGTGGCAAACACTGATGTACCGGGATAAGCCTTCTTCACCCTGCCTATCATTTCCTTGAAGCTTCCGATCTTCGAGGCAAGATCTTTTCCTCCTTCTTCGGGACCTTCGATACCCAGACAAAGCTGGAAATCCTCTTCATTGCCCACAAGAATATCTGCCAGACCGGCTATTTCCTTAAAGGTTGCGGAAAGTTCCTTCTCCCTGTTTTTCCAGAAGGTTGCACGGTAATTAAGGTCGAAGGAGATCCTGGTACCGTATTTCCTGGCTGCTCTTGCCAGTTCGAGACAGAAATTGCTTGTTTCGGGAGAAAGAGCACCTATAAGTCCTGAAAGATGAAGGATCTGTACTCCTTCTTTGTCAAATAACCTCCCGAGATCGAAATCCTTCACATTCAATGTCCTTCCTACTTCCCCGGCACGGTCGTTCTGAACTCTCGGTCCTCTTGATCCGTAACCGCTGTCGGCTATGTTAAACTGGTGCCTGTAACCCCAGGGTCCTCCCTGATCGACCTCAGCACCTTCATATGCCATATGCCGGCCGGCCAGATTATCCTTTATAAAACGGGCAACCGGACTCTCCCTTACAAAGGTTGTCAATACTTTTACAGGTAATCCAAGATAAGAACTTACACTGGCAACATTGGTTTCGGCACTGGTCGCCTGCATGTGAAATGTATCGCTGCAATGTACAGGCTGACCGTTCAACGGGGTGATCCGGACACCCATACTCGTGGGCACAACCAGTGACCAGGTAAAATCTTTTTTCAATTCAATTTTCATAATAATTAGTTTAAAGTTCTATAAAAAATATAATTTTTATTCTTACTTACGACCATACGATCATACGACCTGAGACCGCCAGCCTTCGCCACCCCTTCCGCTAAAGCTTTGCAGGCCGAAAAAGGCTTCGGCTGGCAAAGCAAAACCGTCAAGCCGTCAGACCGTTAAACCGTCAAACCGTTAAAAAGTTAAACCGTTAAACCGTCAAGCCGTCAAGCCGTCAAACCGTAATACCTACCTCCCCAGCCTTTCTCTCAACTTCTTCCCGGCCTCTTCAAACCCGGGCTTATTAAGGAGTGCAAACATATTCTTCTTGTAGGCTTCCACACCCGGCTGGTCAAACGGATTGACATCAAGGATGTATCCACTGATAGCACAGGCCATCTCGAAGAAATAAATAAGCTGGCCGATAAAAAATTCATTAAGCTCCGGAATGTTGATCTTTATTACAGGTACATTACCGTCATTATGAGCCAGGATAGTGCCGGTTTCAGCATTGTTGTTGACCTCCGACAGTCTTTTCCCGGCAAGGTAGTTCAGCTGGTCGGAATCATCTTTTTCGGGAGGTATTGTAACTTTCTTACGTGTACCGGCAACTGACAGAAATGTCTCAAAGAGTATTCTCTGACCTTCCTGGATATATTGCCCGAGTGAGTGAAGATCTGTAGTAAAATCGACTGATGCCGGGAAAATCCCCTTACCTTCCTTGCCTTCGCTTTCCCCAAAGAGCTGTTTCCACCATTCGGAAAAATAATGCAGTCGCGGAGTGAATCCGACAAGTGTCTCAACGGGCCGGCCGGTCTGGAGGAGAAGGTTTCTGGCAGCAGCATACATAAGGGAAGGATTTGATACTGCATCCTTGTTTTTTCTTGTGATAAGCGCCATTTCGTGCGCTCCCCTGACAAGCATCCTGATATCGGCTCCGGCAACAGCAATGGGCAGCAGTCCGACAGGTGTGAGAACCGAATATCTTCCACCGATATCGTCGGGAATTATAAATGTATCGTACCCGTTAAGATCGGCAAGCGATCTCAATGCGCCCTTTGAACTGTCGGTGATAGCGATGATCATGTCGGCAGCCCTGGCTTTTCCGACCCTTCTTTCAAGATGATCTTTAAGGATCCTGAAAGCAATAGCCGGTTCGGTTGTGGTTCCTGATTTTGAGATAACTATAATTGAATAGTTCCTGCCGTCCAGGATCTCTAAAAGATCAGACATATAATCTTCGCAAATATTCTGACCGGCAAAAATTATCTCATGATGTTTTGATTTAAGTAAAGGTGCGAAAGAATGTGAAAGTCCTTCGATAACTGCTTTAGCCCCCAGGTATGAGCCTCCGATACCAATGACCACCGTTGTATCTGAAACCGATCTCAGATGCTTTGCTGTTTTTTCAATCCTGTCGAATTGTTTGACTATATCATCGGGGAGAGAGAGCCATCCGAGAAAATCATTTCCGGCTCCTGTTCCTGCATTCAGGGAATCAAGATGCCTGATTGACTGCTGTGCAAGTGCAACTACCTCTTCATAGGAGATAAAGCCTGCCGCATTCTTAAGGTCTATGCTTATGTTTTTTTCCATATATAGTAATTTTTTGTCAGTGCTTTACTGCAAAGATAAAAAAAACCGCCGGGGAGATTCCCTGGCGGCTATTATAATATAACTATATATAATGATAAGGAAGTTATCTGCGATGTATTCCCCCGGCGCTGGAGGAATGGGCATCTACATTTTTCGGATCACCCCTGTAATTTATACTTCCGGCACTTGATGCCCTTGCGGTAAGTTTTTCAGTTACATAAATATCGGCCCCGCCTGCACTGGATACAGAAATGTCAGCCTCTTTTACCTTGAGATTATTTGCATTAAGATCTCCTGCACTGCTCAGGTCAGCTTCCATGAATCCTGCTTCTCCAGTCAGGGTAACATCCCCTGAACTGCTGATATTTGCATCAACATTGTCAGCATAAACCTCCAGCTTGATATCGCCGGCGCTGCTGGCTGAGATCTTCAGATTATCTGTCTCAACCGGCGATTCACCGATTATATCTCCTGCACTCGAGGTACTGACAGTGTTGATAGTCTTAAGCGTGACATAGACTCTTTTCTTTTCAGCACCACGGATATTGGCATCTGTATAGACATCGAGTATTCCGTTCTTGACTTCCGTGATTATGTAATCATGCAGGTTCTCATCCGCCTCTACAACCAGGTTAAGCTTGTCGCCCTGGCTAAGATAAACATCGATACCGGTGCTTACTCTTACTCCGGTTGCCTGAAGCGGCGTTCTCTCTTCGGTTACCACCTTTCCGTTGCCATATACAGTTCTCCGGAACTGCGCATCAACACACGCAGTGATTGTCAGACAGATTAATAAAAGCGATAATTCCTTAATATTTTTCATGGCCTTCCTTATTATATGATTATTCAGTTCATTCCGGATTAAAGACTTTAATAAATATGAAATGTTGCATTTTATTGAAAAAACATTTTGAGTTTAGTTCGTATCTTAGCTCTAATTATTTATAACCTTTAAAATAATTCTTCGGATGAAGAAAATCAGGTATATCCTTTTGCTGCTGGTGATGATATTTGTGACTGCTTCCGGCAATTCACAGACTGGCAATGATTTAAAGCTCTGGTATGAGCATGCTGCCTCTTCATGGGAAGAGGCTCTTCCCATAGGTAACGGAAGGCTGGGGGCAATGATTTTCGGCGGGCCTGCTGTTGACAGGATCCAGTTCAATGAGGAAACCCTGTGGGCAGGTATGCCGCATGATTATTCTCATGAAGGTGCATATAAATCGTTGAAGACAATAAGGGAACTTTTGTGGCAGGGCAAACAGGACGAAGCCGAGGAACTTGCTCTCAGGGAATTTATGAGCGTTCCTCTGCGCCAGCAGAAATATCAGCCTTTCGGAGATATACTGCTGAGCTTCCCTGATCATGAGACTGTTACCTCATACCGGAGAGAACTGGATATTTCCAGTGCCGTATGCCGGACCTCTTATATTGCGGGGGATATACCTTTTTCGAGGGAATATATAGCAAGTTATCCTGATAATATTATTGCGGTGAACCTGACTGCAGGCAGGAAAAAGGCGCTGACCTTTGATATAATGCTTAAATCACCACATGAAGGGTTCTCTGTAGTGACTACTGATGATGGCATCATCGAAATGAATGTAGCGGTTAAGGATGGTGTCCTTAAGGGAACAGCCATGGTTAAAGTGAGAGCCGATGGAGGAAGTGTTACCGCAAGGGATAAGGTTCTCCATATTGAAAAGGCAGACCGTGTAGTACTCTGGCTTGCTGCCGCAACAAATTTTATTGATCCGAAAGATGTATCAGGCGATCCGGAAGCCAGATGCATCACATATCTGTCCGATCTCGGCAACAGATCGTTTAACCAGGTCAGGAAGGCTCATATTGCTGATTATCAGAAATATTTCAACAGATTTTCAATTCTTCTGGGTTCTTCAGACACTGAAAACCTTCCGACAAACCTGAGGATTTCAAGGATTCCTGAGGCGATGGACAATTCCCTGGCCGCACTTTATGTCCAGTATGGCCGTTACCTGATGCTTGCTTCAAGCCGCGAGGGTACATATCCGGCCAATCTTCAGGGTATATGGAATGATAAGCTAAATCCTTCCTGGGACAGCAAATACACTGTAAACATAAATACTGAAATGAATTACTGGCCTGTGGAAGTCCTTAATATTGCAGAATGCCATGATGCTCTTTTCAGGATGATAGAAGAGGTTGTTCCTGCAGGCTCTAAGGTTGCCCATGATCATTACAATGCCCGGGGGTGGGTGCTTCATCATAATACTGATCTCTGGAGGGGTGCCGCTCCAATTAATGCTTCTGATCATGGTATCTGGGTAAGCGGAAGCGGATGGCTCGCGCATCATTTCTGGGAACATTTTCTCTACAGCCGCGACAAATCCTTTCTTTCCCGCAGAGCCTGGCCTGTGATGAAAAGTGCTGCCAGATTTTATGTTGATTTTCTTGTCACTGATCCTGAAACAGGATGGCTGGTTTCTTCACCTTCAAATTCACCGGAGAATGGTGGTCTGGTTTATGGGCCGACAATGGACCATCAGATTATAAAAAGCCTGTTCAAGGCATGTATTGAGGCATCAGCTGTTCTGGGCACGGATAAGACTTTTGCTGATACTCTGAGAGAGATCCTTCCACGAATCGCTCCGTACCGGATCGGGAGATTTGGCCAGCTTCAGGAATGGATGTATGATACAGATGATCCGGATAACAAACACCGGCATGTCTCACACCTATGGGGCGTTCACCCGGGAAAGGAGATCAGTTATGATGAAAACCGCGAACTTATGGAGGCAGCAAAGAGATCTCTTATAGCCCGTGGTGATGAGGGTACAGGCTGGAGCCTTGCCTGGAAGATAAATTTCTGGGCCAGATTCCTCGACGGCGATCATGCCTGGAAAATGGTAAGGATGCTGCTTAGACCCGCAGGACAGACGAATGCTAAAGCATCGGGAGGCGGCTCTTCGGGTGGAGGTTCTTATCCGAACCTGTTCGATGCCCATCCGCCCTTCCAGATAGATGGAAATTTTGGTGGAGCTGCCGGTATTGCCGAAATGCTGCTTCAAAGTCATCTGTCATCAATCGACATCCTGCCGGCTTTGCCATCTGATATACCTGAAGGAAGAATAGAAGGAATACGGGCCAGGGGAGGATTTGAACTCGATTTTGAGTGGAAGCAGGGCAAACTTGTTTTCCTGAAAGTAAGGTCACATGCCGGATTTCCGCTGTCATTAAGATATGGAAACAATACATTTAAAGCAGATACAAGAAAAGGACAGGTCCTTAAATTCGACGGAAACCTGAATAAAAATTAACAGGTCCCAGCTATATGGTAAGGAATTAATTTTATTTAACCACAAAGTGTACCACCTTAGAGAACTCAGGAACATCAACTATAATAACTCCTGCCCTTCTTGCCACCCCTTGCCCCCAGGGGGGCGCTCAGACTCAAAAGTCCCTTGGGGGATTTAGGGGTGAGTTATATAGAAGAGCACAAAGTTCACACGAAGAGCACAAAGGTTATGAATCATTAAAGTTGAAACAGATAAATTCGTAACTTTAAGAAAAAATAACCTTGAAACCCACATGTATTACCTAAACAAACACTTATGTATATAATTTTCAGACATGTGGGTTCCATCAGGCCATTAAAATAAAAATTATATACTGATGAAAAAGATACTTATACTGCTTCTGACAGTTATTGTCATATTTGGCTGTAAATCACGCAAATCTGGTACAGCGGAAAACAACTCCGATGCTGTTCCCGAAGAGATTATTTCCGGGGAATTCACAATCAGCGGAGCATTTGCCCTTTCACCTCTTATGAAGAAATGGGCAGAAGGATTTATGACTCTTCACCAGGATGTGAAAATAACGGTCGTTGAAACAGGGACCGGGCAGGGGATAGCCGATCTTATAGATAAAAAGGTCGATCTCGCCATGATCTCACGTCCGCTTACGGATGATGAAAAAGATTCAGGAATATGGCTGATGCCGGTTGCAAAAGATGGAGTTGCGATAATCGTAAATGATAAGAATCCTTATCTGCCGAGGCTGATGAACCAGGGACTGAGCCCTGATGAGATACAGCAACTTTTTACCGGTACTGAAACACCTTCATGGGGAACCTTGCTGGATACTTCCGGGAACGAAAAGCCGGCCGTTTTTATCAGGGCTGACGAATCAGGTGCTTCTGATGTCCTGGCTGATTTCTGCTACAGGAAAGCTTCCGATCTGAAAGGTGCAGGTGTGACCGGTGATATGGAAATGATCAGTACGGTCGCGAAAAATACTATGGCTATTGGCTATTGTAATCTGTCCTTTGCATTCGAAGCTCCCTCGGGGAAGCGGACGGAGCACATTCAGATATTACCTTTTGATCTCGATTTCGATAATAAAATAGGAAGGACAGAAGCCCCGTTCAAAGACCTTGAGACAGCCCACAGGAGCGTCTGGCTCGGAATATATCCTGAAAACCTATGCAGGGAACTTACAATCGGATCTCTTGGTACACCCGGAAATCCTGCAGTTCTGGCCTTCCTGAGTTATATTATAGGCGATGGCCAGGAGTTTGTTAAGAATATGGGACTATGCGAGCTCAGCAGCGTTCATCTGAGGTACGCAAGGGAGAGTTTGCAGCAGAATCCCTGACAGATCTGTTTGTTTTGCAGTAAATACAATCCTGTTTTACTATCTGAAAAGGTTAAGATCCAGTGATCTTGTATTATTTTTAAATGCAGCCACGAAGGCCTGCGGATAGCCGGCTTTTCTCATGGCAGACTGAAGCGCTTTGGCAGATTCAAGAGATGTGAATTCCCCGGCAGTATAACGGTATTCCTTCAGGTAGTAATATATGTAGACAGGATATGATTTACCGTTAACACTCACTTCCTTCATAGGTTTCTGTGAAACACTGGAAAGGAATTGTATCCTGTAAATAACCACATCCCTGAGTTTTTCCGATACAGGAGTAATGGATTTAACTGTATCTACCCTCACTTTGGGTTGTGATGAAGCCAATGCAGATTTCGTTTTTGCAGCTTCAGCAGCTTTTTCAGCTTCAGCAGTTTTGGCTTCCTCAGCGAGCCTCCTGGCTTCGGCAGCTTTAGCCTCATCGGCGAGCTTCCTGGCTTCGGCAGCCTTTGTTTCGTCGGCAAGCTTCTTAGCTTCGGCAGCCTTTTCTTTGTCAGTTGTCTTTTTGGTCTCAGCAGCTTTTGTTTTTGCCTCAGCTTCCGCTATCCTTGCCTCCTCGGCCGCTCTTGAAATATCGTCGGCTTTTGCCAGAAGCAGCTTCTGATAGGTAAAAGCAGTATCTGCCAGCGCCCTGGTCATTAATGCAGCCGAAATATCTGCTATATTCTTCCCGTCACTTTTTTCTGCACCCGAGATCTTATAAAGCTGTGAGTATCTCTTGTTAACATTATCAATGGAAGAGTAGAAACCTGTTTTCCCGTTTAGCCGGTTCATTGTAAATGCAATATCATCATCCGGAGAATTGATGAGCTTTGTAAGATTCACAGGTTCTTCCCAGTTCTTCCCGTTGTATTTGCTGACAAAAATGTCATATCCTCCGTATCCGGGATGTCCTTTTGAAGAGAAATAGAGATTGTTTGAATTATCCAGGAAGGGATAAAGTTCATCTGATTTTGTATTGATAAGCTTTCCAAGATTCCGGGGTGATGACCATTTTTCACCTTCTTTTCTTGTGATGAAAAGGTCAAGTCCGCCTGAAGATCCTTCCCTGTCCGATGCGAAGATCATCATACTTCCATCAGCCGACAGCGCCGGATGTGTATAGGTAAAATCGCCTGTACAGAAATCCAGCGGAGTTGATGCATCTGTCCAGCTTCCTTTACCATTACGGCCGCCGGAATAGTCCGATACATATATTTTTTCATGTTTTTCCGTCTCATCCTTCCTGGTAAAATACATTTTATCGTAACTGGCGTTAAAGGATATGGCATCACAGGGCCATAAGAAACGCAAATCGGGTGAGAAGATTACAGGATCCTGTAATGAAGTATCCCCGGGAACTGCATAATATGCCTGGACAGTTCCGAATGATACATGCTCAGGTATCATTCTTGAATAATTTTTCGACAGACCGAGAAAAACAATTCCGTCCCTGAAAAACTGAACACCCGATGAAGGAGCAATTATATCGAGATCGAAAAATGCAATTCTGACAGGAAGATCATCCTGTGGGATCCCTGTGCGGATAAGGCTATGATTGCCTTCATCATAACTGACATCTGCTGATGAGAAAAAAATCCCGCAGCACACTATTACAGAACAGAATAATATTGACCTGAAAAATCTTTTCATATTATTAATGAAAAATCCCTTACCACTGGCCTTTCCTGTTACGTGAGGGATGATTTTTTGAAATATTCAAACCTAAAACTATTTCCGCGGTGATCTCCTTCTTGTAAAATGGGGTGTTCCTGGGAAGTTCAAAGAAAGTTCCTATATAGAATCCGGGATATTTATACTGGAAAAAGAAGGGGATCCTGTCATAGTCGTTAAGATATGATCCCATACAGAAATTCCCGAGATATAATTTAAGTCCGGGATGGATCATGTCACGTAAATCGTCCGAAAGAGTATCGCCGGTATTTGCAATGACCGACGGCTCAATCACTATATTTAATCTTCTGCTTAGGACAACCTTGAACCCTGCGGTGAGGAAGAACTCTCTTGATACCGGAATAGTATCCCTAACGGGTGGTTCAGATAAGATATTTGTCGCTGAAATGCCAGCATAAAAAGACGGATTATAATAATATATGCCTGCATCGATATTTAGCAAAAGTGAATCTCTTTCGGGTTTGACCGGGTCCGTATCCGGATCGCCCGGGAAGTGGCTGTAAATGCCTTTAGCCGCCGCACCTACTGAAAGGAAAGAGATCTTTTCCCTGTCGAGGGGGATATGATATGCTCCGGAAATACCTGTTCCTGCATTCCGGTGTTCTCCGGTAAGATCATTGAAAGCAAAACCTCCTATCCCGAAATTTGAAAATTCCGTGACATTCGAATTAAGGAGCTGATCCCGTCCGCGTTTCTTCAGCCTTGTATTTGCACTGAGAATCTGGGTATATTGATTATTCTGAAGAGCCGCCAGAAGATCGACAGACAGGAAATCTTTACTCCCCGTAATTGCCGGGTTGAATATGAATGGTGTGAATACCTTATTCGATACCGGGTTTACAGGCGTCTCCTGAGCGGATGCTAAAAAAAACGGGATGAACAGAAAAATTAAAAGAAGCGTTTTTTTGCCTTGCATTTATATTTATGAAATTTAGACAGTCCCAAAGACAAAAATACGATGCAAATCTTAATTTGTTTCAAATTTCAAAGCTTATTTATAATATAATGAGGTTAATTTATTGACAACCGGCAGATCTTTAAAAACTTATTTGTTATTCATAGTATACCTTAATGATATACTTATAAATGGTTACCGCGTAGCGGTTAAGGTATTGTAGTAGAGGATTATATTATTGGTTTGATTACGCGTAGCAGATATGGTATTTTTCTCCATAACCTCCACGAGGTATAAAATCACGTCATATTACCTAATCTACAATACCTTATGCCCTACGGGCAAAAGTGATTGTATCCTTGCCTTCCAAATCATAATTGAGCAATAAAAAACGTATTAAAAAACGTATTAAAAAACGTATTATAAGACGTATTATAAGACGTATTAAAAAACATATTAAAAGACTCTGATCCAGACAACTAAGCGGTAAATAGATCAGGCATATCACTTATGAAATGAATAGACACTCGTCATATCCGTCAGGTTTCTTCGAAGATTGAATCATACGAATAACATCCCCCTCTCACCCCGGGAGAGGGGGAAATGGGGGTGAGGCCGGATACAAAAGATGGGAATTTATCAGGTGTGGTCAAATACAAATGGAATTTTTACCTTTGAAGGCTAAAATCATTCGCTATGAATTCTATTAATCGCCGTAGTTTTATAAAGACATCAGTTATGGGTGGTATTGCTGCCACCTTTACAGGTTCTTTCAGTAATATTGCAGGAATTGCTCCCGTTAAGTTTGACTCACAGTTGGCATCCCGTGTTTCAATAACAACGGGTGATAACCGTGCCGACATTGCATTCAGGGCTCTCGAGCCGTTCTCGAAGGAAATACGAGGAGCCATCAGTAACCGCAGGGTAATTATCAAACCCAATAATGTATCGATGACAATACAGCTCGCAGCGACCCATGTCGATACACTTGAGGGTGTCCTTGAATTTCTTAAGTCGATAAGAAAGCTTGATAATGTAATAATTGCCGAGTCTTCGGCTCCCGGCCCCGCAATTGAGGGATTCAGTAATTTCGGCTATCTCAGGCTGGCAGAGAAATATCCGGTAAAGCTTGTCGATCTCGATAATGAGGGCTCGGAAATATTGTATGTTTTTGATGAAAAGGATTTCAGACCGCATCCAGTCAGGTTTTCGAAACCACTTCTGGATCCGGATTCATATATAATCTCTGTGGCAAGGATGAAGACTCACGACCGTGCGGTTGTTACCCTTTCGCTGAAGAACATTATTTTCGGAGCGCCAATAAAGGACCCGGGTTTTTCATGGAGTAAAGACCGGAAGGCAGGTACCCGGAGCGACAAAGCCATTGTTCACGGAAGCGGGTTCAGGGGGATCAATTATAATTTATTTGACCTGGCACCCAAACTTCATCCTCATCTTGCCCTGATCGACGGCTTTGAGGGGATGGAAGGGAATGGCCCGAACAATGGTACTCCTGTTGACCACCGGGTTTGTATTGCAAGCACAGACTGGCTTGCAGCTGACCGTGTCGGTGTCGAACTGATGGGTGTTGATTTTGCAAAAGTCGGGTATCTTAATTATTGTGCTCAAAACCGGACCGGAATTGCCGACCTCAGTAAAATAGAGGTAATTGGTGAAAGAATAAGTAATCATATACGACCTTACAAACTTAACGATAACATTGAAAAACAGCTGATCTGGATGAAACCGGCAGATCTTCAAAACGGACATTACTAAAGGATTCTGCATCCGCACCTGTATAAAACCATGAAACATGAGGCTTTTTTTCTGATCCGGGATCTCTCCTGGTTATATCATGAAGATAACGCGAGTGAATAGCCTTTGCAATCTTTTTTATCAGTGCACTGCTTATCTCAGTAACCTCTTCAGGTCTGACCAGTTCAAATCCTGCACTTTTTAAAACAGGTGGGATAAGGTAATTGAGTTCGATATAGAAACGCCTTTCATTTTCAGGAAG
>Ga0209201_1001547_pt1 | contig 25906 bp, 20 predicted proteins | sample AD_UKC055_MetaG_FD_184411 | JGI IMG/M metagenome (GOLD analysis project Ga0209201, IMG submission 184411) | Active sludge microbial communities of municipal wastewater-treating anaerobic digesters from USA - AD_UKC055_MetaG (SPAdes) (version 2) | ecosystem: Engineered > Bioreactor > Anaerobic >...
ATATGGAGGATCGATGTTGACGAATTCAGCTGGGTCCCATGCGCTTCCAATGCAATGCCCGGCATCGTCGCACTGGGCAAGAAGGATATAGGCCATATCCGGATTCTCCTTCCTGAAGATTGCCAGAGTTGAATCAACAATCCAGCTGTCCGGTGGAAAATGATCGGCAAAGTGTTCCATCTGTTTTGTCAAGAGGCTTCCCTGCCCGCTATAGACACGGGTCATGATGTTGCTCAGCCTCATCGATTTCCCAAAGAATGTAAGGCGACCGGATTCCGGATCACAGGCGGCATCCTTGTCCGTCGGTGGATCGGCCAGGCTTTCTTTCTGTGGTGCTTTCAAATAATCCGGATGTTTGGGACCCGTGACTAAAATATCAATACCTGAAGGCGTCTGGTCATCGCCACGAAACATTTCCCCGACCCATTCCTTGCCTGTGATCAGCATCGTTTTAGATTCCGGCCAGCGCCTTTTCCATGCATGGAAAAGGGTATCCACCGGTCTGCCCTTGTCATCCCGGGCAAAGGCCATACTGGTCGGCTTGATCATCATATCTCCTTCATCATTCCATCCGGTCGGCTGCGCCCATACACTGATCATGCCGGTCTGCGCGGAAGAAGTTCCGGCCAGCGCGTTGAGATGATTCATGTCCGTCGCTGAGGGCAAGAAACATTTTGCGTTCTTGTACCATAATGATTTTTCCAGAAAAGCATGCATATTGGGCATCAGCCAATTACCTTCACTGCCTCCCGGCATCCCTCTGGCGTCAAGTTCGAAGTATTTCGGATGAAGCGCATCGATGGCAACGAAGATCAGTTTTTTCCTGTCTTCTTGAATCCCTCCCATGATAGAGGCTATCGCTCTTTTCACAGGGAACACCCTCCAATCTATAAGAGTGAATCCACCAAGAAAAGCTGCCATTTTTTTAAAAAACGACCTGCGGCCCATATGAATTTTTGTGAAGGAGTCATTTTTGTGAATGTCTTTTTTCATAGCCTACCCGAGATGGGTTAAATATATAAATTTATAGACAAGAAATGTTCTTGTTGGGCGTTGAATATAAGGAACGAGCTCTGACGTGTCAAGGAGATTTTGGGCTACAAGATGTGGCGTGCTTTGTCCGAATTTCGTGGATGGCGCGGCTGGAATTCGGATGCCGGCAATGATCTATGTTATAATCGGGGGGAATATTCCCGTTCTGGTTTTGAGATATTCGTGATTTTGCGGATTCTGGACAAAACTTTGCTGCCGACTGTACAGGATAGAAGGGGGCTGCATTTATGGTTTGTCCAGTCTTCCTTTATACAGGTAGCGCTCAAAAAACCGGTTGTAGGAAGTCCATTCGGAATCACTATTGGCGGTGTCGGCGGCGACAAAACTTTGAAACGCATTGAGCTTGGCGTCGAGGTCGTCCATATAGTGAATGACCAAGGCTTCCAAGGTTTTTGGCCGCTTGGGGGATCCATATTCAAATTCACCGTGGTGACTCAAAATAATGTGTCGAAGTTCAAGCGCAAGCCGGGGAGGAAAATCCGGGATGGCCTCGATCTTTTTATTGATCATTTCCACTCCCATGACCAGATGGCCGATCATCCGGCCTTCGTCGCTGTAACTGACCAGGCTGTCATAGGAAAATTCGAAGATTTTACCGATATCATGCAGCATGCCTCCAGCAACAAGAAGATCTCTGTTGAGTTCCGGGTAATGATCCGCTGCGTGATCCAGAAGGCGCACGACGGAAAGCGTGTGCTCAAGCAGGCCGCCCAGATAGATGTGGTGAAATCCTTTAGCCGCGGGTGCGCGCCGGAAAAGCTCTGCTGTCTTTTCATCAAGAAAGAAAGCTTCCAGTAATTTTTTTAAGGGTTCAGATGAAACGGCGCCAATGAAAACGAGAAGTTCCTGAAACATGGTCCGGGTATCCATTTTACTCACCGGCAGGTAATCGGACGGATCGATATCTTCCAGGGCGCAGGGTTTGATGGTGACGACGGAAATCTGAAGGGCGTTACGGTAGCTCAGCGCCCGGCCTTCGATAAATACAATCTCTCCCTTTTTAAAAACGCGGTCCCACTCTGTGGCATTGTCCCACACCTTGCCGTCCGTTTCGCCAGTTTTGTCTTTCAGGCGGATGTTCAAATAAGCCGAGCCCTTCTGGGAATAGGCAAGGTTTTTTTCCGCGACGAGAAATGATGAGGCGATTTTATCGCCCTGCTTAATGTCTTGCAGGTAGGTTTTTGAAATTTTCAAAGGATTTGCCTTTCTGAAGTATGGATTTATGGATTCGTTTCAGGTTTTTCCCGCAGAATTCGGTGATCGCCGACGCGCACGGTGAGCTTGCTGACATCAAAATATTCCATCAGCGGAATAATGTATTTTCGTGAAAGTCCCGTTAAATCCTTGAATGTTGCCGGTGTAGCCTTGCCGTCTTTGGAAAGCTGTTCTTTGTAATCTTTCCGGAGCTTGTCCAGTACGATGCGGGAGAAACACATGTCTTCGTTGATTTTCACAAGCTCACCGTCTCTGAGCATCAGTTTTACGATATTTTGCGCCTTGGCCTTCGATTCCCCGAAGCTGTTTTGCACCTCGACAAGTGATGGAGGCGTCAGTCCGGCTTGGGTATAGATTGTGCTGATGGACTGGCGCAGACGGTCCTCTTCTCCTGCCAGTTGCACCGAGTGAGAGAAGATCCGAACATAGTCCTTGTCACTGATAATCGCTTGTCTTTTGCCAAGGCCTAAAAGCGCCATGTTGAATAATTTTGGCGTAACGGATGTGTGGAGCGCCGCCTTGAGTTCTTCTCTGGGCATGCCTTCCTTCAGGGGATTTTTGCTGTGATACTCGGTCATGCTCTGAAGCATACGTTCTTCCAATTGGGTATAGCATTGAAAAGAAAGTGCGGTGAAATCGTCGCCGCCCATGAGGACGGCCATCCGGCTGGAAAACAGTTTTTCCAGAGATTCTCGGATTTTTTTGGCCGAAATCCCCAGACGGAAGGCAAGCATCCGGATGCTCATGCCTGCAAAACCGGCCCGTTCCAAGAGGACGCTGATCTTTTCCGGCAGTTCGCCGTTTTGTAGGATATTGAAATCGTCGAGGATTTTTCTGTTTTTCCTTTTGTGTTTCACAGGAAGCGGGTCGAGAATTACGCCACCGCCAATGGTGGTCACCGGTGAGTAGCTGCGTAAAACAAAGTGGTCGCCGGCCACTGCCACGTCTTCTTCAGACAGAATTAACTGAGCAAAAGACTGATCGCCTGGAGAAAGCTCATCCGTATCCAACAAAACGATACGGGTCATGATTTCCGTTGTGCCTGTGTGCAGGCGCACCAGTGCCCTGTTTTTCAATTTTCGGGTATTGGCGCCAAGATATTCAAAAACAACGTCCAGTCGCGTTGTAGGCCAGATGGTTTGAGGACGCACGAGAACATTACCTCTGGCGAGGGTGGATTTTTCAATACCCTGTAGATTGATGGCGGTGCGCTGACCGGAAAAAGCCTCTTCCACAGGAAAATTATGCACCTGGATGCCCCGGATGCGTGCGGCAATGTTTTCCGGCAGAATCTGGATTTCTTCGCCGACTTTGATCTTGTCGGAAATCAGGGTTCCGGTGACCACCGTGCCGAAGCCCTTCATGGTGAAGATGCGGTCAACCGGCAGGCGGAAAATGCCGTCATCCGCCTTTTCTTTCAAGCGGCTGACCATCTTTTCGATTTCGGCCATCAGAGTGACCATGCCGGTTTCCTTGGCTGCAGAAACGGGAATGATGGGTGCGCCTGCGAGAAATGTGTCCTTCAGATAGTCGGAGATTTCAGAACGGACAAGCTCCAGCCAGTCTTCTTCCACCAGGTCGATTTTGGTCAGGGCGACCAGGCCGGTTTTAATTCCCAGAAGAGAGCAGATGTGGAGATGTTCCCTGGTTTGCGGCATGACGCCTTCATCTGCGGCGATGACCATTAAGACAAGGTCAATGCCCGCAGCCCCCGCCACCATGTGTTTGATGAATTTTTCGTGTCCCGGCACATCGACTATGCCCAGCGTCAGCCCGGACGGAAAAGCAAGAGAGGCAAATCCCAGCTCAATGGTAATGCCTCTTTCCTTTTCTTCTCTGAGGCGGTCTGTATCAACGCCGGTCAGAGCCTTGATCAGGGATGTTTTTCCGTGATCGACATGACCGGCGGTGCCTAAAACAAAATGTTGCATGCAGGTTCCTTCCGTTGCTTATTTAAAGGCGGATTGAGATAACATCATCGCGTCATTTTCACAATATCCAATTTTCTTGCCAAAATGGCCGGAAAGAAAAGTTTGCCAAACGATGACAAAAATCAGCCTGTTATTTAATTCTTGAAAAACCGTCCTGGAATTGTTAGAAACCGCTTGAAAAGAGGTGTTTGTTGCGCATTCTTGGTTTGGATTACGGCGAGAAAAGAATCGGCATGGCTGTGTGTGACGAGTTGGGGATGACGGCTCAGGGCTTGCCAACGCTGATTCGCAAAACGAAAAAAAATGATCTGGAAGTTTTGAGCCAATGGATTCAGCGTTATTCGGTTCAGAAGATTGTTGTCGGCTACCCCTTGAGGTTGGATGGTTCCGAGGGCATTCAATGTGAAAAAGTTAACCGTTTTATCGGTTTGCTTGAAAAAACGTTTTTGCTGCCCGTCATGAAGTGGTCTGAAACGCTTTCGACGAAAGAGGCTGAAGAAATGATGATTTTATCCGGAGTCCGCTGGAGAAAACGGAAAGAGCATGTTGATCGGTTGGCGGCTTGCCTGATTTTGCAGGAATATCTGGATTGCGCAAGCAAATGTCCAACCAAGCTGTTCTGATTTTGTCCTTCCGGTGAATTCTCTTCAATGGATTAAGCGCTACAGGAAGATGGAATGAAAAAATCGTTGAAAAAGTTTTTATGGTCGGTTTTTCTGCTGCCTGTTTTCGGGGCCGTGATTTTCGGCGTGTGCCTGTTTTTGTATGCCTATACCCCCTTGGATTCGGGTGAAACAAAAACGGTATTGGTGGATATTCCGACAGGAACCAGTTTTATCAAAACTACAGAATTACTGGACAAAGCCGGATTGGTGAAAAACAAGAACCTGTTTTACAGTCTCGCGGCCTTAAAGAATGCCATCCGTTCGATTCGGGCCGGTGAATATGAGTTTTCCACATCTCTGTCTCCGTCTGAAATGATTGACAAGCTCCTCCACGGGGATATTAAAAAATATCATGTGACGGTTTATGAAGATAGTTCTCTGAAAGATGTTGCCTATGTTCTCAGGGAAAACAAGTTGATTGACGAAAAAATGTTTTTCAGGCTGGCTTCAGACAGGCAATTTTTGCTTTCTCTGGATATTCGGGGACATTCCGTTGAAGGGTATCTTTTTCCGGATACTTACTACTTAAACCGTTCCATGACGACAAGGCAGATTATCCAAACAATGGTCAAGCGCTTCTGGGCAAAAGTGACGCCGGACATGCTTCATCTGGCGGCAAGGAGAGGCCTGACGCCGCACCAGTTGGTGACATTTGCTTCGCTGGTTGGCAAAGAAACCGGATATTCCGCGGAAAAGCCGATGATTGCGGGAGTTTTCTATAACCGGCTGAAAAAAGGTATGCCCCTGCAAAGTGATCCCACCGCGGTTTATGATATGCAGAATTTCAAGGGAAAAATTCTTCGAAGTCACTTAAGAAGAGAATCTCCCTACAATACCTATGTAATCAAGGGTTTGCCGCCGGGGCCGATTGCCAATCCGGGCATGGATTCATTGAAAGCGGTTTTGAATCCGGCAGAGGTGAATTATCTTTACTTTGTCGCACGGGGAGACGGAACCCATTTTTTTTCGGCATCCTTTCCAGAACATGTTAACGCCATTCTCCGCATTCGCAGCGGCATCGGTTCAAGCATCACGAATCCGGGAAACGGTGGTACGGAGAACATTTCCACCGAAGTCCGCGGTGACGGCGCCTAGACCGGTTTTGCAGTAACTGGGTCATTCATAAAACATTCTTAAGGCTTTCCAAAGTTTTCTTGCCCTTTTTTCCCGTTCAGGTTTGTTGGGAGACATTTTCCCCTGTTTGCGGGAAATGGTGCAATTGGACATTTTCACTGTCATATTGATTAATGATTTCGAAGTCTTCAATAAATACCGAAAAGATGGATCTTTTTGCGTTTTTTCCCTTGACAAAGGCATTTTCCATCTTTATAGTCCTGCCAGTGGAGCAAAGTGGATTATTGTGGAGGGACTTTCATGTCCTTATTTCGTGGACGACACCATCACAGTATTGATGAAAAGGGAAGGGTAATTTTTCCGTCCAAATACCGCGATATATTTGCGGAATACTACGACAATAAGATGGTGATCACAAACTGGGACGGCTGTTTGCTTGTTTTCCCCTATGCCGAGTGGCGGCTGATTGAAGAAGAAATATCCCAAAAACCTATTTTGGACAAAAAAATACGCAATTTTCAGAGGTTTTTCATGTCCGGCGCCGTGGATTGCAATCTGGATAGCCAGGGCAGGGTTTTGATTCCGCCCGTTTTACGGGAGTATGCCTGTTTGGAAAAAGACATTGTCCTGACAGGCATGCTGCGAAATATCGAAATCTGGTCCAGGGAAAGACTTCTGGAAAAAGATAAAATAGCCAGTGACGAAATAGATAAGGACAACGACATTGCCGCCAGTCTGGGAATCTGATGATGATTCCGGAATATACTCACGAGCCCGTGATGCGCGAGGAAGTGCTAGCCTGGCTGGTGAAAGACGGGAATGAAAACGGTGTTTATGTCGATGGTACAATAGGTGGAGCGGGCCATGCTTCCGCAATTTTAGAGCGGACGAAGGCCAATCTGATTGGAATAGACTGTGACAAAGAAGCGCTGGCTGCGGCCGAAAAGAGATTGACTGCCTTCGGATCTCGCAAGGTGCTGATTCAGGCGAACTTTTCGGATTTGAGCCTGGTTTTGAAGGAACTGCGCATTGAAAAAGTTGACGGTGTGATTCTGGATTTGGGCGTGTCATCTTATCAACTGGATGCAGCGCACAGAGGTTTCAGTTTCAGCCGACCGGCGCCGCTCGATATGCGGATGGATCAGACCATGAAGGTCCGCGCATACGATATTGTCAATCATTTTACGCAACAAGAGCTGGAAAAGATCATCCGGTCATACGGGGAAGAGAAAATGGCTGCAAGAATCGCGAAAGCCATCCTGCGCACAAGGCAAATCTCGCCGATTGAGACAACAACGGCGCTGGCCGATCTTGTTGCCTGTGTCATGCCCGAGAACATGAAACACCAGAAAATTCATCCCGCCACCCGCACTTTTCAGGCGCTGCGGATAGCCGTAAACCGCGAATTGGATTGTATTATTCCGGGGATTCAGGGAGCTGTGGATGCTTTGAACGTTGGTGGCCGTCTCGCTGTCATTTCTTTTCATTCTCTGGAAGACCGGCTGGTGAAAAATGCTTTTCGCGATCTGGCGTCGGCCTGTACCTGCCCGAAGGATTTTCCTTTCTGTGTCTGTCGGAAAAAGACGGTCCTGAATATTCTGACACGTAAAGCCGTTACGCCTTCCTGTGAAGAAACGCAAAGAAATCCCCGTGCCCGCAGCGCAAAACTGCGTGTGGCGGAAAGGAAATGAGAGATGGCACAAACGGCTGAACCCCAAGTGATTGGAAAAGATCGAGCGGTCCAGGAAAACGGCGCCTCGACGTTTGGCATGCAGTATTCGACCTGCATTCTGGTGGCGATTGTTCTGATGTTTGTGGCCTTGATTTATGTCGGATCGCACATCCGCATGACGAAAATGGAGTATGAGATTGCGGCTGCGCTCAATACCAGAGATAATTTGAAAGAAGAACAAAGAAGGTTGAAGTTGGAGCTGGCGACGCTGAAATCGCCGCAACGCATTGAAGACATTGCTAGAAACAAGCTCCAGATGACTTACCCGACAGCACAACAGGTAATCAGCTTAACAAAGGCAGGGAAAAAAGAATGAAGTCTGATGCAAAAAAGTGGCTGAAGTTCCGGTTGGCCAGTATCATGGCGATATTTTTGATTTTGTTCATTGCTCTATGGTCCCGCGCCATTCAGTTGCAGGTCTTGTCCGGTGAGCGGTTAAAAACGCTTGCCCAAAATCAACATACCCTGACCCTGCCGATTCCCTCCGAGCGGGGAATGATCTATGACCGCAACGGAGAGAAACTGGCCATGTCGGTCATGGCGGAATCTGTGGGAGCAGACCCGACAAGAATTGTCGACTCTGCAAAGGTCACCCGTCAGATTGCAGAAATTCTGAATCTTGATCCGTCCTCCGTTTTCAGTAAACTTTCTGAACCGAAAAGTTTCTGTTGGCTGGCCCGGAAGGTCTCTCCGCAGCAGGCGGCAAAGGTGGAAGCGGCAAAAATGGAGGGCATTTATCTGATCAAGGAGCCCAAACGCTATTATCCCAACGGACAGCTCGCGGCCCATTTAATCGGGTTTTCCGGATTTGATGCTGAAGGGCTGGAAGGCCTTGAAAAGAAATACGATAAGCATTTACGAGGAAAAACGGAGAAACTGACCTGGGCCAGAGATGCCAGGCGTAACAAGCTTTTCCTGCATGCACAGCACAGCCCATCGTCCGGAAGCGGCGGTCAAAACCTGGTTTTGACAATTGACAGCCGCATTCAGTACCTTGTGGAGACCCACCTGAAGGAAGCGGTTTTGGACAAAGGGGCGAAGGGCGGCGTTGCCATCGTCATGGACCCCAAGACGGGCGAAATTTTGGCCATGGCCAATGAGAAATCATTTAATCCTAATAATATCAAAGGATTAAATTCAGAATCTTGGAAAAACCGTGCCATTACGGATTCTTTTGATCCCGGGTCAATTTTTAAACCGTTTCTGATTGCTGCGGCACTGGAAGAAAAAGTCGTTCGGGAATCCGATCGTTTTTACTGTGAAAACGGTCACTACACAGTCGCCAACCGCGTGATTCGCGAAGCCAATCGCAAGCAGCACGGTTATCTGTCTGTAAGAGAAATATTGAAGTACTCCAGCAATATCGGATCCGCAAAAATCGCGGAAAAACTGGGCAGAGATAAGTTCTACAACTACATTAAAAATTTTGGTTTCGGATCCAAAACGGGCATTGATCTGGCGGGTGAAGCCTCCGGCTTGTTACGGCCGGCCGCAAACTGGACTCGGGTGGATACAACGAATATCGGTTTTGGACAGGGGATTTCCGTTACGGCGATTCAGATGATCACCGCCATGTCTGCTGTTGCCAACGGTGGGCTTCTGATGAAACCTTATATTGTGCAAGGCTTCACGGATAAAAACAATCAACCCATCAAAATGTATGCTCCGGAAACCGTGCGGCGGGTGGTATCGCCACAAACAGCCAAGCGCTTGACCGCCATGCTGGCCGACGTTGTGGGGGCAGATGATGGAACCGGCAAAAGAGCGCATATTTTCAATGTCGATGTTGCCGGAAAAACGGGTACCGCGCAGAAGTTTGATTTTACCCACCGGATTTATTCGTCGGAAAGAGTGCGCACCTCTTTTATTGGTTTTTTCCCGGCAAACAATCCGCAAGTGGCCATGATTGTCATGTTGGATGAACCACAGCGAGATAAGTGGGGAGGTGTGGCCGCCGCCCCGGTGTTTAAAAATATCGGCGAACAGATTCTCAATTGCTTCAAAACCAATATTCGGGAAACGCCGGACTTTCAGACAGAAAAGGCGAATCAAGTGCAATTGGTTTCCGCAGAGAATTCGCTGGTCGAGAAAGACGTGGAAAACGAGTTCGAGGATGAAGCCTCAACGCCGGATTTTCAGGGATTGACACTTCGCGAGGCAATGAAACTGGCGAAATCCAGGTCCATCGATCTTCGGGTGACGGGCAGCGGATGGGCGGTTCGCCAATCACCTTCTCCCGGTTCCACTTTGGGTCATGATCGTCTTTGCAAATTAGAATTTGAAATGCAACATTGAGGCGCCATGAATCTCGGTCAAGTACTGGATGGCATAAACATTCTTAAAAAGAAAATCGGCAAGGAAAGCGATGTGGCCGGCATCTGTTACGCCGCAAATCATTGCGTTCGCGGATCGCTTTTTGTTGCGATTTCAGGCTTGGCCCACGACGGCCATGATTTTATCGGACAGGCCGTTGAGCGTGGTGCGTGCTTTGTGGTTCATCAAAGGGACATGGAACTGCCTGAGGGAATTACGTCTATTCAAGTTTCAGATTCCCGACGTGCGTTGGGGCGAATCGCTCAGAATTTTTTCGGCAATCCTTCTGCGCGGTTGACGTTGATCGGTATTACGGGAACCAGCGGAAAGACCACAATTACCTATCTTTTGGAATCGATTCTGACGGCCGCTGGTTATCGTTGCGGCGTTTTGGGTACGGTCAATTACCGCTATGACGGCAAAATCCTGCCGGCGCCTAACACCACTCCCGAGTCCTGCGAAATGCAAAAGATCCTTTGTGAGATGGCAAACGCAGGAATGACCCATGTACTGGCGGAAGTTTCGTCGCATGCTCTGAATTTGAAAAGGGTTGATGATTGTGATTTTGATCTCGGTATTTTCACCAATCTCAGTCCCGAACATCTGGATTACCACCATGACATGGAGGACTATTTTCGGGCCAAAAAAAGATTATTTACCGAAATTCTGCCGCAGAGTAAAAAAAACCGCTTATGTCGAGCGGTTGTCAACCTGGATGATCCCTGGGGCAAGAGGCTTCTGGGTGAAATCAACATTCCTTCTCTTGCTTTTGGAAGACAACATTCTTCAGAGGCCGGAGTTGCTCATGAAAGGATAACGCTGAACGGCATCCATGCCCAACTGGACATTTCCGGAAATCGGATCAATGTGAATTCCGGACTGATCGGCAGCTTTAACCTGTCCAACATTCTGGCGGCCTGCGCGGCCTGTTCTGTTTTGGGTGTTCCGCCTGCTGCCATGGAAGCGGGGATTGCCAAGTTGACTTCTGTCCCAGGCCGCTTGGAGAAGATCGATTTCCCCGGGGGCATTCACGTTTTTGTTGATTACGCGCATAAACCGGACGCCCTGAAACAGGCGCTGCAGAATTTGGATCGCTTGAAAGAAAGAAGAATCGTGACGGTTTTTGGTTGTGGTGGCGATCGTGACCGGAGCAAAAGACCGCTGATGGGTGAGGTGGCGACCCATTACAGCCATTTCTCCATCATCACGTCTGATAATCCGCGTTCGGAAGACCCTTTGGCGATTATCTGTGAAATTGAGGCGGGAATCGATCAACAAACCACTAGGAAAGAGCCGCCCGACCATCTTCAATTTCCGGATTCCGGCCATCGTTATGCGGTGATTGCTGACCGGAAAACAGCCATTAACGCCGCAATTCATTTGGCCGAGCCGGGCGACATTGTCTTTATTGCCGGCAAGGGGCATGAAAATTATCAGATCCTGGGAAATACAAAAGTGATGTTTGATGATCGGATTGTCGCTATGCAGGCTTTGCAGTCAAGATTTCCGCAGGGGTCGGAAGCGGAGTCCCCTGTGTTTTCGTTTGCCGAAGTGCTGGCGGCCACCGGTGGCCGTCTGCTGGCCGGTCATCAGGAAAGGAAAGTCTTTGGCGTGTCCACGGATACACGGCACATTCGCCAAGGCAATCTTTTTATTGCGCTTTCGGGACAGAATTTCGACGGCCATGACTTTGTTCAAAAAGCCGCAGAGGCAGGAGCGGCCTGTGTTCTTATTTCGAATTCGGCGAAAATCGATCTGGAGAACATGGCCAGGCATTGTGCGGTGATGGAAGTGGCGGATACCTTGCTGGCGCTGGGCGATCTGGCACATGCACACCGCATGCGTTTTTCGTGTCCAGTGATTGCCATGACCGGTTCGTCGGGTAAAACGACAACCAAGGAAATGCTTGCCTGCATTCTTGGACGGGAGAAAAAAGTTCTCAAGACGGATGGAAATTTCAATAATCTGGTTGGTTTGCCGCAAACCATTTTCCGTATGAACGGTTACGATGATGTTGCCGTTCTGGAAATGGGAACCAATGCGCGCGGTGAAATCGGCAGATTGACACGGATAGCCTCGCCGGACATTGGATTGATTACCAATATTGGTCCAGCACATCTGGCCGGTTTCGGTTCTGTGGATGGAGTGCGCGAGGAAAAGGGCGATTTATTTTTACAAATGAATTCGTCGGGAATCGCTGTTGTGAATCTTGATGATGACGCGGTCTGCAAGGCCGCCGATGGCTGGTCCGGACGCAGGGTCACCTTCAGCATGAGCGCGTCCGCCGATGTCGGGGTCTGTGACATACGGAAAAACGGTGTCCGGGGAACGAGTTTCAATCTCCTCCTGAGGGGGCGGACGCACAAGGTGGATCTGAAAGTTGCCGGAATTGCCAATGTTTATAACGCAATGGCCGCCGCCGCCGTGGCAATGGCCGCGGGCGTCAGTTCCTTATCGATCCAGCAAGGGCTGATGATCTTTGAGGCGGTACCCGGTCGTATGGAAATGATGAAACTGCAAAATGGCGCCTACTTGATCAATGACGCCTATAATGCCAATCCGGCATCCATGCGGGAAGCTTTGTTGACGTTGAAGGATCTGAAGGGGCTCCACCAAGCATACGTCTTTTTGGGGGATATGCTGGAACTGGGTGAGGTGTCGACGGAGATGCATCGTAGAATCGGAATTCTGCTGGCGACCATTGGCGTTACGGCGGTTTATTTGAAAGGAGAGTTTGCGGAGATGACGGCTTCAGGCGCACTGGACGGGGGGATGAAGAAGGAACAGATTGTTTTCCTCAAGGATACGGAAGATGTGGTCCATAAGTTAAAAAAGCAGCTGAAGAAGGGCGATTGGATTCTGGTGAAGGGATCGCACAGCATGCGTTTGGATAAAATGGTGAATCATATTCAAGAAGTTATTGGAGTGGTCAGGACCGAGGGCAAATTGGCGGCGGTTTAAGGCGGGAGAAAAATCGTGATTTACGAATTTCTATATCCTTTGCATACGGTATTTTCTTTTTTTAATGTTTTTCGATACATAACTTTCCGGTCGATTTTTGCATCCGTCACGGCTCTTATGATTTGTCTTCTTCTGGGACGTTGGTTGATTGCGGAGCTGGAAAACCTGCAGATTGATCAGCAGATTCGGGATGACGGTCCTTCGACTCACATGGTCAAGAAGGGAACGCCCACCATGGGAGGCATCCTCATTATTTTTGCCGTGGTGATTTCTACGCTGTTGTGGTCGAATCTGTCCATTGGTTATGTCTGGCTTGCTCTTCTGGTGACGATTGGTTTCGGCATTATCGGTTTTCTGGATGATTATTCAAAGCTGGCCGGCAAAAGTTCTCGGGGGCTTTCCGGAAAAACGAGACTGGGCGCCGAAATGCTGATTGCGGTTTTCGTCGGGGTGATTTTGTATTCCAAGACCGGCTTTAATTCTCAAGTGACCATTCCTTTTTTCAAAACGGTTTTGCCTGATCTGGGATGGGGCTACATTCCACTTTGCGTTTTCATTATCGTGGGTGCCGCCAATGCCGTTAATTTAACGGATGGCCTGGACGGCCTGGCCATCGGTCCTGCCGTGATCTGTTTTGCCACCTACCTGCTGTTTGCCTATCTTGCCGGTAACGTGAAAGCGGCTCATTATCTTCAGGTTCCTTACGTGCCGGGCGCCGGAGAGCTCTCGGTGTTCTGTGGTGCGCTGGTTGGCGCCGGCCTCGGCTTCTTATGGTTTAATGCCCATCCGGCGGAAATCTTTATGGGCGATGTGGGATCGTTGTCGATCGGTGGCGCGTTGGGAACAGTGGCCGTGATCACCAAGCAGGAAATTCTGCTGGCGATTGTTGGAGGTATTTTTGTCCTGGAAACTTTTTCCGTTATTTTCCAGGTCGGGTACTTTAAGTTGACGGGCGGCAAGCGGATCTTCCGGATGGCGCCGATCCATCACCATTTTGAACTCAAGGGCTGGGCAGAGACGAAGGTCATTGTGCGGTTCTGGATTATTTCCATCCTTCTGGGATTACTGGCCATCAGTACGCTGAAGTTGCGGTAGGAGAAATGATGAAGCTCGCAGGGAAGAAAATTGCCGTAATCGGCATGGGGAAAACAGGAATTTCCGTTGCTGCGTTTCTGGGCGGTCGGGGGGCCATGGTGATTGTTGCCGACGCAAAGCCGTCACGCGAGTGGGGATCGGCGTTTGAGCGAATGGCCGGCGAATCCTGGCTTCGCGTCGGAGTGTATGGCGTATCGATTCTTGACGGGGTCGATCTGGTTGTGCCTTCTCCGGGCATTCCTCCCGGCCATGAGATTCTGAATGCCGCACGGAAAATGAATATTCCGATTATGAGTGAGATTGAACTGGCCTTCCGGTTCATTCGGGTTCCGATCATTGCCGTGTCGGGCACCAATGGAAAAACCACGACCACGACACTTCTGGGCCAGATGCTGGCGCATGCGGGCAAACCTGTCTTTGTCGGAGGCAATATTGGCAATCCGCTGATTGAATATGCTGCAACCGATCAAACCGATCATTATATCGTTGCTGAAATCAGCAGTTTTCAGCTTCAATGGGCCGATACTTTTCGTCCGCACATCGCCTTATTGCTCAATATCACTTGCGATCATGTCGATTATCACGGATCATTTGAAGAATACCGGAGAATCAAACTTCGCCTTTTTGAGCATCAAAATCAGGGGGATTTGGCTGTATTGAATGCCGATGATGATGCGCAAAAAGGGATCGCTTCATCGCTTCGCTCACAGGTCGTGACTTTCAGCTCGGGGCGCAAATTGCCGGAGGGGATTTTTTTGCAGGATCATGCCATGATTTATCGCCGCCAGGGGAGTCCTGAAGAAAGCTATCCATTAAAAATTATTGAGCTTCCTGGTTTGCACAATGTGGAAAATGTCATGGCGGCGATCGTTGCGGCCCGATTTTGCGGCTGCTCTTCTCAGAACATTGTGGAGGCGGTTTCCAGCTTTCGTGGTTTGCCGCACCGCATTGAATTTGCAGGCGAGAAACAATCGGTGAAATATTACGATGATTCTAAAGGAACCAATGTGGACGCCGTTGTGCGGGCGCTCCAAACCTTTCAAGAGCCGGTGATTCTTCTTTTGGGAGGACGGGATAAGGATGGGAATTTTAAAGCGCTTCTGCCGTTTCTGCCGTCCAGGGCCAAACAGGTGATCCTGTTTGGCGAGGCGCGCGAACGCATCGAGTCGCAGCTTGGACCTCATGTGCCCCTCGTGAAGGCGGAAACGCTTGAAGCGGCGGTTCGGCTTGCGCACTCGCACGCCCGTTTGGGGGACATTGTTCTTTTGTCGCCTGGCTGTGCGAGTTTTGATGAGTTTGCCAATTACCGCGAACGAGGTAATTATTTTAAGAAAGTGGTCGGGATGCTCTGATGGAACTTGCTGAAAAAAAGGAAACGCATACTTTGGATTGGATCCTGTTGCTGGTGACCCTCATTCTGGTGACTGTTGGCGCTACCATGATTTATTCGTCGAGTTCCATTTTGGCCATGACCAAATACCAGGATGCCCAGTTCTTTATCAAAAAGCATTTATTGTTTGTTTTTATTGGTTTGGCGACAATGACGGCAATGGCAAGATTGCCCTATGAGCGATTGAAAAAAGTGGCCTATCCGGGTGTGATCCTTTCGGTGGTTCTTTTACTTTTATTGTTCATCCCCCATGTCGGTATTAAAAGGGGCGGCGCTACCCGCTGGCTCAACCTGTTTCTTTTCCAGTTTCAGGTGGCTGAACTGGTGAAGGTGGTCATGGTGATATTCCTGGCACATCTGTTGACAAGGAAGGTGCAGCATCTGAAAGAATTCAGCCGGGGCGTCTTGGTTCCGCTGTCCGTGACCGCGGTAATCATGGGGCTCATCCTCGTTCAGCCGGACCTCGGCACAGTTATCATTATCGCTTCCATTTTGCTTTTAATGCTATCGTTGGCCGGTTCGCGGATGACTCATCTGCTTTTTCTGGGGGCGTCCTTTATTCCGGTGGTTGTCTGGCTGATTATGCACAAGGGGTATCGGATGGCTCGCCTGACGGCATTTCTGGATCCCTGGAAAGATGCCAACAACACCGGTTTTCAGCTCATTCAATCCCTGCTTTCCTTTGGTTCGGGCGGTGTTTTTGGGCAGGGAATTGGCGACGGCATGCAAAAATTGTTTTATCTGCCGGAGCCGCACACGGATTTTATTCTGGCGGTCATTGCAGAGGAGAGCGGTTTTATCGGCGTGACGATTGTCATCATGATGTTTATGTTCTTTCTTTTACGAGGATTTATGATTGCATTTCGCGCACCGGATCTATTTGGCACGCTGCTGGCGGCGGGGCTTACCATGTTGATTGCCATGCAGGCGTTTATCAATATTGCCGGTGTGATGGGACTGATTCCGCTCAAGGGCCTGGCCTTGCCGTTTCTCAGCTATGGCGGAACGTCTTTTGTGATGAGTATGCTGATTGTGGGGATTTTGCTGAATATCTCCACACAGCGGTCGTAAGGGGCGAAAAGCGTGCGTATCGTGATAGCCGGCGGAGGAACAGGGGGACATTTGTTTCCCGGGATTGCTGTTGCCGAGGAATGGATCAGGCGAAGTTCTCAGAATCGGGTCCTTTTTGTCGGAACGCAAAGAGGCATTGAACACCGGGTGCTGGGGAATCTGAGCTATGACCTTAAGGAAATTGATGTGGAAGGTTTAAAGGGCAGAGGTGTGCAGGCGCTGATGAAAGGGTTGTATCGTGTGCCGAAAAGCATGTTGCAGTCCCGCAGCATCCTCGAGTCTTTTGATCCGGATGTTGTTTTGGGGGTCGGCGGATATGCGTCCGGTCCTGCAGTGCTGGTAGCATGGATGATGGGTATTCCCACGGCCATCGCGGAGCAAAACGCCGTGGCGGGAAACACCAACCGCATTTTGGGGAAGTTCGTTAACCGGATTTTTCTGACCTACGAACAAAGCAGGACTCCGTTTACGTCTGCGAAGGTTGAGGTGACGGGTAATCCCGTGCGCGCGGCGTTTGTTTCTGGTCTTGAGCGCACAACTCAAAAAAGGGCTGGAAAACGGATTCTGGTTTTTGGAGGCTCTCAGGGAGCGGCGGCCATCAATTCTGCGATGGTGGAAATGTTGCCCTGGCTTGCAAAACGAAAAGACAATATTTTTGTTGTTCATCAGACCGGCACACAGGATCTGGAGGTGACAAAGCAGGCGTATCAACGGCATAGGGTTTCCGCCGATATCCGTCCGTTTATTGAAAATATGGCGTCTGCCTATGCGGATTCCGATTTGATTCTTTGCCGTGCGGGTGCAACGTCCCTGGCAGAAATCACGGCGGCCGGAAAGGCATCCATTTTGATCCCTTATCCGTTTGCGGCCAATGATCATCAAACCTTGAACGCGCGAGCGATGGTGGAAGCGGGTGCGGCCGTCATGATTCCTCAAAGGGACTTGACGGCGGAAAAACTCTTTTCCGTGATCGATGATTTGCTGGAAGACGATCAGAAATTGCGGGAGATGGCTTTAAAAGCAAAAAAGCTGGGCAGACCCGATGCGGCTGCGCAAATGGTGGATGCCTGTTTGCAACTGGCAAAGACAAAAAGGAAATGAATGGCTGGGAATGAGGAAAGAAGGTCATGGGAAAAGATCGGGAAACAGGATTCATGCAGCGTAAAGTCAAACACATTCATTTTGTCGGCATCGGCGGCATTGGTATGAGCGGCATAGCCGAGGTTTTGCTCAACCTTGGCTATGGCATCAGCGGATCGGATGTGCAGTCTTCTGACACGACAAGACGCCTGGAGCAACTGGGCGCGAAAATCGGCATCGGGCATGCAGCGGAGCATATCCTTCAGGCCGATGTTGTGGTGACGTCAACAGCGGTGAAAGCGGACAATCCGGAAGTGGTGGAGGCGCATCGCATCAATATTCCGGTGATTCCGCGGGCGGAAATGCTGGCGGAGCTTTTAAAAATGAAATTTTCCGTTGCGGTTTCCGGCAGTCATGGAAAAACTACCACCACGTCGATGGTGGCGACGATTCTGGCCGAAGGGGGCCTCGATCCGACCATGGTTATCGGAGGCAAACTGGCCAGTATCGGTTCCAATGCCCGTCTGGGTGACGGGGATATTCTGGTTGCGGAGGCAGACGAAAGTGACGGGTCTTTTCTGAAGTTGTCTCCCACCATTGCTGTCATTACCAATATTGACCGGGAGCATCTGGATTATTATCCGGGTATCCAGGAGATCAAAGCGGCATTTTTAAAATTTGCCAATATTGTTCCTTTCTATGGTTGCACGGTCCTGTGCAGCGATAACGAGCATGTGCGCGAAATTGCTGGAGATATTCAGCGGCGAACCATCACTTACGGCCTGGAGCTTCCTGCCGATTATTCCGCAAGCGACATCCGCTTTCTGGGGGCAAAAACACAGTACGGCCTTTTCTACAGGGGAGAGAATCTGGGCGATACGACATTGAATGTGCCCGGCCTCTTTAATGTTTATAATTCTCTGGCGGCAACGGCTGTCGGACGGGAGCTGGGGCTGGATATGGAGACGATTCGCAAGGGGTTGCTTTCATTTTCCGGTGTGCAGCGACGCCTGGAAATCAAGGGACAGGAGCAGGGGATTACGGTTGTGGATGATTACGGGCATCATCCGACGGAAATCGTTGCGACACTGTCTGCCGCCCGCCAAATGTGCAAAGGCCGTCTGATTGTGGTTTTCCAGCCACATCGCTACACACGAACCCGGGCGCTGTTTGATGATTTCACCCGGTCCTTCGGGGATGCGGATATCCTCGTGCTCAACGATATTTATCCTGCATCCGAAACGCCGATTCCCGGTATTAACTCCGCCGCTCTCTGGGCGGCCATCAAGGAAGGTGGGCACCCGCATGTGGAATATCTCAGCCAAACGCAAAGCACGGTCGATTTTTTACTATCTCATGCTCAACCGGGCGATATGGTAATGACGCTGGGCGCGGGCAACGGATATAAAATCGGCGAGGCGTTTTTGGAACGGATTCGCCAGGAGAAGACGAAATGATGACGGATCATCGCGAAATCGCGGATGCTCTGGCCGGTTTAACCATCGGCAAAGTGATGTATAATGAGCCGATGGCGCTTCATACATCACTGAAAATGGGCGGACATGCGGACGCGCTGATTCTGATTGAAAACGAGGAGCAGCTTGGCGATGTTGTTGGCAGGCTCCGGGCAAGAGAAATTCCTTTTCTGCCGGTAGGAAATCTCAGTAATGTTCTTGTGCAAGACGGCGGATACCGGGGGGCGTTGATTTGGATGCGCGGTCTGGACCGGATGGTGGTGTCGTCGCCGGATGCAGACGGTCGGTATTTTATCGATGTGCAGGCAGGTGCGGCATTGGCGAGGCTTGTCGGAATGGCGGCCGCCTCGGAGCTGACCGGCCTGGAATTTTGTACGGGAATTCCCGGCAGTCTCGGGGGTGCCATCTGGATGAATGCCGGCGCCTACGGAAAAGAAATGAAAGATGTGGTCGGTTCAGTATTGCTTTTCAGCAATCGCGGAGAAAAAAAAGTTCTGACGCGAAAGGAGATTGCCTTTACCTATCGCAATTCCAACTTGCCCGCAGACATGATTGTCAGCGGGGCGCGCCTGGTTTTGCAAAAAGGAAGCGGGGCGCAAATTCAGGAACGTATGGCGGAAATCATGAAAATGCGTCGGGAGAAGCATCCTCTGGAGTATCCCAGTGCGGGATCGGTATTCAGGAATTTGCCCGGGTTGGCTGCCGGGAAGCTGATTGAGGATCTGGGATTGAAAGGAATGAGGCTGGGCGATGTGCAAGTGTCAAAAAAACATGGCAATTTCATAATCAATAAGGGCCGGGGCACGGCGACGGATATGCTGGCTTTGATCGCACTGGTTCAGGAGAAGGCCTGGAATGAGAAAGGCATCCGATTAGAAACGGAAATTGTCATTATAGGAGAGAAAGCTTGAAAGGAAAGCGGAAGGTCAATCTTGAAGCCAGGAAAAACCGCCTACGCCGCCGTATGATCGGTAACTTGGGCGAATCCTTTAGCGCTCTCATCGTCCTGATCGCTGCTACTTTTCTCAGTGCCTGTTTCATATTTGCTTTCAGTGCGCTCCTGTCTGCGGAGGATCTGATGATCAGAGAAATTTCCGTGCGCGGGGTAAAGGAACTGACCCAGCAGGAGATTCTGGTTCTGGCCAATATTGCGCCGCGGACAAATATTTTTTCGGTGAACACGGAGGATGTAGCCAAAAGAATCGCCGTCAATCCCTGGGTGCGGAAGATCTATGTCGGTCGCGAACTGCCGAACCGTCTTGTGCTGGACGTTCGCGAACGCACTCCGGTGGCCCTGGTCAGGCAGGCCAACGCTTTTTATCTGATGGATTCAGAGGGGTTTGCTTTTAAAGAATTGTCCCGGGAGGACGAAGTTGATCTGGCGATTGTCACGGGAGTGGATCCGAAAGCGCCGTTGCCGTCGGAGTTGCTGGCCGAGGCGCTGAAACTTTTGGAAATGTTCTCCCGCACCGGTCAGACCGCAAGTCTGGGCACGGTTTCGGAGGTTCATATCGATGAGGTTTTCGGCGTCTCCATGGTGACGGACAAAGGGTTGCATTTGAAGTTCGGTCGTGACAATTTTACGGGTAAGTTGCAGCAGCTTCAGGTGGTTCTCGCGGATCTGGAAAGACGGGGAATGAAAAATGGCCGCTTATTTGTTGATCTGGCGGACATCGCCAAAGTGACTGTTCAGCGCAAGGATGCGCTGGGCAAAGCGCAGGAGGAAAAAGAAAGACCGCAGGTGAGAATGTAAATCCATAAGGCGGTTTTGGAAAAAAGGTGAGATTATGGGGAAAAAGAGCAACATTTTGGCGGGAATCGATCTGGGAACGACGAAAACAGCGGCGATTGTCGGCGAGGTGACAGAATCCGGCATGAACATCATCGGCATGGGAATTTCACCGGCCAAGGAGTTGAGAAAAGGTGGCGTGGTGAATATCGACAGCACGGTCGAGGCGATCAAAAAAGCTGTGGAAGATGCCGAACATATGTCGGGTTGTCGGATTGATTCCGCGTATGTCGGTATTTCCGGCAATCATATTAAAGGACAGAATTCGCTGGGGATTGTCGCAGTCAAGGGTCGTGAAGTGGATGAAGACGATGTGCACCGTGCAATTGAAGCCTCAAGAGCCATTGCCATTCCCGTTGACCGGGAGATTTTGCATACGCTGCCCCAGAGTTATGTCGTGGATGGCCAGGACGGCATTCGTGATCCGGTGGGAATGTCAGGGGTTCGTCTAGAGGCAAAAGTGCATATTGTGACGGGTGCGGCAGCCGCCGTTCAAAATGTTGCAAAGTCCGTCAATCGTGTCGGCCTGGAAATCGAAGAAGTGGTTCTGGAACAACTGGCAGCCAGTGAAGCGGTGCTCAGTACAGACGAAAAAGATCTGGGCGTCGCCCTGATTGACCTTGGGGGGTCCACAACCGGCATAGCCATTTTCGCGGAAGGCAGCATAAAATATACGGCAACGCTGCCGGTGGGCGGGAACTTTCTGACATCCGATATTGCCACTGGTTTGCGCACGCCGTTTGCCGAAGCGGAGAAAATAAAATTGATGCACGGTTGTGCTTTAACTTCGATGATTCCAAAGGAGGAGACCATCGAGGTGCCCAGCGTTGGCGGTCGGGAAGCGCGTATGGTGTCCCGGCAGCTTCTGGGAAGAATTGTCGAACCCCGCATGGATGAAATTCTGAATATGGCGATGAAAGAAATTGTCCGTTCCGGCTATGAAGATTTGCTGGCGGCGGGGCTTGTGCTCACCGGCGGGGCCGCTCTTTTGCCCGGCGCCAATGAAATGGCGGAGCAGATTTTTGACATGCCGGTGCGCCTGGGGGTTCCAACGGGCGTGGGGGGATTAAGCGACGTCGCCAATGCGCCGACGTTTGCCGTTGCGGTGGGGCTGATTATTCATGGAAGCAAAAAAGGATCAAGCAAAGCAAACTACGGAAAAACGGGCAATGCCTTTGGCGATTATCTGAAGACGGCAAAAAAATGGTTTTTAGAGTTTTTCTAAATAGAAAGAGGGGGGAGCATGTTTGAGTTAACGGAAATCTGTGTTGAAAATTCGGCAAAAATTAAGGTGGTAGGCGCGGGGGGGGGCGGCGGCAACGCCGTCAATACCATGATTTCCTATTCCCTGAGGGGCGTGGATTTTATTATCGCCAATACCGATTCCCAGGCCTTGGGAGCGTCCGCCGCGCCGGTGAAAATTCAGATCGGTGTGGAACTGACCAAGGGACTTGGTGCCGGCTCCAATCCGGACATCGGCAAACAGGCGGCATTCGAATCCCGCGATGAAATCCGCCGGCATCTGGAAGGTGCGGACATGATTTTTATTACGGCGGGGCTGGGAGGTGGCACTGGAACGGGAGCGGCGCCCGTTATTGCGGAAGTGGCCCGTGAATGTGGTGCGTTGACTGTGGCTGTAGTCACGAAACCATTTCAGTTTGAAGGAAAGAGAAGAAATCTGCAGGCGGAAGAAGGCATTGTGCAGCTGCGCGATGTGGTGGACACGCTGATTGTGGTTCCCAACCAGCGTTTACTCAGCCTGGGTGGGCGGGGACTGTCGCTTTTGGACGCTTTCAAAAAAGCGGATGATATTTTGTATCAGGCGGTCAAGGGCATATCCGATCTGATTATTGTTCCGGGGTTGATTAATCTTGACTTTGCCGATGTAAAAAACATCATGAGTAATATGGGCATGGCGTTGATGGGCACCGGCACGGCCAGCGGCGAAAATCGTGCTGTGGAAGCGGCGCAGCGGGCAATTTCTTCACCCCTCCTTGAGGACAATACCATTCAGGGGGCGCAGGGGATTCTTCTGAGTATCACTGGCGGGCCGGATATGAGCCTATATGAGGTGAATGAAGCCTCTTCTCTGATTCAGGCGGAAGCCCATGAAGAAGCCAATATCATTTTCGGTACAGTCATCGACGAAAATATGACGGATGAAATCCGAATTACTGTGATTGCCACCGGTTTTGAAGATGTGTCCAAAAGAAAGCAGATGCCGTCTAATGTTTCCCGTTTGGGCGGTTTCCTGAAAGAGGATTTGAATACGCCTGCTTTTATGCGTCGCAATAAATCCGTTGACCAGACCCATGTGTTGACCATGGGCATCCATGAAGAAAATGATTCCGTGGATATCGAAATTCCCACGTTTCTGCGGCGACAGGCGGATTAACATTGTGTCCGGCCATTCTGACCGGACATCACCCGCTCATCAGAGGGCTTGGAAGCAAGATGTCCGAAAAGTGGAAGAGGAAACATCAGGACGAGGTTCTTTTAAGCCAAGAGGCGGGTTTGAAAAAAAAAGTCTGGGGAACCGGGTATAGCGTTTGCTTAGCCTATCCCAATGTTTACCGAATTGGAATGGCCAACCTCGGATTCCAGACGGTTTATAACATTTTCAATGGGTTGCCCTGCTTTCTTTGTGAAAGATTGTTTCTGCCCGAAGGCGACGCCGCCGAAATTGTTGCCGTCACAGAGCATGCTGTCAGTCTGGAAAGTCAAAGACCCGTCCGGGATTTTGATATTCTGGCTTTTTCCGTTTCTTTTGAAAACGATTATCCATCCATTCTGCAGCTTCTGGAATCGAGCGGCATTCCTTTGCAATCAAAAGACCGCCATGGCACTCATCCGCTGGTGATGGGTGGAGGAATCGCACTTTCTCTGAATCCCGAGCCGCTGGCTGATTTTTTTGACCTGTTTCTGTTGGGCGAGGCGGAAGATGCTCTACCCCGGTTTGCGAGCGTTTTTGCCGAGTCAAGACAAGGCCATCTTGACCGTCCATCGTTTTTAAGCCAGTTGCAAAAAAAAGTACCTAGCGTTTACGTACCCTCCCTTTATTCGGCACACTATTTTGCAGAAGGGAAAATTCAGACTGTCAGTGCCATTCAGGAAGGATTGCCCGGGCGCATCCGGATCGATTCCGTCAAAAATCTTGATGCTTTTTGCACTACGGAGGTGATCAGCAGCCCCAATGCCGAAATGGCGGACATGTTTCTGGTGGAGGTAAATCGTGGCTGTCCTCATTTGTGCCGCTTTTGCGCCGCCGCTCATATCTATCTCCCGCCGCGTTTCCGTGACGGTAAAGAAATATTATCCTCCGTGGATTTCGGGCTTTCTCGAAAGAAGAAGATTGGCCTCGTGGGTACAGCCGTTTCCGACCACCGTGATCTGGAAAAAATATGTCGCTACCTTGTGGAGCGTCAGGCCGGCATCGGCATTGCGTCTTTGCGCCTGGATCAGATAACGCCTTCTCTGGTTGATCTTCTCAAGTCGGGAGGCATCGAAACGGTTGCCCTTGCCCCGGAGGCGGGAAGCCAGCGGCTGCGAGATCTTCTGGGGAAAGGCATTGTCACGGACGATATTCTCCGTTCCTGCCAAATCCTAATTGAAAAAGAGGTGGAATTTTTGCGGCTGTACTTCATGGTGGGCCTGCCCACTGAACCCATTGAAGACGTTGATGCCATTATTGATCTGGCCGGAAAAATTCAGCACATCGCCATGGAAGCGACGAAAGGCAGACGAAAATTCCGCCGTATAACCTTAAGTATCAATCAGTTTATTCCCAAGCCTCGAACACCGCTGCAATGGTGTCCGTTGGCCAATATTCAGGAAGTCCATCAGAAGATCAAAAAGATTGCCAAGGCTTTCCGGCGGGACAGGCAAATCCACGTCATCACCGATGTGCCAAAGTGGAATTATATCCAGGCGCTTTTGGCTCTGGGGGACCGACGGGTCGGTCATATTCTGCTTGCCGTTCATTACCTGCATGGCAACTGGACGCGGGCGCTCAAAGAGATCAACCTCAATCCCGATTTCTATGTCTATCGGCAAAAGGATCTGGATGAGTTTCTGCCATGGGATATTCTGAAGATCGGCGCGTCCAAAGAGTATCTGATCCGGGAATACCGCAAAGCTATGGAAAGAAACGACCCTTGAGATTTCTTTTAAACCGGAGCTATTGCTTGAGCATGTCTTTGATGGTCCGGAATATGCCTTCTTCATCCAGGCCGTATCTGGCGCGCAGTTCCGCCTGTGTGGCATGCTGAACAAATTCGTCCCGGATGCCCAGCCTCCTGACGGTGAGGCCGGTCATGCCGTTTTCATTTAGCAGTTCCAGCAGGGCGCTGCCGAATCCGCCGTCCAGAACATTTTCTTCGATGGTGAGTATTTTGGAAACAGAAGTCGCTGTATGTAAAATCAGTTCCGAATCCAGTGGTTTAATAAACCGGGCATTAATGACCTTGACGCGGATGCCTTCATTCTCCAGTTTACGGGCTGCCGAAAGTGCGGGGTGAACGGTGGCGCCTACGGCGATGACCGCCAGATCCGTTCCTTCGCAAAGTACCTCTCCCCGACCGATGGGTAGCCCCAAAAGCCTGTCTTCCAGAGGCACGCCGACGCCCTTGCCGCGGGGGTAGCGGATGGATACGGGTAATCCGCATTCCATGGCTGTTTTCAGCATATGCCGCAGTTCGTTTTCATCTTTCGGAGCCATCATGATCAGATGGGGAAGATTGCGCAAATACGATAAATCGAAAAGCCCCTGGTGGGTTGCTCCGTCTTCTCCGACAATACCGGCCCGGTCAATGGCAAAAATGACGGGCAGCTTTTGTAGACAAACATCGTGCAGAATCTGGTCATAGGCACGCTGTAAAAAGGTTGAATAAATGGCTACCACCGGCTTAAACCCTTCAACGGCCAGACCCGCTGCAAACGTAACGGCCAGTTGTTCGGCAATGCCGACATCGTATAAACGTTCTGAAAATTTTTGCCGAAACAATGCAAGGCCCGTGCCCTCGCACATGGCGGCCGTAACCGCGACAATCCGGGAGTCGTCTGC
>Ga0209201_1001550_pt1 | contig 25868 bp, 20 predicted proteins | sample AD_UKC055_MetaG_FD_184411 | JGI IMG/M metagenome (GOLD analysis project Ga0209201, IMG submission 184411) | Active sludge microbial communities of municipal wastewater-treating anaerobic digesters from USA - AD_UKC055_MetaG (SPAdes) (version 2) | ecosystem: Engineered > Bioreactor > Anaerobic >...
GACCACGGCGCTGCGCCCGTTCTGGGAAACGCCCTCCAAAGTCTTATCCCTCGTTCATCACTGGCTTCACGCTCAAGCAAACGCTACGCCCTGACCCATTGTTCCGATTCACGGTGAGAAATGGTATAATACTAGGTGGCAACTGGAGGCTTCCATGCAAATGGGAGCCTCCTCTCGGTCTGCATCCGCCTTTTCTGTTCCGCCGTGAGGCAGGAGTGGTTGTGAGGAGCGCATAACCATCTAGGCACCTTGAGTACACTCCGTGCTATCCGATATCGGCCGAGAAACATTGAGTCCCATGGGGCGACCTTACTTCTGGGATTCGGGCTCGGCAAGGGGGTTTTGCCGGCCGTGGCTCGCGGGCTTGGGTCTGTGGCGCGGCAAAGTCATTTCCTCCGGTCTGGGCCGTTGGGAACAGCAGTTTCATAGCATGCCCGGGCTCGATGGGCTGTGGAGTGGAGAGGGGTGGCCACTGGATAGCCGCGGCCCTTCCTGGGGGATGGCAAGTGGCATATGACTGACAGGGGCGCTCAGTGGGAGGGCCGGCGGTTTTATGCCCGGCAGCGGTGTCACGGAACGACACCCGCTGGTAACCGTGGACTTCAGTCCACGGGAAGGTGCCCCAGCCCCCATTCCCGCCGCACCGCGTAGCGGCACCTGACCGTCGGGCTTGCTTTATCGCGGCCCCGGGCGCATCCTCTTGGTGATGCTGGCCGACGAGAAAACCAGTCCCGAGCAGATTGAAATCTTCCGCGCCATGACCGGCGAGCAGCGGCTGCGGTTGGCCGAGCAGCTGTACTGGTCGGCGCGCAAGCTCAAGCTGGCCGGCCTGCGCGCGCAACATCCCGACTGGACGGAGGAACAGCTCAACGCCGCGGTGCGGCAGGTTTTCCTGCATGCCCGAACCTGATCTCTTTCTGCTGTTCGTGCGCCCGCTCAACCGGGCGGGCATCCGCTATATTGTCAGCGGCAGTGTGGCCGCAATCATCTACGGCGAACCGCGCCTCACGCACGACGTGGACTTCGTCGTCTTTCTAAGCGACGCAGACATTCAGCGGCTGGTCGAGGTCTTCCCCGCGGCTGATTTCTACCTGCCGCCGGTGGAAACCATCACAGCGGAAGCCCGGCGGGAACAACGAGGCCACTTCAACATCATCCACCTCGGAACCGGCTTCAAAGCCGACTGCTACATGACCGGGCGGGATGAGCTGCACGCCTGGGCGTTTCGACTGAAGCGTTCAGTCCAGTTCGAGGGAGAAACTGTGATGCTCGCCCCGCCGGAGTACGTCATCATCCGCAAGCTGGAGTATTACCGCGAAGGCGGCTCGGAAAAGCACCTGCGGGACATCCGTTCCATGATCGCTGTCTCCGGCGGGCCATTAGACCGGCCCGCGCTCGACGAATGGATTGAGCGGCGCGGTCTGCAAACCGAGTGGCGGCTGGTTTCCGGTTAAGCAGGGATCTTAATCGAATAGGTCTCCCTCGACCGGCTTGCTCCTGGCGTGCTGGCCCAGCCAGGCGGGCAGGTCTGAGATTTGGTTCCACTCGTCCTCGGGCAGTGCGGCGGCGCCGAGCTTGAGGAGTTCGCGGTTTCCCTTGGGGACGTTGGCGCCATCGCGGGCGAAGACCGGGCACCAGCCGGCTTTGATGGCTTCGACAGCGCCGGCCCAGGTGCCTCCGGTCTGAAAGTCGCAGCTCACCACCACCGCGAAATCCGCCAGCCCATAAACGAGCTTGTTGCGGCCCATCGCCGCGCCGACGGAAAAGCCGGCAGCGGGCGCGTAAGGGGTCAACAACACTAGTTGGCCGTCGAGCAACAACTGGCGCAGGTCGGGCTGGCGGACGGTGCGCTCCAGGCTGTCGGCCAGAACCCCGACGGCGACGCTGCCGGCATCGAGCGCGGCGCCCATCGCCAGCCGGTCGGTGCCGCGTGCGCCGCCCGAAATCACCGGCAGACGGGCCGCGGCGGTCTTGCGCCCGACTTCCCGGGCAAAGGCGGTGCCGGCCTCGTCAATGTTGCGCGAGCCGATGACCGCCACGCCGCCACGGCAGAGCAGTTGAGAATCGCCCGCGCAGAACAGCACCGCCGGCGCCTGGTGCTTCAGCGTGTCGCGCAGCCTCTTCGGATAAAGCCCGTCCACCCGGCTGACAGCCCACAGCCCGCGCGAGAACAGCCCTTCCAACTCGAGCGCGAGGCGGCCCGAGCGATCCAGCAACTGAACGATGCGTTCCGCGTCGCCCGGAAGAATGGACAGGTCCTTGACCAGTTGATCGGCGGCGCGGCCATGGAGCGCAGCGGGCTGTTTCAATGGAGAGTCGTGGATTTTCCGCCCCAGTTTGTTCCATTCAGACAGGGTGAACGGGGCCGTCCCGCCCGCAGCCGCGCCCTCGGGCAAGGCGAAAGCCGAGCACAGCGCCAGCAGCGCCAAACCATCATCACTGAGATAATCGCTAACGTTCATGTCAACCGATGTAAACCATTCATACCGAGCATCATTATTATCTGCGCCGCGTGAGGGCACGCGGCCTACAACGACCTGTAGGCCGCGTGCCCTCACGCGGCGTCACTTTCGCATTTAACTCATTCAACTCCCCCTTGGCGATGCTTTAGCCAGGGCAAACGGATAGACCGGCCCGCTGCCCTGATGCTGCAACAATACCGCGGCCATTGTCAGCGTCCATCCCGAATCCACCATGTCATCCACCAGCAGGACCGGGACCGGCGGCAACGAGGGCGCCGCGCCGAAGGTGGCGGCCACCTGCCGGGCCACTTGCTGGAACGCCCGCCTGATTCCCGCGTCGGCGACCTCGGGGCTCGGGGGAGCCAAAGCAGGCGCTTCAGCGACTTGGAAGGCCCGGAGCACATTGCGCAATTGCTGGGCGCTGTTCTGCATCTTCTTCTGGGGCTGCTTGCCGCGGCTCTTGCGCAGGGCCGCGACAAAAGGCAGGCCCAGCCTCGCCCCAAGTCGCCGGGCATAATCCTGCACAAGTTCGGAGTGATGCTCAGACGGCACGGCAGTAACCCATTGGGGCGGAGGGTCCGGCTGCCACTTGCTCTGAATCAGTTCTGCCGCCGCCGCGACCAGCGCATCACTGAAGCGGCCAGTTTCATACTTGCCGTGCGCGACTTCACGGCCCCAGCCGGCATCGCCATACATGCAGAGCACGCGCCCGGGCTGAGCGCGCAGCCGTTCGGGAATAATCATCTTGGGCCGGCCATGCTCGTAGCGTTCGATCGCGTTGGGCAGGACCTGGTGCACTTCCGCCAGCACCGGGCTTGGCCAGAAGCGACGCGGCTCCAGCACCAGGGCATCATGCCTCAGGAAATCCACTGCGGCCTGGACGAGCTCCGGCGGGGCCGAGCGCCGCTGCGTCTGGCCGGAGCAGTTCATGCACTTGCCACAAGGCGCGGCCGCGGGGTCGTCCAGCGCCCGGGCGAGGAATTCCATCAGGCAGCCGGGGTGCTCGACGTAAGACTTGATCTCCGCCAACTCCGCGTAGCGGCGTTGGGTGACTCGCTCAAAGCGGGCAGTATCCGGTTGCCACGGATTCGCGGTGCGGGTGTAGCCGGCCGGGTCATGCTCGATCGCGCCTTCGACTTCCAGCAGCTTGAGCGCCTTCTCCATCGCGCCGCGGCTGAAGTTCAACTCCGCCGCAATCTGGTCAAGGGTGAGCGTCCCCGACTTGCCCAACACGCGCAGCACCCCGGAAAGCACCTCCGCGGGCGGGAAGGCGCTATTGATGAAGTATTGCTGAATCTCGTCGTCTTCGCGCCCGCTCAGGAGAATGCCGAAGGCCGAATCCACCGCGCGCCCGGCACGGCCCACCTGCTGATAGTAAGCGACCACCGAACCGGGCCGCTGGAAGTGGACGACAAACCCGAGGTCCGGTTTGTCGAAGCCCATGCCCAGAGCCACCGTGGCCACCAGCGCCTTGACTTCGTTGCCCAGAAGCCGCTGTTCGGCGATGATACGGTCCTGGGCCTCCAGGTCGGCGTGATAGGCTTGGGCGGCAATACCCTGTTGCTGGAGCCATAGAGCGGTGCGGCGCGCGTCCTGCACGGTGAGGGTGTAAATGATGCCGCTGCCAGGCAGTTGCGGCAGGAAGTGCGCCAGCCACGCCAACCGGTCGGCCTGGCTGTCGAGCTTGATGTTGAACAGCTTCAGCGAGCGACGGACGAGCGGCCCGCGCAAGATATGGAGGTTGGCGATCTGCGACTCGATGTCCTGCACGACGCGGTCGTTGGCGGTGGCGGTGGTGCAGACGACCGGCACTTTGGGCGGCAGCAACCGCAGCACGCGCACGATGCGGCGGTAGTCCGGGCGGAAATCATGGCCCCAGTCCGAGATGCAGTGCGCCTCGTCCACGACGAACATGCCGATGCTGCCTTGAATGAGCGGCAGCAGTCTCTTGAGGAAAGCGCTGTTGCCCAGGCGCTCGGGCGACACCATCAGCACATCCACCTCGTTGGTTTGAAGCGCGGCTTGCACCCGCTCCCAGTCCTCAAGGTTCTGGCTGTGAATGGTCGCCGCGCGGATGCCCAGTCTCTCGGCAGCGAGAATCTGGTTGCGCATCAGCGAGAGCAGCGGGCTTATGAGCAGCGTCGGCCCGGCGCCGGCATCGCGCAGGATTCTAGCCGCCAGGAAATACACAACGCTCTTCCCCCAGCCCGTGCGCTGGACGACCAGCAACCGCTGACGCTGGTTGGCCGTCAGGTCAATGGCCTCCCATTGCCCGTCGCGGAATTGCGCCGCCGGGCCGAGCATCTGCTGCAAGAGAGCCAGCGTGGTCTCCTTCTGCATCGTGGACGCCAGCGTAGCGCATAGCGCCGGGGGGGAAAGCAGATTGTCGCAACGTCTCTTGAGTGGGCGAGTGGCCTTACGGGCCCTGGTTCTCGAGGATGGCCTGAGAAGTTTAGGCTCGCGAGGACACTCGTCTCACGGCCATTAACTTAAAGGGATGGAAGGCGGGGATGGTAGTTGTCTGTGCCTCCCTGCGAGTTTGGGTGCTTTTTTTCCCTCACCCCAGCCCTCTCCCTTGGGGAGAGGGTGCTCCGCCGTCCGTGACTCAAGATACCTCACGTCTCGATTTGTCGTAGCGCGGCCAATGCCTCTCCCTCTCCCAAGGGAGAGGGTAGGGGGAGGGGGTGCGTGCTGTTGTCCTTTTTGCTTGCACGGCGGGCCGGCCGGTTTAGTGTTTGCGCCCATGAAACGAACTCTCCTTTACGCTTTAGTGTCGGGCACATTGCTGGGCGCGATCGCCGGGCTCACCGCGGGCGAGCTTGAGCCCGGGTTCACGGCGCTCACTGACGGCAAGACCTTCAAGGGCTGGAAAATGGCGGAGGAAAACAAGGGTACCTGGACCATTCAGGATGGGGCCTTCGTGGCGAAGGGCAACCGGTGCCACCTGTTCTACGAGGGGGACGGCAAGCCCTTCAAGAACTTCCACCTCAAGCTGGATGTGATGACCCGCCCCAATTCGAATGGCGGCGTCTACTTCCATACCAAGTACCAGGCCACCGACTGGCCGCGAGCGGGTTTTGAATGCCAGGTCAACAACACTCACGGTGATTGGATCAAGACGGGCAGCCTCTGGGGCATCGTCAACATCGGGGACGCCATTGTGCAGGATAACAAGTGGTGGACGCAGGAGATTATTGTCGAGGGCAACAAGGTAACCGTGGTGCTGGACGGCAGGAAGCTCCTGGAGTACAGCGAACCGGCCGGCGCTCAGCCGGGCAAGGAATTCGAGCGCAAGATTGGCAGCGGCACCTTTGCCTTGCAGGGCCACGACCCCAACAGCGTCGTCTGCTACAAGAACATCCGCGTCAAGCGGCTCGACTGAGCCGGCCTACTTGATCAGCCCCAGGACCTGCTTGAACTCCGCGGTGCCCGCCTTTTCAAGCAGTTCGAACAGCACCATCTCCGTGGAGACAATGACCGCCCCCGCGGCGCGCATGCGGTCCACGCCGGCGCCGTAATTCTCCGGCGTCCGGGAGGAGACGGCGTCTGCCGCCACGAAAACCCTGAAGCCCCGGTCCAGCAGGTCCAGGCAGGTCTGCGTAACGCACACGTGCGCCTCGATGCCGCAGAGGATGACATCGGACACCTGCTTCCCCTCCAGCGCGCCGACGAAGCCTTCCGCTCCGCACGCGCTGAAGGCCAGCTTCTCCATCGGCGCAAACCCCGGGATTGCCGCGGCGATCTCCGGCATCGTTGGCCCCAGCCCTTTCCGATACTGTTCTGTTACAAAGACCGGCACCCGAAGTGCTGCGGCGCCCTGGACCAGGTGTAACGAGTTCTGCCGCACCCGCTCCTGCTGGAAAATAGCCGGCAGCAGCCGCTCCTGGATGTCAACGACGACCAGGCCGGCATGCGCCCGAACCAAACGGCGAGACTTGTTCTGCATAAAGACCGAGATGGATCGCCCGCGCCCCGGAGTGACTCACCGGCCCGCTTTCGCTCGTTTGCGGCCCAGCTCCTTCCGGAGAGCTTCGAGTGGCAAGGTGTTTACCACATCCTCCCGCGTTAGCCAGCCTTTGCGGGCGATGCCGGCGCCCAGACGCAGGAAGCCGGCATGCTCGAACCGGTGCGCGTCGCAGTTGATCGCGCACTTTACACCCTTGGATTTCGCGTAGGGCCAGAGGCGCCAGTCAAGGTCGAAGCGCTTCGGGTGGGCGTTCAGCTCGATCCACGTGCCGGTCTCGGCGCAGGCGTCAATCACCGCCCGCTGGTCCACCTTGCTGGGCTCGCGCTCCAGCAGCAGCCGCCCCGTAAGGTGTCCCAGGATATGCACGTAGGGATTCCGCGCCGCGCGGATCAGGCGGCGCGTGGTCTCGGCTTCGGTCTGGCTGAGGCTTTGATGCACGCTGGCGATTACCACGTCCAGTTCCGCCAGCAGATCATCCGGGAAATCGAGCGCGCCGTCCTTCAGAATGTCCACCTCCGTGCCGGTGAGCAGGCGGAAGTCCGTCCCTTCCGCGGCGAGCCGGGCATTGATGGCGGCAACCTCCTTGATCTGCTGGCGCACGCGTTTGGCATCCAGCCCATTGGCCTGGAAGGAGGCTTTCGAATGGTCTGTGATCGCCCAGTAAGCCAGCCCCAATTCCCGCATGCCGCCGGCAATCTCCTCCAGCCGCTGGTGTCCGTCGCTCCAGGTCGAGTGATTATGCAGGGAGCCCTTCAGGTCCGTCCACTCGATCAGCCGCGGCAGCGGCCCCTTCTCCGCCGCGGGGATCTCCCCCATGTCCTCGCGCAGCTCCGGCGGGATGTAGTGCAAGCCCAGTTGCTCGAAAATCTCCTCTTCCGTCCGGCACTTCACCAGCCGCTTCGGGTCGCGGGTTTCATCAGTGGACCGGAAGAGCCCGTATTCGTTCAGCCGCATGCCGCGATCAATCGCACGCTGGCGCATGGCAATGTTGTGCTCCTTGCTGCCGGTGAAGTACAACAGCGCCGATGGAAACTCCGCGTCGCTGACGACTCGCAGATCGCACTGAATGCCGCCCGCCAGCAATACGCTCGCCTTGGTGTCTCCTTTTGCCAGCACCTTTTCAATGCCCGGCTGGCTGGTGAAGAACCCGATGACCTGCGCCGGGCGCTTCGATGACGCCAGCAGGTCAATATCCCCGATGATCTCCCGATGCCGCCGCAGGCTGCCGGCCGTGCCGCAGCGAATCACGTCCGGATGCGACCGCAAAGCCTCCAGCAGGGGCTCGGCCCGGTGCAGCGCCTCACTGAGCAGATGACGCGACGCGTAAGACCGGCGGCGGCTGATGCCCTCCAGGATGTTCATCTGCGTCTTCTCGCCGAACCCCTTCAGCCCTTCGATCCGCCGCGCCTTGCACGCCTGTTCCAACTGTTCGACAGATTCGATCCCCAGCTCGTCGTGCAGCGTCTTGATCTTCTTGGGCCCCAGCCCCGGGATTTCGAGCATCCCCATCAACCCGGAGGGAATCGAGGCCTTGAGTTCCTCGTAATACTGCAGCCTGCCGGTGGTGACGAGCTCGGTGATCTTCTTCTGCAGCGCCTCGCCGATGCCCTTCAACGCGCCAAGGCGCCCCTCGGCGACCAGCTTCTCCAGCGGCTCGCTCAGACTCTCGATCGTGCGGGCGGCATTCAGATAGGCGCGCGTCTTGAAGGGATTCTCACCCTTCAGCTCGAGCAACGTTCCAATGCCGGCCAACACTTCTGCGACCTGGTCCTTGTTCACGCTCGAAATATGACGCCCAACTCAGGGACTTCAAAGTCAAAACACGCCGCGCACCCCCGCTGCCACTCCTCAAGTTGCCCGAAGCGCCCGCTCGCGTTCGAGCAGCGTTGGATGCGAGTAATAGAAGGTGCTGTAGAACGGGTGCGGGGTAAGGTTGCTGAGGTTCTTCTCGCTGAGTTTCCGCAGCGCGCCGATCAGCGGGCCTGGCTCCCGCATGGCCGCGGCGGCAAAGGCGTCCGCCTGGTATTCGCAGCGCCGCGACCACCAGCGCGCCAACGGCCAGAGCCAAAAGGTCACCAGGCCGTCGAGCAGCCCGAACAGCAGCAGCGCCGACGCGAAGTGGCCCGGCTCGAACCCGAACCCCCGGTAGAACCACGCTTGCCCGGCCAGCAGTGAGATCAGCCAGAACCCGAGCAGGGAACCCGCGGCGGACATGAGCAGCATTTTGGGAATGTGCTTCAGCCGGTAGTGCCCGATCTCGTGCGCCAGCACCGCCTCCAGCTCCGGCTCGGCCAGTTGTTGAATCAGGGTGTCGAAGAGCACGATCTTGCGGAAGTGGCCGAAGCCGGTGAGGAAGGCGTTCGAGTGCCGCGACCGTTTGCTGCCATCCATCACCTGGATGCTGCGGGCGCGGAAGCCGGTGCGAGCGGCCAGGTTCAGCAGCCGCTCGCGCAGGCTGCCCTCAGGCAGGGGGGTAAACTTGTTAAAGAGCGGCAGAATCAACACCGGGGCCAGCACCAGCATCAGCAGTTGGAACCCCAGCAAGGCGCCCCATGCCCACACCCACCACCACGCCCCCGTCCATTCCACCAGCTTGAGCACCAGCACCAGCAGCGGATACCCCAGCCCGACCGCGAGCAGCAGCCCTTTGAACCGGTCCAACCACCAAAGCCTCGGCGTGGTCGTGTTGAAACCGAAGCGCTGCTCCAGCCGGAACTGGTGATACCACTCCAGCGGCAGCCCCAGCAGCGACAGCCCCACGCCCGTGGCCACCAAGAACGCCCCCATTGCCCACGCCGAACCGCCCAGCCACGCCGCGCACCGCTGGAATCCCCATGGCAACACCGCGCTGAACAGCACGGCCAGCAGCACCACGGCGTCCCATGTCGCTTCGACCTGGTCGAGCCGGCCCTTGGCCAGTGTGTATTGGACAGACCTGGCGTAGGCCGCATCGTCCATGACGTGCCTGAAGGCTTCCGGCACCGCGCCGGCGTGGGCCAGCACATGGCGCCGGTTCAACCGCTGCAGCCAAAGCTGGGCCGCCCACCGCGCCACGATCAGCAGCCACACGAAAGCCGCAAACACAGTGACAGAGGTCATCGAGGCAGTTTAGCCCGGCCCAACCGCTGCGGCTACGGCGAAGTGGCCACTTGGGTCAGGGCGGCAGGGCGCGAGATTCGCAGGCTCAGACACCCCGAACCGTTGGAACCGCCGTGAGTCCAATTCTCCCCGCACCACACCCCCTGCCCCCGCCGTCGCTCCTCCGTTCCTCCTCCGTTGCTCCTCCGTCCTTCCTCCGAACGGCGGTCGGAGGAGCAACGGAGGAGGGACGGAGGAGGGATGGAGGAGCGACGGGGGTGCTATGGTGGCAACCGCTTGTCCCTGCGGAAGTGGCGGTTATTTGCCGGGCCACGCGAGGGCGCGCGGGCCGGTGGGGGCCAGGCCCGGGCTGGCCCTTCCGTAATAATCCCCCTGGTCGCGGACTTGTGTTTTTCCATAAGCACCCTAGACTAGGTACATGAAGAACGACGTGCTTCCGGTGCAGATTCGAGGCATCCTCCCGGCCAACAGCGGGTGCGCTCTCTTCGTGGGCAATGATGAGAAGGTCTTCGTCATCAACGTCGAGCCGAACATGGGCGCCGTCATCGGAATGTTCCTCCGGCAGACGCCCAAGGAGCGGCCGCTGACCCATGACCTGATCCAGAGCATCTTCAGGGGCTTCAGCATCAACGTCGAGCGCGTCGTCATCACTGAGATGAAGAACTCGACTTACTTTGCCCGGCTGATCCTGCAGCAGCAGAACGAGCTGGGCCGCAAGATTGTCGAGATTGACGCCCGCCCAAGTGATTGCCTGGCGCTCGCCACCGCCCAGAAGCGCCCGATCTTTGTCACCAACTCTCTCTTCGAGCAAGTCGAGGACATGAGCGAGGTGCTCGAACGCATCAACGAGAGCGGCAGCGAAACTGAATAGGCCAATGCCTGCTCAGGCTGCCAAGCACGCCGCTTCCCTGGCGCTGGTCTGCGGCGAAGATGATTTTGTCGTCAAGCAGCGCGCCAGGCAGATTTACCTGCAGTGGACCGCGGAGGTGGGCGGCATGGACCACGAGACAATAGATGCCGGCGCTGCCAACAAAGACGAAGCCTTCAAGGCGCTGGCCAAACTCCGGGAAGCCCTCCAGACCCTTCCTTTCTTCGGCACCGGAAAAGTCGTCTGGTTCAAGGGCTGCAACTTCCTGAGCGACGAGCGGGCGGCCACGCAAGACGTGACTGAGGCACTGGCGGAACTGGCCGGGGAACTCAAGGAGTTTTCGTGGCAGAACCTCCGCCTGCTGATCAGCGCCGGCAAGGTGGACAAGCGCAAGGTTTTCTACAAGACCCTCGACAAGCTTGGCGCGGTCGAGAGTTTTGCCGGGTGGTCTGCGGACGGCGGCGACTGGGCCGACCAGGCGGAGGTGTGGGCCCGCAAAGCCCTGCGGGCGCGCCAGAAGGAGATTTCTGACGAGGCCCTTGCCGAACTGGTCAGCCGCGTCGGGCCCAACGCCGGCTTGCTCGATAACGAGGTCGAGAAGGTGGCTCTTTATACGGGGGACCGGAAGGAAATCGAGCTGGAGGATGTGGTGGCGGTCTGCACGCGCAACAAGATGGCCCGCGCGTTCGCGCTGGGCGATGCGGTGGGCGACCGCGATTTGCCCCGCGTGCTGGCCCGGCTCGATGAGGCGTTGTGGGAAGTGAAGCTGGACCGGCAGAAGTCGGAGATCGGCTTGCTCTACGGGCTGATTTCCAAGGTGCGCGCGATGCTCCTGCTCAAGGAGATGCTTCGCGAGGGCTGGGTGAAGCCGGTGATGAGTTTTCCCCAGTTCAAGTCGCAGCTTGAGAAAGTCCCGGCGGACCAGTTGCCCGAGGACAAGCGGTTCAACCCGCGCAGCATCAATCCGTTTGTGCTCTACAAGGCGTTGCCCCAGGTGAAGCGCTACAGCCAGGCTGAGCTGGTTCGCGCGATGGACCTCCTGTTCGAGTGCAACCTGCGCCTTGTCTCCAGCGGCCTGGAGGAATCGCTGGTTCTGCAGCAGACCCTGGTGCAAATCGTCGGCAAGCCGGCTTCGGCTCCCCGTTCGGGAGAGGTCAGAACGCGCCCCGCTGCATTTCCGGGCGCCGGGCGCTGACCCCGGCCCGGAGCTGCAGCAGGGTCAGAGGACGCCCGCCGGGTCCCGGCTGGCGGCGTGGGCAGCCCTGGGGCCGGGCCGCCCTTTGCCCGTTCACCCGTATGAACTGAATGGCCGCAGCTTCCACTCCTCGACCAGCTCCCGCGGAATCTCCTTCAGGAACCGCGATGGTCGCTGGGGCATGTCGCCGCTGCCGCCATAGCCGGCGCGTATCAAGGGGCAGATCAGGTAAAGCTCATTGCGCGCCCGCGTGATGGCCACATACATCAGGCGCCGCTCCTCCTCTTCGCCATCGGGCGTCTCCAGCGACCGCAACGAAGGGAACAGCCCGTCGCAGAGCATGATGATGAACACCACATCGAACTCCAGCCCTTTGGCCTGATGAATCGTCGAGAGCCGCAGCCGCTCCTCATCCGCACTGGCCGGCTGCTCGCCTTCCGCCTCCAGGTTCGTCAGCAGCGCAAGCTGGGTCAGGAAATCACCGACGGTAGGAAACTGCCGCGCAAAGACCGCCAACTGTTCCAGGTCATCCAACCGTGATTGGTAGTTGGCGTAGTTGTCTTCCAGGTAATCTTCGTAGCCGGCTTCAATGACGAGCCCGATCATCCTGGACGCGTTGTTCCGGATGTCGTCTGCCTCGAGTTGCCCAACGGTGGCGACGAACTGCGCCCATGCTACGGCCGCCCTTTTCGACACGGATGCCACGCAGGCCTGCAGGCCGGCAGCGAGGGCGGCATGCGGGGTTTGGCGGTCTTCCGGCGGAGGTTCTTTCGCTTGCTTCGGCTCCGCACCCCGCGCTCCGCACCCCGCATCGGCGAACGCCCGCCACAGCTTCTCCGCGCCCTTGCCGCCGATGCCCGGCAGCAACTGTGCCACGCGCTTGAACGAAAGCTCGTCGCGCGGATTAGCCACCAGCTTCAAGTAGGCCGTCACATCCTTGATATGCGCCTGCTCGAAGAACCGGATGCCGCTGGTAATGCTGAAGGGGATGTTCTGCCGCGTCAGTTCGAGCTGCAGCTCCAGCGCGTGAAAGTGCGAGCGGTACAGCACTGCCATCCGGCTCAGGCTCCCCCCTTCCTCGCGCAATTGCACCACCCGCTGCGCCACGAAGGCCGCCTGCTCCGACGCGTCACCGCACACCACCGTTGCCGGTTTGGGTCCGGCCTTGCGGGCCGGCGCCAGCTCCTTGGCGAATTGCTGCACGTTGGCGCTGATCGCGGCATTGGCCACCCGCAGGATCTCAGGCGTGCTGCGGTAGTTGGTCTCGATCCTGTAAACCTTCGCCGTCAGGTAGCGCTCGGGGAATTTCAGGATGTTCAGGTAATTGGCCCCGCGCCAGCCGTAGATGCTTTGCGCGTCGTCGCCCACCACCATCACGTTCTGGTGCCGCGCGGCCAGCAGGTCTATCAGGTCGCTCTGCAGCCTGTTTGTGTCCTGGTATTCATCCACCAGGATGAACTGGAACCGCCGCTGATAATGTTCGCAGACCTCCTGGTCCTTCTGCATGAGCCTGAGCCACTGCACCAGCAGGTCATCGAAGTCCATCGCGTTGGTGGCCCGCTTGCGCGCGGTATAACGCTGCTCAAGGTTCTCCACCTGCGGCGCCAGATGCGCGAAGTAGTCGTATTGGCCCTTCAGCACCTCGCGCAGCGTCCGGTGCGTGTTGGCGGCGAGCGAGAACATTTCCCCCAGCACCTCGGCTTTCGGGAACTTTCTGCCCTTTGCGTCCACTCCCGACTCCGCCACGCAGGTGGTAATGAGGCGCTTGGCGTCCTCGCGGTCCATGATAGTAAAATCCCGCTGGTAGCCGAGCAGTTCGGCGTGCCGGCGCAGCACCCGGTTGCCGATGGAGTGAAAAGTCCCCCCCCATAAAGACGCCGTCTCCTGTCCGAGCAAATCCGCCACCCGCCGCATCATTTCCTTCGCGGCCTTGTTGGTGAAGGTGAGCAGCAGGATGCGGTCCGGGGGAATGCCCTGCTCCAGCAGGTAAGCCACGCGATAGGTCAGCGTGCGCGTCTTGCCGGAGCCCGCCCCCGCAATGACGAGCGACGGTCCCGGCGGCGCTGTTACCGCGGCGTATTGCTGCTCATTCAGTTCATGGGCATAGTCAATCTGCAACGGGACCGACGCCCGGAACGGGTGCAACACATACTCACGCGACATCCCCTAAGCCTAGTCACCGCCGCCGCTGATGTCGAACCGCGAATGGCCCGCGCCGCCAGCCCACTCAAGGTTGCATCAAACGCGACAATCCGTTGGCAGGGACACCTGGCCGCGGCGTCTGCTCCCGCGCAAGCGCGGGCGCTTCCGGCGGAAGGCTCGGAAAGAAGGCCGGGGGGTTAGCGCGTTCAATCGCGCGGCCTCAGCCTATCGCTGCCACGGCGCGGGCTTCTCGCCGTTCCAGATGGCTTTCACCGGCTGGCGCGCGCGCACCAGCGCGGCCCGGTTGCCCTTGACCATGATCTCTGCGGGCAGTCTGCGGGTGTTGTAATTAAAGCCCATGACCGAGCCGTAGGCCCCGGCGCTCATCAATGCCAGGCAGTCTCCCTGTTCGGACTTGGGCAGCGGCCGGTCCTGGCAGAAGAAGTCGCCCGACTCGCAGATCGGGCCCACAACATCCGCGCTGATCCGCGCGCCGGGCTTGCGCCGCACCGGCACGATCTCGTGGTAAGCTTCGTAAAAGGCCGGACGGATGAGGTCGTTCATTGCCGCGTCCACGATCAGGAAGTTCTTCCTGCCTGTCCGCTTCACGTATTCGATCCGAGTCACCAGGATGCCCGCGTTGCCGGAGATAAAGCGGCCCGGCTCGAGCAGAATCCGCAGCCCCAGCGGCTTGAGCAACGGCAGCAGCCGCGCCGCGTACTTTTGCGGTGTGATGATTCTCTTGCCGGCGGCCGAGCGCCACCACGCGGCGGGCCCGCTCGCCAGCGCCGGTTGATAGACGATCCCCAGCCCGCCCCCAATGCTGAAGAACTCCAGCCTGTGCCGCTCTTTGAGCCGGATCAGCAAGGGCCGCACCTTGCGCACGGCCCGCTCGAACGGGCCAACTTCGGTGATCTGCGAGCCGATGTGCATTTGCAGCCCGCGCAGCCGCAGGTTCCTGAGCTTGCTCGCCCGCGCATAGACGCCCTCGATCTGCTCCAGGGCGATGCCGAACTTGTTCTCATAAGTGCCGGTAGTGATCTTCTTGTGCGTGTGGGCCTCCACGTTCGGGTTCACGCGCACAGCCACGGGCGCCAGCTTCTTCAGCCGCCCTGCCACCTGGTTGATGCGCTCCAGCTCCGGCTCGCTCTCCGCGTTGAAGGTATAGATCCCCCGCTCGAGGGCGAACTCGATTTCGCTTTCCGTCTTGCCCACACCCGCAAAGGCGCATCGGCCCGGGTCGCCGCCGGCCGCGATCACCCGCTCCAGCTCGCCTCCGCTGACGATGTCGAACCCGCTGCCCAGCCCGGCCAGCGTGCGCAGGACCGCCTGGTTGGAGTTGGATTTGACGGCGAAGCAGACCATGCGTTTGACCCCGGTCATAGCCTTGTCCAGGTCCCGGTAATTTTGCGTCAGGGTGCGCTGCGAATAGACGTAAAGGGGGGTGCCAAATCGCCGGGCGAGCGCCTCGACGGCCACACCCTCACAGCAAAGCCGGTTGCCGGCATAATGGAAGTGATGCATGGCGCGGGAGTGTAGAGCCCGAGCCTCAAAACGCAACGGGATTTTCCCCGGCAGCCTGGCGGTGACCCCGCCGCTAACGCGCCGGGAGCAATTCATCCACCCGCACGAATTCGTAGCCTTTGCCGGCCAGCGTGTCGAGTAGTTCGCCGAAACGCGCGGCGAACTTGTCCGTCCGGCGCGGCCCGGCGCCGATGTGAACCAGCAGGATAAAGCCATTCAACCCGTGCGGGTCCTGCTGTTCTTTGCGGAGGATGCTGTCGAAGATGACCTTCGAGGAGACGAAATTCCTGTCGGCCTCGCCGGTGTAGTCCGCATGCGAGCGCGTGCCGGGGGTATAGTTCACCACGGTCAAGCCCATCGCCTCGGACCAATCAACTATTTCCCGGTTGTAATGCTCGTAGGGGGGCAGGAAATAGCGAACCTGCGCGCGCTTTACCCCGAACCGTTCAATCTTCTTCAGGTTGCGCTCCAGGTCGGCGCAGAACTTCTTGCGGCTGACCAGCGTCTTCTTCGGTCCGTCCCAGGGACAGTAGAGCAGGTGCTTGTCGGAATGCGGGCCAAGATAGTGACCTTCCGCCACGATACGCCGAATCAGCGGCCGGAAACTGCCTTTGGTGAGGAGCTTCCCGGTGAAGAAGAACGAACCCTTCGCCTTGTGTCTGGCCAATTCGTTGAGAATGGTCTCCCCGCCTTCGGCATAGCGGTGCCCTGTGAACACGAGCGCCAGCTTCCGCGCCGACGTAGGCCCCCGGATGATGCCTCCCTCGCGCAACTCCACGCCCCGCTGCTCCGGCTGTTGGCCGGCGGCTGTCTTCCCCGGCTCCGACTGCGCAAAGCCGCTGCGCAATCCGGGGATTCCCGCGCACGCCAGCGCCAACACCAATGCCGTCATTCTATGAGGCCGTTTGATCACACGTGGATGTTCGCCCAGGAACAGGGCCCGGGGCAAGCCCGGCTTGAGTTTGCCTGCTTCACGCCCGCCGCGGAAGTCCGACGGACCGGCGCGCGGGCCCTGCCAGGCGGGGCGGCGCGAATACTCCTGTCCGCCCGGCGGATTGCGGGCCGGACAGTGCGCGGCTGGGGTCTTGGCCCAGCCGGCTTTGACGCGCGGGCGCTCCAAACTTAGTATTACAGTGGTTCGATGAATGCCAAAGACCTGATCCGGCTCGGCGTGCCGCTGGGGGAAACCACCCGACGGGCGACCGATTTCATCAGCCGGTTCATCCTCGGCGGCGGGGACAAGACCCTCCTGGAGGAGGAAGTGAAGGCGATCCTCGCCAACCCGGGCGGGTTTACGGCTGATCCGTTGCGCGGGGAGTTCGCCAAAGCCCTGCTCAAAGCGCCGCCGCCGCCTCGCGCCGCGCCGGTCAAATACCGCCAATGGGGCGAAGGGCTGGAACTGGAGGCGGTCATGCAAATGGAGCGGGCGTGCCTGCTGCCGGTCGCGGTGGCGGGGGCGCTGATGCCGGATGCGCACGTGGGTTATGGGTTGCCGATTGGTGGAGTGCTGGCGACCGAGAACGCGGTCATCCCGTATGCGGTGGGGGTGGACATCGCCTGCCGGATGAAGATGACGGTGCTGGACCTTCCGCCGCGCGCCCTGGAGCGGCACCCCGAGCGGCTGGCGCGCTCGATCGAGGCGGAGACGCGGTTTGGCGTGGGGGCGAACTTCAAGCAGCGCCGGCAGCACGAGGTGCTGGACGCCGACTGGTCGGTCAGCCCCGTCACCCGGCAGAACAAGGACCGGGCCTGGTCGCAGCTCGGCACCAGCGGCAGCGGGAACCACTTTGTCGAGTTTGGCCTGTTCACCGCGCACGAAAAGATCCATGAGCTTGAGCCGGGCACGTACTTGGCCTTGCTCAGCCACAGCGGCAGCCGCGGCACGGGCGCGGCGGTGTGTGATTACTACAGCAAGGTGGCGTTCAGCCAGTTCCCGAAACTGCCGGGCGAATTGAAGCGGCTGGCCTGGCTGTCGCTGGATTCGGAGGCGGGGCGGGAGTATTGGGCGGCGATGGAGTTGATGGGGCGCTATGCGGCGGCCAACCATGCGCTGATTCACCGGCACATCGCTGCCAATCTCGGCACGCAGGTGCTGCTTGACCTGGAGAACCACCACAACTTCGCATGGAAGGAGCGGCATGTGATCGGCGGGGTCGAGCGCGAGGTGATTGTGCATCGGAAAGGCGCGACGCCGGCGGGCCGGGGCGTGCTCGGCATCATACCGGGCTCGATGGCCTCGCCGGGCTTCGTGGTCAGCGGCAAAGGCAACGCCGAATCCCTCAACTCGGCGGCGCACGGTGCGGGCCGCGTCATGAGCCGCACGCAGGCCGCCAAGACCTTCGAGTGGAAGAAGGTGAACCAATACCTGCGCGAGCAGGGCGTGACCCTCCTCTCGGCGGGGCTGGATGAAGTCCCGATGGTGTATAAGAACATTCATGAGGTCATGGCCGCACAGAGCGACCTGGTGGCCGTCCTGGGCCGGTTCGATCCGAAGCTTGTGAAAATGTCCCCCGCCGGGGAGCGCGCCGAGGATTAGCCCGGGTCAGGGCGCCTGCGTGAAGCAGCCCGGACGCGCCTGCCCGCATGTCTGGCCCTCGATCCGCCTGGCGGCAGGAATGTCCGCGCTCTCCTCCGCGGAACTGGCGGCGGCGCAGCCTGGCGCGCAGCGATGGCAGTTGCATGGGCCCGCCTCGAGGCGCTAATCCTATGTATGCATGAGCAACAAAGCTGCTTCTACCTCGAGCGGACGCCGCCAATTCCTCGCGACTGGGTTCATTTCCCTCATTGCAGGCCTGTTCGGCAGCCGCAGCGCCGCTGCCGCCACCACCAAATCCACCGGTGAGCCCGTCACAACCCGCATGCGCCGGGGGGACCCACCGGTCCAGCCTCTCGACACCATGCTCCTGTTCGAGCGCGGTGACGACAACAACGGCCGGGCGATGACCCACGAAGTGCTCTCGCTCATTCACCAGGAAAAAGGCAAGCATTCGTATCCCTGGACCCTGTATGCCAGCCTGGAAACGCACCACGAAACCGGCGATGCGTGCGTCGTCTGCTCCCGCCTCCACAAGCATGGACCGGGCTGGTCTTCCGGCCTCCATTCCGAAGTATTCAATCACAGCCGGGGCGTGGCGCTGGGCGCGAACATCGAAATGAGCAACGACTACACCGGCTCCGAGGAGATCACAGCGATCGGGCTGAACATCCAAGCCGTCGGCGGCTCCGTGCCCATGCAGCACGGCATTCAGATTCACGACGGCGCCAACCACTTCCAGACCGCGATCCACCTGAAAGGCAAGGGAACCACCGGCGTTGACCTGCCCGGCAACTTTCAAGTAGGCGTGAACCTGCGCAACAACAACCTGCGGCTGAACGAGGGCGCATGCGTCGAGTTGGACGGCAAAGGCAAAATCAGGCTCCGCTATAAGAACGACCGCATCGAATTCCTGAACGGCGACCGCTGCTTCGCCCACCTGGACGTCAACGGCCCGGACCACGCAATCTAGGCCGCGATAGACTTACATCCAGCCGCAGAACGCATTACTGCTTTTGCGGTTGCTCGCCGGCTTCCACCGCTGTCCGCTCGCCGGCGGACCATTTCTCCACGAGGCGGAACCCGACGGCCAGCAGGGTGGGGCCAAGGAAGACCCCGATGAAGCCGAAAGCGATGGCACCGCCCAGCACGCCGAAGAAGATGAGGATGAAGGGCATGTCGCTGCCCTGGCTGATGAGCCAGGGCTTGATGAAGTTGTCAATGTTGGCGACGCCGAGGCCCCAGATGACTACGAAGATGGCCCAGCCGGTCGAGCCCTGGTTGAATAGCCAGAAAGCCGCCGGCCCCCAGACCAGGGCCGTGCCCAGGACCGGCACGACGGAAAGGAAGAAAGTCAGCAACGCCAGCAGGGCGGGGCCGGGAACGCCCGCAATTGTGAAGCCGATGCCCGCCAGGACGGCCTGGGCCAGCGCGGTGCCTAGAATGCCATAGACCACCCCACGCACGGTTTTGCCGGCGACCTCCAGCAGGTAATGGCCGCGCTCGCCCCCGATGCGCTCGATGGCAGCCGCCAGGCGTTGAGCGGCGGAAACTCCATTGCGGAACAGAAAGAAGGCAATGAAGATGCTCAGCGCCAGCTCCAGCAAGCCGCCGACGAGCGCCAGTCCGGCCCGGATAAGCCACGCGCTGACCGGTTCAACGAAGCGCTGCGCCTGCGTCCACAACCTGGCGGTGTCATGGGCCAGGCTTTGCCAGTACTCAACCGCCGTTGCGCCGACGATGGGCACCTTTTCGAGCCATGCCGGCACGTCGGGCGGCCCGCCCTGAATCCAGTCGCGAGTGGCCAGGGTAAGTTCCTTGATGCTGCTCCCGAGCGTTGTGCCGATGATGACAAACGGCATCAACAGCACCAGAACCATGATGAGGGTCATCAGGCCGGCGGCCAGGGTCCGCCGGTTGCCGAGGACCTGGAGCAGCCGGCGATACAGGGGCCAGCTCGAGAAACAGAGCACCACCGCCCAGAGCAAGGCAGAGACGAAGGGCCGCAAGACGATCAGGCAGCCGACCGCCAGGGCCAGAAGGGCAGCCCAGCCCAGGTTCTGTTCCAGTTTCGAGCGCAGTTTGTTCATAGTGTCAGCAGTCCGACAAGCCACCCGTGCCGCCGGGCAGCCCCGCCCGGCATCACGCCACACCTGCGAACCGGTCCAAGATAGGCTCCCCCCGGGCTAATGCACAGTCCAAAACAACCCGCGGCTGCCCCCGTCCCACATGGCTCCCACATGGCTTGATAGAAACTCTATTAAGCCAGATGGGAGCCAGGTGGGAGCTACCCTGTGGCTATGCGCGGGGTAGAGGCTGGCGCGACCGCAGGGGCGCGCGTGACTTGGGGCTGTGAAGCCGCGACCCGGCCATGTAACAAACCCGGCCAGGCCAGCGCCGGCGGTGCTTTAGCCTTGGCTTGGCTCATTCGGCTAGCGTGTTTCCAAGGGGTGGCGTCCTGACGGGGCCAATGCGGAGGTCGCCCGTTCCAGCTTCTGTCGGGCCTTGGCGTCTTTGGGATTCAGCCGCAAGGTTTCGGCATACTGCGCGGCGGCCTGCTCCGCTTTGCCTTGGTCCAGGAGAACGTTTCCCAGGTTGTAATGGGCATCGGCATTTTGGGGTTCCAGGCGCACGACCTCGGCAAGATGACGCTCGGCCTCCCGGAATTGGCCCTGCCGTGCCAGGGCGACCCCCAAATCGCTATGCGCCCGCGGCGACTCCGGGTGCAGCCGCGTCGCCTCGGCATACTGCTGCACGGCTTCAGTGTCCTTGCCGGCCTGTTGAAGGGCGAGGGCGAGGTTCAGCAGCGCATCCAGGTAGTCGGGCCGGGCCTGCAAGGCGGCGCGATAAGCGGCGATGGCTTCTGTGAGCTTGCCTTGCTGGAAGAGCAGATTGCCGAGGCTGTTGTGCGCTTCCGCAAAGGCAGGGCGCGACCGGAATGCGGCCTGGTAATGCTCGATGGCTTGGTCCGCCTGCCCCCGGTTGGCCAGCAACACGCCGAGGTTGTAGTGGGCGTCCGCATAGTTGGGTTGCAGTTCAATGGCCGCGCGATAGTGCTTCAGCGCGGCGTCAAGGTTGCCTTCGCGGGCGAAAACATTGGCCAGGTTGTAGTGGGTCCCGGCGAAATCAGGCCGGATGCGCAGGGTTTCCTGGTAGTGCTGCTTGGCCGCCGCGTGTTGGCCGGACAGATCGAGCACGTTCCCCAGGTTGTTATGCGCGATGTAGTTGTTATCGGTGACTGCCAAAGCGCGCTGGAAAAGGTTTTCACTGCTTTTCCAGTGCGACAGTTGGAGGCGGGTGCTCAGCATGAGCAGGGCGCCGACGCATACCGCCAGCACCTGGAGCGGTCTTCGCCAGGAGGGGCGGGCGGCGGCGAGCTCTGTCGCCGCCCATACGACGCCGATGAAGATGCCGACCAAAGGCAGGTAGGTGTAGCGATCCGCCCGCGCGTGATCTCCAACCTGCACCAGCCCGATCACCGGCACCAGCGTGCCCAGGTACCACAACCAGCCCATGATCAGGTACGCGCGCCGGGAGAGAAAAACCACCGCCGACACGGCCAGTAGAACCAAGAGAGCCGCCATGACCTTTACCCCCGGCGAGTGCAAGGGGTGGGGGTAAAAGGCGGCCAGCTCAAGCGGCCAGATCGTCTGCCACAGGTAGCTGGCGTAGGCAACCGCCGCGTTGGCCGCGCGTTCCCCGAGGGGGATATGGGCCATGGAGGCCACCGAGCCGCCGCCCTTCTGCGCCAGGAAAGTGACGACGCACGAAATCAGAGACAGGCCGAAGAACGGCGCCTTTTCCAAAATGAGCTTCCGCCACAGTCGGAGCCGGCCGCTGCCCCCGGATTCCGCACCCCGCACGCCGCATTCCGCACTTCTCCCAAGCGGCCAGAAATCGAGCAGCAACAGCAAGAAGGGCAGGGTGACCAGCATCGGTTTGGCCAGCAGACTCAGAACGAAAGCCAGGAGGGTGAGCGCGTAGCGCTTCCAGCCCGGGCGTTCGGCATAGAATCCATAGGCCAGCAAGGCGAGCAGGCCGAATAAGGTGCTGAGGACATCCTTCCTTTCCGACACCCAGGCCACCGATTCCACATGAAGCGGGTGCCAGGCAAACAGCGCCGCCACCAGGGCACTGGGCCAGAGCGCGCCGGTCATTCGGCGAAGGAGCGCAAACAACACCAGCGTGTTCGCCAGGTGCAGGAATACGTTGGTCAGGTGATGCCCTCCGGAGGTCAGCCCGTATAGCTCGCAATCCAGCATGTGAAAAAGCCAGGTCAAGGGATGGTAGTTGCTCGCGTGGGTGGTCTGAAACGCCCACAACACTCCTTTCACGGTCAACCCCGTCTGAACAATCGGGTTCTTGGTAACGTAATCCGGATCGTCGAAATTGAGGAACTCGAAGTTGACGACCGGGTAAAACAACGCCAGGGTCAACACGCCCAGGACCGACAGGGTTATCCAATCACGCCGCACGGTGATTGCCATAGGGTAGCCGCTGCCTGGCAGCCAGGCACACAAAAAAAGAGCCACCCGGAGAACGGGTGGCTAGATACTTCAAGAACTACTGCCGTGGCTTACTTCCGTCGGCACCACGCGGCAAAGAGCCCGAGGCCGCCGAGAAGGAAAAGAACACCAGAGGTCGGTTCGGGGATCATGACGGCTACGTTGTCAATAAGCCCGAAAAGCAGCGCGGGTGAGTTAAGATCACCCGAGACGGTCGAGTTAATATCGTACTGGTTGAAGAGAATGTTGCCCCCGCCCAATGTCCCGGCGGTGGTCGTGTCCACTGTAGCGATAAGCAGACCGTCAATGCTATAGGTAACAATGTTCCCGTCCTTCACAATCTCCACATCCCGCCACGCCCAGCCGACAGCGCCAGCCGTGGTCGCCCCGGTTTGCTGCGGGTAAAGGGCCACCTGGGCGGCAGGGGCGCTGACGCCACCAAAACCGGCATAGTAGGCATGGGTGTTATTTCGGCTGCCGCTGGTGCCAGCGGCATACACACCACTTGCATCCTGGTAGCCACTTTGCACGCTAGGCGCATAGGCGCGATAATCAGCAGTTGTTCCGCCTTCGCCGCTCGCGCCAAAATTGATGCTGTCTATCAGTCCACCGGCAATCTGGGCTGATGTCCCAGCAGTGCCGATGCCGGCTCCGGTAATCTGGGTGGAACCACTGCCGCCGCCGGGCGCTGGGCCGTTGAAATTGAGCCACATGTCAAAACTGAGTTTATAATAGTCGCCGGAAAAGCTTTGGCCGATCGGCGAAACACTCACACCGGAGGGAAACGCCGCCGTGCTCCCGTATTGGTTTGCGCGCAGCCGAAGACCGATGGTCGTCGCGCCCGAGTTGGGCGCTGCGGGAATCCCGACTGTGCTGTAGTCGAAAAAGAAATTTGCATCCGAATTGCCGACGCCGAGTTTATTGACCGTCCAATTCGCCGTCGGATCAACGTCGAAATTCTCGGAGAAGACAGTAATCGGTGCCTGTGCCAAAGCGCTGGCGCCGCTCAGTATTAATCCGAGACCAACCATGAGGGGGATTCGCATAGTATTCGCTTTCATTGCAGTTTACCTGAACTCTGACTGGTATTCTGCCCCATCCTCTCCGATTGTCAACAAAGAAACGTAGAAAACTCCGCTAATACAGAATGGGCTGACTGATAAGTTCTTTCGCTGGGCGGCGGAGGGTCGGGAGGTCTGCGCCGCCCGATCGCGGCCGCGTCGCGGGCTGCGTGGGGGGCGGGCGTCAAATCACCATGCCATGGGGGATGACGCCGTTCTTGGGGACGATGACGATGCCGTCGCGGATGTAATAGTTCGGGTGGTCCACCTTTTCAGGTTTGCCGGCGGGGGAAATCACGACGTTGTCGCCGATGCGGGCGTTCTTGTCCACGATGGTGTTTTCGATGCGGCAATTGGCGCCGATGCCGATGCGCGGCCGGCCGTTCTTCTCGTGCTCCTTGATGGACTCGATGGATTCATAGTAGTCGCTGCCCAGGAGAATCACCCGGTTCAAGACCGTCCCGACGCCGACGTTGCTGCGCAGGCCGATGATGCTGCGGGCGATGACGGCGCGGTTGAGGATGCAGCCGTCGGAGATGACCGCGTGGTCAATCTGGGCGCCGTTGATCTTCGATGCGGGCAGGAAGCGCGGACGGCTGAAGACAGGCGCGGCCATGTCGAAGAAGTTGAAGCGGGGCAATTCACTGGTGACATCGAGGTTGGCTTCGAAAAACGCGCGGATGGTGCCGATGTCCTCCCAATAGCCCTGGAAGACGTAGGAGAAGACGCGCAGGTTTTGAATGGCGTCGGGGATGACGTGTTTGCCGAAGTCAGTCAGTTTGTTTTCCATCAGGCCGCGAATGATGTTGCGGTTGAAGACGTAGATGCCCATGGACGCCAGGTATAGCTCGCCGCCGTTCTTGATGCCCAGCGGCGCATGCCAGTCGGGCTGGAGCTTGAGTGAATCCAGCGCCGCGGGGTCTTTGGGCTTTTCCACGAAACGCGTGATGCGGCGATTGGCGTCCACTTGCATGATCCCGAGGGACTGCGCCGCGTGCCGGGCGACGGGAATGGTCGCCACCGTAATATCGGCGGCGGTTTCGGCGTGCTGGCTGATGATGTGCCGGAAATCCATCCGGTAGAGCTGGTCGCCGCTCAGAATGAGCAGGTAATCCCACTCGTGATTCATGAAGTGAATCATGTTCTTGCGGACGGCGTCGGCGGTGCCCTCGTACCACGAAGTGTCGGCGTAGGTCTGCTCGGCGGCGAGGATTTCGACGAAGCCGCCGGTGAAGTGGTCGAACTTGTAGGACTGCGAGATGTGCCGGTGCAGGGAGGCGGAGTTGAACTGGGTCAACAGGTAAACGCGCCGCAAGCCGGAGTTGATGCAGTTGGAGATGGGGATGTCAACGAGGCGGTATTTGCCGGCCAGCGGCACCGCCGGCTTGGAGCGCTCTTTGGTCAGCGGGAACAGGCGCGTGCCTTGGCCGCCACCCATGATCACTGAGAGCACGTTGCTGGTGTTGGTGGTTTGGCGGCTGGTATGTGACATGGCAAATCTCTGCCCTGTATTCTAGCGGTTGAGGTCGAGTCCTGCAAACGGGTTGTTCACAAAACCGCTGGACCTGGATTCGTCCGGCTGGGGATTGGCGGCGGGTTTGGCGGGCGCCGGCGGGGCCGAATTGGCATTGGCGACGCGGGATGGCGGCAGGGGCGCCAGTTGTCGGGCCTCGGGCAGGACTGGCGTCCTGGGTCGCTTGTCGCGGGGCAGGGGAGAAACCATGACCTGGATGCCGCGGCCGATCAGCTTGGGCTCGAAGTCCGGGTGCCCGTAGGCGGCAATATTCGCCAGAAACCTCTGCACGACCTCGAAGCCGAATTCGGTGTGCGCCATTTCCCGGCCGCGGAATCGCAGCGCGACCTTGACCTTCATGTCTTCAGACAGGAACCCGATGGCGTGCTCCAGTTTGACGCTGAGGTCATGCGGGTCAATCTTGGGACTCAACTGCACTTCTTTGACCTTGGTGGCGTGCTGGTGCTTCCGGGAGTCCTTGTCGCGTTTGGCCTGCTCATACCGGAACTTGCCATAATCCACCAGCCGGCAGACCGGCGGGGTGGCGTTCGGCGCGACCTCGACCAGGTCCACGCTGTTGGCGCGCGCCAGGGTGAGGGCCTCACCCAGGGACATCACGCCGAGTTGGTTGCCGTCGCCTCCGATGACCCGGATTTCTCGGGCGCGAATCTTGCCGTTAACCCTGACAAACGGACCGGAGGAGTAGGAATTGCGTGAAGGAAAGGGGCGACTCAAGACACCCTCGTGGGTTGAGACCGATTCATGCAGTTGTTGTCTGAACCATACAAACAGGCAGACCGCTATAAACGATACCCTTACTTACCCCCCAAGCCCCCTATTGGCAAGCACATAATTGCGCCCAGTAGTCTGTGGGCACGCCGGATTCGAGAAAGTGATTTGGGCGGATTTGGATTGTGGCCGGGTCGGCAGCGCAGCTGAGCGGGCAGTCCAAGCGGGCGTATTGACGCCTGGATCGGCCCTGTGGGTAAAACCCGGCCG
>Ga0209201_1001552_pt1 | contig 25864 bp, 22 predicted proteins | sample AD_UKC055_MetaG_FD_184411 | JGI IMG/M metagenome (GOLD analysis project Ga0209201, IMG submission 184411) | Active sludge microbial communities of municipal wastewater-treating anaerobic digesters from USA - AD_UKC055_MetaG (SPAdes) (version 2) | ecosystem: Engineered > Bioreactor > Anaerobic >...
GTCCATTATAACATTTACCCCATCAACATATACCAGTTCCTTACCAGCCCCCACTTCAACACTTTCTAAAGCTTCAAATATTTCAGGAATTAATACAGACCCAGATACACAAGCTATATTTGATGGTTTATTTTCAATACCAGGTTTTTCTATAATTCTATTTATTTTATATAATCCATTCCCTACTTCATTGCCATCTATAAATGCAAACTTATTAGCATCTTCTGGTTTATCAGCTTCAATAGATCCAAGTATTATAGAATTATATTTTTCATAAGATTCTATAAGCTGTTTAGCTCTACTTTTTGTTTTGGATAATATAAAATCATCACCCCAGCAAACAATAAATGGCTCATCCCCTATAATATTTTTAGCAGTAAGAATTGCATCTCCATTTCCTCTTGCTTCTTTTTGCCTTACATACACAAATTCGGCCATAGAAGCAATTCTTTTTATTTCTTCTAACTCTTTATACTTTTTAGCTTCTTCTAATTTTCTTTCTAGTTCCAAATGTCTATCAAAATGATATTCTATAGCTCGTTTATAAAAACCTGTTACAATTATTATTTGCTCAATGCCAGCATCTACAAGTTCTTCTATAATATATTGAATAATGGGTTTATCTATTATTGGAAGCATTTCCTTTGGAACAGCTTTTGTTTCTGGCAATAAACGCGTTCCATATCCAGCAGCTGGAATAACAGCTTTTCTAATTTTTTTCATGATGTTTTGATGTTAATTTTTCTTCTAATCTAGGCACTACTTGTTTTTTTCTGGATAAAATTCCTTGTTTATAATTTTTATCTTTATTGATTTTTAAAATATTATAAATCATTTTTCTATGTCCAGTAACCCAAAAGAATGTTCCTTCTTTTGTTATGTCGGTTACCATAAATATAAAAGAAAATAAACCCATTTCTGCAAGTATTTTTCTCATTTCCAATATAATTTCTTTTTTCCTACATAAAAGCTCTTTTGAATCTATTAATTCTACTTGCCCTATACCAATTTTTTTACCAGAAAAATTAAATTCCTTAAATGAGCTATAAATGATATCTGTAGCACTCTTTTCCAATAAATCATTCCTCTGTTTAAACATTTCCATACCATATTTTTTAACGTCTTTAATACCAACAACTTTTGACAGCATGGAAGCAAATTTTTTATCAAGCTCGGTTGTTGTAGGAGATTCAAAAATAACAGTATCAGACAATATAGCTGATAATAACAAACCAGCAATCTTTTGATTTACTTCTTTTTTTGATTCTAAAAATTTTTCACACACAATAGAAGCAACACTACCATATGGTTTTGTAGTTATTGCTATTGGATTTGATAAAGATATATTAATTTTATGATGATCTAATATTTCTAATATTTGAAAATCTTGTAAATTATCAATACTCTGTAATTTTTCGTTATGATCAACCAATATTACTTTGTCATTTCTATTTAATTTTGTTAATAATATTGGCTCTTGTATATTAAATTTATTTAATACAAATTTAGTTTCACTATTTAGCCCCCCAAGAACTGCTGGTATATAATTTTTACCTAAATACTTAGCGTAACAAATAGCTGAAACAACTGAATCAGTATCTGGATTCTTATGTCCGATAATATAAATCATACATTACTCTATTAATTCTTATTTATTCTTTACTATAATAGCACCATAATGGTCTTTTCCAACAGAAAAAATTTCTTCTATTTTTATATTCTTGAAATTACTACATATCTTTTTTAATTTTTCAACACCAGTCCTGTCTTCTTTTTTAGGAGCAATTATAGAAACAGCCTCATCTAACCAATCAACAACAATAATTTTACCTCCTGATTTAATCATTCTGATAACTTCTTCTAAAAAATCTTTTTCTTTGTTTGTCTGAAAAAATGTATTAATAATAAACCCAATATCAACAATCTCATCTGCAATATTAGTGGCTCCATATATTTCTAAATCAGACCAAATGGTCTTTACATTTTGTATACCTTCCAAATTACAAAGTTTGTTTAAATTTTCTAAAGATTCTTTCATAACATCGACTGCATAAACAATACCAGAGTTAGTTACTGTTCGTGCAAGCAATCTAGATAAATAACCATTACCACACCCAAACTCAGCAACAGTCATACCTGGTTTTACACCAGCTCTTTCTATAATTAAATTTAAGTCTATTTGACCATCCATATATTTAAATTAATTTTTATTAAAATTATTACAAAAGCTTTTCCTATGAAAGCTTGATATATTATTTTTATTTATAGCATCTATATGCTCTTTTGTTCCATAACCCTTATTCTTATAGAATTTATATTCTGGGAAAAATCTAGAAATATTCATCATTAAATTATCCCTAAATACTTTTGCAATAATAGATGCAGAAGCTATGCTATAAACTAAACCATCACCCTTTTTTATTTTCTCATATTTAATATTTAAGAAATCAACATCGCATGTTGTATAATCAAATATTAAATAATCTGGCTTAATGTTTAATCTATTATATGCTCTTTCTATCGCCAATCTGTTTGCTTCTATAATTCCATATCTATCTATTTCTATATTACTAGAGGATCCTATTGAATAATCATAAGATACATTTTTTATATCCTCTACTATTAAATTTCTTTTCCTCTCTGAAATCTTTTTAGAATCATTTACATCTTTAATTATATCATTTTTTTGGTTAAAACAATAAAAACATACAACAATAGGTCCGGCAACAGGACCTCTACCAACCTCATCTATTCCGAATATATATTTATATCCATTTTTAGTTAGTTCTAATTCCTTTTCTAAATCCATTGATTAGTTTATTCTTTAAAATGCTAATACCAAATATAAAATATTCTTTAAGAAAGACAAAGTTCCAGACAATTCTTAAAGATAATTGGACCCTTGAACCGTTTTTACTACAAAATATTATATTATTCATTTTCTCTTCATATTTCTTCATTAAAAAATCAACACCATTGTTTATGTTCTGCTTCCTATACATCTCAGTTATCTCATACATCCTATTACTAACTTTATTATAAAAATCATACCTATCAAAAATTTTATTATAAACACATGCATCCTTTACATAATGTTTATTCCTGAATAAATGGTGTTTTGTATTTTTTAAATTAAGATGCCTTCTATATAAACTCTTATGATTAATGTCATCAAAACCACAAAAATTTTCTTGTCTGGGTCTTTTAAACATTTTTAACCTTTATTCTTTTATATTTTAGTTTACCTAATTGCAAAACCATATCATTATTTATCTCAACATTTTTATTAGGTTCAATAATTTTTTTCATCTCTCCGTTATAATAGATCTTAACAGCTCCTTGTTCTATCATCTTTCTAGCACTTGTCTTACTTATATTAAATGCAGTAGAAATTAGTTCTGTAGCATTCTTAAACCTTTTGTCTATTTCCACATCTTCCATATTATTAGGTAGGTCTTTATTACTAAATTGAGATATAAAATTATCCATTTCCTGCTTTGCAATTTCCTCTCCAAAATATATTTTAACTATCTCATAAGCTAATTGCAATTTTAAATCTCTTGGATTCTCATTGCTTTTTATTTTATCTTCTATAATACTTAAATCTTTACTCGAAACTTGTGTACATAATTCAAAACCTGGATATATCATCCCATCTGGCCATGACATTACCTTACCAAACATATCTTTAGAACTGCTCATCAATGAAATCATATTACCTTCACTCTTACCCATCTTCTTACCACTTGGATCTATTAATAATTTCATAGCAACAACAAATTTCTCTCTGTTTTTTAAATCTTTCATTAATGTTCTACCACAAAGCATATTGAATATCTGATCATTACCTCCTATCTCTCCATCAACTCCAAGCACGACACTATCATATCCCTGCATTAATGGGTATAAAAATTCATGCAATCCTATTGGCTGATTATTTTTTATTCTCTCTTGAAACATATCTCTTTCTAGCATCTGAGAAACCGTAAAATGAGATGCTATATTAATAACATCTCTAAATGTCAATTTATCATGCCACTCACTATTATATCTCAATTCTACTGGATTATCGCCTTCAAAATTTAAGAAAATAGATGCTTGCTCTTTATATTTCTCACAATTTTTTAAAACTTCTTCCCCTGTTAACTGTTTCCTTATAGAATTTCTACCAGTAGGATCTCCTATCATGCCAGTAAAAGAACCTATCAAAAATATAACTTTATGACCCATTTTTTGGAATTCTGATAACTTCATAAGAGAAATCATATGCCCTATATGTAAGGTTGGACCAGTAGGATCAACGCCTATATACATAGAAAGTTGTTTCCCTGACAACATTAAATCTTTAATAAATTCTTTTGATGGATATAGAGCAGACACGCCTCTAGTTAAAAAATCCTCTATCCTTTCTGGGTTTGTATCTATTTTCATAAAATAAATTAAATATTAATACTAATAATTTACCAAAAATAAAAATAAATTTCAATTTATTATGTTTACTTTTAAGGTTTTTTCTGATATATTTTAACTATCATAATAAGGTTTTTACAAAATGAAAAAAAAGAAAACTAAGTTAAAAAATATAATATCAATTATAGTTATAGCTATTTTGTCTATAATAATTATTGGAATATTTGCTTTCGCTATATTATTAACAAAATACAGTAAAGATTTACCAGACCCAAATAAATTAATAGAAAGGTCTATCCCACAAAGCACGAAAATATATGATAAAACAGGAGAGGTTCTTTTATATGAAGTTCATGGTAACGAAAAAAGAACAATTGTTGAATTGGATAATATATCAAAAAATCTAATAAATGCAACATTATCTGCAGAAGATAAGAATTTCTATAAGCATAAAGGCTTAGATTTTAAAGGCATTTTAAGAGGATTATTTAAAACATATATTTTAGGCAAACCATCACAAAGCGGATCAACATTAACTCAGCAATTAGTTAAGAATGCTATTCTAACAAACGAGAAAACAATAGAGAGAAAGATAAAAGAATGGATTTTAACATATAAAATAGAACAAAGGTTCAGTAAAGATGAAATACTAAAAATGTATCTAAATGAAATACCTTATGGTTCTGTTGTTTATGGAATAGAAGCAGCATCTGAAACATTTTTTGGTAAAAAAGCAAAAGACTTGACAATAGAAGAAAGTGCATTGCTTGCAGCATTGCCACAAGCACCAACAACGCTATCCCCATATAAAGAAAATAATGAAAACTTAGCATGGAGATATAAATATGTATTAGGGCAGATGAAAGCTAATGGATATATAACAGAGGAAGAATATAATAAAGCAATAAATTACAATATCATATCAGAGATAAAACCAAGAAATGAAACAATGTTAGCTCCACACTTTGTAATGTATATAAAACAACAACTGGAAGAAAAATATGGTGAACAAGTAGTAGAAGAAGGGGGATTAACGGTCATAACAACACTAGACTATGATAAACAGAAAAAGGCAGAGGAGATAATATCATCAAATGCTTCATCTCTAGAAAAAAAATATAATGCTAACAATGCAGCTTTGCTTTCAATAAATGCTAAAACTGGAGAAATAGAGGCAATGGTCGGCTCGAAAGATTATTATAATAAAGATTTTGGAGCATTCAATGTCACTATTAACAAAAGACAATTAGGATCATCATTTAAGCCTGTAGTATATGTAGCAGCATTCCAAAAAGGATTTACTCCAGATACTGTTTTGTTTGATGCTATAACTAATTTCAATGGGTATGAACCTAAAAATTACACATTAAAAGAATATGGCCCAGTATCAATGCGAAAAGCTCTAGCAGGTTCTTTAAACATACCAGCTGTCAAAACCTTATACCTAACCGGAATAGATAATGTCATAAAATTAGCACAATCATTAGGATATTCTACAATAAGTCTAAAAGACAAAGATCAATACGGACTAACATTAGCTCTAGGCACAATAGAAGCTCCAATGATAGACCACGTACAAGCATTTAGTGTATTTGCAAACGCTGGAGTAAAAAGAAATTTAAAATCTATACTACTAGTAAAAGATGAAAATAATAAAATTTTAGAAGATAATACAGCAATAGAACAAGGGACAAGAGTTTTAGATAAAAACATTGCAAATGAAATAAATAGCATATTATCAGATAATGATTCCAGGGCTTTTATATTTGGTGCAAAAAATAATTTAACATTAAAAAATAGACAAGTTGCAGCTAAAACAGGAACAACAAATGATTATAAAGATACATGGACAATAGGATATACACCAAATATAGTTACAGCTGTTTGGGTAGGAAACAATGATAATAAAGAGATGAATAAAGCATCTGCATCAATGTTGAGTGCACCACTTTGGCAAGAATATATGGAATACTCTACAAAAAATGATAAACAAGAGACTTTTGAACAGCCAAAATATGAAAATAAAAAAAATATGATGCTAAATGGTTCGTGGATAAATACAAAAATAGTAAAAATAGATTCTTTATCAGGAAAACTAGCCTCTGATTTTACTCCTCAAGAATTAATAAAAGAAAGACAATATATAGATTTACATAGTATATTACATTATATTGATAAAAATGATCTATCAAAAGAAGTAATAGAGAGTCCGAATGATCCTGAATATCCAACATGGGAAGAGGGAGTAAAAACCTGGTTTAATAATTTAATTAATAAGCAAAATAAGACACAGGAAGACACTGATTTTATAAACAATCTTCTAAAACAGACTGGGAATGAAGGGTTAGATATTAAAGATTGTATAATAGATAAAATCCCGACAGAAATTGATACAACGCACACGCAAGATGCAATAACTAGCGTAAAAATAATTTCTCCAGAGAATAATATACAAAATACATCAAATCAAATAACAGTAAAAATAGCATATACAACAACAAATCAAATAGTAAAAGTAAATTATTTAGTCGATGGAATTTTATTATTGTCAAAAACAACAGAGCCGTTTGATGAAAATACAATAAGCCTATTAAATATAGATAGTGGCGAACACATATTGGAAGTAAGGGTTTTTGACCAATTTTTAAATACAAAATCTGATAGTATAAAGTTTACACAAATAACATCTGGTTTATCAGTAAATCTATCATCAGATAAAACTATATACAATTTAAAAGATACAATTCCTCTTAATTTGTTTATTAGTAATATAAATCTTATAAATACAATTAGAATTTTTTATGAAGTAGGTGGCAATAAATATTTATTATCACAAATAACAGATCCTGATACAAACATAATAAAAGTATTCTTAAATCCTCAAATACCTAGCTCTATATATAAGGTTTATGCAGAAATACAAAAAAATAATAATGAAACCATGATGTCCAATATATTAAATATCCAAGTAAACTAACGTTATTCTCTTATTGGCATTAATATATATTTATAGATATCTTTCTCTTTAGTATCTATAGATTGAATAACTGCTGGATTGTTCTCGTCAAAAAAAGATATTTCTACTTTATCACCATTAATATTATTTAGACCATCTAGTAGATATTGATAATTAAAAATAATCCTGTTGTCGTCGCCTGTTGTTTCAGCTTCGATCTGAACAAGATTCTCTCCGGCTTCACTACTTTTTGATTGTATTGAAACCGTCTTACCCTTAACTTCAAGTTTTATATCATTGATATTTTTATCAGTAAACAACCCAACGTTTTTAATTATGTTTATAAACTCTAATCTATCAATAGTAAACATGGTTTTATATTTTTCTGGAATTATTTGTTTATAATCAGGGTATTTACCAACAATCAATCTTGATACTAATTTTATATCTTCAAACATAAACAATACCTGGTTTTCAGAGATATATATATCTACATCATTGTTAACATTTTGTAATATCTTATTTATCTCTTGAACTGTAGATAGTGGCATGATTATTTCTCTATTTATTTCTTGTTTGCTTTCCATTTTTATAACGCCCTCACTTAATCTATATCCATCTGTTCCAACAATAAACATTAAATCATTCTCTATTTTAAACAAAACACCATTTATTTCTGGCCTTGTGTTATTTATAGAGACACTATTTATAATTCTGTATAAAATATTTTTCAAATCTTTAGTACTAATAGTAATTTTTTCACTTGTTTCTGTTTTTGGGATAATTGGAAAATCATCACTATTTAAACAATTTATTTTTGTATTAACTTTATTATCATCTGAACTAATATTAACTTTATTTTCTTCGGAGTTTATAATTATATTTTTTTGAGGAAATGTCGAAATATATCCACTAAATAGCTGAGCAGGGACTAATATTTTTCCATTTTCAATAACTTTACATCTGACATTTACCTCTAATCCTATTTCTAAATTTGTAGTAATTAATTTTAATTCATTTTCAAGTGTTTCAATTAAAATATTGTTTAAGATTGGTAAAGTATTATTTCTGCCAGTTATATGAGTGACTATATTTAATCCTTTATTTAAGTTTTCTTGTAAACATTCAATTTTCATTTTTTATTTTTAATTATTATATAAAAATTTTAATATATTATTTTTTATTTTTCAAATTATTTATTTTTTTATTCTACTATAATTAATATTAATTTTTTATTAAAAAATTTTAATAATAGTTATTAATAAACAAGTTAATTTAGTTAATATCTTATCTTTTTATTTAAATATAGAGAAAAAATAAAATATAATATGAATATAATTAATAAATATTTAGGAGATAAATTATAACTCTTTTTTGACATAAGAGTTATATTAGAACTTTTAATAAAATTAAATATACACTTTTTAAACAATCTTTATATACAATTAGAAACAATAATTTAATAATTATAAACAATAAATATTAATATAATATACAATAAAATCACTGTTTTATACAGTGATTTTATTTTTACATTCAAAATATATATCATTTATAAACCTTATAATAAATAGGTTTATAATAGTTGTAGCTATTAGGTTTATTATTATATAAAATATTGCTCCAACAGTATTAAATATTGTATATCCAGAACTTATAAAGTATTCATTTAATAGAGAAATTGGAATGAAAATAATTATTGTAATACAAAAAATAATACCAATAATTAACAATAATAATAAAAAATTTAAAAATATATCTTTTTTATTATTATTAATTAAATTAGTTGATTCTTTAAGAGAATTTTTAATATCTGTTCCAGAAAATAGTAGATTTCTTAATGTAAATTGATACAAAAAATATAGATAATAAAAGATAATAATGGCTATGGTAAAGCTTATTATTATATATAAATAAGAATTTAGTCTAAAAATAAGACTAATTAAACTAATAATTATAAATATTAAAGAGAATATAATAATTCTTATAAAGTCCAATGTAAATAATTTTAATAATTTAGGCTTTATACTTTTAAATGTTTCCTTTATTGATTCCCCCTTTGTGTTTATAAAGGTTATTATATAAGAAGAAAGATTTACAACAAAAAATAATATTATTGATAGTCCTAATAGAGTATAGTTAAAAGTATTGTTTATGTTATTTATTTTATTAACCCCAAGGCTTTTATATATAATGCCAAAATTAAAGATATTTGTTAAAGATTCCGCACTGTCTTGTATTATATTGTTATAAAAAAAAGATTTTATAAACGTGAAGACATTAGAAAAGTTATTAGCAAGGCTTATAAAATATTTATGTTTTAAAAAATAACTAAAATTGCTATATATATTACCTATAATTAAAACACCTGATAAAGCTGTTATTAACCCCAGAATTAAAACAATTTTATTTTCTTGTATGAAAGTAGCAAACCTTTTTAAAGAATCTTTATATTTTAACATATATTATTTTATTTAATTAGTTTGTACAAGTTTTTTAAATTCTTCTTTTTCTATAGTCTCTTGCTTTATAAGAGTTTCTGCCACAAGTTCTAACTTATCTTTATGGTTTAGAATAGCATCTTTAGCCCTGTTATAAGCTAGATTAATTAAGTTTGATATCTCATTATCAATTATTTGTGCTGTTTTTTCACTAAAGTCCTGTTTTACTGTATTATTTCCCAAAAAGAATAATTCATCTTTTTCTCCAAAAATTCTAGGTGGTAGTTCATTGCTCATTCCATAATTATATATTAGATCTTTTGCAATTGATGTAACTTTTTCTAGATCATTAGACGGGCCAGAAGTTAGAGATTTAAAGATTTCTTTTTCAACAATATAACCACCAAGTAGCATAGCCATTTCATCTATATAATATTCTTTAGAATGTAAATATGTTTCTTTTTCTGGAAGGTTTAAAGTGTAGCCCGCTGCCATACCTCTAGAGATGATAGTAACTTTTTGAACAGGATCACAATTTGGTAGAAAATTAGCAACAATAGCATGACCAGCTTCATGATAAGCAGCAATTTTTTTCTCTTCTGGGGATAGAAGATGGCTTTTTCTTTGTGGACCAAGAAGGACTTTTTCAATACTATTTAAAATATCTAGCTGGGCAATTGTTTTTTTATTATTGCTAGCAGCATAAATAGCAGCTTCATTTAATAGATTTGCTAAATCTGCTCCAGAAAACCCAAGAGTTCTTTCTGCCACCTCTTTTAAGTCAACATCTTTTTCCAATGGTTTATTTCTTGCGTGTATCTTTAATATTTCTTCCCTATCTTTTAAATCAGGTTCTTCTAATGTAATTATTCTATCAAATCTTCCAGGCCTTAATAGCGCTTTATCTAATACGTCAGGTCTATTTGTGGCAGCTATTATTATAATATTTGTTTCATTATCAAATCCATCCATTTCTACAAGTATTTGGTTTAGTGTTTGTTCTCTCTCTTCATGACTGCCAGATACGCCAACTCCTCTTTGTCTTCCTACGGCGTCTATTTCATCGATAAAAACAATACAAGGAGCCTCTTTTCGTGCTTTTCTAAATAAATCTCTTACACGCGAAGCACCAACACCAACAAACATTTCAACAAACTCTGAACCTGATATAGTAAAAAAAGGAACATTTGCTTCTCCAGATACAGCTCTTGCAAGCAGTGTTTTTCCAGTACCTGGCGACCCAATCAACAATACACCATGAGGTATCTTTGCACCCATATCTATGTACTTTTTTGGATTTTTTAAAAAATCAACAATCTCTTGTAATTCATCTTTAGCGTTTTCATTTCCAGCAACATCATTAAAACTAAACTTTTGTTTATTTTTATCAACTTCTTGAAGGTTGCTCTGCGCAAAACTTAATGTTTTATTAGCATTACCATTGGCTTGCCTTAGCATTAATATTATGAAAGCAATAATGAATATTAAAGGAAGACCAAATAAAGTTATTAAATTTATTATAAGATCACTAGAGGAGCCATTTTCTATATTGATTTTTATATTTGATATTTTATTTGTATCTACAGAATAATTTTTGAACAAATCCCCCAAAGTTTCATTTGTTTCTTTATAGAAATATTGGATACTCCCATCATCTTTTGTAATATTGACCTTATTATTTATAACACTTATTTCTTTTATTGTATTATCATTAATCTCTTGTATAAACTCATTTGTTGTTATTTTTGTTGTCTGTTGTGGTTTATAAAAATTAAAAATTAAACCAAGTATAATAAGGACCGATATAAATGCTATTAAATTTTTCCATAATATTGAATTCTTTTTCATTTTTAACATATTTAAGTATTCATATAATAATTATAGACTTTATATCTAAATTAGTCTATGTATATATTAATAAAAAATTCGCTTTAAGAAAAAGCGAATTTCCCCTATCTACCATTAAGAACATCTTTTAGCTTTTTCCCTGCTTTAAATTTTGTTACCCTTGTTTCAGGGACATTTATAATGGTTGACGGATTTCTTGGGTCAACACCACGTCTTGCATGCCTAGTTTTAGCAATAAATGATCCAAACCCAACAATGCTAACCTTGTTGTTATTCTTTAGTTCGCTTATAAAAGTATTAAATATTGTTTCTATTATATCTTCTGCTTGTTTTTTTGGCATTTTAAACTTCTCAGATATAATTTCACAAAGTTGTGCCTTATTCATGTTGTTTTAGTTAAATTTTAGTTATTTTATTTAAAGTTAGTTAAATTATATCTTAGTAGGAAAATAAGTCAAGCTTTTCAAATTTCTATAATTCTATCTAATCTTTTAGCAGATATCACGATTTTATTACTTATATCATATTCGACTAAAACAGAATTAAATATTGCGGTGCCAGTCTCTGGAAATTCATGTTTTACTGGTATTTGATATAAAAAATTTTCTATTATATTTTTAAAATCAACACCTAAACTAGAATTTTTAGCCCCCACCATTCCTATATCTGTTATGTAAAAATGCCCATTATTTATATCCAGATCTGCTGTTCCAATATGAGTATGTGTCCCAAATACGATATTTGCTCTATCTTTTACATATTCAAAGAATGTTTTCTTCTCGCTTGTTGCTTCTGCATGTATATCAACAATAATACAATCTATTTTTTTCCTTTTATTTTCATTATATATCTGATCGAATTTTCTAAATGGACAATCAGGATTATTCTTCATAAAGACTCTTCCAAGTAAGTTTATAATTAATATTTTGTAGTTTTTAATCCTTACTATTTTATATCCATCGCCAATAACACCATCAGGGTAGTTTGCTGGTCTGATGATATTATATTTTCCAAAGAATACATTGTTTAAGTCGCTAGCATTTTTAAAGATATGATCTCCTGTTGTTAAAAAATCAACACCACTTTCATACATCTCGGAAATTGTGGCGACATTAACTCCATCTCCATGAGCTAAATTTTCTCCATTGGCTATAATATAGTCTATTTGGTATTGTCTTTTAAGTTTTGGGAGTACCTCATCAACAGTATCTCTGCCCATTTTAGCAACAATATCGCCAATTAATAAAAATTTTATAACCATAATAAAAATATTATAGTTTTTATATTACTTCATTTTATTAAATTTAACAATAATAAAAAACGAGTTTAAACTCGTTTTTTATCTTGCATATTCTATTATTCTTTTTTCTCTAATCATTGTGATTTTTATTTCTCCAGGATATTTTAATTCATTTTCAACATCAAGTGCTATTTTTTTGGCTAAATTTAGTGCTTCTAGATCATCACTAGCTTCTGAGTCAACAAATATTCTCAATTCCCTTCCTGCAGATATTGCATAAGCTTTCTGCACTTTTTCATTTCTTGTTGCAATTTCTTCTAAGTCTTCAAGCCTTTGCATATAGTTTTCAGTCGTATCTTTTCTAGATCCGGGTCTAGCCCCTGATATTTGATCAGCAACCTTGACTATTACAGCTTCAAGGGTTGGTGGCATATCATCGTGGTGCGTTGCAATTGGAATTATAACACTTTCTGGTAAATTAAATTTTTGTGCAATATTTTTACCAATTTCAGGATGCGTCCCCTGAACTTCATAATCAACTGCCTTACCTATATCGTGTAATAACCCACCTTTTTTAGCAACTGTGATATCTGCTCCAACTTCATTAGCAATGAGCCCGCTAATGATTGCAACTTCTATGGAATGTTGTAAAACATTTTGGCCATAACTAGTCCTATATTTTAGCCTACCTATTATTGAGATAAGCTTTGGATCTATCCCAGCAACCCCAACTTCAGCTATTGCTTCTTCTCCAGCCTTTCTAATATCTAATGCTAATTCATTTCTTGCCCTATCAACAAATTCTTCTATTCTAGCTGGTTGAATTCTACCATCAGCTATTAAATATTCTAAAGCTCTTTTTGCAATATGTCTCCTAATTGGATTAAAACATGAAATTGTTATTATGTTTGGTGTATCATCAATAATTAATTCTACGCCAGTTATTTGTTCAAATATTTTAATATTTCTACCCTCCTTCCCTATTATTCTCCCCTTCATTTCTTCACTTGGTATTTCTACGTTTGTAGTTGTTACATCAACGGCTACTGGTAAAGCAAACCTTTGCATTGCGAGCATTAGGATATTTTTTGCTTCTTTTTCCATGTCCTCATAACCAAGTTTTTGTATTTCTTTTATCCTTTTTACAGCATCTTCTTTAGCACTTTCTTCTGCTATTTTTATTATTTCTTCTTTTGCTTGTTCTCTTGAAAGATTTGCTATTTTTTCTAGCCTTTCTACCTGCTGTTTCTTTATTTCTTCTAATTCTTGTTGTTTTCTACGTATCTCATCTTCTACTTTAGATATTTGAGATTGTCTTTCTTCTAGTGTTAATAATTTTTCATCAAAGAGTGATTCTCTTTTTTCTATTTTTTCTTTTTCGACCTTGAGCATTCTCTTTTCTTCGTTTATTTCATTCTTTGCATCATTAATAATTTTTATTGACTGTTCTTGTGCTTGTAATAACAAGCTTTGTTGTCTAGCCTTAGCCTCTTCTACAAGTTTTTTTGCCTTTTCTGTTGCAGAATTTAATGTGCTTTCTGTTTTTTTCTTGTTATAAAAAAAACCAACGATTGCACCAATTACTAAGCCTAAAACAACTAATAGAAAGTCATTCATATAAAAGCCTTTCTATTAGGATAGAGCTATTTTATAAACATACCCCCTTTATAAAATTGTTTTACTTATTTAATAAGCTCAAAAATCCTAAATAAGTTAATTAAATATATCTATTCAACGAATATTATTTTTTCATCATTAATTATAAATATAATAAATATATTACATTTTGTAAATATATAGACATAAAAATGAGAGATATTAGCCTTTTTATAATACTATATCAATAAGTCCATAATTTTTTGCATCCTCAGCTGTTAGATAATAGTCTCTATCAGTATCAATAGCAATTTTTTCTATTTTTTGTCCAGTATTTTGGGCTAGTATTAGGTTTATTTTATCTTTTATTTTCAATATTTGTTCAGCTTGAATTTTAATATCACTCGCTTGCCCTTCTGCTCCTCCCATAACTTGGTGTATCATTATTTCAGAATTTGGCAGAGCCATTCTTTTACCTTTTGTTCCTCCTGCAAGTAAAAATGCACCCATGGAAGCGGCAAGTCCAACACAGATTGTTGAGACAGGTGATTTAATATATTTCATCGTGTCATATATAGCAAGCCCATCTGTAACAGATCCGCCAGGTGTATTTATATATATTTTTATGTCTTTTTCACTATTTTCAGCATCTAAATATAATAATTGAGCAATGACCGCGTTGGCGACATCGCTATTTATTAAATCTCCAATAAAAACAATCCTATTTTTTAGTAGTCTTGAATATATATCATATACTCTTTCCCCGCTTGGAGTTTTGTCAATTACTGTTGGTATTAATAGCATGTTTATAGGTTAATTTTTATATTTATAATTTATTATAAAATAATTTAAATATCAAATTATTCTAATTTTGATATTTTTTCACTGAGTTTCAATGCACTTAGCTCTTTTTTATCAAATATAAATTTAAATTTAGGTAGTTTTCTTATAATCACATCTTGTTCTACTCTATCATTTATTATTTTTTTATTTTTTTTAAGGATGTTTGCTACTATTGCATGTTTTTCTTCTGGTTGGGTTATATAGAATACTTTAGCAATATCAAGCTCTTTTGATGTTATAACTTTTGTTATTGTAAAAAAAATATCATCAGGAATATCTATGTCCTCCCTTATAATATTTGACAGAGATCTCAACAAGAGCTCATTGATCTGTTTTGTTCTAAAAGATTTTGGTTTCTGAACCAATGTTTTCCTTTTAATCATTTTAATTCTTGTCTCTTTTTATAGTTTTTTTTACTTTTAATTCATTATAAAACTCTAATTCATCTCCTTCTTTTATTATATAATCTGATTTTACAAGCATACCACATTCATTTCCAGGAACAACTTTTTTTACCTCATCTTTTTCTATCTTTATACTGTCTACATTCCCAGTAGCAACAATTTCTTTATTATTTTTTACATAAAATGTTGCACCTGGCTTAATCTCCCCTTCTTTTATTATGCACCCAATTATTTGTGAATTTTTATTTACAGAAAAAGACTTTAAAACATTAGCTTTTGCATATGTCTCTATTTTGGTTTCTTCTGGGAGGATGTTTTCTATTTCGTCATATATATAATCTATTAAGTCATATATTATTTTTGATATTTTTACTTTTATATTTTTTTCTCTCGCAATCATTGTGGCTAATGGACTTATATTAACGTTAAAACCTAATATAATAGAGTTTGTTTCTTGCGCTTCAAATATATCTTTTTCATTAATAGGTCCAATGTCTGATTTTATTATATTAATTTTAAGATTAATATCAGATAAGTTCTTAATTATTTTTTCAATTGATGATTTTAACGCTTCAGATGATCCAAAAAAATCACATTTTATAATTATATTTAAAGCTGTTTCACCTTTCTCATTGTTTACTCTTGTAGCAAAGCTTTTTTGTATATTATTTCCATTTTTATAATTTATATAGCAATATTCTTTTAGTTTTCTTTTTAGTTCAGTCCTATCAGATACTGCTTCCATTATATCACCAACATTTGGTAACTCTTTTAGTCCTAAAATTTCTACAGGATGTCCAGGTAGTACAGATTCTAATATTTCCCCCTTACTATTTTTTATTAGTTTAACTCTACCACATATACCATTTACTATAACATCATCCCCAACGTTTAATGTTCCAGTTTGCAGAATTGTTGTTGCTTTTACCCCCTCATTCTTGTCAATTTTTGATTCAATAATAACGCCCATTGCTTCGCCACAAGGGTTTGTTAGTAGCTTATCTTTATTTATATCAATCGTTAATAATACGAGATCTAGCAGTTCATTTATGCCAATATTTTTCATTGCTGATACTTCAACACATATAGTATTTCCACCCCATTCCTCAGGTATTAGGTTTAATTCACTTAATTGTGATTTAACCATATCAACATTGGCATCAGGTAAGTCTATCTTATTTATTGCAACTACAAAAGGCAGTTTTTCTTGCTCAATAATTTTTATTGCTTCAATAGTCTGTTGTTTAACACCTTCGTTAGCTGCAACTAACAAAATGGCAGCATCTGCGACTTCCCCGCCCCTGGCTCTCATCGCTTGAAATGCTTCATGACCTGGTGTATCAATAAAAGTTATAGTTCTTCCATTTCTTTCTATTTCAAAGGCGCCTATTTGTTGAGTAATCCCCCCTTGTTCAGTATCGACTTTATTTGTGTGTGCTATAGCGTCTAGTAATTTAGTTTTGCCATGATCAACATGCCCCATTACTACTACAACTGGTGGTTTGTATATTAAACTACAATTTATATCACTATTTTTTTCTTCTATTTTTTCTTTAAGTTCGTTTTTTATTTTTTCATTTAGATTTTCTTGTTTATTTTCTTCAGCAAATTCAGTTTTATATCCTAATTCTTCTGCTATTATTGTTGCAGTATCAAAGTCTATTGACTGATTTAGGTTAACAAATACACCATTTTTCATTAGTAACTCTATTATCTTAGTAACAGGCATATTTAATTTTTCAGCAAAGTCATTTACGACAATTTCTTTTCCTATTTTTACAATTTTTTCAGCATTATTAATATTATCTTGTTTCTTTTGTGATTGCTCTATGTTATTTTTTAGTTTATTTATTTTTTCTTTGTTTTTTTGTCTTTTTTGTTCCTCTTTATATTTTTGTATGAACTCTTCTGCTATTTTATCATTAATTTTTATAGCTTTTCTGCCAATATCAAAACCATATTCAACAGCCTTGTCTAATAGCTCTTGATTCGTTATTCTTAGTTTTCTAGCAAGATTAGATATGCTTATTGATGGCATATGATAAAAATTAATCTAAAATTAAATAAAACATAACAAATTATATATTATTTTTTTATTTTTTGCAATAGGTTTAATATTTTTAGGAATAAAATAGTAAATTTATTTTTTAAAAAAGTATAGTACGTCCCTATAAGAAAATCAAAAAAAGTATAGTACGTCCCTATAACTTTTTATAACACGATTATATAAAATGTCAATATATAAATTATACATTTTCTCGTAGAACTAAAGATTAAAATATTTAAAAAGTTGCTAACTTAAAACAAATAAAAAAATAAGTTTATAATGTTTTACAGATAACTTTTAATATTTTTTAAGCATATTTTTAATAGCTTTTAAAAAAGTATAGTACGTCCCTATAAGAAAATCAAAAAAAGTATAGTACGTCCCTATAACTTCCTATAAATTAACATTATGTTTTTAAAATATAAAAGTTATAGTACGTGTCTATAACTTTATTTTTACCCCTATTTTTTTATCTAATATTAGATAATAAAAAGGGGCTATTTTTTAAGTTATAGTACGTCCCTATAACTTTTTTAAAAATAATTTGTATTTTTGGTACCCCCACCAAGAATTGAACTTGGATCTAAGGCTTAGGAGTCCCTTGTTCTATCCGTTGAACTATGGGGGCATATGTTAGTTAGATTATATACTAAAATAATATAAAAAAGCAAATAGACTTGATTTATTATAATCATCTGTGGATAATTTGTTTATAATCTAGATATTTTTTACAAGAAGACAATTTTATATCCTATTAGAATATGCCTAATATAAAACAAAAATACTTTTATTGCATCCATCTTAACTATATATTAAATAAGTGATATAATTTAATTAATAACAAAAACAAAAAGGAGATAGAATTCTTTATATTAATTAAGAATTCTATAAGAACAAAAACAAAGCAAAAAGGTTTAAAAACAAAAACAAAAATAAATTTATATCTAAAACAATTTAATAGATTTTTAAATTTATGATTTGTTTTTTAAATCACTTTGTTTTTATAGGTGATTTTTTGTTATTATAAGAGAGGAGGATTGGAGGATAAGGAGGTGAGGGGGAATATTGCACTTTAAAATAATAAGTTAAGAGTCATTAAAGCGGTACCTTTAGATAGTTAGCTTATTTACTAATAGTAAAAATTAGTGGATGAACTAATTATCTAAGGGTATAAAACGCATATAAGATCTCTTGCTTTATTGTTTTTGGAGGTAAAAACTAATTATATTAGTTTTTGTGAGGAGGATAAGGAGTGATTTAAGGAGGGCATTATATAAAACTAAGGGGGAATATAGGTTAAATTTATATAACACATATTCAAAAAGATTTTTAAGAAAAGGGTTTAAAATTATCTGGTCTTAATTTTTCTTCCCATACAAAGAGAAATAATACTGGATAGTTTGGTGCAAAAATAGCAAAGTTTCTTTTATATTTTAAATTACAACAAAATGAAAGAAAAAATAAAAGAACTTAGCTATAATTAAAGATCTAAAAAGGTTTATGAGTCATTAATTAAATATAGATAATTAATGGCTCTTATACAAAAGATAGGGAAGCGGAACGCCCTATCTTTTAAATTTGACTAAATTACAAAAAAGTGATATAAAGGATAAAGTCATATTTGACAATGGAGGATAATATGGACAAGAACGAAGTAAAGACTGAATCTCCTATTTATTGGACCTTAACAATAGACAGAAGAGAGATTTTTGATGTCATTAATGCCTTAGAAAAATCATTTTTAGAGCAGATGTATAATGAAGGTGATTTTATTAGGTATGCTTGTTCAGAACTGGAAAGGCAAGGGTATTTAGTTAGTACAGATATTAAACCAAGGAGAAGTCGTTTCTTCTGGGATACTAATAAATATTCTTTGGTTGATCGATTCATTGTTTCTGAACGGCCAGACCTTCTAGGAGGAGACTCTGAGGTTTCTTTCAAATGTGCCGGAAATCACGTGGGGTGTAAGCCAGACTTTGATTACTCATCTGGCGAATACATGGATGATGAAGAAAAAAATAGGGAATTAATGCTCAATTTAAAAAAGTTCTAATAATATAAATGTCTTTTGGCGTCTTAAAACAACAAGACGCCATTTTTTATTTTCTTTTCTTTTGTTAAAATAATAATATGAAAAAGACAAAATATATAAATTTATTAATATATATAATTATATTTACTACCTGCTTTCTTTTTTGTGTTAATAATCTTAATGATATTCAAACAATTAATATGCAGGGGAACAAAGAGATAAAAGAAATAAAAGAAGAATCTGCACCTGCACCAATTGAAGAGAATAAAGAGAAACAAAAAAAATTATATATAAAATTACAAGTTCCTTTTACACCTCAAGCCCCTAATGCTAACTGGAAAGATCCAAGGCAGGAAAATGGGTGTGAAGAAACAGCAAGTTTGATGGCTATGTATTGGGTAAATGATAAGCAAATAGATAAAGATACAATAGAAAAAGAAATAACCGATATATCTGATTTTGAGCAGGAAAAATATAATAACTATGTAGATACATCTAGTGAAGATGTTGTTAAGCGTATATTTAATGATTATTTTGGATATTATAATGTAGAAACAAAGTATAACATCACTATTGATGATATTATATCAGAATTAAAAAATGGGAATTTAATTTTAGTGCCAACTAATGGTCAGAAATTAAATAACCCATTTTATACAGCTCCTGGTCCGGAACGCCATGAACTAGTAATCACAGGATATGACGAATCAACTGATGAGTTTATAACAAACGATCCAGGCACAAAGCATGGTAAGGATTATAGATATAAAACAAACATTCTATATAATGCTATATATGATTACAAAACAGGGGATAATGAGCCAGTAGATAAAATTATAAAAGCAATGATAGTAGTTAGCAAATAGTTATAATATATTTTCTCCACCAAATATATTACATGGATCATATTTTGACTTTAATATTCTAAATCTTTCCTTATATTTTTCATCTATAAAGGTTTTCTTTTTTATCCCTATTCCGTGTTCGCCAGAAACTTTTCCGCCCAATTCTTTGACTAAATCATACATTTGCTTTATTAATTCTTCTTGGTTTTTGTTATAATGGGGATGTAATATTCCTGTCCCTATATGCCCAAAAGTAGGTATACTATTATTTTCAAGCCACAGTATTAATTCTTTGATTTTCGATATATCTACAAGAGGATCTTCTATCAATTCATATCCATTACTAACAACAACAGGGTAACAAGAATCTCTTATAGCCCATATTTTATCTTTTTCTTGTTGATCTTTTATGTCTCCATTTTCATTTTCAAATTCAGTAAGTAAATAATATGCATTATTAAGACCTAAAAATCCAGCTACTTTTTTATCAATAAACTCAATTGCTGATATATCTAAATCTTCTTTTTTTGATAACAAATTTATAGTATTTAATATAAGATCATCTATATTTTCAAAACTAGGGAAATTTATACTTGTAATTTTTGGTTTGTCAGCAGTTTTTAGGCTTATTTGTGTTATTACCCCAAGTATTCCTTCAGCATTTAAGAAATCTTTTATATCTTCACTATCTATTCTTTTTTCTTGTATTTTTTTATCAATATCTACTATTAGCACATCTATATAGTTGACCCATTGTTCCATTTTCCCATATTTTAAAGCGCGCATGCCAGATGCATTAGTAGATATCATGGACCCAATTTGTGCTCCAGCATGGCTACCAGGGACAACAGGGAATACCTTATTATAATTATTTAAAAATATATTTAGATTATCTAATACAACACCAGGCTCAAGTATTACTGATTCATTGCTATAATCTATAATTTTATTTAATTTAGATACATCTATTATATATGAATTTTTTGAAGGTAAAACATTTCCAACTAAATTTGTGCCCCCTCCTCTTATAATAACCTTTTTATTATCTTCTATTGCTTTATTTAAAATTTCAATTATTTCTTCTTTATTTTCAGGTATAAAAATATCTATATCCATATTTCTATAATCTACATGGGATGAATCTATGTTATATGATAGTTTATGTAATATATCAGAGTAGTTTTTCATATTTTTAACAGCAATATAATTTATCTGGCGCCTTGTTTTTATCTTTTACTTCGCCAAAAGGATTTCTATATTTTTTAATATTTTCAACCATTGTTTTATTTTCTTCTGACACAAATCCAGAATTAACAACCTCTTCTCTTATTTTTATTGGGTCGAATCCAACTTTAATAGGGCATGCTTCTACACATGCATTGCATCCATTACAATAATCGTAAAAATATTTCCCATTTATTTCTTTATTACCTTTTAGAAATTCATCAGCAATATTATTTTTTGATCTAGGAGATGTTATTTCATCTTTTAATACTTTAAAAGCTGGACACACATTTCTGCATAAACCACAATTTGAACATTTTAGGTTTTCATTTCTTTCTACTCTCATTTTATTTATTTAATATTATTTCTGATAATTCTTGGACGTTTATATCTTTTGTATTTTGTTTAAATTGATAATAACACATAGGGCAGGGGCTTATCATAGAATAGTTTTTATCAACTTCTTGTAATACATTTTCTGCTATTTTTTTGGATAAATCAGGGTTATTGTTTATTAATCCTCCGCCACCTCCACAACACATTGATTTTTCTCTATTATTAGACAATTCTTTAACATCATATCCTAAATCTTTTAATATTTCTCTAGGTTCTTCATACACACCAGAAAGTCTACCTAAATGGCAAGGATCATGGTAGGTTATTGGCTTATTATCTGTAACTTTTCTTAATTTTTTTTCATATCTTTTTAAAGTTTGTGTTATATGTTCAACTTTAATACCATAGTCTTCTATTTTATATTGATATTTAAACATATTATAGCAAGCAGGGCAGTTTGTTATAATTAATCCAATAGAATGATTCTTAAATATTTCTATATTTTTTGCTTTAATTTCTTCAAAATCCTTTCTTAATCCAGCTCTCAAAACTGGGCTTCCACAACAATATTCTTCATCTTTTAACATTATAAAATCAATACCTAAATCGTTAAGTATTGTTTCATAATTCTTTTGTATTTCTGGTAAAACTGTTTTTGTAAAGCATCCAGGATAATACAAAATATTTTTTCCTTTTATATTTTCTAAAAAATTTTTGAATATAGACATTTTATATCTTACCTAATATAAATAATAAGCCCATTAAACATAATATAATACCAGCAATTAATCTCATTATTTTTTTATTGTTTATATTGTTTGCAGTAACTTCTCCTTCTCCATTTTTATATTTTGAAAAAGAAAAATACATAGAAAATACTATTATTAATACTGGTGTTATAAAAAATATATTATAAATCAATAATGCAATAAATATATTCATTTTTTTATCAATTGCACCAATATATGCAAGAGGTATTCCTATTGTGCATGGCAATTCAACAAGAGATGATAGTATTGCGAGTAAAAAAGCACTAAAATATGTTCCCTGTTTTGTTACTTTTTCTAGTGTTGGCTTAAATTTTTCTGGTATCTTTAATGATACACCCTTACCATAGAAAAAGAAGTCTTTTATTTCTATTGATCCCATAACCAGTGCTATAATTCCTATAATTATTTTAATTATTGATATATATGGTAATAGGGCAGTAGTTGAAAATATTAATTTATGCATCAAAAACATTACAGTAAAATAGAAAACAAAAGCAGTAGCTGCAAAAATTAATCCTGATTTTAATACTCTTTTTTTAGAGCCTATTGATATTAAATAGGTTAGTAAGAAAATTAACACCCCAAACATACAAGGATTTATACCATCTGCAAATCCTAACAATATGCCAAATATTACAGGACCAACAGATTCTAATTTTATTTCTTTATTAAATATTTTGATAGATGCTTTTTTATCCGCATTATTTACCAGCCCACCTCCGTTATTATTTCCTTGTTGTAAAACATATTGATATGCATCTATATATTCTCCCATATTTTGACTATATTTACTTATCAATTCATCAGTTTTTTCTTGGCTTTCACCTAGAAAATAATCCTTTCCAATAATTACAACAGGGATACCTGTAAAATTTGCATTATATGCTTTTTCAAAAGTTTTCATTAGTTCCTGATTCTCTGTGTCATAATATACTTCATATTTTTTTATATCTATATTCTCCTTGTCTTTTATACTATCTAAATACTCTAATTCTTTTTCACAATGAGGACATGTTTTACCATAAAACACATACACAGATATTTTATCTTGTGCATTAACAAAACTAAAACTTGCAAAAAATAAAAAAACAGCAGTAATTTTTATTAATATCTTTTTAAACATGTATTATTATAATTTTTAATCTATTTTATTATATTATTAACCTTTATTTTTTACAATTACATTTATGAAAGTAGCTAAAAACAGCTATTTTTTAAATCATATATTGTTGACTAAAATATTATATAATGTATAATGTTTTAGCATGGAGAGGTGGCTGAGTGGTCGAAAGCGACACACTGCTAACGTGTTGGGGTGCAAAAGCCCTCGCAGGTTCGAATCCTGTCCTCTCCGCCAGGTAGGGCTACCGAGATGCCTAGTTTAACTACTGTGGCATTGCGTTATCCATAAAAAATCACTAGACATTGGTGATTTTTTGTTTTTTTATTTCTCTAAGGTTTCTCAATAAATTTTCTTGAAATTTCTCAATATACGAAAACTTGAAAATGCAGATTAAGAAATCATTAAAACCTGATTAAATTTTTATTAAATTAGTTCGAAACCTGTTTGCTATGTTGATAAGCACACTTCGCAAGGTTTTTGGTTATGCTAACATATCAATACCAACGAGGCCATTAGTCTCTTTTGGTAAAATAAAAGATAGTAGCAGAATTAAAACAAAAATAAGAAAACCAAAGGGTATGATAATATCTAGTCCTGGAGATTTAGTTCAAGTAGAGGTTGTCGTAAGATGGGATCTTAATGTAAGAAGGTATATTGTAACTGGTACAGATGTATATACAAAAAAATCCTTTGCATATACTTATAAAAGACACACAAGTGCTAACGCAAAGGATTTTATTAAAAAACTTGAAATCTACTTCGGTTATAAGATTAAAGCTATTCAAACTGATAATGGAAGTGAATTTCATGAATATTTTACAGAATATTTAGAAAAAAACAATATTACTCATTATTGGAACTATAAAGGAAAACCTTTTCTTAATGGTAATGTTGAAAGATTTAATAGAACAATACAAGATGAATTCATAGACTGGAACATACAACACATAGACAATATAGACACATTTAATATTAAACTTAGTAACTGGATAGAATTCTACAACAATGAAAGAATACATTGGTCTATTAATTTTAAAACCCCAAATCAATTTCTAAATGAATATTTAATAAATAATAAATTTGTCTCAAATGTATTGAACTGATACATTTTATTGAAAAAATAAAGAAGAAGTGTATAGTAAATATATATAAATAATAAAAAATTATATGAAAAAATATTTTTTAATTATTACTATAATCTTTAGCTCCATATTTTTATCTGGATGTACTATAAAAAGAGAGGGAATTGTAAATTTAACAAGTATAAATGATTGTTTAGAACTTATTCCAGTTAAAGAGGATGATATTTTAAATATATTTAGAGTTTTTACATGTGAATACAATAAAGATAAAGACAATAAAATATATAGTGGTGAGTGTTATAATTTTCAAATTCAAAATGGAAAATGTATAAGGGCTTATGTTTTTAGTGTTAAACCAGAATATACTTGTCCAAAAAATTCTAATTATAGTTATGAAGGATGTCAGTGTAATGATAGGGATAGCGCTATAGTAAATAATGTTTGCGTAAAAATCAACCCAGAAGATACCAAAAAAGATAATAATTTAAACATAGAACATTCCACCACCGAAACAATTGATTTTTCTCAAAAATCTGAAACGGCAGATAGCCAATTTCCAAAGGAAAAATGTGTAATAGAATATGGTGTAAAAATTTGTGATTTATCTTATGCTGTTAAAAAAAATTATGCAGATGGGGATAGAGAGATTAGTTTTCTTGCAAACTCA